>Ga0307478_10000153_pt1 | contig 79761 bp, 67 predicted proteins | sample atmos_gasesECM4C_2_FD_203713 | JGI IMG/M metagenome (GOLD analysis project Ga0307478, IMG submission 203713) | Hardwood forest soil microbial communities from Morgan-Monroe State Forest, Indiana, United States - atmos_gasesECM4C_05 | ecosystem: Environmental > Terrestrial > Soil > Temperate...
TGTACCCGTTGTACCCGTTGAACGGCACGTTGGCGCCAACGGTAACGGTGATCGCCCGAGCGAACGACCACGTGGCGCCGTCTTCCAACTGGTCTTTCACCAGCAATCCGTAATTCGGAATCGTTCCCCCAATCCAACCTTCTGGAATGTTTGCCGACGTCGAATCGCTCAATACGTTGAAGGAAACTGCGGTGCCCGCGACCGTTCCGGAAGGTTGTGTGTCGGTCGCGGTGGGGTCATAGTCGCCGCCGGGCGTAGCCCAGGCAATCGTTCCATTCCGGGTATTCCAGGTAACTCCCGTTTCGGTCCAGTCGGTGGCCCCGGTAATGCGATGGACTTCCTGGCTGCGGCTGGTAAAGGGCGGCGTGGTTCGAACCAGATTCAGAGTCGAGGTTTTCAGCGCGGTGTTGGAATTCAAGCCCGTGGTGCTCAAATCGAATCTCACGAGCGAACGCTGATTGGCGTTCTGGGCCGTATGCGTGGACATCGTTGTCGCCGTGCCATTGTTGACGGTTGGCGCCGCTTGGCTGATGGAGGCATCCCGTGTGGACGTAACTGCTTGTTGTTCGTCCGAGAGCAGCGGTCGAGCCGGGCACACCAGCAGCAAAGCGAGACACCAGCGAAGCACGATCCCGGAATAGTTACGCAAATGTTTCGAAGCCGCAGTCATCGTTCCGCCTGTTCTTCCCTCTTAGCCGCACTAGGGGGCTGGGGAGGAACGAGGGTGAACTCCGATTCGAGGGCCAGGCGGTCATCCAAAAGAACGCGCACGCGCCACACCCCGCTGAGATTTCTTTGCGTAATGAAAGTTCCGGCAACGGGCAGCACGGTCAAGACGGTGGCATCGCCCCGGCTCTTCATCAGCAACGAGGGGATTCCTTCGGAATGCATCTTATTGGCGTCCGTGATCAGGTGGGGCGCGGGCGGAACGGGCGCAACTACGTTTTGCCCAGAGGGCACCGCGTTCGCGGTATAAACAGGTCCGCCGATATTGAATCGTGTTTTTTGAGATGAATAAACGCCTCGGTCTGGCAACAAAAACTGGACCGTTTGAATGTGCTGGCCGGTCACTCCTGGCCACACCACAAAAACGAATAGATCGCGAAGGTCGGCAAGCGGAAATGTATCCTGGGTTGTGCGGCAGGAAGTATCCGGCTTTTCGCAATAGAAAATCTCCGGCCCGCGGGTTGCTGGCCCGGGGCGCGGCAGGGGTACCCGCGTAGGAAAAGAAGGATCGCCCGGGGCCTCGGCGGATTTGACAGGTTGGTTAGAGGATTGTGCCGCCGCTTCTTCGGAAACGCACAACAGCAGTCCGAGTGAAACGAAAAATGGAACCACGAGACGCATTCGTCTCATAGCTGCCTCCGTACCCCTTATACTAATACCGAAGTGATCTGAGAGAATGACCTGGCTTTAAACGTATCGAGGGCCTGGGGGGGCTGTCCATAGACCTAACGAGTAGAGTTTCTAAGAAACAAGGGTAGCGACCTGGCGCCTCCCGGAAGTTGTCCGCCCGGAGGAATGCCGCTTTTTTTTGGCAACATCGATCCCGGGGAAACTTTGTTCCTTCCGGTGAATGGGTCAAAATGAGAGAAGTTGCCATGCCGCAGCCGAAGAGGAGGATTTTCGCCCTTCGCAACTCATCTTAGGGAGAGTTCGTCTTGCGTCTTTCCGTCATAGGTTGTGGCTACGTGGGTCTGGTCACTGGAGCATGTCTCGCCGAGGCTGGACATGAAGTAGTTTGCACGGACATCGATCGCGAGCGCATCACCAAGCTCAAGGCCGGTGGCGTGCCAATCTACGAACACCATCTTGACCAGATTCTCGCTTCCGCCCACAAAGCCGGAAGGATCACTTATACGCCTGACGCCGGTGAGGCCATCCGCGCCGGTGAGGCCATCTTTATCTGCGTGGGCACGCCCCCGAAGGATTCTGGCGAAGCCGATCTTTCCGCCATCGACCATGTGGCTCGCCAAATCGCCGCGGAAGCAAAAACGCCTAAGCTGGTCGTCGAGAAAAGCACCGTGCCGGCGCGCACGGGGTTAGAACTCAGCCGCGCTCTTGCCGCATATTCCAAAAACAGCAACGTGAAGCACCGCGTCGCTTCCAATCCGGAGTTTCTTCGCGAAGGCACAGCCGTTTTTGATTTTTTCCACCCCGACCGCATCGTCGTCGGCGTCGAGGATCCTTCCTCCGCCGCCGAACTCCGCGAAATCTACCGGCCCATTCTCGAAAAAAGCTTTTGCTGCCCGGTACACCATGGCACCTGCCCCCCGGGCCACAAAGCCGAATTCCTGGTCACCACCATCAACAGCGCCGAGCTCATCAAGCACGCCTCAAACTCTTTTCTCGCGCTGAAAATCAGCTACGCCAATGTGATCGCCGATCTCTGCGAAAAGCTCGGCGCCAACGTCGAGGAAGTCACGCATGCCATGGGACTCGATGCGCGCATCGGCGGCCAATTCCTCAAAGCGGGGCTCGGTTATGGCGGTTTCTGTCTCCCCAAGGACGTACAAGCTTTCCTTCACCTGTCCGCTTCCGTGGGAGTGGACTTCGATATCCTGAAAGCCACCGAGCGCGTCAACAAACAGCGCATCGACCGTTACTTTGAAAAAATCCGCCAGGCTCTGTGGGTAGTGAAAGGCAAGCGCGTCGCGGTCCTCGGCTTGGCCTTCAAGGCTAACACCGACGACATCCGCTTCGCTCCGGCGCTCGAAGTGGTCAAGCGCCTGCTCGAACAAGGGGCTGTCGTGCATGCCACAGACCCAGAAGGCATGCCGCGCACCAAGGCCCTCTTTCCAGAAGTGCACTATCACGAAGACGTCTACCAGACATTTGAAGACGCCGACGCGGCGCTGGTTTGCACGGAGTGGGATGTTTTCCGCAAACTTGATTGGGATCGCGCCGGAAAACTCATGGCCCGCAAACTGGTGATCGACGGCCGCAATCTCTTTACACCCCAAGCCATGCGCGAAAAAGGCTTCGAGTACTACTCCTTCGGCCGCGAGTAGTGTTCAGGACAGGCCATGGAAATACCGGTTTTTCCTCTCCCATAGCGGCTCCCGGCAGTTCCATGTTTCCATTTCACCTTTTTATTTCCTTATTTCTTCTTATAGATGCCCTTGAAGTACGCTAGCGTGAGCTGTAATCCCTCTTCTAACTGAACCTTGGGCTCCCACTTGAGGATACGCCGCGCTTTGGTAATGTCCGGGCAACGCCGTTTCGGATCGTCCAGCGGCAAGGGTTGGAAAATGATGGGCGGCGGATTCTCGAAATGTTTGCGAATGTGCTCGGCGAACTCCAAAATGGTGATCTCTTGCGGGTTGCCGAGGTTCGTCGGCAAATGTTCCCGCGACATCATCAGCCGGTAGATGCCCTCAATAAGGTCGGACACGTAGCAAAAGCTGCGCGTTTGTTGGCCATCGCCATAAATGGTAAGTGGCTTGCCGCTCAGCGATTGATACACAAAGTTGGGCAGCGCACGCCCGTCGTTCAGCCGCATGCGCGGGCCATAAGTATTAAAGATACGCACGATACGCGTGTCCACCTTGTGATAGCGGTGGTACGCCATGGTCATCGCTTCGGCAAAGCGCTTGGCTTCATCATAAACGCCCCGCGGCCCGATGGGATTCACGTGTCCCCAATATTGTTCATGTTGCGGTGAAACTTCCGGGTCACCGTAGCATTCGCTTGTGGAAGCCAGAAAAAACTTCGCGTTCTTCGCCCGCGCCAGGTCTAGCGCGTTCATCGTGCCCAGCGAACCCACCATCATGGTCTCGATAGGGTGCTTCAAATAATCCGGCGGGCTGGCAGGTGAAGCAAAGTGCAGCACGTAACTTACTTTTCCCGCCACTTTCAGCGGTTTGCTTACGTCCGCCTTGTGAAACTTGAATTTCCTATTCTTCTTGAGATGACTCAGATTGCCTTGGACGCCGGTAATAAAATTGTCCAGCGCCAGCACCTCCCACCCTTCGGCGAGCAGCTTGTCAGAAAGGTGCGACCCCAGAAATCCCGCCCCGCCCGTCACCACTGCGCGCATCGACGCTCCTGTAAAAAAAAAAAACCAATGGGACAGTGTAGCCTGAGGGCGTTCGAACATCCAACAGGGAGACGGCCCCGTGGCGCTGGGCGGCGTTCGTGGTAATCTTTCCGCTGGGACGTAGTTTCTTCCGGTCTCCTGGAGCGCGGCGTGATCCAATGGGAGTCCGAAGTAAGGGAGAAAATCCCTATGAATTCTAGGTTGCGGCGAGCGACGGCCCTGGCTGCGGGCCTCGTTGTTGGAGCTCTTCTGGTCTCTCGGCACACAGAAACGAGCGCGGCCAGCACCTGGGACCAAAAGGCCGCCGCCGCTTATCTCGACCAACGGGCCAGTTGGTGGATGGCCTGGCCGAAGGCCGCGCGCGATCACGAAACTTTCTGCGTGTCGTGTCACACCGCGGTGCCCTACGCCATGTCGCGTCCGTTCCTTCGCGGGCCTCTTAGAGAACAAGCCCTTTCCCCGAATGAACAGAAACTCCTGCTCAACGTCACCAAGCGGGTACGCCTTTGGAAGGAAGTCGCTCCGTTCTACAGCGACGCGGATCGCGGTGTCTACAAAACCGTCGAGTCTCGCGGCACGGAATCCGTTCTCAACGCGCTGATCCTGGCCAGCAACGATCGAGAGAACGGCCAACTCAGCGACGACACGCGCACGGCGTTCGACAACATGTGGTCCGAGCAACAAGCCACCGGAGAGAAAAAGGGCGCTTGGTTGTGGCTACGGTTTGCGAATGAGCCGTGGGAAGCGGATGACTCCGATTTTTATGGAGCCACTCTTGCCGCCATCGCCCTAGGCACGGCCCCGGGAAATTATCGCGCCAAGCCGGAAATCCAAAATAACATCAATCTGTTGCGCGGCTACCTGAACCGCAAATGTGCGGCCGCGACCGCCATCAATCGCGCGGTCCTTTTGTGGGCTTCGGCAAAACTACCCGGACTCCTCGAACCGGGAAAGCGGAAAGCGATCATCACGGAACTTTTGGGCCATCAGCAGCCGGACGGCGGCTGGAACCTGTCCTCACTTTCTGGCAACTGGAAACGGCACGATGACACGCAGCAGGAAGCGGGTAGCGACGGCTACGCGACCGGGTTGATCGCCTTCGCGCTGCTCGAGGCGGGCATCCCCCGAGAAAATGCTCAAGAACAGCGGGCGCTCGCATGGCTGGCCGCTAATCAGAACAAATCCGCAGGCAACTGGCCATCCTATTCCTTAAACAAAAACCAGGAACATCACCTGAGTCCGGAGACGGCGCTTTTCATGAACGATGCGGCAACCGCTTACGCCGTTCTTGCCCTCGGCGCAGCTGGCGGCCATTGAATCAAGAGTGTTCGATTAAGGAGTCTCCCAATCCAAAACATAGATTTCCTGGATGCTGGCGTCACGCACCAACAGCGGAGTCTCGTCCGGCCCCAGACCGCTCCAGTTCCCGAACGCTCCACCAGCCGCCTGAAATCCTTCGAGGCTGAAGAGCCGCTCCAGTTTGTGGTCGGAAATCTGAACACGGTAGTAGCCTTCTTGGTTGTCGACCGCCCCGTTAAAATATAAATAGCGTCCGTCTCGCGACCACGTCGGATACGCCACGAAAATCTTGGCCAGTTCCGTCCATTTCTGTGTTTCCAAATCAAAAAGCATGAGCTTCAGGGAATCCAGGGGAATAGCCGCTATGTAACGTCCACGGGGGGACCAGCGTGGAGAAAAAAGTCCATCGGACCCTGGCAATTTTCTGGCCTTTCGTGTCTCGAGATCCATCACAAACACGGCTGATCCCTGATTGTTCAGTGAATTTTCTCCGAAGGCCAGCGATGCCCCATCCGGCGACCAACTCGGGTCCGCAAGGTTCTTGCCACTGCGATAGATCAATTCCGGGGCCCCTCCTTCGGCGGGGACGATATAAATTTGCCAGGGTTCTCCAGGTGGGTGGCCGAAAAACGCCAGCCGCTTGCGGTCTGGAGACCATCGCGGCAGATACGCCAGCATTGGCGGGAAAACCAGTTTCAGCTTTTGCGTTCCGTCGACCTTGCTTCTCCACATGGTGCCATCGGTGCCATCGTTGTAGGCCACCCACTGGCCATCTCGAGAGAAGTCCAGTCCCATCGCGGAGAGTCCGGAAAGATACGGCGCGAAATGTCCGGATTTCGCATCGTAGCGGACCAGCTCTCCCCGCTGCCCCCAGCCTTGCACGAAAAGTTTCTTGCCATCGCGGCTCGGCACGGGATCCCCGACATTCATTGGCCCCGTCGTCAACTGCACAGGCCCTCGCGGGCCCGCATGGAAAGGCCCGCCGCGTTCGCGCAGCGCCCAAAGGTTGGCGGTCTCGTCTCGCGTAGCCTCGAAAACGAAATACTTTCCATCCGGCGTCCAGTTGCCGCAGCATTCGTTGGGTGGGCCGTTCCACCCCGGAAGCAGCGGCCGAAGTTTGCCGCCTTCGGCTGAAGCTTCCCAGATCGCGCGGTCGTTGGTGTGCGGATCGTTCAACGTAAAACGCAAAACCGACCCATCGGGCGACCAACGAAGGTCGCTGGCAGTTCCATCCGTGATCAACAGCCGATGCGATTCGCTGCCATCGCTCTTGGCCAAAAATATTTCGTTCCCCTTGCTGTAAGCGATTTTCGCGCGGTCCGGCGACCACGCCCCCGAGTGGCCCTCGAGATTGCCCAATCGGCGCGGCGTGCCGCCCAGCACCGGCACGGTCCATAGCGGTCCGTCGAGCACCGTGCCCCGGGCCGTATTCATTAATAGCGCGGGCCCATCGGCTGCGATATCGAATACGTTTCGAAAGCCAGTGGCCTCCAAGGAAGTCGGGACGGGAACGGTCTCCCCACCCGCGACGGAAACCTGGGAGAGGCCGGCTTGGCCGTCGACGAAATAAAGCCGCGTACCGTCGGTCACCACACCCGATTTCGGACGATTCGTGCGCGTGAGCTGAACGGTTCGCAGCACGCGCGGCGGTGTTGCCGGGCGCGTTAAGAGATACCCAGCAAGCGCCGCCATTACCATAACCGCCCCGCCGGCCACGGCTGCCCAGGTGCGCCATCCCCGACGGGTGCGAGTTTCTCGGACCTCTCTAAGCCCACTCGGTAGCGCCGCGCCGGCACTCGACGGACCGGAATCCAGATCGCGTTTCAACCGCTTCAAGTCGGTCGAAAGCTCGCCGGCAGTTTGGTACCGGAGCTCGGTATCTTTCTCCAGTGCTTTAGCCAGAATCTGTTCCAAGGTCTGAGGCAGATGGGGATTCACCCGGCTCGCCGGAGTTGCTTGGTAGTGCAGAACGCCTTCGTAAATCAAAGCAATCGTTGCGCCGGGAAATGGCAGCACCCCCGTGGCCATCTCGTAAAGCACCACACCGAGCGAAAACAAGTCCGTGCGCCCGTCGAGCGGTTCTCCCCGCGCCTGCTCCGGCGACATGTACGCGACGGTCCCCATCGAGCCGCCTGGGTTGGTGACCAGTTCGTCGTCTTCCGGCGAGAGCGCGGGCAAGAGGGAGGATTCACCTCGGAACTCCATCTCCGGCTGCCAGCGCGCGGCGAGTTTGGCCAATCCGAAATCCAGTATTTTCGCCGTGCCTCCCTTCAGGAGAAAAATGTTTGCCGGCTTGATGTCTCTGTGCACGATTCCCTTGGCGTGGGCGGCTTCCAGACCGTGGGCTATCTGAATGGCGAGGTCCAGGAGTTCGCTGACGGGTAGCGACTTCTTGGCAATGCGATTCTTCAAGGTCTGACCCTCCAGCAGCTCCATGGCGATAAACGGCCGGCCCTCGAATTCTCCGATGTCATAAATGGTGCAAATGTTCGGATGATTCAGCGAGGAGGCCGCCCGCGCTTCGCGCCGGAATCGCTCGATCGCGTCAGAGCCTCGGGAAATGTGTTCCGGTAGAAATTTCAGTGCGACATTCCGCCCCAGGCGTGTGTCGGTAGCCTTATAGACCACACCCATGCCTCCGCCGCCAAGTTTTCCGACAACGGTGTAGTGCGAAATCGTGCGACCGACTAAGGTAGAAGTTTCCGCCACTGGCGATGGAGTTTAACCCAGCCCCCTAATGCAGGCAACGCGCCGACTGGCCAGCAGAGTATCGACGGCGAAGCACGACGAGAGCGAGAACGGCGAATGCACGGTAATTTTTGCGGTCTAGTACTAGCTCGCGGATTCGTACAAGGAAGCAGAGATTGCGGCAAACCTAACCGTTTCATAGCTTTGGGGCGGGTCTTTAGAAATTTGCCGTTGGTGGCGCAAATGCAACACCCATTAACATCGTAGTGGACTAGTAAAGGGGGAAGCATGTTCCGTGGGCAAAGTAATGGTTTAGGAGGTGGGCAGCAGATCTCGTTTGGGAGGTTCCTCCCGGCTGTGGCGGTATTGATTCTCTTATTCTCCGCGGCAGATAGCTATGCGGACAATCGCGTCCTGGGGGAAGTGCAGTTTCTAGGCGCGAGCAAAGCGGAACGGGACTCGGGCGTGTGGATCGATGGGCAGTATGTAGGCTATCTGAAGGAACTCAAAGGCGACAAGAAAGTGATGCTGCTACCTGGAGAGCATGAAATCACCGTCCGGCAGGGAGGTCTCGACGACTTTGTTCGAAAGATTGTGGTCGAACCCGGCCAAAAGCAAACGGTGCGCGTGGCCATGCAAAAAAGCGTCGGATGGATGACGCCATCGGCAACAGCGACGTTGAAGTTGACGGTACAGCCGAATCGCGCCGCCGTGTTTCTCGATAACCGCTACATTGGACATGTCGGTGAATTTGGCGGGAAGTTTCATTCCGTGGTGATTGCAGCGGGAAAACACCGCATCAAGATTGAATTGCCCGGCTACCGGACGTTCGAGACTGAACTTGACCTCCTGGCGGGACAGAAATCGGAAGTAAAGACCGAGCTCGTGAAGGGCAGCATCGAACAGAACGATGCCATGATTAAGCAAGTTGCCCAAGCCGCGTCAAACCCTCGTTAAGACCAACAACGCCGATTGACCACCGCCAGAGGGCGGGATAGCATGCGCCCGTTCCCCCATGGCGACTCCGGACCATCCAGTTGTGGTTTCCCGGCCGCGCTTCCGCAACCGGAATGTTGTTCTGGCCGTTGCGAGCGGCGGTTTGCTCCTCGCCGCGGTCATTTTTTTCGGCATCGGCCGCTGGCTGGTGGTCGAAGACTCGCTCGAGAAAGCCAAAGCGATCGTAGTGCTGAGCGGGTCCATGCCGTTGCGCGCCATGGAAGCAGCGAAGCTTTACCGGGAAGGATACGCCCCGGAAATCTGGCTGACGCATTCGACCGAGCCCGGCGAAACTTTAAAATCGATGAGCATTCCCTTCGCTGGCGAGGACTATTACAACCAGCTTGTTTTGATTCACGAAGGCGTCCCCGCAGGAGCGATTCACGTTCTCGAAACGCCTATAAGGAACACGGCTGACGAAATCAGAGTCGCCGCCCATGCTCTCCAGCGTGGGAATGGCGAAACCGTAATTCTTGTGACCACCAAAGCCCATACGAGACGCGTCCGCCTGCTCTGGCACCGGCTTGCAGCTGGCCAGGGCCGCGCCATCGTGCGGGCCGCGTCCGGCGATTCCTTTGATCCCCGGCACTGGTGGCGCACCACCAGCGAGGCCCTCGATGTGGTTCGCGAAGCTCTCGGTCTCATGAATGTCTGGGCCGGCCTGCCCCTTCATCCGGCGCGCTAGCTTTGGAGTGCGAGGGCTAGCTCCCGCTTTTCCGGCAGCCACCGTCGCTCAACCGAAACGTACTCTCTTCTCTGCCACCGTCGCGAAATGGAACGCACGTTTTCCGTTGAAACTTGTCCCCCGCCCATCAAAAAAAGAAAAACCGCTTCCGCCGCGGCGGCAACTCATCTTCCAATTCAGGAACGTATGGCAACTGGCGGCCTTCCAACGCCGCGAGCGGATTGTCCTGGAAAAGCGCTCGCGCTTTCTCCTGGCCAAACTGATGCTCAACCACGTTGTAAGCGGGTTCGAGGCGCAGCAGCCGAGTGCGCGTATTGTGCGCGTCGCTGGCCACGAAATGGATCAGGCCCTCGCCGATCCAGCGCAGCGCATCTTGTTGCGCGCCGGCGCCAAACCCGCCTGTCAGCGCGCCTCCGGTCACCTGGGCGAAGCAGCCTAGGCGTACCCATTTCTTCAGCCGTTCCGGACGGGCGCGCAATATCCTATTGCGCTCCGGGTGGGTGATCACCGGCTGCACTCCCGCTAGCTGAATGGCGTGCAGCGTCTGGTCCATCGAAGGCGGGATCGAAAACTCATTGAACTCCAGCAACAGAAAATCACGTTGATTGATGCAAAACCGCCGGGCTTCCTGGCGCAACGCCTCAAGATTTTCCGGATTCAAATGAAAATCGCAGCCCGTGGCGATGGTCAGCCGGTCCCCTACCCGGGCTTGCAGTTCGTCGCGAAGTTCGCGCACTTGCGCAAAATCGAAAAAATATTTGTTGCTGGAGTGCGGTGTGGCGACTACGTGCGTAATTCCGTCGGCGATCGCTGACTCTGCCATGGCCATGGATTCCTCCATGTTGGCCGCGCCATCATCGAGACCCGGCAGAATGTGACAGTGCAGATCGACCATTCGAACGAACCATCCTTACCGCCACCAGGCGTTAAAAGCCTCGAACGCGCCCAGCACGAACACCATTCCAGCAAAAATCCGGCGCATCAGCTGCGGCTTGATCCACTTGGCAGCCTTTCCTCCCACGACGCCACCCAAAAAAACGCCGGGGATCAGCAGCAGCCCCGTTTCCCAGGAAACAAATCCTTCTTTCGAATACGCTAGCAGTGCCAGCACGCCGGTGGGCGGTATGAGCGCAATCAAGGAAGTCCCCTGGGCGCGATGCTGTTCGAATCGAAAGAGCAGCACCAGGAGCGGCACAAGAAGCACGCCCCCGCCCACGCCAAACATTCCCGCCGCAATTCCACAGCCGCAGGAGATCGTGAAGATTCCGGCGCTGCGGCCCATCGCCTTAGGCACGAGAATTCACCCGAGCGCTGCCAGAAGCGGCCTGGTTCGAATCCTGGTGCGTCTTTCTCCAAAGGAGGAACCCCGCCAGCATGAGAAAACAACCGAAAGCTCCTTGCAAGTGCCGCGAGGCCATGGGAAGGGCAATTAAACTCCCGGCATATCCGCCAAACAGCATTCCTAGCGCGCACAAAATTCCCGCGTGCCAGTCCACCTGGCCCTGCTTCCAGTATTCCCGCAATGCGCCGAGTCCGACGGGCGGGAGCAAGATGAAAAGTGAAGTGCCTTGCGCCATGTGCTGGTCCATGTGCAAAAGGTGGACCATGGCCGGCACGAGAACGATCCCGCCGCCGATGCCGAGAAGGCCCACTAGCACACCAACACCCAGTCCTAGAAGAAGAACAATCCATATCATGGTGAAAGCCGGCGTATCGTTTCACGGATTCGAAGCCAGCTCTACTATATTCCACCTCCGGCCTCCGGCGGCAAGTCCGTTGAACAAGCGGTAACACCGGAAAATGCAACGGTTTTTTTGTTTGCGGGGAACCTGCTATATTTACTTGTCTTTGTCACGTCGGTCCTGTGGCCTGCTGGCGGTAGCGTGCCCGTCGGCAACCCGGTATCCCTAGAAAACGTGAATCCCTTGCCCCGGACTGGATCGGGGTCAGACATGAAAGAAGAGTGCGACGGAACCTATGCCCATCGACCGGAAACCCGAGTTTTTCAAAGGCGCCCAGCTCAAAGTGGGAATCATTGGCTGCGGTTACGTCGGCCTGCCGCTGGCGCTGCGTTTCGCGGAAGCGGGTCACAAAGTCACCGGATTTGACGTTGATGCCCACAAAGTGGCGATGCTGAATGCTGGCAAATCCTACATTGAGCACATTCCTCAGAACAAAATTCAGCAGTTCGTGAACAGCAAGCATTTCGGCGCCACCAACGATTTTGCGAAGCTGAAAGAAGTTGACGCTGTCCTGATCTGCGTTCCCACGCCTCTCGATGAGCGCCGCGAACCGGATCTCAGCTACGTCGAGCAGACCGCCATTTCCATCTATCCGCATCTGCAAAAGGGACAGTTGGTGGTTCTCGAATCGACGACCTACCCAGGCACCACCGAAGAATTGGTTCTGCCGATTCTGGAAAAAAGCGGTTTGCGCTGCGCTATCGCTTCCGGGCCGGAAAATGAAAATATGGCGTGCGATTTCTACCTGGCATTTTCGCCGGAACGCGAAGATCCCGGAAACAAGCAGTTCGGTCTGGCGCAAATTCCCAAGGTCGTTGGCGGATTGAACCCGCCGAGCGGGCGCGCGGCGCAAGCGCTCTACACGCAAGTCGTTGCACGCGTGGTTCCGGTCAGCTCCACGCGCGCCGCGGAGATGGCCAAGCTGCTCGAAAATATTTTTCGCTGCGTGAATATCGCCCTGGTCAACGAACTCAAACAGCTCAGCCTGCGCATGAACATTGACATTTGGGAAGTGATCGACGCCGCCGCCACGAAGCCCTTCGGTTACATGCCGTTTTATCCGGGGCCGGGGCTGGGCGGGCACTGCATTCCGGTGGATCCCTACTATCTTTCCTGGAAAGCGCGCGAATATGATTTCGCGACGCGCTTCATCGAACTGGCGGGCGAAGTCAATACTGAAATGCCTTACCACGTGGTCAACGCCGTCGCCAACGCCCTGAACAATCACAAGAAAAGCATGAAAGGTTCGAAAATCCTGGTGCTCGGTGTCGCCTATAAGAAAGACGTCGATGATCTCCGCGAATCTCCTACTCTAAAGATCATGCAGCTCTTGCTCCAACGCGGGGCGCATATCGATTACAACGACCCCTATTTTCCGAAGCTTCACAAGATGCGGCACTTCAATTACGAAGGGATGAAATCGGTGCAGCTGAATCCGCACACGCTGGGCAGCTACGACGCCGTAATTATCGCCACCGACCATTCTAGCTACGACTACGCGGCCATCGCCGATGCCGCCAAACTGATCGTCGACACGCGCAACGCCACGCGGCGAGTGATGCGCCACCGCGAAAAAATCGTGCTTTGTTAGAAGTTGGCAGCCGACAGTTGAAAGTTTAGAGTAAGAACGGAAAAACCCTGGCTGGAACTCTCTAGGAAAAAGCACACCCCTCGCTGCGCTCGGGATGACAAAACTTGGAGTGCCCGGTGGCGGACGGAAAGGCGGATGCGCAAAGGTGGATTCCCGGAAAGAGTTGGCAACCATGGCCCGGCCTAGAGAAGAGATTCGCCGCCAGCTCGAGGAAAGCGCTCGTGTCAAACAGAGTTTTTCAAATGAATTGATAGGAAGAATCGCGCAATTCGCGGAGAAATCCGCGGGCGCGCTGCGCGCGGGCGGCAAGCTGGTTTTTTTTGGAAACGGCGGCAGCGCCGCGGATGCGCTGCATCTTGCCGCGGAATTAGTGGTGCGGCTGCGAAAGGAACGGCCGGGCCTGGCGGCGCTGGCGCTCACGGCCAATCCTTCCCTATTGACAGCGGCGGCGAATGACTACGGATTCGAACGAATCTTTTCCCGTCAAATAGAATCTCTCGTTGCCCAGCAAGATATTCTTGTAGCGCTCTCGACCAGCGGCAATAGCCCCAACGTGCTTCGCGGAATCGAAGCCGGACGCGCCCGCGGCGCCTATCTGGTGGCCTTCACCGGAGAAACCGGCGGGCATCTGGCCAGCAAAGTGGATCTTCTCTTGAATGTTCCTTCCCAAGACGCGCAGCGCATCCAGGAGTGTCACATCACCATCGGCCATATCGCGTGCAGCCTCATTGAGAAAATGGCTTGCGGATAAGCTGTCCCGCAAAGGAAGTTCTCCGGTCGACAGTTGGAAATTGCGATGGCGACTGGTCAACCAGTTCCGCATGTGGGCGCTACTTGGATTTCAGCAATTCGACGCGGGCGGTAGCGAAAGGCATGACGGCTTCGAGAAGAATCGGTGTGCGAGCCGAGTTGTTCGCCAGGTACAGCGAGAAAGAAGCGTCTTTTTTCTCCAGGCCATCTTCGAAAATGCGAATTACAATTTTTGAGGCGGTATAGTCGCCGGCGGGGACGCTTACGGCTTGGGAACCAAGTGCGCGTTTGGCGCGAAGCTCGTAGAGTTTGTGCCCGTCGTAGACGGGACTGCGCACTTCGGGAGTTTTTGTCCAATCGACGCTGCGCAGGTATTCCATCATGCCGAGCGGGTCGCGCGTCCCGGGAAGCACGCGGGTTTCGGAGGCTTCGGGTGGGGCAGGCTCCTGGCCGGTGGCGGTCATGCGCTCGACGGACTCCACTTTCTGGCCGCGCTCGCTCAAGTGCATCTCATACTGCAAACTCGCTAACGTTCCGGCCTCGCTGTAGGAATCGAATTGATCGTCAAGCTCAAAAACCATACGCAGCGGATTTTCGGTGTGGGCGAAGGCTTTCAAGTGCCAGGTGCTCTTTCCCAGAAAATTGCCGCGGCCAGCAACCTCGAGCTTTAGAGTCGCCACATTGGTAAGATTGGAAACGTTGGCCGAATATTCTAGAATTTCGCCGGCACCCCAAGGCCACGCGGTGTCTCGAGGAAGGACCTTTCCTGAATCCACCGGGGCGCCCGCCGCACGGGACTTCGCTGGCGGTGCGCTTACGGGCTTCTCCGCGGGAGGCGCTTCACGAAAACCTGGGGGCTCCGCCGATGCGACTTCCGGGGGGAGTTGTGGCCGGCGCGCGTGCAGCCAATAAAAGGCCACGACCGCCAAGGCCAGCGCGCTGAAAGCGGTGAGGCCCAATATCGATTTGCGACTCATGCTATTTGTGTGACGCTCCCGGGAATCAAACGTTTGCCCGCCAGGGTTCCGTCGTACAATGGTTTTCGGTGCGCGGAAATCATGCGGTTACTGTCGCCGGCTCGCCGCGAACTAAGAGCGTACCAAAACGCGGGCCGCGCGTCTTTCCGGTGCTGGCAGCAAACGGCTACGGTGGCAGACACGATCCCCGGCGGCGCGGCGGCCGTCGAAGCTTAGGAGGATTTCTCGAATGCGCTACCTCGTCACGGGCGGCGCCGGCTTTATCGGCTCAAACACGGTGGATGAACTCGTCCGCCGCGGCCATAGCGTGGTCGTGCTCGACGACCTTTCTTCCGGCAAGGAAGACAATCTAGCGGAGATCCGCAACAAGATAACCTTCATCAAGGGCAGCATCACGGACATCGAAGTGGTGCGGAAAGCCATGCACGAAGCGGAATATGTGCTGCACCTGGCCGCGCGCACGTCGGTGCCGCGTTCGGTGAAGGACCCCATCGAAACGAACAAGATCAACATCGAGGGAACGCTGAATGTTCTGGTGGCCGCGAAAGAGCTGAAAGTGAAGCGCCTGGTGTTTGCGGCCTCGTCATCGGCTTATGGGGAGACGCCGACGCTTCCTAAAGTGGAAACCATGCAGCCGCAGCCGATTTCCCCCTACGGCGTCACCAAGTTCGTGGGCGAGCTCTACGGGCAGACCTTCGGACGATGTTACGGGCTGGAGAATGTTTCGCTGCGCTACTTCAATATTTTTGGTCCACGCCAGGATCCCAGTTCCCCGTATTCGGGTGTGCTGGCCAAGTTCTGCACGGCGTTCCTCGAAGACACCCAGCCGGTGGTTTTCGGTGATGGCCAGCAGACCCGGGACTTCACCTACGTCGATAATGCGGTGCTGGCGAATTTGCTGGCCTGCGAAGCGCCCAATGTTTCCGGAAAAGTTTTCAACGTGGGCGTGGGTGGACGCGTCTCACTGAATGACGTGCTTGGCGAACTGCGAAAGATCACCGGCAAGACCCTCGAAGCCAACTACGAGCCGCCGCGCGATGGAGATATCCGGGATTCGCAGGCGGACATTTCGCAAGCGCAGGTGTTTCTTGGATATGACCCCCAGGTAGCTTTCGAAGACGGCTTAGCCCGGACATTCCAGTGGTATCGTGAAACACAAGCGAAGGCCGCGGCGAAGACAGAGTCGTAGCTCCGGCCAGACTTGATTCCGCTGGTGGCCTTCCTACCATTCACTGTTTTTCATCAACCCGAAACGCCAGCAGCGCGGAAGCGTCTCGGGGGGGTTGCCGACGAGCCGATGCTGCGCTAGGGCTCCTCTTCGCCGCCGCGGCCGCCGCGCGATGGCGGCGGAGCGGGAACGATATGCGGGATGCCTGCTTCGTTCATCTTTTTATTCAGGGCCGGCAGTTCTTCTTCAGCGATTTTTTTGACCTGCGCCGAAGCATCGCTGACCAGGGGAATAAGTTCCGCGAGTTTTTCCTTGTGGTGCCCGCTGGGTGCGGCGGCAAAACCGTCCAGATCATTAAGGAGTTCCTGCACTTGATTTGGCAGCGGGTCGGGTTTCCATTCGAGCGGAGGGCCGGCGTTCCCCAGACCTTGCCGTTCGCGGACGAACTTCTCCGCGACGGTATCAACTTTCTTCTCTAGTTCATCGGCGGCTTTGACGATGTCTTCCGGGATTTTTGGCGCGCCCGGTTTGCCTACATCCTTTTTCCATTGTTCACGCGCGGCCTTCAGAGCGATTTGCATGCCTTCGATGGATTTGCGGTCCTTATCGGTGGTTTTAACCAGGGGATAGACCTGGTCAATCATTTCACGGCGCGCCAAGCGGTCGGCGGCGGATATTACGAAGCGCGTGTCTTCTTCGACCGTGACTTTTTGCGAGGCCTCCTTGTCGCCAGCCTGGATCTTGATCGTGTATTCTCCGGGCTCGACGGACGGCCCGCGCGGCCCGAAGCCGTATCCCGCGGCGATGGCTTCCAATTGCTCAGGCGTGGGCTCGCCGGGCGGATTGGAACGGAGATCCCAATTCGTGCGATTGACGCCGGCGGCGCCCGGGCCGTCCATCTCGCGGATCACTTTGCCGTCTTTGTCGAGCACGGTGATTTTTACTTTGCCTTCCTTCTTTTCCGCGGCGTCGCCCTTGGCGTCAGTCTTGGGCTGCTCTTCGGCCGCGTCTTTCTTGTCTTTTCCTTCTTTTTCTTTCTTGGGCGCCTCGGCGGGTACCGCGTCCTTCAGGTAGTAGCTCAGGAGCGCTCCGTAAGGCGGATTCTTTGCGGTGAACATTTTCTGGCCAGCGCTCCAACGGCGGTTGCGCAAGTACCAATTGATGGCGGTCCGGGGCGGGAAAAATGTCAGCGGCGAACCGGCCACGTTGGCATCCATCTTTTCTAGGGGCGTCAAGTCGTCAAAAACCCACACCGAGCGCCCGTGCGTCGCAAGTACCAGGTCGTTTTCGCGAGCCTGGATTTCGAGGTCATCCACCGGGACGGTCGGGAGATTGTTTTTTAGGGCCGTCCAGTTTGCGCCGCGATCCCAGGAAACCCACAGCCCAAACTCCGTTCCGGCGAACAAGAGATTGCTGTTGCGGGGATGCTCGCGGACCACATGGACGGTCCCCGCGGAGTCAGGAATTCCGTTGCGGATGGCTTTCCAGTTCTCGCCATAATCGGTGGTCGCAAAAATATAGACGTTATTATCACCGCCGCGATGGCCGTCGAACGCCAGCAGGGCAGCGCCGTCGCCGGTCTTGGATGCCGCGACGCGGCTCACATAAGTTCCCTTGGGTACTCCGGGCGCCTTCGCGGCCACGTTTTTCCAGGTCTTTCCACCGTCACGCGTTACCTCTACGTTGCCATCATCGGTGCCTGCCCACAGGACATCGGGAGTGAGCGGCGATTCCGAGAGCGTGGTGATCGTAGGATATTCCTGGACGCCGTCGTGGCGAGAGAGGGTGTTTTTGTCCGGGACTTTCCCGAAAATCAGGAGCTTGTTGCGGTCCACGCCGGTGGTCAAGTCGCCGCCCAGCCGGGTCCAGGTGTCCCCGCGATCCGTGGACTTAAACAGATAATTTCCGCCGTAATAAATTGTCGTATGTTGGTGAGCGGAAACGGCCACCGGGGAATTCCACTGGAAGCGATAGTGCGGCTCTCCGGCTTGGGCTTCCGGCTTGATCGAGCGCATCTGTCCGGTGCGCATGTCGCGGCGATCGATGTAACCATCCTGAGATTCGGTGTAGACGATCCAAGGCTCGACCGTATCGATGGCGGCGTAGAAACCGTCGCCGCCGTGAATCACTTGCCAGTCGTCATTGATGATGCCGTCGCGCGTCAGCGTCTCGACGGGTCCGCACCAACTGCCGTTATCCTGCAAGCCGCCGCAGATGTGATAGGGCTTTTGGTTGTCGAGGGCCACTTCGTAGAATTGTCCGATGGCGATGGTGTTGACGAAGTCCCACGTTTTTCCCGCGTCATAGCTCCAGTGAATTCCACCATCGGAACCCGTGAGCATATGACTCGAATCCGCCGGATCGATCCACATGGCGTGATAATCGCCGTGAATCCCTCGCACGCGCTGGGTCGAAAACGTCTTTCCACCGTCTTCGGAATAGAACATCTGCGCGCCAAGCTCCCAGATGCGAAGATCGTTGTTGGGGTCGATGCGAATCTGGCTGTAGTAGGACGGGCGCGGATCGGTGTCGCCCATCCTCTTCCAGGTTTCGCCTTTGTCTTCGCTGCGGTAAGTCCCGCCTTTCTCGTGCTGTACGATGGCGTAGACGATGTTGGGATCCTTGCGATAGACATCCAAGCCGATGCGGCCGGTGTCTCCGCCGTTTTCATACGGAAGCCCTTTGGTCAATTTTTTCCAGTTCCGACCGCCATCGGTGGTTTTGTAGATGGCGCTGTGTGGTCCTCCGCCATTGAATCCAAAAACGGTGCGCCGGCGCTGGTAAGCCGCCGCATACAGAGTGTCGGGGCTTTCCGGATCCATGGCGATGTCGCTTACGCCAGTGTCGTCGTTGATCTTCAAGACTTGCGACCAGGTTTTCCCGCCGTCGGCGGTCTTATAAACACCCCGATCGGAATTCGGGCCCCACAAATGTCCCAATGCCGCAACGTAGACCACTTCCGGATTCTTCGGATGAATGACGATTCGCCCGATGTGCCGGGTGGCTTCGAGCCCCATTTTCTTCCAGGTCTTTCCGGCGTCGAGCGACTGGTACGCGCCATCGCCCCAAGAAGAGCTTTGCCGGTTGTTAGGCTCCCCGGTTCCTACCCACACGACCGAAGGATCCGAGGGCGCAATGGCGATGTCGCCGATGGTCGAGACGCTCTCCTTATCGAAAATCGGTTCCCAGGTGGTGCCGTTGTTGGTGGTCTTCCATACGCCCCCGGAAGCCGTGCCTACATAGACGATGTTGGGATTGCTTTCCACCACCGCGAAATCATCAATGCGCCCGCCCATCGTCGCCGGACCAATCTCGCGAAATTCCAGAGCTTTGAACTTATCGGTGGGATTCGCTTGGTCGCCTGGCGCCGCCTTAGCGCACATTGCTAACGCGCCGAGAAACGCCGCCGAAACCAGCGAGTTCCGTAGACCATTCTGTAGGCGATTCATTTCCATCTCCCTAGGTGCAAGGCCCGGCATGTTACTCCGCCGAGGCCATATAACGCATCAAGACTTTTCAGAAGGGCAAACCAAGTTCGAAGAAAACAGACGCGCGGCGCGCTTCGTCCGTTTCACATGCCACGCCACCCGGCTCACTTAGGCCTTCCTTCCGCGTACAACTCATCGCCTGTCGGTGCCTTCAAATCCCTACGACCGCATGCTAGGCTATCCACCTGTTTCGAATGATGGCAAGCTCCGATTGAACGGCTATCCCCATCGACGGGCTCAGTCCGCGCTCCGCCCTTTTTTTTTCTTGGCCGCGCTGCTCCTGGGGCTAGCCGTCCCGCAAAACATTGCCTCCGCTCAGCAAACTCGTTTCCCTTCCGCCAAAGGAGGGGTCGCAAGTCTGGAAGCCAAGACCCAAAAGGGCAAAGGAGATCTAACCACCGCCGACGGCGATGTGGACATCCACTATCTCGACAGCCGCCTGCGGGCCGACCACGTCGAATACAACGGCAAGACCTATGAAGCCGCGGCACGCGGCCACGTGCAGCTCGATTACGGCAATGAGCACCTCGCGGCTGACGAGGCACACTACAATGTCAGCACCGGTCATGGCTTGTTTCACAACGTTCACGGCACCGTCAAGATTGAACGGCGGCCTAATCCCGCTCTCCTGGTTTCCGACAACCCGCTCTACTTTGCAGCACGCGACGTGGAACGCTTCCCGGGTGACGTCTACCTCATCCACCGGGCTTGGATTACCATCTGTGACCCCGAACACCCCAAGTGGCAGTTCTACGCTCCCAACGCCCGGCTACACGTCGATAAAACCGTTGCGCTCGTCAATGCCAACTTCCGCCTTTTCCGCGTGCCCCTCGTTTGGCTTCCTTACGCTTCCGCACCGGCGGGCAGCAAAGTTCGTGCTTCCGGCATCCTCATTCCGGATATCGGGCAAAGTTCGCGCAAAGGTTTTATTTTTGGCGACGCTTTCTATCTGGCTCCCAACCCGTGGATGGACGTTACTCTTGGCGGCCAGTACATGAGCCGCCGCGGAGTGATGGAGCGGGGATCGCTCCGTGCCAAACCTTTTCTGAACACTTCGATCACGTACACCTATTTTGGCGTGGAAGACCGTGGTCTCCTGAACCCTGACGGGACACGCAGTCCGCAAGGCGGCGAGCAGCAACGCCTGGAAATCCAAGCCCTGCTTCCCGGGGGCTGGCGCTTCGTCACCGACTACAACCACCTCTCTTCGCTTACCTTCCGGCTGGCCTTCTCCGACTCTTTTGGCGAAGCCATCAACTCCGAAGTGCGCAGCGCCACGTTCCTCGCTAACAATTTTGGCGGCTTCAGCCTGAATTTGGCGGGCCTCAATGACAAGAGTTTTCTGACCCTGCCCACCACCACGACCTCGTCCACGGGAGCTGTCATCACGGTCCCGGCCACCAGCGTGACGCTTCGTAACCTGCCGGAAGCGCGGTTTGCATCCGTCGAGCAAGCGCCCTGGTCGAGCCTCCCCATCTATTTCGGTTTTGATTCGTTTGCGGGATTGGTATACCGCAGCGATCAGTTTAATCAGACTTCCAATTTCGTGGATCGCTACGAATTCGCGCCGCGCGTGACGGTCCCGCTCCATGTGGGTTACTGGCTCGGCGTCACCACTTCCGCGGCATTCCGGAGCACCAGCTACTCCGAATCACTCAATCCCGCCGGCAGTGTCAGCGTCCAATCCATAAAACGCAACACCGGCGAATTTGCCGTCGAGCTCCGCCCACCTACGTTTGAGCGATTTTTCGACCGCGCTTCTTTAAAAAAGGACCAGAAGCGGCGCCGCTACCGGCACACCATCGAACCTGCTCTGGCTTATCGTTACGTTACCGGCGTGAACCATTTCGCTGACTTCATACAGTTCGATTCCGATACCACGCTTACGAACACGAGTGAAGTCGAATACGGCGTAACGCAGCGGCTGTTCCGGAAGGACGGCGAAGACCAGCCTCAAGAACTCATTTCCTGGCGCGTCATCCAGAAGCACTACTTCGATCCTACGTTTGGCGGCGCCATCGTCGACGGGCAGCGCAACGTCTTCCAGGCGTTCGATTCCATCTCTCCTTTTGCTTTTGCGTTTGGTCCGCGCAACTGGTCTCCGATTCTCAGCGATTTCAAAATTAGTCCCGGCGGACCCTACGACCTGGAGCAGATTCTTCAGTACGACACGCAAATCCAAAGGCTGGTCACCATCGGCACCCTTCTGAAAGTAAAGCCGTATCGGGAATTCTTCGTCACCACCGCTTTTTTCCGCTTGAATGACAATCCTCCTCCGCTACCTATCAGCAACTTCCAGCAGCCGCTTGCGAACCAGATTCGCGCGCTCGTCGGATACGGAAGCGAAACACGCAAGGGCTTCAACCTCATCACCGGCGTCGGCTACGATTTCGAGAACAAGACGCTGCAAAACCAGATTGCTCAGCTTAGTTACAACGGCAACTGCTGCGGCTTGGCCGTCGAATATCGCCGCATCAACCTCGGACAGGTGCGCGCGGAGAATCAGTTTCGCATCGCCTTCATCATCGCCAACATCGGCACGTTTGGGAATCTGCGCCACCAGGAGAAAATATTCTGAGCATGGACGACAGCGATCTGGCGTTTGCTTCCATCGAAGAGATCGGGAAACTCTTTCGCAAGCGCAAACTTTCTCCTCTCGAGCTTACCAAGCTCATGCTTCGACGCATCGAGCGGAGCAATCCCCAACTGAACGCCTACATCACCGTCACTGCTCGAGTTGCTCTTGCGCAAGCCAAAAAAGCCGAAGCGGAACTCTTCGCGCCGCGTGGCCGCAGGGGGAATCGCGACCGCGGACCGCTCCACGGCATCCCCATTTCACTGAAGGACAACATCTATACGGAAGGCATTCGCACCACAGCCGGTTCGAAGATTCTCGCTGAATTCGTTCCCCAGCACGACGCCCCAGTGGTAGTGCGACTAAAAGAAGCCGGCGCGGTGATTTTGGGCAAGACCAACATGCACGAGTTTGCTTACGGCGTGACGTCGAATAATCCCCATTATGGTGCGGTCCACAATCCTTGGGATCTCCAACGCATCCCGGGTGGGTCCAGTGGTGGTTCCGCCGCGGCGGTTGCGGCTGGCCTCTGCTACGGCAGCATTGGCACAGACACGGGCGGCTCCATTCGCATTCCTTCCGCGCTCTCGGGTGTGGTCGGCTTTAAACCCACCTTCGGCCGCGTTTCCGTTAAGGACGTAATACCGTTATCACCGCACCTTGATTGCGTTGGGCCTTTGGCCCGTACCTGCCGAGACGCTGCCAGATTGCTTGATCCAATTTTTGTGCGCGGCAAGGGCGAACCCAGTTTAGAAAGCGCCACTAAATCCTCCCGAGCATCCCGGCGGTTCCGCCTGGGCCTGCCGAAGAGCTTCCTCGCTAGCGATATCTCTCCGGAAGTGGCCTCCAGTTTTGAGCAAGCGCTTCGACTCCTTCCTGAATCCGATGCCAGCTTAAAAGAAGTGTCCATTCCTTTGTTGTTCGAAACCGCAGATGCGGGCAACCAAATTGCTTGGGCCGAAGCCACTCACTACCACGAGCGAGCCGGATGGTTTCCGGCCCGCGCCGGAGAATACGGCGAGGATGTGCGCGCGCGGCTCGAAGTGGGCGCAAAAGTTTCCGCGACGGCTTACCTCCAGGCCCTGGAGCTCCGCTACTCCTTCATTGAACAATTCCATGCAGCCATGGCCAGCGCAAATGTGGATGCGCTGGTTGTCCCCACCACGCCTATTCCTGCCCCGATGATTGGAGAAGAGACGACCAGCGTCGGTGGTTCTAATCACCCCACGCGCGCTTTGCTCCTGCGCTTGAATCGTCCGGCGAATCTTGCCGGTCTCCCGGCAATCTCCGTCCCTTGCGGTTTCACGCGAGACGCCTTGCCTGTCGGTCTTCAGCTTATTGGCGCTGTCACCGACGAGCATCTGCTTCTGCAAATTGCAAAGTTGTTTGAGCTGGCCTGCCCACGCCAACCGCGTCCATCTATGGCCGGCTAGTGTGCGGGCACTTCCTCGGCTGTCGTTCGAACTGCGCCTCGCTTCTTCATCACCCAACCACCGATCACATATCCCAGCGTCCCCGTCACCATTCCGCCGAACACATCTGCCACGTAATGGTTGCGTACGTAAACCGTTGAAACGCACATACAAAGGACGCATGGAAGGAATATCCAGAAGAGCCACCGCCGGTGCCGCCACGCTCCCCAAAGCGCCGCTACCGCTCCGGCCACGTGCTGCGAGGGAAAAGCGGCGCCGTGCACTCGTCCGCATTTCTCGATCAAGTTGACGAGCGCCGTGAACGGCCCACCGGCAAGATCGCCGTGCCACCAGCCGGCGAACGTGAACCACGGACTTTCGACCGGGAAGAATATAGAGATGACATAGCCGAATGCATAGCCAACCGCCGAATAGGTCATCACGCTCCAATAGCTTTCCCAATCGCGCCGGTAGTAGAGAATCCCGCCCAGAATGAGAAGAAAAAGAAAATAAGTGAAATAAGCGAATTGCATGAATTCATTCAGCGCCGGGTGAGCAAATCGCTCCAGCCACAGCGAAGGATTCACTCCCGTCAGCCATTGATCAAACGCGATCAGCTTGGCGTCTTGCCAGACGGGCGTCACCAGATGCACCAGCTTTCCCAGTTCCTCAAAGCAAAAAAGAAAAAAAAGGTGCGGATACCAATGCCGCCAGAAACGCCAGAACCTTGCTGAGAACGTCGCGCCCTGCCACTCCGCGCGCTTCGCAACCCGGCTTTCTGCCAGGCACAAAACCATAATCATCGCCGCCACCAAAGCTTCGACGCCCACGAGCTTCACGGGATGCCGAGCGTTTTCCGCAAATATGGCGACGAGCGCGCTCGATGCCACCAGGTATGCCAAAGCAACCCATTCGAATGCTCCGCACGCCGCCCAGCTCGCCAGCGCTTCCCGGCTAATCCATGCCGCGATTCCTGGCGTGTCGCGAGCGAAGTTGACGGCGCGTTCCTTGGTTCGCGCCGCCGCTTCGGCACGCCAGGAAAGCGCTGCTTCATTTCCTTGATAATTCTGCCTCTCCATGTCGGCCATTTGAGAGCGTTCTCCAGTCTCACCACTTGTACCCGGCGATCGTCGCCGGCTGCTTTTTCTTCTCTGCCGCTTCTCGGGGTCCGCTACTGTCTCTCTGTTAAGCTTTCTTTTTCGTCCCAAAATAGGATTGGCCACCCACGCATTCGCGCAATGCCCGCAAGGTCGTTCGATGGATTCACAGCCGCCGGCCGACCCACTTCTGCCATCAGCCAGCGATCATTGAAGCTGTCCCCGTAGGCGTAGCATTTCCCCAGGTCGAGCCGCATCTCCGCAGCCAGTCGTTTTGCCGCGCGCGCTTTGGCCTTCCCAAACATGGGGTCGCCCAAAACTCGCCCTGTCCACCGGTTGTCCTTTTCTTCCAGCCGCGTGGCCATCACGCGAATGGTCGCCGTAATGGCGCGCGCGGCGAGTTCGCCTTCGAGCGCCGAAGCAACCTCGCGCGCCAGGGTATCGAGCGTTCCGCTCAGGAGGACAATGGCGTGCCCCTCGTTCGCGTGCCAAGCCAGTTTGGCGATCGCGGGCGCAAAAAAAGGAGGGACAGGCAATCCTCGATTGCGCTGCGCCCTTTTGGTAGGGGGAGCCGACGCCTGTCCCTTGGCCTGGTGGCCATTTTGGTGCCAAGAAGAGACAACTAGGTCCCCCTCGCCACGCTCGTCAAAAATTTGCAAGCCGCGCAGATACATTTTGTTGGTCTCGAAAGTCGCGTTGATCCCCAGCGGAATCAGGCGCAAGGCTTCCTTTAGCCACAGAAAATAATTTTTGAGCGGAATCAACTTTTGGTATCGCAACGTCCGAAAAAGCCTCCGTTCCAGCGGCGGCCGCGCCACAAGCGTTCCATCCAAATCAAAAAATGCCGCAACTCTTCCGTTCTGCTCCTTTACCTCAGGAACCTCATCTGCTTCCTGTACCACACTTGGTCCCCTCACATGGCCTCCTCGGAAGCGCTCTTGGCTCGCCCCGGCCCAACGTTTCCAGCAAAGTATTTCCATCCTTCCACCAGGACCGGCAACCCGCGCAGCAGGCAAAACGCCGCGGTCATCCAGGTCAGCACATGCGCCCCCGCGCGAATCATGGCGTGGACGTCTGCCGCCAGTTCACCCACCAGCGCCACCGGACCGCGCGTCAGCGCCAGCTCCAATCCCAGGTAGCAGAAGCACAAGCACTTCATCGCCGCATACAATCCCCGACTCCAGCGCGACGCCACCAGCGCTTGCCCCCACCAGGTCCGCAGCATGGCGTGCGCGCCCCAGCCGGCTGCTAGCGGAGAAGGCCCCGCCTTCAGGGCCAGCCCGCGCAAGAAATCCGTCGCCGCTCCGCGTGCAAAAAATAAAATCGGCAGCCACAGCGACACCATCCCCACAACGGCGAAATAGGTGAAGTAGGCGTTTTCAATCATGCGGTCGCCAAGTATGTCCAGTTCGGCGCCGACCGGCGTGGCCATTTTTTCCTTTCGTGCCAGGTGCCCGTCGAGCGCATCCAGAGCGATCGCCGCCACGGTCAGTCCCACCGCCAAGAGGTTCGCCCACGCCCCGCGGCCAAACAGACACACGGCGGCGAATCCCACCAGTACTCTTAAGAGCGTCACTTTGTTCGGTGTCCATCGCATACTTACCTGCCCGAGACGCGAGACCGCGTCGGAGCCCCTCTAGTGGCAAGCTTGATGCCACACCCGGCCCTGGCAACATATTTCTCTTCAACCACTTACGAACGGGCTGGCCTTGCTTCTGTCTCGCCCCGCGCCAGCCAAGTCCGTCAGTTGTCGCCCATTCGCCCCACCTTGTTTCCTTTCCTCGTTTTGCGCGTCTAATAAGAAGACTTCGTTTTTGTGATTCGCGCATTCGTTTTTAGGGTGTCATTTGGTAGCGAAACCATGAGGCCCCTAAAGCCGCGGATTCTGACCCCGACCTAGGAACTTCCACGGGCGACGGGAGGACGAAGGAGAATTATGGGAGAATAGGAAGGTCGCTTGAAGTCTAGGCGCAAGCGCATTTTTGTCGCACAAGCGAACCGTAACTGAGGAATGAATCAGAATGAATGCTGATGTTTCCCTAGCAGGAGCTTTTCTCGCCGGGCTGGTTTCCTTTCTTTCGCCCTGTGTTCTGCCGCTTGTTCCCGGCTACGTCTCCATGCTCTCGGGGATTGGCATGGAGCAACTTCGCAAGGGCGAAGTGCCCAGCCGCAGCTTGCTGGGCTCGTCACTCACCTTCATCGCCGGATTTTCCGTCGTTTTCATCTCTTTTGGAGCGTCCGCGAGCGCCGTCGGCGTCTTCCTCAAACAGAATCGCAATACCCTGACTCCCATCGCCGGTGCGCTCATTCTTCTTTTCGGCCTTCATCTTCTTGGCCTGCTGATCAAGCTCAACCCTCGTGCCGGCGTTATTCTCGGCGTCGTGCTCGTGGCCCTCGGCACCGCTTCCCTAGCTCGCCATGCTCCGCTCTTCGCCGGATTCGGTGCGCTGCACTTTTTCTCGCTTTCGCTCATTGGCTTCTTTGGTCCGGGACTGGCCCGCTGGCTCAACCGCGACGTGCACCTCCGCAGCTCCATCGCGCAGCCTAGCGCCTGGAGCGCTTTCATGCTGGGCTTCGCCTTCGCCTTCGGCTGGACTCCCTGCATTGGACCCATTCTCACGTCCGTGCTCGCGCTGGCCGCGGCCAGCGCGAGCGTTCGGCGCGGCATCCTGCTCCTGGCCATCTACTCCGCCGGCTTGGCTATCCCGTTTCTGCTTACGGCTCTCGGCATCGGCAAGTTCATGACGTTTTATAAAAATTTCAGAAAATATCTTCACGCCGTCGAACTCTCGAGCGGCGGATTACTCTTGTTCGTCGGCGGATTGGTCTTCGTCAACAAGCTGACCTGGCTCACCGCCAAGTTGAGTTTCTTAAACACCCTGGTCTTGTGGCTGGAACAGGTCCTCACGAGCGCAACGGGAAGTAAGATATTTTTGCTAGCGATGGGCGTCGCAATTCTGACCGCGGTGCTGTTCGCGGTGGTAAAGCGCTGGGAGAAAATCACGGCCATGCAAGGCAGCAAGACTCTTCTAGCGGTACTCACCGTAGTCGTGCTGATCATCGGCACTTACTACGCGGACAAAGTCACGCGCGTCAGAGCCACCGGTCCGGAGCAAAGCACCGAGCCGGCCAGCAGCACAAGCGACGCCCATCCCGCTCCCGCAGTCACCTTCAAGAACCTCGACGGGGCAGACGTCAGGCTCGCGCAGTACCAGGGCACCGTCGTGCTCGTCAATTTCTGGGCCACTTGGTGCGATCCTTGTTACGTCGAAATTCCGTGGCTCATCGAGATGCAGCAAAAGTACGCCGCCAAGGGTTTCACCATTCTCGGCGTCTCCATGGACGAAGAAGGCAAATCCGCCGTAGTTCCCTTCCTTGCCAAGGAACGCTTCGACGTTAATGGCCAGAAACTCCCCATGAATTATCCCATCGTCATCGGCAACGACGACATTGCCGACAAGTTCGGCGGACTGCTCGGCTATCCCACCAGCTTCCTGATCTCCCGCGACGGAAAAATCGTGAAAAAAGTCCAGGGCCTGGTCAGCTACGAAGAACTCACCAAAGCCATCGAATCCCAGTTGTAAATTCATGAGCGTCATCGACGAAGTTCTCGCTGCCAACGAAATCTACGCGCGCACCCACGAATTGCGCCGACTGACGCCTCGCCCTGAGCGCCAGCTCGCCGTCCTCACTTGTATGGATACCCGTCTCTCGACTCGCACGCTAGGACTGAAAGAAGGCGATGCTCACATCATCCGTAACGCCGGCGGCATCGTCACCGACGATTCCCTGCGCTCTCTGATCGTCTCGCATCATCTGCTCGGCACGAAAGAATTCATGGTCATCAACCACACGGATTGCGGATTGATGCACACGACCGAACAAGACCTGCGCAACCGAATCCAGAATCGCACCGGGACCGCTGCCGTGGCTCCCGCCTTCTTTTACGCGTTCCAGAACATCGACGAAAATGTCCGCCACCAATTGCAGAAGCTCCGCACCCATCCATGGATTCCCCAGAACGTCGCCGTGCGCGGCTTTGTCTACGACGTCGCCAGCGGTCTTCTCCGCGAAATCAAAGACGGAATGCCGGACTTGGAGAGGTGAACACTTCTTACTTAGAGACTTCGGTTGGCTCGGAGCGGACTCTTTCTATCCTCATCCAACAGGCAGTTCGATGGTCACCGCGGCTCCGTTAGGCTCCAGGTTTTGCGCGTAAATACTGCCGTTATGTTCCCGCACCGTCCCGTAACAAATACTCAAGCCCAAGCCGGTTCCTTGTCCAACCGGCCTGGTCGAGTAGAACGGATCGAACGCCCGGCTAATGTCGTTGAACCCCGGCCCCGAATCGCTGAACCGCACAACGACTCTTTCTCCCTCCAAGTACCCCTCCACCGCAATTTTCTTTACTGGCACATGCTCCAAAGCCTGAGCGCAGTTGCTGAACAAATTCACGAATACCTGTTTGAACTGCCCTTCATTCGTCGCAATTTTCGGCAGATTGGGCGCAAACTTCATTTCCACGCTGATCCCGGAGTTCCGCAATTGATAGTCCAGCAGCATCAGCGACTCTCGCACCACCACGGCAATATCCAGCAGCCGCCGTCCTTCATGCTGTGGTTGCGCGAACGTCAGCAGGTTCTGGATGATGCGCTTCATGCGTTGCGCTTCCGCCTTCAGTTTTTCCAGCTTGGAGCGCGACGCGCCTTCCGGGCCCTGCTCGATCAGCAAGTCGGAGTAACCCATCACCGCCGTCAGCGGGTTGTTCAGTTCATGCGCCACTCCGGCAACCAACTGACCCACTCCTGCCAGCCTCTCCTTCTGCACCAATTGGCTTTGGGCGCGTTGTAGATGCTCCAGATTCTGCTTGGAGTCCACGAGCAGCCGCGTCATCTCCCGCGCCAACAGGATCTGCCGCAGAAAAACGCACAAGCCCACGAGCAGTATCCCGATTAGCGTGACCGCCACTCGATACCCGCGGAGTTGGCTGGCTTGCGGGTCCAGAAAAAGTTCACTCAGTCCGATCAGTGGCAACGACAGCACCGCCAGCACGGCAAGAAATCCTGGCATGTCCGCCCATCGTTCGCGTTCCCCGCCCGCCAGCGGCTCTGACGGCACATCCCTCGCGCGCAACGCAATCAAGATGAACCAGCAGATCGCCGCGTAGTCCGGAACGTCGTAGATGCTCCCGCTGTAGTACTGCTCGCGCCCCAACGCCGCGTTCAGCCACTGGTAAGCAAGCAGGTAGAGCGCGCCGGCGAAAAACAGATTCCAGTAAATCCCCCGCCAGGCCCCCTTAGCCACGATCGCCATGCCCCCCAGAACCGCTTGCAGCACCGCGAACTCCAGCACGAACAGAACGTAGTAATACCGATTGAAGAAAGCCTTGTTCGGCAGGATGTATTCGTTGGGATAAACGAGAAACATATAAATGTAGATCCACCACAGCAGCAGAATCAGAAAATTCAGCGTGCTAAGATGGAATTTCTGCTCTTGCTGTCGGGATCCCGGCCGCAACGCCGCCGCGGCCATCATCGGGACCGGTTGCAGGAACAGTGGGATGTCCGCCCAGAACGGCTCCGGTGGGCTTCGCCCGGCGATCACCTCATAGTAAAACCACCCGGCAAAGTTGCTGCCCACCATCGCGGCGCTTGCCGCCATCAGGACCCAGAACCACCGCGTTCGCCCCTGATTGGCAAACGCCGCCCACAGCATCACCGCCACCGCAATCAGCCATAATCCCAAGCCGCAGCTATCGGAAAACGCCGTCAACAGAAAACCACGCGGCGCGGTCAGCGAAACAACCGTATACACCACCAGGAACCCGGCCACTGCCCCCAGTTGCCAATGCGCCAGCCGCTTCATCGCAGCTCACTCATGCCGCGTCGTGAGCGCGCAATCGCGCCCGAGGCAGACGAGCACAACCCAAGTTTCGTATTAAGACTCACTGGAAGTCCCACTTTAAAATAATTTTTATGCCCGCGCAGGTCCAACCGCTTGAGGCTTTCCTAAATTGAGGTTCCCTGTACGCTACCTCCACTCTCCCTTTTCTCCCGCCACCCCGCAATAGGACCATAGTCCCAGCGGTGGTAGAGCCACTCCTGGCGGTGCTTAGCTCCGGGTTCCTCTTTTCTGCCTTGTTGGCTTTCGAATCCCTTAGAGCGACACATCTTTTTTCCATGTTCGCTCCGAAGACCGCGATGGCCATCCGAAAAGTGTTACTTGGTGTCTAACGACTGCAGCTTTGCATTCACCAGGAAAGGATCATTAAACTCGGTCATTTCACCCCAGCCCTTGCCGAGAACAGGAAGGAGCCGCGCCGAAAGCGGCTTATGCCACTTGAACGCCAAGCTGGCCATGTCTCCAATAATCAGCGAAAGCTGGTCCGCGGTTACGTCGCCGGGCAGCGGAATGGTGTCCAAACCCGTCCCGCACACGGCTGAATAACTGAGCAGCGCATCCATCGAGACGTGCCCCTCGCTCCAGCGCTCGGCCAGCCGCGTGTCTTCTAGCACCGGCAGCATCAACCCGGAATATCCGGTTTGTTTTACTTTGACGTCTTTAACCGCTCCGGTAATCAGGGCTGCCGCCGTCAGCGTTCCGCTCATCCCCACCGGCTGTCTCGTCAAGTTTTCTATGGCCTCGCCAATCGAAACATTTCCTGACGGCGCTGGCGACAGATCGATTCCCATGTACGCCCAGCCGGTTTCCTGATCGACGCGCCCCGCGTGGCGCTCGATGTCAAACGCGCTGGCCGCCAGCAAATCCGTCAGCCGCTGCTTGGCCGTGGCCAGGTCCGGCGCATTCTTGAACGCCGCCGCCACCACGTTCGCCGATTCCAGGGCAATCGCGAATTGATGGCCGAACCCCGTGTGATAAGCCGCCGGGAAAAACGGCGTCAGCGGTTTGACCATGGCAATCGCAGCAAAACGAAAATTGCCCTGGCTGTGCTCCGTCTCTTCGAGCTTTTTCATCACGCGAGCCGCCGCGCCAACCGCAGTCCATCGCACGCCATCGTCGCCCGCTACGACGAGGGTCGCATTCAACGTTTTTGTGTTGGTCAAAATTTCCGCGAGTAAGTCGGCTTCGGCGGCGCTGTCACCCTGGTTCAGCATGGCCGGCCCGATCGACGCCGCAAATTTTTCTTTCTGCGCCAGCGCGTCGTATTCCTTGAAAAACGCGACGGCTTGCTGCGCCGTCAACCCTTTCGTGTATTCCGGAAACGGCTGCGTCGCGATGCGGATCGTTTGCACCTGGTACCCGCGCGATTCAAGTGTCGTTTGCGCGCGCCGCAGCATGTTCAGGGCATCCGCCACCTGCTCCCGGTACTGCGCCGGGTCTAAATTGATAAAAGCCGTAATCGCCCGGATCTTTGGCTTATCCGGCGCCGTGGCGGCGGTTTTCGCTTGCGCCCAGGCACGGCTGGAACAACCGGCGAGAAGTAAAGCGAAACAAGCCGCAAATCGAATGGCGCGGCGAGGTGCGGAAATCGAGAGTGCATTCACGTACATGGCTCCTGCGGGGGGCGCGGTATAGGTCTAGCTTTCCGTTGAGTTTCTCCGTGGGGATCCACGCTAAGAGATGCCCGCGCCCTATAGGATATAGATTCGCCGTACCCAACACTAGCTTGGATTGCGCTTGAGGGGCGGAGTTCCGTCCGTGCTTTCGGTCTCTACACGTAGGCGGCAATGCCGGTGACGCGCTCGCCGATCACCAGCTTGTGGATATCGTTCGTTCCTTCGTAGGTAAACACACTTTCGAGGTTGTTCATGTGCCGCATGATGCAGTAATCGTCCACGATGCCGTTGGCGCCGAGGATGTCGCGCGCCTTGCGCGCCGTATCCAGCGCGATGCCCACGTTGTTCATCTTCAGCATCGAAATGTGAGATGGATGAACTTTGCCGTTGTCCTTCAATCGCCCGACGTGCAGCGCCAGCAATTGTCCCTTCACGATTTCCGTGATCATCCAGGCGAGTTTTTCCTGCACCAGTTGGTGTGCAGCGATCGGCTTGTTCGCAAATTGCTTGCGCGTCTTGGCGTATTCGAGGGCCGTGTCGTAGCAAGCCATCGCCGCTCCCAACGCGCCCCAGCCAATTCCGTAGCGCGCCTGATTCAGGCAACTTAGCGGTCCCTTCAGGCCCACCACGCCTGGCAAGAGATTTTCTTCCGGAATTTCGCAATCGCTGAAAGCCAATCCGGAGGTCACCGAAGCGCGCAGCGACCACTTTCCGTGCACGTCCCAGGCCTTAAATCCTGGCGTTCCTTTTTCAACCAGAAATCCGCGGACTTTGTCGTTTTCCGCTTTTGCCCACACCACCGCCACGTCCGCGATGGACCCGCTGGTAATCCACATTTTTTCGCCATTCAAAATATATTTGTTGCCCTTCTTCACCGCGCGCGTCAGCATCCCGCCGGGATTCGATCCGAACTGCGGCTCCGTCAAACCAAAACAGCCAATGGCTTGGCCTTGCTGCAAGAGCGGCAGCCATTTATCTTTCTGCGCTTCGCTACCATAGGAATAAATCGGATACATCACCAGCGCGCCCTGCACGGAAACAAAGCTCCGCAATCCCGAATCGCCGCGCTCCAATTCCTGGGTCATCAACCCGTAGGCTACGTTGGACATTCCGGCGCAACCATAACCGTGCAGGTTCGCGCCAAAAAATCCCAGCTCGCCTAATTGCGGAATCAAATGGCTTGGAAAAGTCGCTTCGCGGCTATGTTTTTCGATGATGGGAACAATTTCGTTCTCGACGAATTCGCGCGCCGTTTGCCGCACCAGCTTTTCTTCGTCGTTCAACTCGGAATCAAAGTCAATAAAATCCACTCCGCCATACTTGGCCATTCTCGGCTCCTTGCGCAGCGCGCCCGTCCAGTGTAACAACGCGCCGGATTCGCCAGCAACAAACGGCGCTGGCCAGTCAGGAGACAAGGCACGGTGTAGGAGAAGGAAGTCTTCTACGGTGAGAGTCCAGAACTACCAGAGAGAGAGAGGTTCCGTCTTAGGGAGTGAATAGCCGGCGCATTCCGATGCTGGACAGGTCTCGGTGCGGGGTCATATCCCGCAGACGTCCCATGACGTAAAGGTGAATCGCATTGATGTCTTCCGGCGCCAAGCCGATGAATCCTACGGCCAAGCGGTCCGGTAGCTCTTGGCGTACGACCCGCCCAAGCACTTTCAAAGTGGCACGAAATTCCGCGATCTTGAATTCCAACCCCACTTCTTTTCCTACTTCGATATCGGCCGAGCCTTGCAGGAACATGCCACTCTCGCTGATATTCAGGCTGCGCAAAAGAAACTGCTGGTTATTCCAAATGCAGATGACTTCCGTAATCAGCGGTAAGCGAACTGCATGCCGCTTGTTTTTCCAGTCAGGAGATTCCATGGCAGCCAGCATCGGCCGAATGCGGCTAGCGGATATGGGCTTGGCCAAGACGAAATCCGCGCCTTCTCCAAAAGCCTTCCGCAAACTCCCGATGTCGTCGGCAGCGCTGAGCATGACGATGGCGGTTTCCAGGTTGAGCGGCGATTTACGGATTCGGCGGGCCAGTTCCAGGCCGTCCAACTGGGGAGTTCCCATGCCCAGAAAGGCCACGTCAAACCGCTGGCTTTCCGCGCGCTGACCGGCGGCTTGGCCGTCTTCAAAAGTCAACACCGTGTGATCCAAGGGAGCAGCCAGCGACCTGATGAGTTTGGAACTCTGAGGTTCGTCATCAACAACCATGATCTTAAGCGACATAAGGTTTCCCTCGGCGCGAAATCTTCCGCATTGCCGCTGCGGTCCAAGGACAACTCCATACCTAACAATACGACAGAAGCACCGGGAGAGGCTGAGCGGCTAGCCTCAAAGGTGTCCAAAGCGTGAAGACCACTGGGGGGCGGAAGATGCCATCCCGTTTTACCGTGTCCCAGCAAAGAATTTGTTTAGAGGTGGGGGTAGCTCGACGAACCAAATGCGGCTAAGGCTTCGTTCATTTTACGAGCCGGCGGAAATGCCCCAGACGATCCGGCCGGACAAGATATGGGTAGGCAACATGCCCCAATGGTCCCACCCTGTCCGTTCGGACACCCGAATTGTTACATTTCTACCCAGCGAGACCTTACGCAAAGGGAAGCCGAGAATCAAGCGTCTCCTAACCCACTCAATCTAAAAATTTTAGATGAAGTCAAGCGGCGGCATTCAAATTGCCCTTCTCTTTGACAGGGTAGGGCTATGCGCTCACCCTCTCACTTAGCAGGGCTTTCTGAGGCCCCCAAGGAATTGGAGATAGGAATGAAGAACGATCCGAGCGGCAACCGCTTGCGACCGAAGCAAGAGGGTGGATTCAGCATCCTTGAATTGGTGATCGTCGTGTTTGTCGTTTTGGTGGTCGCCGCGATTGCCATTCCCAACGTTCTGATGGCCGTGTCCAACATTCGATTGCGGGCCTCCGCCGGCGATCTGGCAGGGCTCATGCAGCAAGCGCGCATCCTTTCAGCGAAGAATAACACGACGTATTCCGTCCTTTACGCCACGCGCAACGGGGCGCAAATAGCGTTCGTGGATCTCAATGGTGACGGTGTTTGGGAGAACAACGTCGCCGTGACCATCGGCGGTCAGTCGATCACCATGAGCGAGCCGATGGTGGAGTTGAGCGGGGGCACGGTTGCGGCTTCCGGGGCTCCCAGCGGCACGGGACAACCGACCGCGTACGTGCTGGCTGGGGATTCCGGAAGCGGCGCTTATGACAACACCAATACGCTGGGTTTTACATCGCGTGGACTGCCTTGCAACTACGATACGACGACTACGCCGGCGACGTGCACCACGCCACCAGCAAAATATTTCGTGTACTACCTTACGATTAATAGGGTGGGCGCTGGTGGAACAGGCTGGGCCGCCGTGGTGGTGACCAAAGGAGGCCGCACCAAGATCGTGACTTGGAACGGTGGCGCATGGAACTAAGGAAAAAGATCAAATTCGCCCGACAGAGCGGAATGTCTCTAATCGAGCTGATGATAGCGAGCCTGATCCTGACCGTCGGCGTGCTGGGAACCGCGGTCTTGATTCCCATCGCCATCGGCACGAACGGCAAGAACCGGCAACAGAGCAATTCCACGGTCATCGCCCAGATGACCATGGAAAAAATAACCAGCTCGGCGGCAGCCGGATCGTCCGCCCTGACGCTCACCGACTGCGCCGGCACCTCGAATACCATCAGCGTGACGGGAACAACTTCGGGAAGCGGTGCGACGGTATTGTCCAGCGGCTCCATCGATTTTAGCCAGGCCCAGGGAAGCACGGGAGCGCCGGCCGGCTATTACATGTCTTACGTTTCTTGCGGGACTTCCGGCCGTACATCAACCTATGACGTGCGGTGGAACATTCAGACCCCGTCGAATTACGTGAAGCTGGTAACGGTTTCGGCGCAGCTGAAGGGTTCCGGTTCGAATCAGGTCTTGTTCTCGCTGCCGGTGACGATTCGTTCGATGGTGGGAGGAAACTAGCATGAAGCAAAACCGCCAAACCCACACTCGTCAAAGAGGCTTCACGCTGATAGAGATGATGACGGTATTGCTCATACTGGGCATCGTCAGCGCGGGACTTTTTTCAGTGATTAGTACGGCTCAGCAGCGTGCTTATAGCGAACAGGTGAAGCTGGACAATTTCCAGGAAGCGCGCGACTTCGTGGATCAGTTTTTTCGAGACATCAACCAGATCGGGTATCCCAGTTCGCGGATGATCGATCCCACGGCGGCGTGGTCGCCAGCTTTAGATACATCAGCGCTACTCACTTATACCTGGGCCTCACCCTATGTCAATGACAACCGCATGGCTGTGGGATTAGTCAAAATAGACGCGAACGAAATCCAGTTCGAAGGCGACATGAACGGCGACGGGGTGATTCAGAGCGTCATGTACCAGATCAACGGCTCGGGGAACTGCACGCTGTGCTTGCAACGGAGCCAAGCAGACAAGGTGATTGGGGATACGCTGACGGGCCAGACGAAGAATTGGGGAACGGAAGTGAACGACGTGATCAGCACGCCCATATTCACGTATTTCCAAGCTGACGGTACACAAATCACGGTGCCACAAGACATCAGCACCTTGGCCGGGGCCCAGGCTCTCGCATCCGTCAAAACGATCCGGGTCGCTTTGCTCATCCGCAACAACGCCGTGCTCGATGTCAAGTCGGGACAGCCCATCGAAACTACGTTCCAGGGTGAAGTTTCTCTCAACAATTGCTCCATGGCCGCGTCAGGCCAAACCATGTCGTGCTAGCAGGAGATGACCATGAAAGCGATGAAAGGCAAGAAAGCGAAGAACTCCGAAAGAGGAGTGGCATTGGTCGTTGCGTTGATGATGTTGCTGCTCCTGACGGCGGCGCTGACGGGCATGATCATCATGTCCAATACGGAAACCAACGTGAGTTCGAATTTCCGCGACGAGCAAACGGCGTTTTTCGCTTCGAAAGCCGGTATCGAAGAAGTTCGCGACCGCATGCGCACCAGCGCCACGAATAGCTTGAGCGCCAATATTCCTACGACCTTGCCCGGAGCGGCTAACGGCATTCTCTACATCACCAATCCCCTGGGCAGCGAGACAGTCGCTCCCTGGAACACACAGAACGCCAATTATCCCGACGACGAAATCTGCAAGGAACTGACTCCCTGTGGGTCAAATTTGGCTTCGGGTACTTACACTTCGCAATCCGCTAGCTCGAGCTACGCTGCCACTCCCATACTGCCCTGGAAATGGGTGCGCGTGATGGCCAAGTTTAACAAGTCGGACACGGGAGCAACCCGCGTAACGTCGGTCGACGGCACGACCGATGGGTATCGCGTTTGCTGGAATGGGACGAACGAAGTTGCGGTCAACAATACCTACGCAAGCTGCGGCGCGGCTAACGGCAACTACCAGCCAGTATATGAACTGACGGCGCTGGCGATGACCACCAGCGGATCGCGACGAATGACACAATACGAAATTACCCGAGGAGCGTTCCCGACCTTCCCTGGAGCGATGATTTTTGACGGCACGGGCGCAAGTTTTGGCACCAACCCGCACTCGAACCATTTGCATGCAACTGGTACGGACGCCGCGCAGGGACCGAACGCGGGAGCTGGCTGCTCAGCCGCGGTCAACCAGCCTGCCATCGGGACACCCGACGCTGCCACGGCGACGGTCGTAAATACCCAGCTGAACGACCCGAGTCAGTTCACTGGGACGCCAGCCGGGGTGGCGGCTGTGGGGACCACTCTGAGTTCCAACCCGGCCATGAACCTGGACACCGTAGATGGCATAACGAAGCTCGTCAACATGATCACCACCGCCGCAGGCAGCAATGTCTACAACGCTAGCACCGTGAGCGGCATAAACCTCGGAAGCGATGCAGCGCCGGTAATAAACGTCGTAAACGGTGACCTATCGATAGGCAGCGGCGCGGGTATTCTCCTGGTTACTGGCACGTTGACGGAGAATGGCGGTTCGACTTTCGACGGGCTTGTCTTAGTTATTGGAAAAGGCGCCATCGTCAAAGATGGCGGCGGCGGCGGCGTATACAATGGCGCCACGTTCGTAGCCAATATGTATACCGACACGACCTATGCGCATCTCATTGCTTTGGGTTCGAATCTCCCTCCGGGCCCGCCAACCATGACCTGGAATGGTGGCGGCAACGCCCTTATCCAATACGACAGTTGCTGGATCAGCTCAGTGACCCAGTCAATGCCCTACACAATGGTTTCGCAGCGAGCGCTGGTCTACTAAGAGCGGAACCAACCGCAGCGCCGCCAATTGCCTCTTCTAGACGAACGCCCGAAGACTTGGAACTGCCGCACCACACAAAGCGGATGAGCAAAATGCTTGTCCGTTAGGCGGGGTGCGGTTTTTTCCTTTTCCATGCCCGCGCGCTGGCTTCCGCTCACGCTAGGTTATCGGCAATTTTCGAGTTTCGGCCCTCGTGCTATCCTGCCCGTTAGACTTGCACAGCGGATTTAGTGCGCTTTCCCTTGCGCGCTGACGGGAAATTCCACCATGGCAGGCGAGACCCGGAAGAAGACCAAGCTGCAGCCGCAAATCCTGATCTTCGACGTGGATGGGGTGCTCGTGGACGTGCGCGGCACGTACTGGCGTTCGGCGCTCGAGACGGTCGGCTACTTCACCGGCAAGCGCGTGACATACGCGGAATTGCATCGCTGGAAAAGCAAGCCGGGCTTCAACGATGACTGGAACATGGTGTCGGCGTGGGTGACTTCGCTGGGGCACCCGGCGACTTATGAAGAAGCGCGAGCGGCGTTCGAAAAGTTTTATTGGGGGACGGACGGGCAGACAGGAAACGTGCGAAACGAAAAATTGCTGGTCACGCCGCGGCAAATTGAAAAATGGGCGAAAAGCTTTGAATTGAATCTTTTCACCGGGCGTACGCGGCAGGAATTTTCGTTTACATTTGAAAAATGGCCCGGCACAAAACACTTTCGTACGATTATTACCATGGACGATGCCAAGAGGAAGCCGCACCCGGAAGGATTGCAGAAAATACTTGGCGGGCGCGATCCAGCGACGGCGCTTTACCTTGGCGACAATATTGACGATGCGCTGGCGGCGCGCGACGCCGGCGTTCCGTTCATGGCCATCATCGCTCGCGGCGAGCACCGTTACCGGCAACGCGCCGCGCAGTTCCGGGAACTTGGTGCTGTAGCGCTTCTAGGACGAGTGGGCGAGTTATTCCGGATTTTGAGAAAAGCCTGAAAGAAGGGGCGGGGCAAGCCCTGCCCCTCGACACCAAACCAAAATTTTGGGAGAAAACTTGGCGGCCGGCTAGCTGGCAGGATAGCGGGTTCGATAGAAGGCAAACTCCCCGGCATTGGCCGGGCCGCCGAGATGCCACTCGGGGAAAGCGGCTAAATCGTCGGCAATGGCTTCGACGGTGGAACGCAATTCGAGCGCGGCGAGCCAACGCTCGGGAATCGCTTCGACCCCGGCAGCGGCGCCGAGCAGATTGCCGGTGATCGAGCCGGTCGAATCGCTGTCACCGCTATGATTTACAGCCAGAATGATTCCGTCTTCAAAGTCTTTTGCGCTGAGCGCGCAATAAAGCCCCATCGCCAGAGCTTCTTCGGCCACAAACCCTTTTCCAAGCTCGCGCAAAACGCTGCGTTCGCGAGGGCGAGACTTTGCTAGACATTCGGCTTTCTCGATGGCGGCTAGAGTCTCTTTGTGGGACGGATGTTTGCGGAGTTCTTCTTTCGCCGCTTGGATGGCGTCCGCGAGCGCATGGTCTACCAGCACCAGACTGACGATGACGGCAAGCGCACCGGCGCTGAGGCAGCCGCTCGGATGTCCGTGAGTGACGGCCGCGAGATCACGGCCAGTCGAAAAAATATTGGAAAGCAAGCGGCCTGGATCTCGCTCGCGGCCGAGGGAACACGCGAAGTACATGCCCACGGGAGCGATGCGCATGACGCCGCCGCAGCCTTTGCTGTCGTTCGTGGCTCGCGTCACTTGGCCACGGCTGGCTTGCAAGGCGGAAAGACAAGTGGTTCCAGGAGCGCGGCGGCTGAAAAGCTTTTTTTGCTGGAGCAGCCAGCTCGATTTCGTGTTTCCCGAGGAAACCAACCGGGAATTCTCCTGGGTCATCAGCCAGCGCGCATAAGAATTGGCAGCGGCACGAAAAAAATCCGGCTCCTGGCCATCGAAAACCGACGCGAGATGAGCAGAGAGCACGGCCTCGGCGGTAAACAGCGTCATCTGCGTATCATCGGTGATGGCGCCCAATTTCCCATAGGCTGGAGAGTAATCGCGAATTCCGGCTTCTCCGAAAGCGCGAACAATCTCGTCCAGGTCCAGAAATTCGACGGGCGCGCCGAGAGCGTCGCCGACGGCCCCGCCGAGCAAGCATCCGCTGAAGCGGGATCGTAAGCGGGAATCCGATGAAATCCTGGGAAGGGACATTTTTTCTTGCAGCCTTGGGGGCGGCTTCTCTCCGGACAGGATACAGCGATTCGGCGGAGGTCAGCCAGCCCTATCATGGGCTCTCGGCATCCTATAATAGGGAACTCTTTGCTTTCTTACAGGGAATGTATAAGTGGGAGAATTCTCGCTGATGCGGGGACCAACATGAGAGCTATTCGTTTTCTTAAGCTGCCGGCATTGACAGGATTTGCCGTGCTTTGTCTTTTGGCCGCGGAAGTCGCGAACGCGCAAGCTCCTTCAGGGCCCATAACGGCAGCGCCGGCGCAGCCCGCTCCCGCAACCAGGGCCAACGCTCCGAATTTAGCGCCAGCCCCGCCTCCACGCACGACCATTTTTGGCGCGTGGAAACTCAACCCGGACGATAGCGACGATCCAACGAAGAGACGGCAGGACTCGGAAGACTCGAATGGCGGGTACGGCGGCGGCCGGGGCCGCATGGGCGGCGGATATCCCGGAGGCGGTGGCGGTTATGGCGGGCGCCGGGGCGGCGGAGAAAGCGACGAACAGCGGCAGAAGATGCAAGCGCTGTTGAGGCCGGCAAAGACACTCAAGGTTTCCATGACCGGCGCGGAAGTCGACCTGGTGGATGAAGCGAACTACAAACTGGCGCTCATAACCGACGGGCGAAAGCTGCAAAAACCCAAGGACAACAGCTATCAGGAAATCGCCGCGAAGTGGGAGGGCAACCGGCTGGTCACCGACGAGAAGGATCCTCGCGGCAACAAGATGAGCCGTACCTTCGAGCTTTCTTCCGATGGCATGCAGCTTCTAGAAACGCTGCATATGACCAGTGGCCGCAGCAATACCTCGCGCGTCGTCCGCTACGCGTACGACATCCCGGTTCCCGCACGGCAGTAATTCGATCCAGCGGTTTTCCACCGTCTTCCTAGGAAATTCATTCGTTACCGGCTTCCGACGGGGCGGCTTCCCGGGCATTCGAAGCTGCAAGCGCTTTTCTGCTTCGCAAGCCACAACCTCTCAAAACTGAGGTACAATCCGCACGCCAAACAGAGTATTGGCCGGCCGCCTAAGGCATGCCACGATTCGCGTTGGGGCCCTAGTAGTCCCGAGATCATGGCCTAACGGAGGATTTCCATGTCCATCAAAGTTCTGGGTCGTTTTGCGTTTTGCCTGTCGGTTGTGCTGCTGGGAATTCTGGCGGTAGCGAGCCCTCCGGCAGGGCAATACCACTTGCTGAAGAAGGTGCCGCTGGGCGCGGCGGCGGGCGGTGGGCGAGAGTATTTTGACTATGTCACGGTCGATTCAAAGGCGCGGCGCGTTTACGCCTCCCACGGCACGGAAGTGAAAGTAGCCGATGCGGACAGTGGCGCGGTGGTCGGAACGATTGCCGGATTGCAGCAGTGCCACGGAATCGCGCTGGTAGAGGAACTCGGCAAAGGATTCATCAGCGATGGCGGGGCCGCCAAGACGGTTATTTTCGATATGGCGAGCTTGAAAGTGACCGGCGAGGTGAAGGGCGAGGAAGACGCCGACTCCATTATTTACGATCCGGCGTCGAAGCACATTTTTGTGTTCAATGGCGACGCCAAAAGCGCGACGGTAATCGATCCGGCGAAGGGGACTGTGGTGAAGAGCATTCCCCTCGGAGGCGGGCCAGAGTTCGCGGCGGCCGATGGCAAGGGAATGGTCTACAACAACATGGAAGACAAAAATGAAGCAATAGCGATCGACGCGAACACGCTGACGGTGAAGTCGCGCTGGCCGGTGGCGCCCGCCGGACAACCGACGGCTTTAGCCATGGACCGCGAGCACCGCAGGCTTTTCTCGTCTGGACGCAACCCGCAAAAACTGGTGATTATGGACGCGGACAACGGCAAGGTGATCCAGTCGTTCCCGATTAGCGCGGGGGCGGACGCGAATGTTTTTGAGCCGGAGACGGGATTGATCTTTGTTTCGACACGGGAAGGCCATGTTCACATTTTCCATGAAGACTCGCCGGACAAATACAGCGAAGTCGAAACGGTAAAGACGGAGTACGGAGCCAAGACCATGGCGCTCGATACCAAGACGCACAACATTTATTTGACGACCGCGGATTTTGGAGCGCCACCGGCTCCCACGGCGGAGCGGCCGCACCCGAATCCGGCCCCCATTCCGGGGACATTTCACCTGCTGATTTATGGGAAATAAGCGCTCGGGTTGCGTTGACGTAACGGCTCTTTGAATGCTATAAAATTAAGTTTCAAGAAGGCAGCGTTAGCCCGCCGTGTGCTCCTACCCGGGTTCGCGCGCGGCTGCCGACCTGGTGGCCGGTTGGCGGCCACACTAGACGGAATTTTGACGAATCCATTTCGATGCCGACCATAGTTCAGCAACTTGGGGAACTGTTCCTTCAGGCTGTGCCCACAGTCCTGATTATCCTCCTTTTTTACTTCATCTTACGGGCGATTTTCTTCAAGCCGTTGCTGGCGGTGATGGCCGAGCGGGATGCCAGAACGGTGGGGGCCAAGAAGGCCTCGGAAGCCGCCCAGGCGGCGGCCGCCGAGAAGGTCAAGCAGTACCAGGATGCCCTGAGGCAAGCGCGCGGCGAGTTGTATGCCGAGCAAGAAGCTGCTCGGAAGAAACTTTTCGAAGAGCGCGCCGCCGAGATCAAGGAAGCGCGCACGCGAGCTTCGGCAGAAGTCAGCGCCGGGAAAGCGCGCGTAGCGGCGGAATGGACGGCTGCTCGCCGGGATGTCGAATCTAGCGTCCGACAACTTTCCGCGGAAATTGCGCGGCGCATCCTCGAGACTCCGCCGTCAAGCGGCCCCGTCGGAGAAGCTCGATGACCCGAAATCGCCGGGTTTTTTTGGTTGCGGGAGTGCTATTGGTGTGGCTATTTGCCGCGGTCACTTTGCAGGCCGCGGAGGAAAACGGCAACGCGGCTACCGAGGGCGCTAAAGAAATCTTCAAGTGGATTAACTTCGCCATCGTCGCCGGCTTGATCGTATGGGTCTTCGGCAAGAAGCTAAGGTCGGTATTCCAGCAGAGGACCGCGGCGGTCAGCTCCGCGATCAGCAATGCCACGAGCGCCAAAGCCGCCGCTGACGCCCAGCTCCGCGACGCGGAAGCCCGGCTAGCGAATTTAGAAAAGGAAGTAAGCGAGCTTCGGGCGCTGGCCGAAAAAGAAGCTGCTCAGGAAGTGCAGCGCCTTCGTGCGGCCACGCAAAGGGAAGCGCAGAAAATCGCGGCCGCCGCGAAGGCGGAAATCGCAGCGGCGGAGCGCGCCGCTCGTCTGGAGCTGAAAGCGCTCGCCGCAAATCTTGCCGTGGATGGCGCTCGATCGCTTCTCGTTAAGCAGCTCACTCCCAAAACGCAAGAATCGCTGATCGGCGATTTCCTCCTAAGCCTGGAAGGGAGGCCGAATTGAAGTCCGCGAGCCTCCAGTATGCCAACGCGATGGCGGACGTCGCGCTCGCTCAAGACGCCGCCGAACCGGCCGCCAAGCAACTCCAGGAATTTGGGGCAGCGTACGCGCAGTCCGCGGAGCTGCGGACATTTCTGGCCAGCCCGGCGGTGAGCATGGAAGCCAAGCACGCGGTCATCGAAAAAATCGTGGCGCGGCTGGGCGCGGGCAAGATCATTCGCAACTTTCTGTTTGTTCTGGCGGACCACCGGCGTACCCCACTCATTCCGCAAGTTATCGCCGCGTTTCACGAAGTCATCCGGCAGCGGCAAGGAATCGCGGAAGCGCAGATTTCTTCCGCCGTGGAATTGAGCGCGGCGCAAAAGAAAGAGATGGCGGCGACGCTAGCGCACTTGACAGGCAAGAAGATCGAAGCGAAGTACGCCCTGGATCCGGCGCTACTGGGCGGTGCCCGGGTGCGCATCGGGGACACCATTTACGATGGCTCGTTGCGCAGCCGGTTGCATGAGATGCGCAAGCGCCTGGCGGCCGAGTAAGCAGCGATTTTCGCGAGTGGCGCCCGCCGCGGCAGGCATCCCTTTTCGGGAGATTCCAGGTTTCAGCTACGGAGCAGGCATGGCCAACATCAAGGCGGACGAAATCAGCAAGATTCTGCGCGAGCAGATCGAGAATTACGAGCAGACCGTTTCGGTCGACGAAGTCGGCGCGGTCATCAGCGTCGGCGACGGCATTGCGCGCGTTCACGGCCTGGAGAAGGTCATGGCCGGCGAGATGCTGGCTTTTCCCAACAATGTCTTTGGCATCGCGCTCAACCTGGAAGAAGAGGAAGTCGGCGTGGTGCTGCTCGGCGAATCGCAGGAGTTGAAGGAAGGCGACGTCGTCAAGCGTACCAATACGATTATGTCGGTGCCGGTGGGCGAAGCGCTGGTGGGGCGGGTGGTGAATCCGCTGGGCCAACCGGTGGATGGCCAGGGTCCCATCGCCACGAAACAGCGCAACGCTCTGGAGCGCATCGCCCCGGGCGTGCTCGATCGTCAGCCGGTTCGCGAGCCTTTGCAGACCGGCATCAAAGCCATCGACTCCATGATTCCGATTGGCCGCGGACAGCGCGAGTTGATCATTGGCGACCGCCAGACCGGAAAGACGGCCGTAATTCTCGACACCATCATCAATCAAAAGGGCGGCGACATCATTTGCATTTATTGCGGCATCGGGCAGAAGCGCTCGACGATCGCGCAAGTGGTGAAAACGCTTACCGATGCGGGTGCGATGGACTACACCATCGTGGTTACGTCGTCGGCCGCCGAACCGGCTTCACTGCAATACATCGCACCTTACGCCGCTTGCGCCATGGGCGAGTTTTTCCGTGACACCAAGCGGCATGCCGTCACGTTTTACGACGATCTTTCCAAGCACGCGCAAGCTTACCGAGAAATTTCGTTGTTATTGCGGCGTCCTCCGGGACGCGAAGCGTTCCCTGGCGACGTGTTCTATCTCCACTCCCGCTTGCTGGAACGCGCCGCTAAATTGAATGACAAACTCGGCGGCGGTTCGCTCACTTCGTTGCCGGTCATCGAGACACAAGCGGGCGACGTTTCCGCCTACATTCCGACGAACGTGATTTCGATCACCGACGGCCAGATTTATCTGGAAGCGGACCTTTTTAATGCCGGTATTCGTCCTGCGATCAACGTCGGCATTTCGGTGAGCCGCGTTGGCGGCAACGCGCAGATCAAGGGCATGCGTCAGGTGGCCGGCTCTCTGCGGCTGGACATGGCGCAGTACCGCGAACTGGCGGCTTTCGCGCAGTTTGGCTCCGATCAGCTGGACAAGGTAACCCAGGGGCAACTCGCGCGCGGCCAGCGGCTCACGGAAATCCTCAAGCAGGATCAGTACGTGCCGCTGCCTGTCGAAAAGCAGGTGCTGATTCTTTACGTGGCGACGAGCGGTATGCTGGACACGACGCCGGTAGCGGAAGTCCGCCGCTTTGAGCGCGCGTTCCTCGAGTTCGTGGAGAGCAACTATCCTGCGATTCTGAAGAACATCGCGACTAAGAAGGCCCTCGACGACGGCATCAAAGCGGAAGCCAAGACCGCCGTCGACGCTTTTAAGGAACGCTTCACGGCTGCCGTTCGAACGGCAACGAACTGAAGATGGGGCAGCTTAACGAATAACCATGGCTACACTTCTTGATTTCCGGCGCCGCATCCGCTCGGTGAAGAACACCCAGCAGATTACCCGCGCGATGAAATTCGTCGCCGCCGCCCGGCTGCGCCGCGCGCAAGAAGCGGCCATGGCGGCGCGCCCGTATGCGAAAGAACTGGCTCGCATGCTCGGATCGATCATGTCGCGCATCGCCGAGCCGCAGCACCCGCTACTAGCGAAGCGTCCCGAGGAGCGGATTCTCGCGCTGGTTTTGACGGGAGAGCGCGGCCTGGCCGGCGCTTTCAACGCCAATATTCTGCGCAAAGCGCAGGACTTCTTCCGCGCCAACAAGGGCAAGAAGATTTCCACCATTCCCATCGGCAAGAAAGGCCGCGACTCGCTGAAGAAGGCCGGATTCAGCATCGTCGCGGAGTACGTCAACGTCCTCGCGCGCGTCGATTTTGCGACGGCCCGGGAAATCGCCGCGCTGGTTACGAATCTCTACGCCAAAGAAGAGATCGATTCGGTGTATATGGTCTTCAGCGAATTCAAGACGGTGATGACGCCAAACTTGGTGGTTAGCAAGCTGCTGCCGGTCGCGGCCATTCCCACGGATGAAGAAACCGCCGCGGAAAAAGAGAGTTCGCAGATCGATTATATCTACGAGCAGTCCGTGGAGCAGCTCCTCGGCAAGTTGCTGCCGCGCTATGTCGAAACCGAGATTCTCCGCGCCATGCTGGAATCTTCCGCGGCCGAGCACGCCGCGCGCATGACGGCGATGGAATCAGCGACAAAAAACGCTGGGGACGTCATTGAAGCGCTCACGCTGCACATGAACAAGGTTCGTCAAGCAGCCATCACCAAAGAAATCATCGAAATTGTCAGCGGCGCTTCTTACGGCGCTTAGGAGAAAGCAGCATGGCAGAGAAATACGCAGGCGTGGGGCGTGTCGTGCAGGTCATCGGACCGGTCATGGACATTCAATTCGAGGCCGGGCACCTTCCTGCTATTTATAACGCGGTGCGCATCACCAGCGATGGCTACAATCTTCCCACGCCGCTCGATGTAACGGCGGAAGTCCAGCAACACCTCGGTGAAGGCCGCGTCCGGGCCATCGCGATGGAGCCGGTCGAGGGCATGGTGCGCGGCATGAAAGCCTACGATCTCGGAAAAGGGATTGAGGTTCCCGTGGGCCGGCCAACGCTGGGCCGCGTGATGAACGTTCTTGGGAAACCCGTAGATCAGCTCGGCCCCATCGTTAGCGACACGCATTACGCGATTCATCGTCCCGCGCCATCGCTCGAAGAGCAATCCACGGCACTGGAAATGTTTGAAACGGGAATCAAGGTTGTCGATCTGATCGAACCTTATTTGAAGGGCGGCAAGATTGGTTTGTTCGGCGGCGCCGGTGTGGGCAAGACTGTTTTGATCATGGAGTTGATTCACAACGTGGCGATGAAGCACGGCGGCGTCTCCGTGTTTGCGGGCGTCGGCGAGCGCACCCGTGAAGGCAACGACCTGTGGTTGGAAATGTCCGAGGGCGGCGTGATCGTGCCGGGCAATTCGGAGAAATCGCGCGCGGCGCTGATTTACGGCCAGATGACCGAGCCGCCCGGGTCGCGCCTTCGCGTAGGCTTGACGGGCCTTACGGTCGCGGAATATTTCCGCGACCAGGAGCATCTCGACGTGCTCTTGTTCATCGACAACATTTTCCGTTTCGTGCAAGCGGGCTCGGAGGTTTCCGCGCTTCTCGGCCGCATGCCTTCGGCCGTCGGGTACCAGCCGAACCTCAACACCGAAATCGGGGAATTGCAGGAGCGCATCACTTCGACCAAGAGCGGTTCGATTACTTCCGTGCAGGCCATTTACGTGCCGGCCGACGACTACACGGACCCCGCTCCGGCCGCGACGTTTGCGCACCTGGACGCCACCACCAACCTCAGCCGGCAGATCGTCGAGCGCGGCATTTATCCGGCGGTCGATCCGCTGGCCAGCTCTTCGCGCATTCTCGACCCGCGCATCGTCGGCGCGGAACACTACGCCGTGGCGCGCGGCGTTAAGTCCATTTTGCAGCGTTATAAGGACCTCCAGGACATCATCGCCATTCTCGGCATCGAAGAACTTTCCGACGAGGACAAGCGCACCGTGGCGCGGGCCCGCAAAATTGAAAAATTCCTTTCGCAACCCATGTTCGTCGCCGCGCAATTCACCGGCCTCGAAGGCAAGTACGTGAAGATCGAAGACACCGTGCGCAGCTTCAAGGAAATCGTGGAAGGCCAGTATGACGACGTTCCGGAACAAGCGTTTTACATGGTCGGCACAATCGAGGAAGCCCTCGAGAAAGCCGAAAAAATGAAAGCGAGCGCGTAAACAGAAATGATGCCCGACGACATCCAACTGGTGATCGTCACCCCGGAGAGGCAGTTGCTGCGCGAGAAGGTCGCCGATCTGCAAATGCCCGGCGAGAATGGCTATCTGGGGATTTTGCCGGGGCACGCGCCGCTGATGACGGAATTAGGGATCGGCGAGCTCACGTACCACCAACCGGGAGCCCAGGAATCCGCGCACCTCGCGATCGTTCGCGGATTCGCCGAAGTTCTGCCGGACCGTGTGACCGTTCTGGCGGAAACCGCCGAGCGCGCCGAAGAGATTGACGTCGAACGCGCTAGAGACGCTTTGACGCGCGCTGAAAAGCGCCTTGCTTCCAACGATCCAAGTGTCGATTGGGACCGCGCCAACATTGCGCTACAGCGCGCGCTGATTCGTATCCAAGTGGCCAGCAAGCGGCGCAGCGCCCTGGTAGCAGGCTCCTGAAGCTTCCACGATTGCTTCTTGCGGGAAAGCCGCTTGCGACTTCCCATCGTCAACCGCATCGAAAGGAATGAAACTGGGTAAACGATGGAACTGATCACCATGTACAGCACCCGATGGTGCCCCGATTGTTGGCGCGCTAAGACTTTCTTGAAGGAACGCGGCATCCGCTTTCGCGAAGTAAATATCGAAGAAGATCCGTCGGGGGAAGAGAAGGTCCTAAGGGCTAACGACGGCTTGCGGAAAGTGCCCACGCTTGAAGTGGGCGGCCGTTATTTTGCCTGCAGCCCTTTCGATGCCGAGCAGCTCGCCAAGGAACTAAACATCCCGCTGAATCCTTGAGTGGTCCTAAGCCTCCTCTCTCTAGTTCAAAGCCACCCCACGGGCCCAGACTCCCGCCAATTGCAATCCTCGATCGAGGAGCAAAATATCCGCATCCGCTCCCACGCGCAGCGAGCCTTTCTTGAATTCGATTCCCAGCAAAGTAGCGGGGTTTAGCGTGAGCATGCGCACAACGTCCGGCAAAGATATACCCAGGGCCACAATATTTCGCAGCGCGCGGTCCAGCGTGAGAGTGCTGCCCGCCAGCACCCCATCGGCATTGCGGCACACGCCGCCGCTCACGGTCACGGCAAATCCGCCCAGCATGTATTTTCCGTCTGGCATGCCCGTAGCGGAGAGGCCATCGCTCACCAAGGTCACGTGCGCGGCGCCTTTGGCGAGGAGCAGCAGCTTCATGGCGGCTTCTTCCACGTGCACGCCGTCGGCAATCAGTTCCGCATTAACGTCCGGCGTCGTCAGCACGGCGCCGATGACCCCGGGATCGCGATGGGAAAACGGGCGCATCGCATTGTAAACGTGCGTCGCACTGTGCGCTCCCCGGGCCATAGCCGCGCGAGTTTGTTCGTAAGTGGCGTTCGTGTGTCCGATCGAAACGAGCAAGCCAGCTTCGCGCGCGGCATCCATGCAGGAAGCGGCGCCCGGGACTTCCGGCGCAATCGTCAGAATCCTGGCGTTCCCCGCGGCGGCTTTCAGGAAGCGGCTGAGCGTCTCCGCCGACGGCAACTGGATCCATTCGGCGGGATGAACACCGCGGCGCTCCTGGCTGATAAAAGGGCCCTCGAAATGGATCCCCAGGACTTCCGCGCGGGGTTCATCCGTCTCGTGCTGCCGGGCGATGTAGCCGGCGATTCCTTCGACTGCTCGCAGAGTTGCATCCGTGCTAGCCGTTACCGTGGTGGCGACCAGAGACGTGGTGCCATGTTCCGAGACTTTTCGACTGATGGAGCGCAACGCGGCGCTCGTTCCTTCCATGACGTCGTGACCGCCCGCCCCGTGGATGTGTATGTCGATAAAGCCGGGGATGGCGGTCTTTTCGGCGGCGTGAATTTCCTGCCCGCTCGCTGGCAAGGTCATCCCGGAACGCGGTCCGATAGCCTCGATGGTACCTTCCCGAATTAAGATGCCCGCGTCGTGGATTTCTGTCGTGGGGGTAAGCGCATGGCCGGCGTGAAGGAGTAGGGTCGACATGGCAGCACAACATCGTAACGGAAATACATCGCGGCACAAAATAAAACGGGCGTCCCGCTGGGGACGCCCGTTGGTCTAGAAAAAGTTATGCCAAGTGTTTTACATGGATTTTGCAGCTGCCATGTCGATGCTGGCCAACTTGAGCGTTTCGCCCTCCACGGTGCCCTTTACGGTCACGTGGTGGCCGGCGTGCGCCGCTACTTTGTCCTGGGCGTCGACAACATAGATCTTTTTGTCGGCGTCGTTCACGAACACGTACTTGGCGCCATGCTCCTTGACGCACTTGGTGGTGCACTCGCCGGCCTTCTCATTCGCGCCTTTCACTCCACACTGGCTGTCCGAAATCCAACCGGTCCATGTACCATCAGCCGCCATCGCGAGAGTTCCCGCGAAGAGCATTGCTGCCATTCCCACTGCAAAACGTACTTTCATGATTTCCCCCTCCAGAAATCCACTTGCGGATTTTGATTCCCTGGGCCGTCTAATAGCTTGGCACAGCAACGGTTCCGTGTCTAGCCTCTATCTAAGACCTTGCTGGGAGACTACTTATTCCCCATGGACCGAACAAAAAAGGGAGAATTATCTCTTGGAATCCTCCCTGTCTTGTTGTGCTCCGGTAGGAGTGGGAAACGACACTCTTTCCGAATTCGCTTACTGTCCGGAAGTAGCGGTGCTGGCCGACGCTGCTCCGGCGGCCTTGGGTGCGCTCAGATACCCGCTGGCGGTGGTCTTGGTGACTTTGTTGACCACCAGTTCGAGAGCCGAGCGGTTGCCGCCGATGTAGAAGAAGATCGGTTCGTTCACGGAGCGATCCTTCTTTTCGAAACTGTTGTCGTCCGCCAGCACGTTGATGGTGTAACGGTTCTTCTTCGTGTTGGTGTCCTTTAGTTCGACCTGGATGACGCCCACTTTCGTTGCGCCGGCTTTGCGCTGCACGGTGAACTCATAGTAATCGCGCTGGCCCATCCGCCGGAGCTGGTCGATTTCATCGTGGTTCCGCGCGATGAGTGTGCCCATCTCGCTGCGCGCCATCTGAATGCTGTTCTTGGTGGCGTCCAGGTCGGTCTTTACCCCGTTGACGTCGCCGTTTAGCTTGTTGACGTCATCCGTGTTCGCCTTGGTCGCCAATTCCGCTTTTACCGAAGTCGCTAGGTTGGTCACCTTTTGATCCACAGCGGTAGTGGCATTCTTGTTCTGCATGCGCGCCGCGACTAGATCCGCGTGCGTTACCTTTAACTTGTCCGTAACGACTTTGACGTCGCTCTCGAGTTGCTGGTTGATCTCGTCTTCTTTTGCCAACCGCTGCGCCAACGCGTCGTTGGATTGTTTTACGTTGGCTAAAGTCGTCTGCTCGGTGCTCTTGGCTTGATTCCATGCGCTCCAACCCACTCCGAGGCTGAGGAGCGAGATACCGCCCAACACCGCTACTGCCAGCGCGACCCACCGAGGTGTGCCGGTGGTGCTTGTGTGGACTGAATCTTGAAAGTCGCTCATAGACTTCATTTCTCCTTTTGGCTTTTCGCCCTGTGCCCAGGAAAGGAGCACCCGTTTCGCCAAAGGGCCGAACGGCCGGATTAGCCATCTAATCCATTTACAATCAATAACTTAGGATAAATTAGGGAGATGACCTAGGATAGATTCAGTAGTACCAGTACCAGTAAAGATTACTCTGTACACCTGAAAACCGTATAATTTGCTTTCGTTACTCTTAAGAACAGAAGAGAGGACATGGGAGTTCATTCGCTTTGCGCAGGAGGTAGGCCATAGTTTCTAGTTAAACGTCAATATTTCAATGAGTTAGAGGAGAAGCGACTAAGCAGCGCGTGTGGCAGAGTCGGTCGCGGCATTGCGCTCGGAGCTGAAATACCGATCCAGCGTATTTACGGCCGCTTCGAGAACTAGGTGGCAATCAGAGCAAGTTTCCAGATGGCGCTTGATCTCCCCTTCGACCGACGCAGAGAGACGCCCCTCTAAGTACCAGCAAATCAAATGGATGGTGTCCTTACAACTCATTTCCCCCGTCCCCTCAGATTCCCTGAACCCGCTCTAGGAGGAGAGTGCATTTCTCGCGCCAAACGTGAGGTTTTGCAATTTGAATTTGTATCTGCTTCTAAATCAGTGGCTTAGCTGGAATCGAAATATTGGCCTATCCTGGTGCACCCAGTTCTTTCTTGATAAAGATTACACTTCGCGTGCTTCAAATGCGCAGAATCTAGTCCACGACCAGCTACCGCTGAGGCGTGACCGTCATTTCGCGCAGGGCCTGGATGCGTTTCTCGAGCGGAGGATGTGTGCTGAACAGAGACGGTATACCGCCACTGCCAAAGAGCGGTTTTACAATGCACAATGCCGACGTCGATGGAGAGAGGGAAGTGGTCGGTATACGCTGGTTGTAGGCTCCCAGTTTTTCGAGCGCACTGATCAAGCCATAAGGTTGTCCCACCATTCGCGCACCGGTCTCATCGGCGGAGTATTCGCGCTGCCTGGATATTCCAAGTTGTAGAAGAAAGGCCGCCACAGGAGCCAGAAAAATCATGAGGATGGCCGCCAAGCCTCCGCCCTCCCCGTCTTCGTCGCGATTTCTACCATAACCACCAAAGATCATCGCCCAGCGGCCCATGGAAGCAAGATAGGTGATGGCGGCTGCAATCGTGGCGGCGATCGAACTGGTCAGGATGTCATAGTTTCGGACGTGTGAAAGCTCGTGAGCAATTACACCTTCCAGTTCTTCATCGTTCATCAGCTCCAGGAGCCCATCCGTTACGGCTACGGACGCGTGCTGCGGGTTGCGCCCGGTGGCGAAAGCGTTTGGCGCCGGTTCAGGGATGACGTAGAGTTTCGGCATCGGGAGCCGCGCCTTGGCGGCTAGACGCTCCATCACTTGGTAAAGCCGCGGTACCTGTTCACGCGAAACTGGTTCGGCGCCGCTGGAGGCCAGCGCGATCTTGTCCGAGAAAAAATAGGAAATCCCGTTCATTACGACGGCCATGCCCAAGGCGATTTTCAGCCCGGTCTGTCCGCCAATCGCTCCGCCGGCAAAGACCAGCAACACACTGAGGAGAATCAACAAGAAGCCTGTTCTTAAGATTTTCATGTCGCATCCATGGGAGCTACTTTCCTTAGATTCCCGCAGCCGCAACAGGTTGTTTCGCCGGCCCGCGTAGAAACTTCATGGCATCTTTCTGCCCGTCGCGGTCCACGCGCACACGATCCCCAGGCAACACTTGGCCTTCCAAGATTTGCAAAGCCAAAGGATCCTGAATCAACCGCTGAATCGTTCTTCGCAGCGGCCGAGCCCCGTAAGCGGGATCGTAGCCTTCGCGCAGGAGCAATTCTTGCGCCGCCGGTGTCAGTTCCAGAGTAATCTGCCGCTCCTCGAGCAACTTCTCCACACTCTTCAAGAGCAAGCTGACGATTTTGGCGAGTTGCCCCTTGCCAAGTGGATTGAAAATCACGATCTCGTCGATGCGGTTGAGAAACTCCGGCCGGAAGGAAGCGCGCAATGCTTCCAGCGCTTCTTTTCGCGCGCGCTCCGGATCTTCGTTTGCCAATTCAAAAATCGCCGTCGAGCCTACGTTGCTGGTCAGCACCAAGACCGTGTTGCGGAAGTCTACGGTGCGCCCTCGGCCGTCGGTAAGCCGACCGTCTTCGAGAATCTGCAACAGCACGTTGAACACGTCCGGATGGGCTTTCTCGATTTCGTCAAACAGCACAACGGAATAAGGATGACGACGCACTTGCTCAGTGAGCTGCCCGCCTTCTTCGTAGCCCACATAGCCCGGAGGCGCTCCGATGAGCCGCGATACGCTGTGCTTCTCCATGTACTCGCTCATGTCGATGCGAATCATCAATTTCTCGTCGTCGAAAAGAAATTCCGCCAGCGCCCGCGCCAGTTCCGTTTTCCCAACACCGGTAGGACCGAGAAAAATAAACGAACCGATCGGCCGCTTGGTGTCAGATAAACCAGCGCGACTGCGCCGCACGGCATTGGACACCCGCCCGAGCGCGTCGTCCTGCCCCACGACTCTCTGCCGCAAACGTTGTTCCATGTGTACGAGCTTCTGCGCTTCGCCTTCGAGCAACCGGCCTGTCGGAATGCCGGTCCACTTGCTCACCAGCTTGGCAATATCTTCTTCATCGACTTCTTCCTTCAGCATCGGTGCGTCTTTCTGCACCGCGGAGAATTTCTCTTGAGCCAGCTTCAAGTCGCGTTCTGCCGCGGCAATCTTGCCGTAGCGGATTTCCGCCACCTTGGCCAGTTCGCCGCCGCGTTCGTATCTTTGCTCTTCCGCTTTGAGCTGTTCGATCTGCTCCTTCAGCTTGCGGATTTTCCCGATGGCTTCTTTTTCCGCCTGCCAGCGCGCTTTTCGCCCGCTGGAATCTTCCTTCAACACCGCCAGTTCCTTCTCAATCTGTTTGCGCCGCTCCTTCGAGTGCGCATCGCTCTCTTTCAACAGCGCCTGGCGCTCTATTTCGAGTTGCATGATGCGCCGTTCAATTTCGTCGATCTCCACGGGAAGTGAATCAATCTGCATCCGCAGGCTGGCCGCCGCTTCGTCGATCAAGTCGATGGCCTTGTCCGGCAGGAAGCGGTCCGAGATGTAACGGTTGGAAAGGGTGGCCGCTGCAAGAATGGCGGCATCCTTTATGCGTACACCATGGTGCACCTCATAGCGTTCTTTCAATCCTCGAAGAATCGCGATGGTATCCTCGACCGTCGGCTCGCTAACCAGTACGGGCTGGAACCTGCGCTCCAGGGCCGGATCTTTCTCGATGTATTTCTTGTATTCATTGAGCGTTGTGGCGCCAATGGCCCGCAGCTCGCCGCGCGCTAGCGCTGGCTTGAGCATGTTGGACGCGTCCATAGCGCCTTCGGCGGCCCCCGCTCCCACCAGCGTGTGCAGCTCGTCGATGAACAGAATGATCTGTCCTTCGGCTTCGGTGATCTCTTTCAGGACCGCTTTCAACCGGTCTTCAAATTCCCCGCGGTATTTCGCTCCCGCCACCAACGCCGCCAGATCCAAAGCCACCAGCCGCTTCGTCTTCAAGACGTCCGGCACGTCGCCAGAAACGATGCGCTGCGCCAAACCTTCGACAATCGCGGTCTTTCCGACGCCCGGCTCGCCGATCAGCACCGGATTGTTCTTGGTGCGCCGCGCCAGAATCTGCATCACGCGGCGAATCTCTTCATCGCGTCCAATCACCGGATCGAGCTTTGATTTGCGGGCCAGTTCCGTCAGGTCGCGGGCATATTTCTCCAGCGAAGCGTAAGTAGCCTCGGGATTTTGCGAAGTCACGCGCTGCGTGCCGCGCACTCCGGTCAAAGCCTGAAGAATGGCTTCGTGAGAAGCGCCCTGGCGTTTTAACAATTGCCCCGCCGGATCGCGGTCGGCTGCGGCCATTGCGAGAAAGAGGTGCTCGGTCGAAACATACTCATCCTTGAATCGGTCCGCTTCTTTGAACGCGCGCTCCAGCACCTCGTTCAAGGCCCTGCCCATGTGTTGCTGGCCAAAACCTTGCACTTTTGGCAAGCGGTCGATTTCCCTGTCAATTTCTTGCGACAAGGTTTCGCTACGGGCGCCCAAGCGCGTGAGAATCGATGGCACCACGCCGTCGGCTTGGGACACCAGTGCGGCAAGCAAATGAATGGGCTCCATCTGCTGATTTTCGTGACGCGCGGCAACTTCCTTTGCGCTCTCTACCGCTTCTTGCGCTTTCACCGTCATTTTTTCAAATCGCAACATACCTGCCTCGTTTTCAGCCGCTCCTACTGGAAAAGGGGCCAGCCCTCTCGCCAGCCCCTTAATTTACCTCTGCGCCCGAACATCGGCCAGAATTACCTGCCGCCAGCTGCCGCGGCCGCCGCGGGAGTCCCGACGCTGACCTTGATCTGCTTGGGCTTGGCTTCTTCGCGCTTCGGAATGCTGAGCGTCAGCACCCCGTTCTGATAGTCGGCCTTGATGGCTTCCGAATTCACGGTGTTCGCCAGTGTGAAGCTTCGTGCGAAAGAACCGTACGCGCGTTCCACGCGCAGATAGTTCTCTTCGTTGACCTTCTTCTCGAACTTGCGCTCACCACGAATTGTCAAAATGTTGTTTTCTACGCGGATGTCCAGATCCTTCGGATCGACTTCCGGCAGATCCGCCTTGACCACCAGTTCTTGCTCGGTTTCATAAATGTCCACCGACGGCGCCCAAGCGGTAAGGCTGGACTCGTCAGCTTTGCGCTCGAAGACATCGTTGAACAACCGATGGACCTGGTCTTGAAGGGAAACGGCCCCATGAAAGGGTTCCCAGCGAGTAAGTGTTCTCATGTTTATAGCACCTCCTAAGGTGACTGCTAAAACATAATACAATATGAGTGTATCAATGTCAAGTACGATTTCTGAATTCCACAACTTCCTTGTAACTAGTTGTATTTCAGTACGTTATAGTTAATTCAGGTCTTAGATGGATGGTTTGCGACCGTCTGTTCAGCTTTGCTAAAGGGCTCCGGAAGGCAGCCGACTCCGCTGTTTTTGCTTGTCTTAGCCGCTTTGCTGCTAGACTGCCACTTTCTATGCGTTTGGATGAACTTGATTATCACCTTCCGCGAGGGCAAATCGCCCAGCGTCCTCTTGAGCGTCGAGAATCCTCGCGACTTTTGCTCTTTGATCGTTCGTCGGGAACCTTCCAAGACCGTCTTTTCTCGGAATTCCCGAACCTGTTAGGCGGCGATGAACTCGTGGTGTTCAACAATGCGCGGGTAATCCCTGCGCGCTTGTTCGGCAGGCGTGCCGGTGTCGATTCGCAGCCGCCAGCAAGCGCAACAAAATCGCCACACCTCACCGGGAAAGTTGAAATCTTCCTCACCCGCCAGACGGACTCGGAGACCTGGGAAGCGCTGGTCCGGCCAGGCCGCAAGATGCAAGTCGGCGAGCGGGTCCTGTTCGGCACCGGTGAACTGGAAGCCGAGGTTCTGTCGCGCGGAAAGCTTGGCTTGCGCGCTTTGCGTTTCCTTAGTCACGACCACGGCACCATCAGTCAGCACTTGGAACGTCTCGGGCACGTTCCGTTGCCGCCCTATATTGAACGCGCCGATGAAAGTTCTGACCGCGAACGCTATCAAACCGTTTTTGCCAAACGGCCCGGCGCCATTGCTGCTCCCACCGCGGGCCTCCACTTCTCGACGGAAATTCTGGAGCAACTCCGCGCGCGTGGAGTCGAGACCTGCGAACTTACCTTGTATGTGGGCCTCGGCACGTTTCAACCGATTCATAGCGAAACTCTCGAAGGCCACGTCATGCACTCGGAAAGCTACGAAATTCCGGAAGCAACCGCGGAATGTCTCCGTGCGGCACGCAGCGCGGGACGCCCCATTCTCGCCGTTGGCACGACTGTTGTGCGTGCGCTCGAAGACGCGGCTCGGCGCGCGGCCGAATCCGGCTCCGCGAATCTCGTGCTTTCCGGCAAAGCCGAAGCGCGCTTATTTATCATGCCCGGATTCCGTTTTCGCGTAGTCGAAGGTCTGCTGACTAACTTTCATTTGCCACGGTCTACACTCCTGGCGCTGGTATGCGCGTTCGCCGGCCGCGCGCCTGTCCTGGCAGCCTACCAGCACGCCGTCCAAGCCGGCTACCGGTTCTATAGTTACGGCGACTGCATGTTAATTCGCTAATTTTGGAGAAGGCCTATTCGCTGAAGCGCAAGTCCCCGATACCAGCTCTGGCCAGTTCAGGAGTTCGATAGAACAACCAGCAGAGAGGCTCCCGGTCGCAAGGGGGAGCCTCTCTCCTACATTAGAAAGGAGTGGAGGAAGTCTGCCGCCTTATTCGCTGAAGACGAAAACACGAGCTTGGCCGGCAAAGCGGACTTCCTTGACCCGTCCGTTTTCGCCAATGACGATGGAGTCGTATTCCGATTTGGCGCTGCGGTCTTCCCATCGGCCTTCGCATTCGGCAACGATCTGCTTGCCTTTTTGAACCGTGGCTTTGTTTCCTTCGATCGCCAGTCGGTATTCGCCGGCCTGCAACTCGGATTTCCCGACTTTCGCGGTTTGCGCGATGTTGATGGTTTTAGCAAAAGGCTTCGCAAACGCCGGGACTGCCAGTGCGATAGCGGCCAGCAAAGCCCAGCTGCGAACTACTGAATTCGTTTTCATGCGTGTCAATTTCCTTTCCAGGATCGAGTCAGCTGGCACGGCGGGACATCACGGGCAAGAGGGAGTTGACACGCAAATGGCGGACGAGTACTCTCGCCCGTGAAGACACCTACTCTTCCTGGACTAACGGCCGGAAAGACTGCGTGTCATAACCCCGCGGCTGCCACCGCGGGGTTTTTCTGAAATCTCGCCAACAACAGCCCGGTAACCGGCTGCACCCGTATAGACGAGTCACTAGCGGCGAATGTTTCGTGCGTTTTTAAAAAAAACTGACTTTCATGGAAAGAAACAGCGCTGGGGGCTTTTTTATTCGTTTCGGCTCGAAAGTTCGACCGCTGGCTCCTTAATTGTGCATAACCAAGTAGTTTTTTATTTCAAATTCCTGTCCTTTCTTGTGCCACCTGCCCGCACTTTACGCATCCCGCCGTGCATCGGCGCGACTGTTCATTTATACTCAGTTGCCCTTTTCGGACACTAAGAATGCGGATTCTCGTTCTCAGCGATTTGCACTCCAACGCTACGGCACTAAACGCGGTCCTCGATGCTGCCAAGGACCGTTGGGATATTTCCGTCTGTCTCGGCGACGTCGTCGGCTACGGTCCCGATCCCAATGAGGTCACGGCGCGGCTGCGCGAACTGGGCACGCAGACCATTCGCGGAAATCACGACAAAGCGGTCACCGGTTTGATGGCCACCGAGGATTTTAATCCGGTAGCGAAAGCAGCGGTGGACTGGACGCGCGCGCAGCTCAAGCCCGAGCACCTCGCATGGTTATCGACCTTGCCTCGCGGACCTCTGGCGACGGATGGCATCATGCTTGTCCACGGCGCTTTTCAGGATGAGGACGAATATGTCTTCACACCCGCGCAAGCACTTGATGGCCTGCTCGACTCTACCGCGGCCGTCACCTTCTTTGGACACACGCATCACCAGGGAGGTTTTTCCTATCACGACTCGCAGCTCGAGGTCCTGCAGATTCACCCCCGCCCCAGCGAACCGTTTGCCGCGCTGCGCATCGAACTCCCGCGCCGCTATCTTCTGAATCCCGGTTCGATAGGCCAACCGCGCGACGGAGATCCCCGCGCCGGTTTTGCCATCGCCGAGCTGGAGCACCAGGTCATCGAATTCTGGCGTGTGCCGTACGATGTTTCCGCGGTGCAGGAACGCATGCGCGCCGCCCGCCTGCCGGAGCCGCTTGTCCAGCGGCTTGTGGCGGGCCGTTGATCCTTAAAGCAAACCTCTCGACCACCGGCAATTGCCAAGCGGTGAGCTCCCTTATTCTCCGCGTTTTTTCCGGGAGCAACTTTTTTGCGCACGACTACTAGCCCGCAAGTAAAATGTCTCTCCCGGCACACCGGGTAGAAATCGTGCAGCCCACAAACTTTGCCGTCACCATCCGTCAAGCCGGGCCGATATCTCTCGTCGACGTCTCCGGTCGGCTGACTTCCTTCGAGGTCGGCGCGCTCGGTGATTCGATTGGGCGGCTGCTCGAGCAGGGCCGAAAAAACATCGTCTTGAACTTGCGCTCCTTGCAATACCTGGACAGTTCCGGGATTGGCGAACTTGCAAGAATTTATGTTTCAGCCATAAAGCAGAGCGGGCAGATGAAAGTCGTCGGTTTGTCGGCGAAAGTGGAAGAAATTCTGAAGATTACCCAGCTCTACCAGGTTTTCCCGGAATTCCCGAGCGAAGAAGCCGCCGTGCGGAGTTTCCCGGAATCCTTGCACAAGGAATCACCTTAGGGATGCCGGCAGCCGAAAATCGCCCTTAAAAGGAGAGAAGCGGCTAAGGCCTAGCCTTAACCGCTTCCCGGGGTGTGTCCTCGAAGTGGTATTGATAAGTTAGATGGCCGCCAGCAAAAAAGGTTTCCCCCGAGGCGAAATTATTTTCGCAAAATCGATTTAGCAGCGTAAATATCAGTAAAACAGATACTTACGCCACCGTTCGTCCCGGTGCCCGATCAGCCTCATCAGCTGCCGGGAGGTGTGCAGGGTAAAGGGGCGGGGTTTGCGCGCCAGTTTCAGCCCGGCTTCTTCCGGTGTCCGGTCGCCTTTGCTGTTGTTGCACCGGTAGCAGCAGGCCACCAAATTCTCCCAGGTGGATCGCCCACCACGCGAACGCGGTATGACGTGGTCCAGCGTCAATTCCGAACTCGGAAACACGCGCACGCAGAACTGGCAGGTATTGCGATCTCTCAGCAAAATATTCTTGCGCGAAAGCGCGCGGCTCTGCTGCGGAATATGCCGGTACGCCAGCAAGCGAATTACGGAGGGCACTTTGTGCGCATGCGCCGCGGAATGCACTTCCGTGTTGTGCATTTCTTCCGCTTGGGCCACGCCTTTCAGCATCAATACCATGGCGCGCCGCACCGCCGTCACGTTGATCGGCTCGTACGTCGCATTCAGCACCAGCACCGGTTCCTGCATCAGGGATGCTCGGCGGGTCGAAAGCAAGTTGTGGGATCTACTGCCTGTGGGACCTTCGGAACCGGGCATGGGCTCGCCCATCGCTTCGGGGGTAAAGCGCCCCCGGGAATCCACCGACATGTGCCGGTTTGCGCCCATCGCGCCTTCTCGACCTATCTTACCACGCTCCACGGCTGGAGAGGGGGTTTCTGACGGCTCGCGCGACGGGCCCGCTACGGACTTGGCTCCCGCCTCGCGGAGCACTCGTCGACAGGCAAGCCGTGTCGCCCCTGTCGTCAATACATCATCTAGCAGTACAACCCGTAGGTTGTCAACTTGGCTGCCTGGACGTGTGGCAAAAGCGCCACGCACGGACTCCCAGCGTCCTCTAAACTGCAGCACTTTCTTATCTGGCCGTATGCGACAATCTCAGCCTTTTTTGCCAGTGGCGTGGAGAGGAAGAGCAGCTCTCGCTGGCGATCGAGCGGTACTGGGACCACCACGTCGCCACCCGCCTGTCACCCTCACTTCTTGTTACTTCCGCCAGCTGTTAAGGAAACCACCCACCCAGTGGCTCGATCTGCCCGAATTCGAACATCAGAATCGCCGGCACCACCGTGCCTTCTTACTATGCAAAGCTCCGGGCCCTCTTCGGAAAGGCGTAGGTTCTATCCTGACAGGCCGGGCACACGGCGCTTCCCCCTCCTTCGGCGTTAATCCTAGTTGGCATCGGCCGCGCGCAAATCTCAGAGACGATGCCGGGCAAGCGTAGAAACGAAGTTGTTTTAATCAAAGTGATAATGTAGCCTGAAGTAATCGAACCCTTGCGATGGCCTGTAGCGACTGGTCTCGAGACCTGGCTTCTTTCCCTTGGCCCTTACTGCAGCAGCCCCTGCTCCATCTTCTCCTGGCAAGCGATGCAATGTTTCGCCCACGGCACCGCCTCCAGCCGCTTCTGTTGCAACTCCTCCTGGCAATTCGCGCACACTCCGTATTCATCTGCTTGAATGCGCTTCAGGGCCGCATCGATCATGTTCAGTATCGTGCGGTCCGTGTTGGTCATTCCAAACAGAAACTCTTTCGTATAGGAGTTCGCTGCCTTGTCCGCCAGGTCCACCGTGGGATCTTCGTCCGCCGTGCGGCCCTCTTCCTGGGTGCGCGCGATGGTCTTTGTCAGCTCCTCGCGCCGCGCCAGCAATTTCTTTTTGTAATACTCCAGCCTTTTCTTGTCCATGCCTGCCTTGACCTTGTCTGAGCCCATATTCGTGTACTCTTGCATGCACCCGCGTGCATGCTTTTGCTCCTGCTCAAATTCCATCGTGGTCCCCCACTACGGGTTATTCGGGACCATCTAAAAACTCCGTAGTGTAGGCCGAGTCAACAGCCATGTCAAGGCGACCTGATTTTTGGTGTCCTGATTTTTGGGCGACCTGATTTGGGGATTTGGGGCAACCTGATTTGGGGATTCAATTTGACCCCCCAGTGAGTGGCGCAAGCTCGGGACTTCAGCCCGGGGTAAGCCACGACAATAGCCGTGTCGCCTGCTGCACGATGTAGCGTTTGATTACGTCGACCGGCGCGCCGTCGTATGATGCGGCAAAGTAAGACGCCGACCACAGCACATTCTTCCAGTAGCACTTGGCTATGCGAGGCAAGCAAGAGCAACAAAGCAACTGGCGACGGAGAATGTGACTCGATACCGCGCTTAAAACGGAGGTCGCTTTCCCTACTGCTCCACGGGTTCAATTCTCGGATACAGATCCGATGGATCCGAATTCAAGACCACCTGTTTGGTTGGCGAAATGATGTAGATGACCGGGCCATTCGTCAGGGTTAATTTCCCGTTGGGGGAAACCACGTAGGTATAACGGAAGGCCTGATCCGATTTGAGAGTGGGATGCAACGAGGTCGATCCCAGTAATGCCGTGTCGCTGGCGCCTGAAACCACTCCCACGCCATCGTAATTGGCCACGCCGGACTCGTGCGTTATGTTCTGGTGCGTCACGGTGATCGAGCCAAATACGTACGTCCCGTTCGCAGATTGATTTGTGAACGGGCCTCCGGTTTGCGGCTCGGCGAACCCCGCATAGACACCTCCATCCACGAGCATCACAAACGCCCTGTTCGGGCTAACCAGATAAAGGAGCGGAGGTCGCGCGGCCCCCGACGTCGTTAGTCGGCCATTGGGAGCTACATTGACGGTCGCCGTATCATTGAACGAGGAAAGGCTACCGGCTTTGCTTTCGTCCCCATTAAAAGAATAGCTGCCGGAATTCGAGACCGTGAAGATACCGGCGATCAGATCTGAGGTTATTGCCGAACCCGGCCCACAACTTGCGCAGAGTCCGCTCAGGTACAGAACGCTCGGGCCGCTCACGGACGAAATCGAAAATGGCCCTCCGGATTGTTGCAGCGCCAACCCGGTAAACGGCGCGTCGCTGGACTGCGGGTCGACGCTGATGAACAGCAGTTCGTTTGCGGAAATCACGTACAAACTGATGTTGACGGTTTGTGATGCGACGGCAAAGCTCATCGCGCCTCGGCCATTCGATGACACCGTATAACTCCCCGTAAAAAGCAGGCCGTTCGTGGGATAATTCAAACCACCACTCTTATTGATGTCTCCGCTATAGTTGGCGTCCAGTTCGCCGTTGGCGATCACCCCGCTTCCGCTCGCGGCAAACGTCCCCACCATGGCGAATCGGTTGCGCGTGCTGGCGATAAGAGTACTCGCCGTATCTGCACCAAACGCGTAGGTGCCGCTAATCCCGGAAGTCGAGAATGCCGTGGGATCCTGCTTCTCTAAGACGCCCGACCCTAACGTTCCCGTGTTGTCAAACTCGATGAAACGGCCCTTCGTGGCCACACCCGAACGGATCACCCCGAGGGCAAAGCGGTAGTGCGAGGTCCCGGCAGAAGTCGCAATCGTCAGGCACCCCCGGTTATCTCCTCCCACGGAATAGGAGCTGCTCGCACTGTTTATCAGGAGATTGCTTTCAACTCCCCTACTGCTGTTAACGTCTTCTACGCCGACGACCGGCGCGATATGCCCCGCGCCGTCGGCGTCGAACATGCCACCGAGCGTCACCACCCCGTTGGCGTCGAAACCTTGCATCGTGAATGCGTACTGACCGTCGAGGAGGGACTCGTGACCAGATCCACAAGCCGGGGCTGAGCTGTTTATGGTAATACTCAGATTCTCGAGGGCCGATTGGGCGCCCGCACTGCTCGAGTCCGTGGCCTTTACCGTGAAACTCGTTGTTCCACTCGGTCCGGTGGGCGTGCCCGTGATGTGCCCCGACGAATCCATACTCAACCCCGGCGGCAAGCTTCCACTGCTGAGCGTCAGCGTCACGCTCCCGGCGCCTCCAGAGACCGCCACCGTCTGGCTGTACGCTGTGCCCTGCGTTCCTGCTGGAAGCGATGTGGTGGTCAGGGACGGACCGGGTGTGACGTTGATGGTTACCGAGGCGGACTTTGTAGATTCCATTACCGAGGTAGCCGACACTGTCGAAGTTCCCGCATTGCCGCTGACGGGAGCGTTATAAGTAACTGAAGTCGGCGTCTCCCCAGAAAGGGAGCCAGCACCCACTAACTCCCAGGTGACTCCCTGACCCGGCATGTTGCTCGTACTGGATGCGCTGATACTTACGCTCTGCCCGAAGTCGATGGTTTGTCCACTGCTCGGCGTCAAGATGATTCCAGAAGGTGGAATTGGTTTGACTCCACCGGAGCATCCCCCAAATAACAAAACCAGTACGAGCTGCAGGCATACGCGAGACCGCTTCATGGACTTCCCCCTTGGCGGGCCGTGTTTTTCACGGCTATTTCTTGTACTGATGGCGTCCTTGGACTGGGGCGAACGCAACACGGTCCTAAGGGCTGGCGAGTTGCAAGACTGTATTATGGGAAGGGTGAAGTTAGAAAAATACCCGAGAGGAGAAAAAACGCGGCCTTTAAGGGTTTCTACCGCCCCCGACTCTCAGGTAATTCCCGTAATTCCCTGGAGAGCTTCTGCGGAAAACTTTTTTCTGCGTTGCCTTGACGGGTGATTCCACCGCTACACCGAGCGCTCGGGATGCAAGCGGTAATTAGCCGGTCTGGAATACGGTGGGAAAGGGCTATGATGACGAAGTAGAGAACGACTCATGTTTCAATCAGGCACGATCGGCACCAGCAGTGCCGAAGGATGTGCCTTATCATGATAAATCACATTCGTGGCCTTCACCATCAGCGTCCCCCGGGCTTGCTCTTCACCGGTGTTCAGGTTCCTGTCGAACCGCGGAAAATTGCTGCTCGATACTTCTAGCCGCAGCTTGTGCCCCGCCAGAAACACGTTGCTAGTCGCCCACAAGTCCACCGTAATGTGATACGTCTCACCGCGATTCGCCAACTCGGGTTTTTCCTGCGAATTTCGGTAACGCATCCGCAAAATCCCGCTCGTCAAGTTCTGCGCATAACCATTCGGCCAAACGTCCACAAGCATACCCGTGAAGTCCGTGTCCACCGCCGAACTGCTCGCGTACAACTCCAGCGAAACCGGCCCGGTCACCTCCGTGTCCTTCGCAAATGCCAGCGTCGTATAAACCAGCACGTCGCTGCGCGCCTCCGCTGGCCGCTGGTCTTCGGGACCAATCCCCGTCGGCAGCGGACCGCAGCACAACGGACCGCCAATTGTCGGCGCCGCATCGCCCGGATCGTAAACATACGTGTCGGCCTTCTCCTCTGCCGGCGCCACCGCACTGAGTGTCCCGTTGCCGGTTTGCCCCGGACCGCTCGGGGCCATCCCGTTCGCTGCGCCCGCCGAGTGCAGGTAATACTTCGTACTTTTCGCGCGCGCCAGCGGCCAATCCTCTTCTTGCCGCCACTCATTTTTCCCCATCACGAAAATCTTCACCGGCTTTTCTTTCTCGATCCCGTTTGCTTCGCCCTTCAACAACCAGTCGTACCACCGCAGCGTCAACTCATCGCCATCGATTGGCAGTTTCTCTCCAAAGTCCAAAGCGCCGACTTTTCTGCTGTCCCAACCTCCCGCGTGTCCACCAACGTATACAAGCAGCCGTTGCCCCTTGCGAGCCGCTTCCGTGCCCGCCTCCGTCTTCAGCCGCATATAATTTTTCAGCGTGCCGCCCAGAAAAATGTCGTACCACGCGCCCAGGCTGAAAACCGGCACCTCGATCTGCGCGTAGTGGTCCTCAATCGAAATCTTCTTCCAATACTCATCGAAACTCGGATGCGCCAGCCAATCTTTGAAGTACGGCGCGATCCCCTCCGCGGAAGGCGATTCCAGCACCGGGTAGGCAACGAGCGGCAGCACTTTTGTTCCGCCTACAGGATCGGCGCTCTTTTCCAAGCGCCGCCGCATGGTGTTTTCCGCCAGCCCCGTGGCCCACGATTCGTTGAACCACTGCTCGAATGCCCCACCCTGATACGTCCATCCATCGTGATAATTCGAGGCCGTCACGTTGGGGCAAATCCCAGCCAGATGCGGCGGCTTGGCCAGCGCCGCCAGGAACTGCGTCGCACCCACGTACGATCCGCCATACATTCCCACTTTCCCATTCGAATACGGCAGCGCTGCCGCCCACTCCACCGTGTCGTAGCCGTCCTGCGATTCGTTCTTGAAGGTGTACCATTCCCCTTCCGAAGTGAATCGCCCTCGCACATCTTGCGCGATCAAAACGTACCCGCGCGCCGCCGCCCGCAATCCAAAATTTGTTTCATTCGTCTTGTCGTACGGAGTGCGCACCAGCAGCACGGGGAATTTTCCATCAGCATTCGGCCGGTAAATATCCGCGCGCAGCGTCACGCCGTCGCGCATCTTTGCCGCCACGTTGCGCTCCACGGTAACTTCACGGTTTTCCGCCGCTGCGGCAAGCGCCGGCGAGCTCATCGCCACGGACAGCGCCATCCAAGCAAAAACCACCAAACCACATGTCGCCGACCTTCTTGCCAAACGCAGCAATCTTCCGCGTCTGTCTGGTTTCATCTTGTTCATGGGATGGCCTCCGCTCTTAAATTCGTGGCGCTAATTCCAAGCCGCGCGAGCGTAGGCCGTCTAATTCATACTGTCAAGGTTTCGCTTTAGTCTGTCGCTTTAGTCTGTCGCTTTAGTCCAGGCGCGTAGAAGCGGCTTAAATCAACAGATGATTTCTGCTCTCTGAATTTTCCATGTATCGCTGTAGGTAAAACACCCTAGCCGGAATTACAGGGTTCACCTGATACAAAGCTCTTCTCCAACATATTATTAGCCTTCCCCGGTTGGCTCTCACAATCTCACCAACAAGAGGGCTTGGCGCCTGCACTCTCGAGGGCCCAGATGCACTCTCGGTCCGCGCGGGCAAAGCCCGTCGACAGGTGAGTTATCGGTGAGCAAATTATCGGTCGGCTGGCATTCCCCAGCAGAGACCTCGTTTGCCGATTCGAAGATACGGAGGGGATCATGAAGAACGCGTGCCGCTTAGGTGTCTTGGTGCTTTTCATGAGCCTGGTGGCCTCGGGCATATTGTTTGCGCAATCGGACCTTGGCAGGATTTCAGGTTTTATCAAAGACCCGTCAAGCGCCACGATCGCGAACGCTAAGGTCACCGTCCAAAACAAGAGCGGGGTGGCCCGCCAGACGGCCACAAACGAATCCGGCTATTACATCATCACCAATGTCCCGCCCGGCTTGTACACTTTGACCGTCGAGGTCTCTGGTTTCCAAAAGTACCAAAGCACTGAAAACAAGCTCGATCCGAGCGGCGATCTGGTCATTGACGCGACGCTGAGCGTGGGCGCCGCCTCACAAATGGTGGAAGTCACGGGGTCCGCGGTGCAGTTGCAAACGGAATCAGCCTCCGTCCAAAAGGATGTCACCCGCGAGCAAATTGACTCGCTCGAGATCAACGGCCGCAACCCCATCTTCATGGCCAACCTCGTGCCTGGCACTCGCGGCGGCACGCTCGCCAACCTTAGCTTCAATTTCACCCAAGGCCCTTCCAACATCGATGGCGCCCGCACCCCCGAGAGTCTGATTACTTATGACGGCGCACCTGCCGTTCGCACGCGCTCGAACGGCACCAGCATCGGCGCCGCGGACGTGGACTCCACTCAGGAAATTAAGATTCTCACGGCTGACTACGCTCCGGAATACGGACGCTCCTCGGGCGGCCAGATTCGCATTATCTCCAAGGCCGGATCGCAGGACTTCCATGGAGCCGCCTATGAATACGTTCGCAATACCGTCTTTGACGCCAACCCCTGGCAACGTAATGCCAACCCGGCAACCACTGGCGTCACCGCCCCCATTCACTACAATCAATTCGGATACAACATCGGCGGACCCTTCTTCATCCCCAACCACTTTAATACCGACAAGACTAAAGTGTTTTGGTACTGGGGAGAAGAATGGGTGCGCTACATCTTCACAGATACGAGCACTCTGGCGGTTCCTACAGTCAAGATGCGGAGTGGCGATTTCAGCGAACTGCTCGATCCCAAGAATGTCTTCTATCACAAGGCGGTAATGATCATGGACCCCAAGACCGGCCTGCCATTTCCGGGCAACATTATTCCAGCGCCCGGCACAGCGACTGCGGGATCAACGGCAACCCCCAATGGCCTGGGGATCTTAAATGCCTATCCTATGCCCAATCTCACCACTCCTATCAATGGAAATCAAAATTGGTTCTTTTCCGCCCAGCATCCCATATATCAGCGCAAGGACACTACAGCGGTGGACATAAACCTGACCGAAAAGCAGCGGCTCCGCCTTCGCCGCGTGTTCTTTTCCTACTGGGAGTATCAGCCCCTCGATGGCGGTACCAATGAAACACCCAAATACTTCATTCGCCCTAACCAAACCAACTCGATCGACTACGTGTGGACCATCAGCCCCACCAAAGTGAATGAAGTCTTATTGACCGCCAGCAAGGACAATGTCCACATCCCTATCGACCTGGCTCATTTTCTGGACCGCACCACCGTGGGCCTCAACTATCCCTATATCTTTCCCACTGGAAAGGAAGATCCGACCCGCATTCCCACGGTGAACATGTCCGCTTTTTCCGGGCTGAGCGGCGGCCCTTATCCCTCACATTCCGCTGGACCCATCATCAATATGTCTGACAGCTTCAGTTGGATTAAGGGAAATCACACCTTCAAGTTCGGCGGTCTGTACGAGTATGACGGTGAGAATGACAACGATGAAATTAACGTGCAAGCGTGTAACACCTGCACGAACAACCAGAACGGCCAATTCGCGTTCAGCGACAATGGAGGGGGTTTTGTGCGGCCGGGGTACGTTTTGGCTTCGACGGGCGTCGCGGCGGCAAATGCAGCGCTCGGACTGTTCGATTCATACTCGGAAATTGGTCAACGGGCGTATACGGTATTCCGCGGAAGCATGTGGGAAGGTTTCGGAGAGGATACCTGGAAGGCCCGCCAGAACCTGACGATTACCTACGGGATGCGGTACTCGGTCATCGTTCCCTACCATACGATATGGAATAATATGATCGTTTTCGATCCGAGCCTCTACGATCCAGCGAACGCCGTGACCGTTGATCCCAAGACGGGTCTCATCACCGGCACACCTACAATCGCACAGCTTTACAATGGAATGGTTATTCCAGGAAGCGGCTTTGGCTTTCCGAGTTCGGCCATAGGCCGCGTTCCTGCGGCCAGCTCAGGTCTATATAATGGCCTGTTCCGCAACATTCCCAATCGCTACTCCGATATCCAGTTGGGGGACCTCCAGCCGCGCTTGGGCATCGCCTACCAGCCAAATAACAAGACCGTAGTCCGTGCTGGCGGTGGCCGTTTCTTCACTCGTCTCGGCGTCAGCGACTCGATCTTCCTCGGCGGGAACCCGCCCTTCCAACCCAACGCCAGCGTTTCGTTTGGTTCCGTGGATAATCCGGGAGGAAGCGGAACCAACAATGTTCCGTTGGTGGTCACCACACAAAGCAAGGCTTTTAAGAACCCCGAAGCGTGGGCTTGGAATTTCACGGTCGAACGCGAGTTGTTTTGGAAGTCACTGTTCAGCGTGGGCTACGTCGCTCGCCGCGGACTACATTTGCAAAGAGAATCCGACATCAATCAGCCCACGACGGCAGTCGTGGCCGCGAATCCTGGCGTCAATCTTAACGCGCTGCGGCCATATAAAGGCTTCGGCTCGATCCGTGAAACCGATAACGTCGCTAATTCCATGTACAACTCTCTGCAGGTCACCTGGAACCGCCGCTTTAGCAATGGCCTTCAGTTCGGAGTCTCCTACACTCTCTCGAAGAGCATGGATAACGGTTCTAACCAGCGCGATGTTGTTCCCGATACCTACAACACCAGCATGTTGTGGGGGCCCTCCGAGTTCGACTCCCGCCATATCGTCATCATCAACTACCTCTACCAATGGCCCTTTTTCAGCAGGCAATCGGGCTTTGTCGGAAGGGCCCTCGGTGGATGGCAGATTAGCGGGATTACTCAGTTTCAAACGGGTCTGCCTTGCAGCGTTACCGGCCCAAGTACGAATGACTATGCGGGGGTCGGGGCAGACGCCAATTGGGGTTGTGGACAAAACGGACAGTTTTGGGTCGTAAACGGCAATCCTAATATCATCGGCACATTTGGACCGAATGGCCAATGGTTTCGCACTTGTCTTATTAGCGCATCGCCTTGTCCGGACGGCAGCGTACAGTTCAATGGTGTTGATGATCGAATCTTTAGGCCTCCAACGCACGGCACTTTCAACACCCAGCGTGTTCGCGACCTTATCTACCAACCCGGCTTCCAGAACTGGAACATGGGCTTGTTTAAGACCATCCCGATCAACGAGCGTTTTCGCTTCCAGTTCCGCGCCGAAGCTTACAACGTGTGGAATCATCCGAATTGGTGCGGCAACAGCGGCTGCAGCGGCACAACCAATATAGGCCTAAACCCGACCAACACAGCGACCTTCGGCAAAGTGCTTTCCAAGGGCAGCGGTAGTTCTGGTCAAGGCGAACGCAATTTGCAGCTCTCGCTCCGCTTGTTTTTCTAACAGCACGCCCGGGGCTTGTCTTTGCTGCCTTGTTGCGCCGCGCGCTATGAGCTCGTCCTTTTTCGCCGCCGCCGGCCGGTGTGGCTAAGCCGCCTACAACCCCCACTTTCAACTTTCCTTTCCCTATCGCGAAACCGGGCGACGCATTTCAACCAGCCCCGCTCAAGAAGGCGCGCTTCTTCACCCTAGCCTTCAACTTTGAACTTTCAACCCCCCCCAATTTCGAATTTCCACTTCGCAGACGCAGTGAATTTTCCTTCCTCCCACTTCCCTACCGAACGCTGCCGTTTGCTGCTTGGCCTGCCATTTCCAATCGTTAAATGCTTTTCGACTCCGCGCCAGCCGCCGCAGCTCGCGAGGCGACATTCTTCTCCGCTGGTTCCGTCGCGCTCCGGTCAATTTCGATCGATCCTTTGAAGTCCGCGCCGTCTTCGATCATGATCTGTGCCGTCGTCAAATTCCCGATGATCGCGCCGTCCTTTTTGATCTCGATCCGTCCCTTGGCGCGCACGTTTCCTTTCACCGTGCCGTACACCACCACGTCGCGCGCGTGGATGTCCGCCGTGACCATCGCCGTCACCCCGACCGTCAGTTTCTGCGCATCCAGATGAATCAATCCTTCCACCGCCCCCTCGATCAGCAGATCCTCGGTACCGGTGATTTCGCCTTTCACCTCGAGGCTCGAGCCGAGCCACCCCGTCTCGTGCTCCGCTGTCGCTTCTAGCGGATGCATCGCATCGGCGTTCTTCTTGCCCCACATAGAACCTCCTAAACGGTGTGTCTCGCCAGGACGAGGTCCGGAGGGTTCCTGCAAGACGCAGCGTGGCCCTGAATCCTACTCCTGCGTTCGGGACCCATCAAGCCACCACGCGTCCGCTGCGTCCGCTAACGAGGCTTGGCCCTAAACTTTTCCACAGATTTCCACAATTCTTTCGACTCCCGCCTCTTCAAGCAAACCCTTTCCCTTCTTGAGCTTGTAGCCCACGGTATCCAATAGCTCAAACGCATCCGAGCACTAACAAGTTATCTTTGACCGGTGCTCCGCTCTGCGCGTGTTCCCTTCGTCGGTTATCCTTAATTCGCTTACATCACTGACTTCATGTACGCTAATTGCATGCTCGAGGAAAAAGACTTTCAACGAAAGGCCGACGCCGCCTTCGAAGACCTCAAGCGCCGCATGCTTACCGCCGGCGATGAACACGGCTTCGACGTCGAAGGCGAAGCCGGCAAGCTCGAAGTTCTCTTCGAGGAGCCCGAAGAGGCCAAGTTCGTGGTTTCCCCCAACACTCCCGTCCGCGAAATTTGGGTCTCCGCGCTTTCCACCAGTTTCAAGCTCGGCTGGAACGAATCGCGCAACGCCTTCGTCCATGAAAAAACTGGCGAAGATCTCCGCGCCGTCATGAGCCGCGTCATCTCCCAGCAACTCGGCGCCCAGGTTACATTATGAAAGCCAAAGCAACCGTTCTTTTAATCGGCTCGCTGGCCCTGTCGGCGGCGCTGCCTTCGCAAGTTCCTTCCGGCCGCGACGTGGTCAAGCCGGAAATCTACGCTTCAGTCGATCCCGCCGTCCGCGGCAGTTCGTTCCAAATTGCGGTGGTGATGAAGATTCGCCCCGGCTTCCACGTCAACGCCCGCGAAAAATCGGAAGACTATCTCATCGCCACCGATCTAAAAGCCGTGCCTCCAGCGGGTTTTAGCAGCGGTGAAGTTTCCTACCCCAAGGGCAAACTCGAACAATTTTCTTTTTCGAAGACTCCGCTGAACGTCTACCAGGACACGGTGATTCTGCGCATGCCCGTAACGGCGCTCGCCAGCGCACCTCTCGGCGAGCAGCACATTCCTCTCAAGCTCCGCTACCAGGCTTGCAGCAACGAACTTTGCCTGCCTCCGGTCACGCTCACTCTGGACGCCAAGCTGAACGTCGCGGCCTCCGCCGCCAAGCCCGCTCATCCGGAAATTTTCCCGAAGCAATAGGCCACCATGCCAAAGGTAGAAAGCAAGTTTTGGCACGCAACTGAAATGCGCAGTTTTTCAGGAGGAGATTTGCTCTAGGGTTTTCCGAAACCGGCCAGCGCATCGCGCAATCGCCGCACCACGCGCTGCTGCCCGAGCACGACCATGGTGTCGAAAAGCGGCGGCGCCACGGCCTGGCCCACAATCGCCACGCGCGTCGCATTGATCAGCAGCCCAGCTTTGACGCCGCCCGCTTCCGCGACGGCGCGCGAAGCGTGGTCGCAAGCGTCGTGATTCCATTCCGGAAGCGCTTCGAGCGCAACCGCGAGTCTAGCAAGAAGCTCCGGCACTTTCGGATCTTTCCAGAATTTTTCTTTGGCCGCCGCGTCGCGCGTAAATTCGTCGCTAAAAAATGCAAGCGACCAGGAAGAAAAATCCGGCAGCAAACGGATTCGCGAACGCAGCAAATCGACGGTCTTTGAAAACCACGCGTGGTCGCGTCCATCGGGACCCGGAGCAGCGCCCGGCGTCCACTCCGGCTTCCACAGCCCGCTGCGCTTCAATTCGTTTTCGACTTCCGGCAGCAGCTCTTCGATGGGAAGTTTCTGCAAGTACTGCGTGTTGAACCACTCGAGTTTCGGCCGGTCGAACACCGCGTTGGTGCGGCTCACGCCTTGGAGCGAAAATTTGCCGATCAAATCCCTGGTCCTAATAAATTCTTCATCTCCGCCGGGAGACCAGCCCAGCAGCGCCAGAAAATTGCGGAAAGCTTCCGGAAGAAAACCTTCCGCGCGGTACATGTTGACGTCGGTGGCGCCGTGCCGTTTTGAGAGACGGGATTTGTCCGCGCCCAGAATCAACGGGACGTGCGCGAACACCGGGGGTTCCGCGCGCAACGCGCGGTACAGCAGCACCTGTTTCGGAGTATTCGAAATGTGGTCCGCGCCGCGAATCACGTGGCTGATGCGCATATCGATGTCGTCGACGACCACCCCCAGCTGATACATGGACTGGCCAAATTCTTCGTCGCCTTTGCCGGAACGCAACAGCACGAAGTCTTCGATTTCCTCGTTCGAAAACTCGCGCTCGCCAAATACCGCGTCGCGGAATTTCGTCGTTTCGCCAAGGGGAACTTTGAAGCGCACCGCCGGCTTGGCCCCGGGCGTCGAAGGTTGGCCATCGCGGCAAGAGCAGCGCGAGACGCGGCGCGGCCCGCCAGCCTTGGGCTCCTCGTCCTGGGCCGGTTCGGCGTGATCGCCGCCGGCATATTTTTCCGCCGGGCAGTAACACAGGAAGGCGGCCCCATTCTCCAAACATTTTTTCGCCGCCGCGCGATACAATTCCGTTCTTTGCGATTGGTAGAACGGCCCTTCGTCCCACAGGACCCCCAGCCACGCTAAGCCCTCGAGAATTCCCTGAACGAGTTCGGGCTTGTTGCGCTCGGCGTCGGTGTCCTCGACGCGCAGAATCATGGTGCCGCCCTGGCGCCGGGCGAACAGCCAATTAAACAGCGCGGTGCGCGCGCCGCCCACGTGCAAATAGCCGGTGGGGGAAGGAGCAAAGCGCACCCTCACGGCAGAGGTCTTGGGATTCGAATCACTCATGGTCAGCGCGTCTTCCACTGGAATGGAAACTCTCAGTGTAGCCAAACGCTCGAATCGCGTCCAATGGGGGTGATTTCCCTACGGTCTTTGGTTTTTTAGGGTATTTACCTGAGAGGTTCAGCGGGCCCTTCGAACCCCAGGGCAAACCGTAACCAGCGGCGACCGCCGATTCAGGCGTATTCCCTAGCAAACTTCTAAGATAGACTCTTGCATTGCGCGAAACAGGATTCGACGGGATGCGCTTGACGCAACCATTTTGCGGGATTTGAATTCCAACAAACCAGTTTTGGGCCCTGTACGTCAAAGGTTTCCAGGTAGTCGAGGCGATGGTCAACAAATCTCTTTCCGGCGGAGAAGGCAACAAGCTCATCCTTCGTCGGTCCATCTTGCTGCTCTTTGTGGCCACCCCCCTGTTGTTCAGCTATTTCCGGACCGGGCGAGCGTCGACGAACATGGAAGAGTCCCTCGTCAAGGTGGAGAGAAAAGATTTCACAGCGAGCCTGCGGCTCAATGGAAGCACGCAAGCTTCGCGGTCCTTCGTGGTTTTAGCCCCCAAGCTGGAAGGCGCGCAAGTGGGGTCGATGGTGATCACCAAGCTGGCGCCCGCCGGGTCCCCCGTGACGAAGGGTGACGTGCTGGTGGAATTCGACCCCCAAGCACAGACCAAGGATTATCTGGATAAAAAAAGCACGTACGAGAACCTGGTCGGACAGGTAACCCAGAAGCAAGCAGAAGAAAACATCGCGCGCGCTAAAGACGATACGGCGATGAAACAAGCGGAAGATGAACTGAAGCGCGCCGAGCTGGAACTGCAAAGAAACGAAATCGTTTCGCGGATCGACGCGGAGAAAAATCAGGAAGCCCTGGACGAAGCGCAAGCCACGCTCAAGCAACTGAAGGAAACCTATCAGTTGAAGCGGCTGGCCGCCGCCGCCGCCATTCGTATCCAGGAGATTCAGCGGGACCGCGCGCGGGAAGACATGAACTACGCGCAAGGAAACGCCGCGAAGATGGTCGTGCATTCGCCCATGCCCGGAATCATCGTCTATAACACCATCTGGCTCGGCGGGCGCATGGGAACGGTGCAGCAGGGCGACCAAGTGAGGCCGGGCGTGCCGTTCTTGCAAGTGGTGGATCCATCGCAAATGGAGGTCCGCGTGGAATTGAATCAAGTAGACCTCCTGAAAGTTCGCCCGGGCTTGCAAGCACAGATGCACCTGGATGCTTATCCAGGCATGAAGCTGCCGGCGACTCTCGAAGAAATCTCGCCGCTTGGCCATCAGGGACAATTTTCCGAAGTGGTGCGCTCATTTTCCGCGCGTTTTTCCGTTCAGGGAATGGATGCCAGGCTTTTGCCGGACCTTTCCGCGGCGCTCGATGTCGATCTGGGATCGCAAAAAAGCGCTCTGGTGGTTCCGTGCCAGAGTATCGGGACGGAAAACAATCATGCCTACGTTTGGGTGAAATCCTCGGGTGGCTTTCTAAAACGTAGGGTCGAAACGGGACCGCGCAACGATCTCGAGGCGGTGGTGAATTCCGGGCTGTCGGAGGGAGACATTATCCGGCGGGTCGCGAACGAGGACCAAACGGGAGCCGGGAAGCCATGATGGGCCGGGAGCGAAAATGGAGGCCCGGGAAGAAAGCCCTGATTAGCACCGCGTTGGTCCTGGGGGGTTTAGGTTTTGGCGCTTTTCGCCTGGCCAGTCCCGCGGCGAAGTTCTCGACCGCCGAGGTGAAGCGAAAGGAATTCGTGGACTACCTGGAAGTCAAAGGCGAGGTTAAAGCACTGCATTCGGTGATCCTGGCCGCGCCTTATGGCGCTGGCGACCTGCAGATCATGAACCTAGCGACGAATGGAGCGAAGGCCAAAAAGGGAGACGTTCTCGTCGAATTCGACAACACCACCGTGAAGCAAAAGCTGGCGCAAGATCAATCCGCGCTGAAGTCGGCGGAAGCCGAGATTCATCAAGCGCGCGCAGCGGCGCGTTTGAAGGAAGAGCAGGACCTCACGGACGTGATGGCCGCCAAGTTCGCGGCCGAGAAAGCGCGCTTGGACGCCAGCAAACAAGAGATTGTCTCCGTGATTGAGGGCGAGGAAGCCAAGCTGAAGGTTGCCGATGCCGAAGAGAAGATGAAGGAAACCGAAGCCAAACTCAATGCCGACCGCTCCGCCGCGGCGGCTGATCTGGCCACCAAAAAACAAAAACAGGATCAAGCGGCGTTTCAGGTGCAGCAAGACGAGCGCAGCTTGGCTTCATTAGCTTTGCGGGCGCCTCTCGATGGAGTGGTGGCGCTGCAGAATCACTGGCAGCCACAAGGTGGCCCGACTCCGTTCAAACCCGGAGACCGTGCGTGGCCGGGCGCGGCCATCGCGGAACTTCCCGACCCATCCACACTGAAGATTTCCGCGCGCATTGAAGAAGCCGAAAGAGGGCAGTTGAAAGTAGGGCAGACCGGCGCGGTGCGGGTCGAAGCCGTTCCCGACGGGAGCTATGAGGGGCGCATCGAGACGATTAGCCCCACGGCCAGCCTGGACTTCAACGCCGGATGGCCGGTTCCCAGAAACTTCACCGTGGAAGTGGCTTTGGCAAATAGCGATGCGCGCCTGGCTCCGGGAATGGGGGCCGTCGTGCGGGTGGCGGTAGCCCGCGTCGCGGACGGCATCGTGATTCCGTCCTCGGCGCTTTTCCGGAAAGCGGGCCGCACGGTTGCTTATGTGCGGCACGGGTCGAAGTTCAGAGAGACGCCCGTGGAGGTATTGCGGCGAAGCGGCGATGAGGCCTTGATCGCCAAAGGACTCGAACCGGGAGAGCAACTGGCGCTAAAAGATCCAACGCTGGCGGAATAGGAAATATTGGTATGAATAGACCTCGAACATTTCTACTAGCCCTGGCGTTGGCCAGCAGCGCCTTCTCGTGCCGCCAGACCACGGTCCTGGCGACGGATTCCGAGATTCCCACCGCTACCGTCAAAGAGGTCGACCTGCAACTCAAAGTCTTCACCACCGGAGTTTTGCGTACGGTGCAATCGCGAGCCATCACGGCGCCGCCCATCGGCGGAGGCACGCTGCAAATCGTGACGCTAGCGCGCGCCGGCGCGCAAGTCCACACCGGCGACGTGGTGCTCGAATTTGACCCCAGCCAGCAAGAATACAATCTGGGACAAAGCCGTAGTGACTTGCTGCAAGCGGAACAAGAAATCGTCAAAGCCAAAGCGGACGCGGACGTCCAGACGGCAGAAGACCAGACGGCGCTCCTCAAAGCAAAATATGCGGTGCGGCGAGCGGAGCTGGAAGTCAGCAAGAACGAACTGGTAAGCACGATCGACGCGCAGAAAAACCTGCTAGCGCTCGATGAAGCCAAGCGCGCCCTGGCCCAGCTCCAACAGGACATCCAATCCCACAGCGCTTCGAACCAAGCAGCGCTGGCCATCAGCGAAGAGAAACGGCACAAAGCCCGGCTCTCGATGGAGCAAGCCGAGCTGAACATCAAGAGAATGCACATCACCTCGCCCATCGATGGCCTGGTGGTCATTCACGGGAACAGGGATTCCACCGGCGGATTCTTCATGGACGGGATGACGCTCCCGGACTATCACGTGGGGGATCAGGTGAATCCGGGAAGTCCGATCGCGGAAGTCATTGACATGTCGCACCTGGAAGTATCGTCAAAAATTGGTGAAACCGACCGCATCAACCTGAAAGCCGGGCAATCCGTGGAATTGGCCGTCGGCGCGCTGCCGGGCGAAAAGTTCTCCGGCAAAGTGCAAACCGTGGGCGGGGCCACCAGCCACGAATTCTGGGACGATAACCAGCAGCACACCTTCGACGTGACCGTCGGGCTCGACCGGCCTGACCCGCGTTTGCACCCCGGCTTCGCTGTTCGGTTGAGCATCTTGGGTGACAATCTTTCCCACGCGGTTTCGATTCCTGGCGGAGCGATCTTCGAACACGACGGCAAAAAAGTAGTGTATTGCAAACGCAACCGCGGTTTCGAAATGCAGGAAGTCAAAGTCAGCGCCGTGAGCGAAGGCCGCGCCATCCTCAAGGGCCTTTCCGCCGGAACGGTGGTCGCTTTGGTGAATCCGGAGAAAAAGTCCGCCGGCAACAGCAAGAGCAGCGGAAGCTCGAATCCCAGCCTGGGGCCCGGTTCCCTTTGAGGTTCGGCGCTTACCGAAAAGCGCCGTAAAGCCCCTGGCTTTAGCCATTGGGATAGAAGGCGTGAGGTGTTCCCGGTACGGATGGACTGTTAAAAGATATCTATTGGCAAACAAAAGGCGAAGGTGTATCATTCTTTCATGATGCTGGGATACAAATCGAACAAGAATGTCGTGTACAGCAGCAAATATCACGTCATTTGGTGTCCGAAGTATCGCCGCAAAGTTCTCGTTGGTGCTATCGCCAAACGGCTCAAGGAAATCATGCATAAGACCGCTCTAAAGTATCGAGCGGACCTCATCGCTCTGGAAATCACGCCAGACCACGTTCACGTGCTTTGCGAAGTGGACCCGCAGTTTGGGATTCACCGTTTTGTAAAGAACCTCAAGGGTGCCACGTCGCACCATTTGAGAAAAGAGTTTGTATCCCTAAAGAGGCGTCTGCCAAGCCTTTGGACAAACGCGTATTTCGTTTCCACCGTTAGCGGAGCGCCGCTCGAAGTCATCAAGCAGTACGTCGAGAACCAAAAGAATGTCTAACAGCCAAATTCGTGGATTTAAGTATCGCTTCTATCCGACCCCGGAACAGATTGAGCACCTGTCCAAAGTATTCGGGCATTCTCGCTTCGTGTACAATCGCCTGCTCGCGGAACGGAAAATTGCCCGCCTGACGTTCTCTCAGGCATGCCGGCGTTTGACGGTATTAAAAACCGAGCACTTGTGGCTCAAGGAGGTCAGCAGCGTACCGCTTCAACAAACACTTCGCAACCAGCAGCGTGCCTTTGTGAACCTGGCTCAGAAGCGTGCCAAGTTCCCCACCTTCAAAAAGAAAAATAATAAGCAGTCTGCGTCATTTGTTAGAACTGCATTCACCTATCGTAATGGTGTTCTGGCTCTAGCTAAAATGGGCGCTCTCCAAGTGGTCTGGTCTCGCAAGTTTAAGGGCCAACCGTCCACGGTCTACGTTAGCAAGACTTCTGCCGGGCGATACTACGTCAGCCTGCAAGTGGACGCACCGCTGAAAAATGCGCCGTTTGCTTTGGGAAAAATTGGTATCGACTTGGGGCTCACGGACTTCGCTGTGACTTCGAACGGTGACCGCTGCAAGGCTGCGAAGCCACTGGTCGCTGCGCTGAAACAACTTAAGCGTGCCCAGCAAACTATTTCT
>Ga0307478_10000154_pt1 | contig 79533 bp, 88 predicted proteins | sample atmos_gasesECM4C_2_FD_203713 | JGI IMG/M metagenome (GOLD analysis project Ga0307478, IMG submission 203713) | Hardwood forest soil microbial communities from Morgan-Monroe State Forest, Indiana, United States - atmos_gasesECM4C_05 | ecosystem: Environmental > Terrestrial > Soil > Temperate...
CCGGGCCCGGCACCGCCCAAGAACTGGAACGCGGGGCAGAGTTCAACGGAGCCAGGTTGATCGAGGCGCCGGTCATCGGCAGCACTCCAGCGGTCAACAGTGGATCCTTGTTCATTCTCGCGGGAGTGCCGCGTGCCGAGGACCTTGGGGCGGCGCGCCCGATGCTGGAACAGCTGGGCGAGGTCCACTACGCCGGCGATCCTCGGAGCGCGGCGGCATTGAAGCTGATTGCCAACAGCTTCCTCGGCATTGTCAGTACCGCCTCCGCGGAGCTGATGGCCGCCGGAACGGTCCATGGCGTCGACCCGGAAGAGGTCTTGACCATTCTTGCCCGGATCTGGCCGGGGCTGCGGGTTCGGGAAGCGGGGTTCGTCAAGCACATGCACGAACCGACCATGTTCGCAATGCGCGATCTTCTCAAAGACCTCGACCTGGCCCTCGCTTTCTACAAGTCCGCGGACCCGTCGACTCTCCCGCTCACGTCATTGACCCGCGAGCTGGTCGCGAGGGTCGCCTCTGAGGCGCCCGACCTCGACATCTCGGCCGTCGTCAAGGCATACGCGGCGCCCGACGCGATATCGGTCCGGCAGAAACAGGAGGTTGGATAGATGACGTTGCTGACACGTCCGCTCGGCACGAGCGGCCTGGAGATCACCCAGGTGGGCTTCGGCGCCTGGGCCATCGGCGGTGGCGATTGGGCCTATGGATGGGGAAGCCAGGACGACACCGATTCGATCGCGGCCATCAAGCACGCAGTTGCATCCGGCATCAACTGGGTCGATACCGCGGCTGTCTATGGACTCGGCCATTCCGAGGAGGTCGTGGGACGGGCACTGGCTGAGATCCCGGCGGCCGACCATCCGTTGGTCTTCACCAAGGGCGGACAGGTGGGCGATCCTGCTCGGCCCTTCGCGGAACCACAGCACAACTTGCGACCGGAATCGATTCGCAAGGAGGTCGAGGCGTCGTTGCGACGGTTGGGGGTCGAGCGCATCGACCTGTATCAGTTCCACTGGCCGGACAACATCGGAACCCCCATCGAGGAGTCGTGGGGGGAGATGGCGCGCCTGATCGCAGAGGGCAAGGTGCGCGCTGGTGGGGTCTCGAACTTCGACGTGGGTCTGCTCGAGCGCGCTGATCGCGTTCGTCACGTCGATTCGCTCCAACCGCCGTTCTCGTTGATCCATCGCCAATCGGGCGCAGACGTCATCCCATGGAGTGCCGCGCACGGCACCGGCGTGATCGCCTACAGCCCGATGCAATCGGGCATTCTCACCGACAGCTTCAGCCGCGCGCGGGTTGACCGGATGGATGGCAATGACTGGCGCCGTGGCAACCCCGAGTTCAGGGAGCCGTTGCTCAGCCGCAACCTGGCGCTGCGCGACGCACTTCGGCCGATCGCCTCGCGACATGGGGTTTCGGTCTCGGCGGTCGCGATCGCCTGGACCTTGAGCTGGCCTGGCGTGAGCGGCGCGATCGTCGGCGCCAGGTCCCCACAGCAGGTCGACGGATGGCTCGCGGCCGGCAACCTGACGCTCGAGCCCGGGGACCTGGATGAGATCGCGAGGGCGGTCGATCGCACGCAGGCCGGCGTTGGACCAACTCATCCGGTTGGGGCGGTGGTCACCGCGTCGTAATCGCACTCAGCGTGGCCTAATTCATGAGTTTGGCCGGCTTCACATGGACGTGCTGCGGAACCAGTTGTACGGAATATGGACCATGAACGGGCTAGCATCAGCACGCACGCGATCATGGATAAGGTTCGCGAGCTGGACCTGTATCCCGTCGTTATCGCCGAAGGCCGATTCACCGCATCGAAGCGCCTCGCGCGAGCCATGGAAATCGCCTACAAAGCGTTGAGCGCACCCGAAGCGGCGACCGTACCGAAAATCTAGCCTGACTCCTTCTGCTCGGCAGTGCGAACCAGGGCGTGCGCGATGGCTTCCACCACCGACTCCTCGTGTTGGCGAAGGTAGGTCCGAGCTTCCCGCTGGAGCCGCCTCGGCACCATGTCGTGCACGACCTGCTCCATCGCCCGCGCCCACTCGTCGGTGAGGATGTGCGTCAGCTCGTGGACGATGACGACGTCGCCACGGTCGACGAGGACGTCCTGGCGAAACTGGAGCTCGGCTTCCAGGAAATTCGGGCTGATCTCCGCGTAGCCCTCGGCGCCTCGTAGTTTGGGCTTGTACGTGGCCCGAATCGTCCAGGCGCCGAGACCCATCCGACGCACCCAGGCCGCGAGCCGCTCCTCGAACCACTCGGGTGGCTTGAGCTCCCGGCGACCCGGGGCCCGTTCGGGAATCTTGGCCGGCGCGTCGGGGGCGGCGACTTCAGGGGACTTGCGTTCGGGCTCGTCCATCCATCGAGGGTACCCGAGTAGAGCCCAGGGCCGCTGCTGTGGGAGGTTTTGCCCTGCTCAGCAGGGGAGGAGGCTATAGGCTTGCTTCGCCCGGAGGATCCGAAGCGCGGCATCGTCGACTCGCTGGCGAAAGCTCGCGTCGGCTGCCACGCGTGTCCGGATCGCCTGCACCATGGCGTCGGCCGGGGCGGTCGTTTTCGAGATGATCATGTCGCCGCCCGCCGACAGGAAGTCGATCGCCCGGGTCGCCGGCGGGATAGCCGCCACCGCAGCCGTGGCGCCCAGGTCGTCCGAGATGATGACGCCACCAAAGCCGAGCGAGTTGCGCAGCATCTGCGTCATGACGACCGGGGAAAAGGCGGCGAGGTGATTGGGATCGATCTTCGTGTAGAGGGCGAGCGCCACCATTACGAAGTCGGCATTCGCGCCGATGCCATCCGTAAAGGATTGGAGGTAGGGGTCGGTCGCGGTCGTCACGGTGTCGGTGGCCGTCGTGAAGTCGGTATTGCCAGTCACGCGGCCGAGGCCGGGGAAGTGCTTGAGCGAAACTGCGATCCCCGACTGGTGCATGCCCGTGAGAAAGGCGACCCCGTGACTGCCGGCGGTCGCCGGGTCATGTCCATACTCGCGCTGCAGCGCGCCAATCGGCTGGTTTTGCGCATCGGTTCCGGGCGGGACCACGTCCATGACGGGCGCGAAGTTGAAGTTGATGCCCGCAGAGGCCAGCTGCTGACCCCAGATCGCGGCCTGGCTCTGCAGCGAGGCGGGGGCCATCGTGCCCTGGACGACCGCCGCGGGAATCCGTGAAAAGCCCGGTCCTTGCATGGCCTGGATCACGCCGCCTTCCTGGTTGGCGGCGATGAAGAAGCCGACATTGGCGGTCGACGCGCTGGAAACCTGTGCCCGGACGGAAGACGTGACGGCCTGGATACCGGCGATTCCAGCGCTGCTGGTGGCGACGAACCAGACCGAGCCGATGTGATCCGTCTGAATCAGGTTGATTTCAGTTGGCCCCAGTTGGTCGCCCGCCAGGCCGAGATTGAAGAGTTGCCCGATGCGCTGATCCGAGGTCATGCCCGCAAAGACGCGATCGGGACAGGCGGGCGTCGGGCTCGGCGTCGGTGAGGCGCTCGGCGAGACAGTCAGCGACGGGACCGGCGACTGCGAGGGCCCAGCGGAGGTCGAACCACAGGCCGAACTGACCGCCATCACGAGAAAAAGGATGGCGACCAGCGCTCCGCAGTACCTGTCCGATGACTTTTTCATGCTTTAGCCGTCTACCTGAGTGGACACAGCATGCCCACGCCTGAGGGCAGCGAGCTCACGTTTATCGTCCACGGGCCAGTCGTGCGCGCCGACCTGCCCGGCCTGTACCAGCGTGTCTGCTGTCTGCTGGAGGGTACCGGCGCGCGCGTCGCCTTCTGCGAGGTGCAACGCGTCAAGGCGGATGCCGTTACGGTCGACGCGCTCGCGCGCTTGCAGCTCGCGGGTCGCCGCCACGGCTGTCAGGTTCGGCTGCGAGGTGGCTCGGATCAGCTCCGTGAACTGGTGGGCTTCATGGGGTTGGCCGACGTGCTGCCGGACTAAGTCCGCGCGTCGAGACGGGGCGGTAGCCCGAAAAGCGGAAAGAGCGCCGGCGTGTCGAGGAAGAACGTGACCTCTTCGATCTGGGTGGCGCCGAGCTCGAGGACCATCAGGGCCCAGGGGTCGTGGCCGCTGCCCGAGAGGCTCGGCTTGTACTGGCCGAACGCCACGCGGCCGTTCGCCCTCACGGTCGGTACCAGCCGTGAGCCGCGACATCCGATGCCCGGCCCGAACCACCAGGCGAGGATGTCGGCTCGGCCGTGCAACCACAGGTCATACGGAGGCATCGACTGACGAGCGTCTTCCTTGATCAGCGAGGTCAGCGCGGTGAGGTCGTAGCTTTCGAAGGCCCGGACGTAGCGGGCGAGAAGCTCCTGGCGGGCGGCATCCATCGGCGGTGCGGGGTCGTCGGCGCTGACACCGGTGGCTTCGAGGGTCGCCCGCGCCCGTTGCAACGCGCTATTGACCGACGCCACGCTCATGCCGAGGAGTTCGGCGACCTCCTTTGCCCTCCACCGCAAGACCTCGCAAAGGATGAGGGCCGCTCGCTGGCGCGGCGGAAGGTGCTGCAACGCTGCCACGAAGGCGAGGCGGATGGTATCGCGCGTCACGGCCAGCTCCGCCGGATCACCCTCCGCTGCCAGCAGGCTATCCGGGATGGGCTGGAGCCAGGTTGCCTCCGGGAGCGTGTTCAGGTTCGATTCCACCGGCGCGAGAGCGGGCCCCAAATCCATCGGCCGTGCCCGCCGGTTGCGTCCCTCGAGCATGTCGAGGCAGACGTTGGTGGCGATCCGGTAGAGCCAGGAACGCAGCGCGGCCCGACCCTCGAAGCGTTCAAGCCCTCGCCAGGCTCGCAGCAGGGTCTCCTGGACCGCGTCCTCCGCCTCGAACGGCGAGCCCAGCATGCGGTAGCAATAGCCCGTGAGCGCGGCACGATGTTGTTCGAGCTCACCTTCGAGCTCGGTCGGCGCGGCGGTGCGCGACGGGGCCTGCACGCGGTTCATCCTACCGGGCGCCCTCCTACTTTCGGGTGATGCTCGAGGCCCCCGTTGGTAGCGTCCTCCCGTGCCCCAGAAGGGCGGTGCTCCGTCGCGCTCGGCCGCGCAGAATCGAAACCATCATGGCAGTGATGAGAGCGGTCGGCTTCATGGCACAGGCCAATGCTGAGATCCGTGCCGCCCAACAGCGACACGAGATCGACACGGCACGACGTTGGCGGCTCGGGCGCCCGATGCGCGTGATCGACGAGCTGATCAACGACCTGGAGATCCTCAACCTGAGGCGCGTCTACAGGGTTCCCCTGTCATACGAAAGGCGACTATCAGAGGTTTGCGAAGTGCTGGAGGAGGCCGGTGTGCCACCGAGCGAGCTCGAGGGCGTGCGCACGCGAATCCGTATCGTCAGGCTGATGGATCAGCTCTACGCACTCCAGGAGTCTTTGCTCGGCACCGACGTATAGACTGACTCTCCGGAACGTGGTGACCGTGTGCCCGGGTTGCGGGCTGGTGCGGCCGAGCCTGGGCCTCGATCCTGACCGAAGGGCCAACGCCTCCGGGGAGTGCCGGAACCTGATGAACGAGCTGTCTTATTACACGCTCGCCCACGGTGATCCCGCGTTCATCCACCAGCACGTGGTCGATGCCTATGGCGCTCAGCACGTGCGTCAATCGGGCTCGACGATCGGGGCCGCCTTCACCCTCGCCGGTCTCTACCTCGCCGTGGAGCGACGCTTCACCGGCCGCCAGGTCCAGAAGATGCACATGCTGATGGCCCGGGCATCGAAGCAATGGCCGCGCTTCGACCCGCCCGACGATGTTGGGCCGCTGACCGTCGCTGACGTCCTGGCGGTTGAGGCGGGGCCGTCTCGCGACGAGGCCATCATGCGGTGGTGCGCCAGCGTCTGGACCGCGTGGTCATCCGAGCACGAGCGGGTGCGCGCGATGGTCGACCGATTTCTCTAAGGGTGGTTCAGGCGGCCTTGGGAGGTCGGTTCAGCAACATCCAGTACATACCCAGGGTGCGTGCGGATTCGGTGAACTGCTCGAAATCGACGGGCTTGACGATGTAACTGTTGACCCCAAGGCGGTAGGTCTCGACCAGGTCGCGCTCCTCGTGGGACGACGTGAGCATGACGACCGGGATGGTCTTGGTGCGGTCGTCAGCCTTGATCCGGCGAAGGACTTCGATGCCATCGATCAGGGGCAGCTTGATATCGAGCAGGATCACGTGCGGGTGGTCGGTGATCTGTCGCCCTGAGTACTTGCCCTTGCAGAAAATGTAATCGAGCGCTTCCTGCCCGTCGCGGACAACATGGATCTTGTTGGTGAGGTGGTGCTTGCCGAGGGCGCGCAGGGTCAGTTGCTCATCATCGGGATTGTCCTCGACCATGAGGATGTCTACGCCGCCTTCGACTGCTGCCACGGTGCACCTCCTGAACTCAACGTGAAATAAAACGTCGCGCCCTCGTCAACCTTTCCTTCGGCCCAGACCCGCCCACCGTGACGGCTGACGATGCGCTGGACAATCGCCAGCCCGACCCCGGTCCCCTCGAAGTCCTGGTTGCGATGCAGACGTTGGAAGACGCCGAAGAGCTTATCCGCATATTGCATGTCGAAGCCCGCGCCGTTGTCTTTGACGAAGAAGACGGGGGTGGGATCCGACTCACTTTGTGTCGCGCCAACCTCGATGCGGGCGCCCTCCCGCTTCCGTGAGTATTTGAAGGCGTTCCCAATCAGGTTGACGAAGACTTGCTCGAGCAGCGCCGCGTCGGATTCGCAGTCGGGGAGCTCGCCAATGACCAGCTCGACCTGGCGCCCGTCAATGACCGTAGCAAGCTGGGCGAGGGCGCGATCGACGACGGTACGGGTGCGCACCGGCTGGATGCGAAGCGCCTGCCGGCCCAGCCGCGAGAAGGCGAGCAGGTCGTCGATCAGGTGGCCCATGTGGTCACCGTTCTCCTTGACGCGCTTGAGGAATCCGAGGCCTTCCTCATTGAGGCTGCTGCTGAAGTCCTCGAGCAGAATGCTGGTATAGCCGTTCACCGCGCGCAGCGGTGCGCGCAGATCGTGCGAGACCGAGTAGGAGAAGGCTCCGAGCTCGTCGTTCGCGGCCTCCAGTTGGCGCGTGCGCTCGGTAACCTCGCTGACCTTCACCTCCAGCTCACCCACGAGCCGGACGCGATCGAGCCCGGTACTGACCAGCGCCACGTAGTGGTGCAACCAGGCCTGTTCATCCGTGCCAAAGACCGGGGTGAACGGCCCGCCGACCAGGACGATGGCGGCGTCAGCCTCGGCGAGCGGGGCGATGATCGCGGTCCGGGGCGGTCTGCCGCCGAGGGGGACGACCTCGCGATTGCCAGCCGCGCTGAGCGTCGACTCGAGCACGGTAGCCTCGTCGGTCGTCATCCCGCGTCTGGCAATGATCGTCGCCTCCGAACGGAAGAATCCGGCGTCGGCGCCGCTCAGGCGTACCGCCCAGTCGAGCGCGCGGGCGGCGAGGGTGGCGCGGTCGGACGCGAAGAGAAGAATGTCGTGCGTCGCCTGTCGAAACTTGGCCTCCTCGGTCTCGCGCCAGGCGCGGCGCAGCCAGGTTGGCGGCACGAAACCGGCGTAGAGAAAGGGAACGATCGCCAGCGTGGCGAGCGCCACGCCGATCCGTACGACCGGATTGGTGCCGAACGAGCCGGCGAAGACCGCAAAGAGGAGGATGGCGATGATCCCGAGGTAGCCGAGACTGAGGGCCCGCATCCTGGCGCGTTGCACCGCGGTCCGCCGGCGAGCTGCCAGCCAGAGCCGGACACTCGGTTCGCCAACACAACCGCTCCACACGAGGACGAAGCTGAACACAGAAACAAGTTGAAGCGGCTTCGGGGTGCTCGTGCCCGCGAGCGCAACCCCGATCTCGAGTACCGCCGTCGCAGCCACAATCAAGATGACCAGCCGCCGGGTTCGCCTGGTGAGGGGGATCACGCTGTCCCGAAAAAGCAGGAGGGCCAGGCCGGAGCCGAGGAAGATCGTGATGGTGAGAACCGCATTGAGGCCGGTGAACCCGGGACCGAGGAGCTTGCCAACCTGGCCCAGGATGGAGACCGCCGCGAGGCAGCCGATGGCCAACGCGAGGTACATCCGGCTGGTGTCTTTCGTCGCGAGCCAGTCACGGATCGTCAGCGCGGCGATCACACAGAACGCGACCGTGCTGGCGATACCTAGAACGTCGACGACGTTCCCGGTTGTCACGACAATAGAACTGGCACGGCGACAACTAATTGCCGGTCGCGGCGTTGGAATCCATTGAGCCCATGAGTGGACGGCCTCTTCGCCTGCTGATCCTGGAGGACCGGCCGGAGGACGCCGACCTCGCGTTGCGCCAGCTCCGCCGCGCGGGTTTCGATCCGACCTGGCGGCGGGTTGAAGACGAGGAGGGCTTCAAAGCCAACCTCGACCCCGAGCTCGACCTGATCATCGCCGACTACCATCAGCCACAATTCGACGCGCTTCGGGCGCTGAAGCTGATGCAGGCGGCTGGGCTTGAAATCCCGTTCGTCCTGGTCTCCGGCGCTATCGGCGAAGACATGGCGGTCGCCGCGGTGCGGTTGGGGGCCGTCGACTACGTCCTCAAGGACCGGCTCGGGCGCCTGGGTACCGCGGTCGAGAACGCGCTCGAGCAGGCGAAATTGCGACGCCGCCAGCAAGAAGGGCAAAAGGCTCTGGAACATCAGGCGCTGCATGACGGCCTTACCGATTTGCCCAACCGGCTGATGTTCCGGCAGCAGCTCGAGAGCGCGCTCGCAGAGCGCACCAGCGTCGCGGTCCTGCTGCTCGACCTCGACAACTTCAGAGAGATCAATGACACCTTCGGCCACAAGATCGGCGATGGCTTGCTGGGACAGATCGCTCCGCGGCTGCGGCAGCAGCTCAACGACGACGACCTCGTCGCCCGCCTAGGAGGCGACGAGTTTGGCATCCTGATTGCCGATGTCGATGCCGCCCGCGCCCTGAAAGTCGCCGACGCCATCCTCCGCGTCGAGCGGCCATTCCTGATCGAGAGCCATCCGCTGGAGGTGACGGCTAGTATCGGCATCGCGATCTTTCCGCAGCACGGGTCGACCGCGGAGACGCTGCTGCAGCGAGCCGACGTTGCCCTGTACGTGGCGAAGCGCGCCGGCAACAGCGCGGCCCTGTACCGTCCCGAGGACGACCCGTACGACCCGCGTCGCGTGGTGCTGCAGGCCGACCTACGCCAGGCGATCGCGCGGCGAGAGATTATCCTCTATTACCAGCCACAGGTCGCCATCGCCACGGGTGCGGTTACCGGGTTCGAGGCTCTCGCCCGCTGGCGTCACCCCGAGCGCGGCTGGATCCCCCCGATGGAGTTCATCCCGGTGGCCGAGCGTATGGGGTTGATCAAGCCGCTCACCGCCTGCCTGGTGGAGCTCGCCGCCCGCCAGACGGTCGATTGGCAGTCGTCGGGGATTTCGATTCCGGTTGCGGTCAACGTCTCGATGCGCAACCTTCTCGATCCCCGGTTTCCGAGTTCCTTGAAGGACATCGTCGCCGTCAGCACCGCCGAGGCGCGGCGTATCAAGCTGGAAATCACTGAGAGCGCCCTCATGACCGAGCCGGCACGGGTGCTCCAGACCATGAGTGAGTTACGCGCGCTTGGGTTCGGCTTCTCGATCGACGACTTCGGCACGGGCTACTCCTCGCTCGCCTACCTGCAGCGCCTTCCCGTCGAGGAGATCAAGATCGATCGCTCATTCGTCGGAGAGTTATCAAACAACGCGGGCAGCGAAGCCATCGTTCGGGCCACCATCGAGCTCGCCGGTGGTCTCGGCCTGGACGTCGTCGCCGAGGGCGTGGAGGACGAGAGCACCTGGCAGAGCCTGCGGCGCCTGGGCTGCTCGACGGCGCAGGGCTACTTTCTCAGCCGGCCGATGCCGGCGAGCGAGGTCGAAGCCTGGCTTTCGGAATGGTCGAAACGGTCGGCGCGGCCCCTGGCGGCTTAGCCCTCGCGCGCGGTGTGTGGCACGGGCTTGTCCTCGAGCGGCCCCTCTTCAGCGGCTTCGCTGATTTCCTCAGATAGCCGCGGGAGCGCCTCGGCATGCACCTCCCCCGACGGGCTGGCGGAGAGGGGAGTGTCCTCGCCGCGTTGCGACCGGTAGATGGCGCCGAGGAGGACATTGAGCAGTCCCGCGATCGGCACCCCGAAGAGCGCACCGAGAACACCTCCCAGCTCGGCGCCGATCAACAGCGCCGCCATGGCCACCAGCGGATGAATGCGGGTGGCGGAACCCATTACGCGCGGCCCGAGAATGTAGGCCTCGATGGCATGGCCGCCGACCGCGACCACCAGGGCTAGCAGGCCGATGAACGGCCCCTTGAAGACGAGGGCGATCACGACGGCCAGGCCCATCCCGATCGGTGCGCCGATCAATGGGAGGAACTCGAGGAAGAAGGTCAAGATCCCGATCACTACCGCGTAGGGGACCCCGATCACGGTCATCCCCAGGCCGGTGTAGGTGCCCATGACGAACGACATCAGCAGCTGGCCTCGGGCATACTGGCTGAACGTGGTGCCAACCGCGAGCAGGGTGAAGTCATAGACCTCTTCGTGGCCGGTGAAGAGTTTGCGCATGCTGGCGATGAGCATGCGGCCCTCCACCAGCAGGTAGATCGAGATCACGATCACCAGGAGGATGTTGACCAGCGTTCCCAGCGTCCCGCTCAGGATGCCGAGGACCGATCCGAGAACGGCGGTGCTGATTCCGCCCGACCCGGTCGGCAGACTCAGCTTGAGCGGAATGCCGGCATTATCGATGGCGTTTTGCAGGTAGGTGACGAACTCGATGGCTCGGGATTCCAGCGCCGGTAATTGCTTAGCCTGACCGATCAGCGCCGGCGTGATCAGCGCGATCAGAATGGCGATCAGACCGATGATGACCACGTACAGCAGCAGGACCGCGATGACCCGCCGGCCTTTGAAGAGAGGCAGTTGTTCCATCAGATCGATCACCGGCGTGAGCAGCAAGGCGATGATGGCGGCGAAGACGAACAGCAGGAAGACGTTGAACAGATGAACGACCAGGTATTCGCTCTGGTGGAAGAGCATCACGGCCGCAAGCGCGATCAGGACGTAGACCAGGATCTTGACGGGACGTTCGAGGGAGCGCCAACTCCGGATCATGAATCCTGTTTTCTCGTGCTCGGCCATGAGGTCAGTCTCGCACACGTCCGATCAATCAAGCCCGCTTGGGACAGCTGGTGATACGTTGGCGGAACTAACGGCGCAAGGAGGCGATTCATTTGGGAACCTGGAAATTCGACCCGATGCACACGCAAGTCGAGTTCTCCGCAAAACACCTCGGGATGATGACGGTTCGTGGTCACTTCGCCGAGGTCTCGGCAGGCGGGGAGATTTATCCCGACCAACCGGAACGCTCGAAAATCGAGGTCACGATCAACACGGCGAGCATCCGAACCCACAACGAGCAGCGGGACAACGACCTGCGCGCGTCCAACTTCCTGGAGGTCGACAAGTACCCGACGATCACCTTCAAGAGCACCAAGATCCAGGCGAAAGGCCCGGACAAGGGCACTCTCACCGGTGATCTGACGATCAAAGGCGTGACCCATCCCGTGACGCTCAACGTCGTCAAATACGGCGAATTCACCGACCCGATGATGGGCCATCGGATCGGCTACGCGGCCGAGACCAAGATCAACCGCCAGGACTTCGGGATGAAGTTCGACATGATGCTGGACGGCAAATTCGTGGTCAGCCACAACATCGACATCAACATCGAGGGCGAGCTCGTCGAGGTGCCGGAAACGGAAGCCGCCCGCAGCAGGGCGTGAGCCGGAGTCAACATGGTCGGTGACAAGCAGGTCGTCGACGGCCTCGTCACGCGACGAAGCCAGCACGGATTTGCCGAGGCACTCGCTCGGCTCGACAGCGCCCTCGCGCGGAGGCAGCTCGAGGTCTTCGCCCGGTTTGATCACAGTGGCGCTGCCAGGCGCGCCGGCCTGACGATGCCAGACACGCAAGTCGTCGTCTTTGGAAATCCGAAGGGCGGAACGCCGCTGATGCTGGCCTCGCCCCTGATCGCCCTCGAACTGCCATTGCGAGTGCTCGTGTCGGATGACGATGGGCAGGCCCTCCTGACCTACCTCAGTCCCGGGTATCTGGCCGAGCGGTACGCGATTCCTGCAGACCTTGTCAAAAACATCGCCGGCATCGAAACGATCGTCGACGAGGTCGTGGCCTGAGGCGGCGTGCCGCTCAGAGGTTCAGGATCGGCACCCCGTAGCGCGTGTGCAGGCGAGCGGCAATCAGCGATCGGTGGCAGGCGGGCGCGTCTCGCTCGACGCACAACAGCGCCGAGGTTGCGTCGTCGGCGAGCAGCTCGAGAACTTGGCCCAGGTCGACGCGGTCGAGCACCTCGGCGAGATAGCGACGCCGATAGGCTTCGGACAGCTCGATACGTGAGCGCCTGCCCACCTTGAGACGGTCGTCTTCTCGGTATTGAAGCTGGCGTAACTCGGTCGTGGGCGCCAGCTCCGGGAGGTGCAAATACTGAATCCCTGCCTGCTCGAGCGCCGCCTGCAGCCGTCGCGAGTTGGCCCAGGCGTACTCGCGGCCGCGCACGCCACGCCGCTGGCGGACGTCGACCACCATTGCCACGCGATGGGCCCTGAGCTTGCCGAGGAAATCGTCGAGGCTGGAACCGTAGACGCCCACCGTCGCGATCGTCCGCACCGGCCGGGATCCCCGGACTAACTGACGCTGACGACCGTCGCCTGGCGCTCTCCGCCGGGGGTCTTGAAGGTCACGGTGTCGCCGGCCCGGTGATCGAGCAGGGCGCTTCCCATCGGAGATGCGGTCGACATCAGACCGCGTGCCATGTTCCCCTCGGACGGGCCCACGATCTGGTAGGTGGACTCACCGAATTCGTCGCGCACGACCACGGTCGAGCCGATTCGGGCGACGCCCACGGCACCACCTTCCTCGATCACCTGTACCCGGGCCAGGGTAGCTTCGATGGTCTGCACGCGACCGTCGAGCATGCCAAGGTGCTGGCGGGCGTCGTGGTACGCAAAGTTCTCGCTGAGGTCGCCCTGGGAGCGGGCGGCGGCGACTTCCTCGACCAGGGCGGGACGGCGCGCCCGCAGCTCGGCCAGCTCGGCCTTGAGGGACTCGAAACCGAACGCGGTCATCGGAATCGGGGAGCCGTTGTCAGTCGACATGTCAAAACTCTATCGCGCGGCCACCCTTGGCCGGGCCGTCGCCGGCTTGGGCGCCGCCCGGGTTGATGCCCAGAGGTACAGGCTCGCCAGGCTGCGATTGGGCCGCCATTTCTCCCCGATGACATCGACCTCCTTCGGCGTCGGCAAATGGTCGAGCCGGTAGAGACGCTGGACGGCGGACCGGATCCCGAGGTCGCCGATAGGCAGGATGTCGGGCCGGTCGAGGTTGATCAGCAGAAACATGTCGGCGGTCCAGCGGCCGAGTCCTCGGGTGGCCGTGATCTGCTCGCGAACCTTATCGTCCGACAGCTTTTCGAGATGGTCGACCTGGAGCTCGCCCGAGATGATGTGTTCCGCCAGGGAGCGCACGTACTCGACTTTTCTTCCGGAGAACCCGATGGCTCTGAAGTCGGCGGCATCCAGGGTGAGCAGCTCGGTCGGCGACGGCATCCGTCCGCCGAAGCGCTCCTGGAGCCGCCCGGCGATGGCCTGAGCGGCATAGCCGGAGATCTGCTGGCCGATGATCGAGTACACGAGCACGCTGAAGGGATCGCCCAGGGGTCGCGCCCGGCGCCAGGCCCTGCTATCAACCGGCGCGGTGGCATCGATCAGCCGCGCCAGCCTCTTGTCGCTGGCCTTCAACGCAGCCAGCGCCCGATCCCGACATGATGGCGCCTTTGTGGTCGCGATCGATCAATCGTATCCCGTGCCTCGAGCCGCAGTGGTCTATAGATATAGGTATGAGTAAAGTCACGTGCCAGATCTCGATTTCGCTCGACGGCTTTGTCGCCGGACCCAACCAGAGCTTCGAGAACCCGCTCGGGCAGGGCGGGCTGCGCCTGCACGAATGGGTATTCGCGACCGCCAGCTGGCGGGAGCAGCAGGGCCTGACCGGCGGCGAGAACTCGATCGACTCGGAGGTGGCCGGTCAGGTTTTCCAGAACATTGGCGCTTACATCCTGGGCCGCAAGATGTTTGGGGGCGGCGAGGGTCCCTGGAACCCTGACTGGAAGGGCTGGTGGGGCGACGACCCGCCCTATCACGTGCCCGTGTTTGTCCTGACTCACCATTCACGGGACCCGCTGCCGATGCTGGGTGGCACCACCTTCAACTTCGTCACGACCGGGGTTCGCGCGGCGCTACAGCACGCTCGCGCAGCCGCCGGCGACAAAGACATCATGATTGCCGGCGGCGCGCAGACCGTCCAGCAATTCATCGCCGAAGGAATTCTCGACGAGCTCTACCTGCACGTCGTTCCCATCGTTCTGGGAGCTGGCGAGCGGCTGCTCGAGAACGTGGGCGATCCCACGCTCCAGCCGGTCACGGTGACCGCGTCGCCGGCCGTCACCCACATCAAGTACCGCATCGTCCACTCGTAAGCTAACGGCAAATGTCGTACCAGGCAGAAGTAGCCGGCTGGCACGATTTCTACATCATGGCGGGGACGGCGTCGGCCACGCTGGTCGGTCTCCTGTTCGTCGGCTTGTCGCTGCACCTGCAGATCGTGATCACCGCCTCGGAGGTCCGAAGCCTCGCGCGTGTCACGCTGGCCAATTTCGGCGCCGTTCTCTTCGCGGCCCTGTTCATGGTGATCCCGCAGGGTTCGACGGCCGCCGGGTCGCAACTCATTGGCGTGGGTCTGGTCAGCCTGGTGATCGCGGGACCCAGCCTGGTCGGTGCCGTCCGAAGCCGGGAATGGTCGTTCCAGATGAGCGTGATGCAGCGTCTACGCGTGACGCTGCGGTTCGGCTTGAGTTCCCTGAGCTACTTCGCCATCATCGCGGCCGGCATCCTGCTGCTGTCATCCGTGAGCGCGGCGTTCAGCGTGCTCCTGATCGCGACCGTCCTTCTTCTCGTCGTCTCCCTGCGCAACACCTGGGACCTGCTCGTCACGGTCGCCGACGTCACGCCGTGACCGGCGCTGTTCGCGTCGCGAAGCCGGTCAGCGGGCTGCGTCAGCCCTGGCGGCTTCTTGCACGCCGACGCCGACCAGGAGGAGCCAGGCGCCGGTGACCATGAAGATGAAGGACGACATCATCCCAAGGCCGACCAGGTAGAGACCCGCCGCATTACCGGAGAAGAGGATCAACGCACCGATCTGCTCCAGGAGCAGGCAGGCAAAGCTTCCGATCGTCCGCCACAGAACGCCGCTGTCCGCACTGCGGGCCGCTTGCCGAATGCTGTTGTAAAGAATCGCCTCCACGATCAGGAGTACGCCGATCAGCTCGACGGCGACGGCCTGTCCATTCTGGCCGCCCATGAGCACCAGGGCGCAGCGGATGAATACTGCCGTCAACCCCGTCAAGATGGTCCGCGCGCGATGCCGATGGACGGGATCGCGCGTGATGTCGTCGAGGTGGAGCGTCATGGCGACGAACACGAGCCCGGTCAACGCCGCCGCCCCAGTACCAACCACCGCGAAGTAGTCGTGCCACAATGCGGGCTGGTACATCGTTCAGGCGCCTCCGCGTAAGTGTAGTTGGACTAAGGCGCAGCGACCCGGGCAGGCTCGCTTGGGCTTTGGGCCATCGATCCGGCCTTCTTGTGTTCCGCCGGAATGACGACCACCGGCAACTGCGCGTGGAGGACGAGCTCATGGCTCACGCTTCCCAGCAGCAGCTCGCCGAAACCGCCGAGGCCGCGGCTCCCGGTGACGATCAGATCGGGGCGTTGATCCCCGGCGATGGCGATCAGCGTCGGCGCCGGCGGCCCGGCCTCGAAGATGGTCCGGTATTTGACGCCAGCCACCTTGAGGGGAGCCGTCCACTCGTTTTCAAACTGCTTCCGCAACTCATCCATCCAGTTGTCGGGCAAATCGATGGGCGCGAGACCCAGGCCCAACGCCGAAGGCGTCAGCAACTCGCCGACGTGCACGGCGATGATCTCCGCGCCCAGCGCCTTCGCGAGTTGGATCGCCCAATCGAGCGCCCGGGCGGACCCGGTCGAGCCGTCCAGTCCGACAAGGATTTTCTTCAGGGGCCCGAAGCTGGTCGACACTGTCGTTTCCATGTCGTGCACCTCGTTTGAATGAGGATGAGGCGGAGGAAGGGAAGCCTCCGCCTCGCTTGATTGCGCTAGGCGAGATTCGGTCGACGGTTGCCGGTGACGTTCAGCAGCAAGCTGCCGGCGTTGATGACGGCCAGCACCCCGACGATATAGGCGGCCCAGGCGATCGCGGTCACCCCTGTGAAACCAAGCACGAAGGGTGAGATGAAGGTGATCACGCCGAGGATCACCGGAATCCACTCAACCTGGTTGGCCGCACGCATGGCCGCGGCCAGCAGCCCAGCCAAAACCAAGAGAACCCCGAGGATGTAAGCCGTCGTGGTGGCGGTCGCTTGCGAGGTATCACCGAAGACGAGAGGGGTTACGAAGAGAGCGACCCCGAAGACGATCGTGGCGTAATCCTGCCACCGCTTCCATGCAGTATTCATGTCTGCTACCTCCATTGACGTCGTTGCCGATTGTTTGTGCCGAAACGAAACGCTGCGTTTCATAATTGGGAATCGTGAAAGCGAGCCGAGTATTCCATGAACCCCGCCACCCGGGTCCTGGACGGCCCAGGAGGTCGGCGACCGGCCACGCCATCCTCAAGGCGACCCGCGAGATCCTGGCCCAGGGCGGCGTGCAGGGGTTGACGATCGAGGGCGTGGCGGAACGATCTGGCGTCGCCAAAACGACGATCTACCGACGCTGGCGGTCGAAGGAGGACCTGGCGCTGGCGGCGCTGCTCGAGGTCATCCGGGAGGAGCCGCCGCCGCGCCAGCTTGGCAGCACCGAGGCTGTGCTGGCCGCCTATCTCGGCCAGCTGGTCAAGAACGTCAACTCGAAACTGTACGGGCGCATCCTGCGGGGACTGATTTCGGAGATGGCGGTCGATCCGGTGCTGGCGCGGGGGTTCCGCGAACAGGTGCTGGCCCGCCGGCTCGCCGCCATGACCGGTCTGCTGGCGCGGGGAATCGAGCGTGGCGAGTTGCGGCCCGACCTTGATATGGAGATCGCCATCGACCTACTTCTCGGCCCGATCTACTACCGTCTGCTGGTGAGCGGCCAGCCGCTGACGAGGGCATTCGTCGATCGTTTGATCCACGCGGCGATGGCGTACGGCAGTATAGGGGCATGAGCCAATCCGAGCTGGCGCGGTTTCGTGGGGAGAAGGACCACGTGTTTTCCCACGACCCGCATTCGCCGTTGACGCCCGAGCAACGACGAAGCTTCAAGGGGCTGGCCTATTACGACGAGAACCCAGGGCTTGTCATCCACGCAGCGGTTGACCGCGCGGTCGAGCCGGGCGAGGTGCGCATGGCGACCTCCGCCGGCGAGGAACAGGTCTATCAGCGCTATGGCGTCGTGCGGTTCCGTGTCGACGGCCAGCCTGCCGAGGTGACGCTGTACGCCTCCGACGACTCAGACGAGCTCTTCATCCCCTTCCGAGATGCAACCTCGGGGACAGAGACCTATGGGGCAGGACGCTACCTGGAGCTCCACGCGCATGGGGACGACGTGACGGTCGACTTCAATTACGCCTACAACCCCAATTGCGCCTACGACCCATCGTGGAGCTGTCCCCTCCCTCCACCGGAAAACTGGCTCAAGGTTCCCATCCGTGCCGGCGAAAAGACCTTTGGGGACGGCGCCGGGCACTGAGCGTTCAGAGTGCCGGCCTGCTTCTCTACCGGCAGCGCAACCGAAAGCTCGAAGTACTGCTGGTCCATCCTGGCGGTCCCTTCTGGCAGAAACGCGACGACGGCGTTTGGTCGATACCGAAAGGTGAGTTCGCCGAGAATGAGGTGGGGATCGAGGTGGCACGGCGCGAATTTCTGGAAGAGCTCGGGAGCGCGGCGCCCAATGGTGAGCCGAGTCCCCTGGGCAGTATCCGACAGACCGGGGGCAAGGTCGTCTATGCCTGGGCGTTGCCAGGCGACCTCGACGCGACGGGAACAACGAGCAACACGTTTGTGCTCGAGTGGCCGCCGCACTCGGGAAGAATGCAGGAGTTTCCCGAGGTCGACCGGGCGGGATGGTTTGACCTCGACGCGGCGCGTCGCAAGCTGCTCCCGGCGCAGCATGCGTTCATCGACCGCCTCGAAGAGCAGCTGTGACCTTTGCTGAACTGAGCGGCTACCTCGACCGGCTGGAATCGACCTCGAGCCGGAACGAGCTCGTGAAAACGCTCGCCGAGCTCTACGCGAAGAGCTCGCCCGACGAGATCCAGCCGCTGACCTACCTGATCCAGGGGCGGCTGGTTCCGTTCTTCGAGCCGGTCGAGATCGGCCTCGGCGAGAAACTGGTGATCGCGGCCATCGCCCAGGCCTTCGATAAGCCGCCGGATGAGGTGGCGAAACTCTTCGGCCGGCTCGGGGACCTGGGGCAGGTGGCGGAAACGCTCTCCGCACATGGGTCGAACGGGGCGCTTCCGGTTACCGCCGTGCATGCGAGGTTGATGGAGATCGCGCTCGCCGCCGGCGTTGGGTCGGTCGAAAAGAAACGCTCGCTCTTCGCAGGGTTGCTGCAGCAGGTCGACCCGGTATCGGCGAAGCACCTGGTGCGGATCGCCCTCGGTCGACTGCGCCTCGGTATCGGCGATCCCACCGTCCTCGACGCGCTGTCGTTTGCGAAGAAAGGCGACAAGTCACTGCGACCAGTCCTCGAGGGGGCCTACAACCGCGTGTCCGATCTGGGATGGATTGCGAAGACCTTCTGGACCGGCGGGGAAAACGCGGTCAGCGCGCTCGAGGTCACGGTTGGGCGGCCGATCCGCAGCCAGCTCGCGGAGCGCCTGCCCAACCCGGAGGCCGTGATCAAACGGCTTGGCCTGGTCGCCGTCCAACCGAAGTACGACGGCATCCGGGTGCAGATTCACAAAAAGGGATCGGAGGTGCGCGTCTTCTCGCGCAACCTCGAGGACTACACGCTGATGTTCGCCGAGCTCACCTCGGCGGCGCAGGCGCTGAAGGACGAGACCCTGATCCTCGACGGCGAAGCGATCGCCTACAGCAAGGAATTAGAGGAGTACCTGCCGTTTCAACTGACGGCGAGCCGGAGGCGGCAGCACGGCATCGAGCAGGCGGCGAGGGACCTGCCGCTCGTCGCCTTCGTCTTCGACATCCTCTACCGCAACGGCAGCGACCTGACCGAGCTGCCCTACGAGGAGCGGCTGGCGCTGGTCGACGAGGTGATCGCCGGCTCCACCGTGCTATTGCCGGCGCCCATCATCAAGACGGACTCGGTCGAGGTGCTCACCAAAACGCTGCTGGACAACATCAGCCAGGGGCTGGAGGGGGTGGTGGTCAAGCGGCCCGACTCGAAGTACCAGGCGGGCGCCCGCAACTTCAACTGGGTCAAGCTGAAGCGCCACACCAGCGGACAGCTCAACGATACGGTCGACCTCGTCCTGCTCGGCTACTACTTTGGAAAAGGCAAACGTGCGGAGTTCGGCCTGGGCGCGCTGCTCGCGGGCGTCTACGACGCCGAAAAAGATCGCTTTGCCACCATCACCAAGCTCGGCACCGGGCTGTCCGATGCCGAGTGGCGGCAGATCCATGAGCGCGCGGACAAGCTGCAGGTCGACCACCGGCCCGCGCGGGTGGATTCGATCCTCACGCCGGATGTGTGGCTGGAACCCGAGGTGGTGGTCGAGGTGCTGGCGGACGAAATCACGCCCAGCCCAAGGCACACGGCCGGCATGGCCGGCGACGAGCCGGGGTTTGCGCTGCGGTTCCCGCGGGTGGTTTCCTTTCGGGGCGCGGATAAGCGGCCAGAGGACGCGACGACGGTGAAAGAGATCGAGCAGCTATTCCGTCAGCAGCGCGAGCGCAAACAGCCGGCCTGAGCGGGAGGCTACGCGGTGACGCCGGCCGGGACGCGCTCCTGCACTTCGTTCAATCGCCCGGTCGTGACGTCGTAGATGAATCCGCGTACCGCATCCTTCTTGGGGATGAAGGGGCTGGCCTTGATCCGGGCGATCGACTGCCTGACGTCGTCTTCGAGGTTGGAAAACGCCTCGAGGGCAAACGGGGGCCGGATGCCGGTGTCCTTCTCAATCTGGGCTTTGACCGCGTCGTCGCTGAAGGTCAGCATTCCGCAATCCGTGTGGTGGATGAGGAGCACTTCTTCGGTGCCGAGTAGCCGCTGCGAGATGGCCAGCGACCGGATGGCATCGTCGGTTACCGCGCCGCCGGCGTTCCGGATGACGTGCGCGTCGCCCTCGTTGAGGCCGAGGATCTTCGAAACGTGGAGGCGGGCATCCATGCAGGCAACGACGGCCAGCTTCTTGGCCGGTGGAAGTGGGAGGTCACCCTTTCCGAATGTCCTGGCGTATGCCTCGTTGTTGCGTAGGGATTCTTCTGTCGCGCTCACTGGACCCTCCTGATCACGTTCGATTCCATCCCGACGGCGCAAGGCCGAGTTAGTGGGTAATGTTGACTGATCAGATCCAATAAGTCAAGAAAGATCGGCCAGTCCAACCCGGTACTGTCGGATGGCGATTCTCATGTGCGCGAGGAACAGCACCAGCGCGATGAGCGAAGCCAGGCCGACCGCCCAACCCGCCGATAGGTTCGCGATGGCGTGCAGGGCGAGCGCGATCGACGCCCCGGCGAGGATGCTGTTGATCGCGGCCACCATGCTGGCGATCGTCAAGAACACATTGAGATCGCGCGCGCGCACGCCCATGAACTGCCGCACCGGAGCCGCCGACTCCTGAACCGCGGCGTCGGCAAAAAACCTCAAGCCGGGCGGCACCAGCCCACGGTAGTAGGCGCGGATGCGCTGGATTTCCCAGCGGTAGTGGAAGTCCTCGACGCCGGCATTCACCAGGCGCCAGTAGGTGAACTCACCGAGAATCAGGAGTGCCGGCAAGACAGCCACCGCGAACGGTCCGAGCACGGTGGCGTCGCGCGTCACGAGTCCTAAGGCGATGAGTGAACCCGTAAGCGATGCCAGGTACAGGGCAGCGCGGCTCGCACTTTCCGCCGTCAGCGTACTGCGAGCTCCCTGAAGGGCGAAGTGCTCCGTCGTAAGGGCGGTCATGAATGTCGGGGGTGGCTTTTGCTCTGAATCCATCGGTGAACCTCCAGTACTCAGCGGGAATTCTTCGCGTCCGGTGAGGGGAATCGGGGCTCGAGGCTCGCATCGGAGCGACGAAGCCCGCGTCGACCCCAAAACGTCAGCGACACCATCGCGATGACGAAGGCCGCTGTCGCAACCAGGACCACGCCGAGCGACGGTAGCCCGATGGCGAGCGCGGCCAGGGCTCCGACTGCGCCCACGACCGACGCAACGATCACGGATAGCATCCCCGGCAGGGTTTGAATCGTATGGAGCCCCGACCCGACACGTCGACCGGTGGCCATGGTATAGCCAATCGTCTGGAGGGCGCCGCGTAGGTCGTCGTACCCACCGGTGATGAAGTAGGCCTCCAGTTCGGGATGCAAATCCAGGTACGCGCGGCGGAGCCGGTTCATTCCGACTACCCAGCGGAAATCATCGGCGTTGAGCTGCATCAGCCGGCCGATGGTCGAGATGCCGGTGAAGACAACCACGGAAAGCAGCGGGATGGCAATCGCGACGAACGCCGGGCCGAACCGGGAAACCTGGGCGACCAGCGCCAGTGCGATGACGGCGCCGGACAGGATGGACAGGAAGATGGTGACCCGGCTCAGCGATTCGTTGTAGGTCAGCGTGCGCGTGGCCAGCAGGCTCCAGTGCTCCGTGGCCAGGATTTGCAGCTTGGCGGCGACCGCCGAATCCTTACCGGTCGGCGGCATTTCAGTCGACATCCCCGTGTACCAGCCCTAGCCTACGTGTTTGTCACGGTCCGGTTACAGGGCCAAGACGCCCCGCGCTCTTGGGTTGATCCAGTGATGGGCTTTCTCTTGTGACCGAGCCCAACCGCACGTACGAACTCGCTGACCTGGTCGCGGCCATCGTCGCGTCGTCCGAAGACGCCATCTTCGTGGCGGGCGTTGACCGCCTGATCCAGAGCTGGAATCCGGGGGCGGTCGCCCTGCTCGGCTACACGCCGGAGCAGGCGGTGGGCCGCGACGTCTCGATGCTCCTGCGACCGGAACGCCTCGAGGCCATGCACGCCTTCCTCAACCAGGTTCGGGTCGGCGTAAAAGTCCGCGACATCGAGTCGAGCTTCGTTCGTCGCGACGGCTCCCTGGTTGACGTTCGGCTTTCGGTGGCGCCGCTGGCCAGTCGCACTGGTGCGTTCGTCGCCTTTGTCGCGATGTTCCGTGACCTGAGCGAGCGCAACCGCCAGGAGGCGGCCCTGCGCGCCAAGGAGACGAGCTATCAGAAGCTGGTCGAAACCGCCCACGAAGGCATCTGGGTGGTGGACGTCAACGACCGGGCGACCTTCGTCAATCAGCGAATGGCGGACCTGCTCGGCTACACCGTCGAAGAGATGCTCGGCCGCTCGCCCAACGATTTCTATTTGAACGACGCCGGCCGCCAGGAGCGCGACCAGCACCGCAAACGCTCCCATGAGGGCATCAAGGAGAGCCGCGAGGTGGTGTACCGCCGGCGCGACGGCGAACCCCTCTGGGCCGTGGTGGCGACCGCCCCGATCATCGGCGAGGGCAACCGGCTGGACGGCGTCCTCGCGATGGTCACCGACATCACGGCCCGGGTGAAGGCCGAGGAAAATCTGCGCGCCAGCGAGCGGCTCTTTCGCAGCCTGTTCAGCGAGTCGCCCGCCGGCCAGATCCTGTCCTCGTCCGACCGGAAGATCGTGGCGGTCAACCGCGCCTTCTGCGAGATGACCGGCTATACCGAGGCGGAAATCCTTCAAAACGGCTGGGACGCGATCACACCACCCGATGACCAGACCGGCATCTTTGCCTCCTTCGAGCGGCTCTGGTCGGGTGAACTCAACGCCATGCAAATGGAGCGACGCTACCTTCGGAAGGATGGGTCCCTGCTCTGGGGGCAGGTCAGCGTCGCCAGGGTGCCCGACGATTCCGGCCGGGCTCGCTACGTCATCGACCAGGTCCAGAACGTCTCCGATCGTAAGCTGGCGCAGCAGGCGCTCGAACACCAGGCCTTGCACGACGCGCTCACCGGTCTTCCCAACCGCGTGCTGGCCCGCGACCGGCTCGACCAGGCGATCCTGCTCGCGCGCCGGCAGCAAACGCGGGTCGCCCTGTTGATCATCGATCTCGACCACTTCAAAGAGGTCAACGACACCTTCGGCCACCAGGCGGGCGACCAGCTGCTGCGCCAGGTAGGTGAGCGATTCATGGCTGAGCTCCGCGAGACCGATACGGTGGCCAGGCTCGGTGGTGACGAGTTCGCCATCGTGCTGCTGGCCGCCGACGCCGACGCTGCCGGCAAGGTCGCGGCCAAGCTGCTCGCCGCCCTCGAGCGCCCATTCATCGTCGAAGGCCAGGCGCTCGACGTCGGGGCGAGCATCGGGATCGCGGTCTATCCCGATCACGCTGATTCGGCGGACAGCATGCTTCGCCGTGCGGACATCGCCATGTATGTTGCCAAGCGATCGCGCCGCACGCATGCGATCTACACCCGGGACCACGACGAGCCCGGAGACAGCCGTCTCGCGCTCATGGCGCAGTTGCGCCAGGCGATCACCGGCGGAGCGCTGACGCTCCACTACCAGCCGATCGCCCGGCTCCGCGATGGACGCGTGGAGCGCCTCGAGGCGCTGGTCCGCTGGCAGCGGCCGGGTCATGGCCTCGTGCAGCCGGGTGACTTCATCGCCTTTGCCGAACAAACGGGGTTGATCCAGCCGCTCACCCAATGGGTCCTGCAAGCCGCGCTCGCCCAATGTGGCGAATGGAACCGTGGGGGGCAGCCCGTCGGCGTGGCCGTCAACATTTCGATGCGCAACCTCCTCGATCCCCAGCTCCCAGATAACGTCGCGCAGATTCTGCGCGAGACCGGGGCGAAGCCCGAGTGGCTGACCCTCGAGATCACCGAGAGCAGCATCATGGCGGAATCGCAGCGCACGCTCGAAACCCTGCGAAAACTGCGGGCCCTCGATGTCCGCCTCTCGATCGACGACTTCGGCACCGGCTACTCGTCGCTGGCGTACCTACATCGACTGCCGGTCCACGAGATGAAGATCGACCAGTCGTTCATCCGCGGCCTCATCAGCGATGAGGTCAGCGGGGCGATCGTCCGCGCGGCCGTCGACCTGGGCCACAAGCTCAAGTTGGCGGTGGTCGCCGAGGGAATCGAGGACGCGGCCACCTGGCAGCGCGCCCGCGCCGACAACATCGACTACGGCCAGGGCTACTACCTATCCCGACCGGTGCCGGCGGGCGACGTGACGGCGTGGCTGACTGCCCCGCCGGGCCCCGCACGCGCCGCTGCCTGAACGACTCCAGACGTCGGCGAGGGAAGGGCGTCAGCGTGCGACGAGGTGCAGATCGACGATCGGCGCACCGGACTGCTTGCCCAGGACGATCAGCCCGGTCCCTTCGGCCGGGCCAATCGTCAGGGTGGTCGATTGGTTGATGAAATTCTGGTTGCCGCCGAGTCTTCCCTGTGTGTACCCAGGCAGCCCCTCGACGGCCTTCTCCTTGTGACCGACGGATCCGGCCACGGTCAGATTGCTGTCGGTGAATGGAATTCGGATGGACGCGCCGATGCCGATCGCCGCGTTGAAGAGGCTGAGGAGCAATCCGACGGTAAGGACCACCAGGACCGACGCGCAGCCTACCCCGCATCCCCCGCGGCCGGCTCGGAACCCCCGCCGGCGATCCCTCTCTCCGCTCACTGCCGGAAGCGTATACCCGTCGATGGGCCGGCCCCAGCCCGGGTCGCAATCACCTCGACGGAAAGATTCTTGCTCCTGAATATATTGCGTTTACAATAAGCGGCATGGTGAAGAAGCAGGATTCGGTCGACGTCATCCAACGCGAGTTTGCCCAAACCCTTCCTGGGGTCGACGTTGGGGCGGCGGCGGTCACGGGGCGGATCCGCCGGACGAACTTCTACCTCAACCGCAATGCCGAAGACGTCTTCAACGGCTTCAACACAACCGGAGCGAGTTTCGATGTCCTGGCCGCGCTCTACGCGGCCGGCCCTCCCTATCAGATGACGCCGACGGACTTCTATCGGGGTCATGTGATGTCGTCGGCCGGAGTAACGGCACGGCTGGACGTCGTCGAGCGCGCCGGCCTGGCCGCGCGCTCGCGCGACCCGAGAGACCGACGCGGCGTGATCGTCACGCTGACCAAGGCCGGACAGAAGCTGGTCAGAGACGCGGCCCAGGCCCTCTACCGCCGCCAGGCGTTCGTCCAGAAGGTTTACACCGAACGGGAGCGCAGGCAGGTCCTCAATCTGTTGAAACGTTTGCTCAATTCGCTCGAGCGTATCGGCTCCGGAACAACGCTGCCCGACTATGGGGCCGCCATCGGCCCCTGGGTTCGCGAGTTCCCCACCCTCGATCCCTGGCTGGTCGAGTTTCTGCTCGTGTCCGCCATGCTGACCAGCCGGATCAACCGTGAGACCGACCGGCTGCTGCACGATCTCGACGTCTCCCGCACCGCCATGATCGTCCTCGCGGCACTCCGCCGCTCGGGCGAGCCCCAGCGCCTCTCGCCGTCGGAGCTCTCGCAGGCCGCCATGCTGTCGTCGGCGGGCATGACCGCGCAGCTCGATCAGCTCGAGGAACGAGGACTCGTCCGGCGCTCACCGCATCCAGAGGATCGGCGGGCGATCTACGTGACGCTCACTCGGTCCGGGGAAAGGCTCGTCGACAAAGCGATCGACGTCTACAACGCGGGGCACAAGCGCATGCTCGCCGGCCTCTCATCGAGTGACCGGCAAGCGCTCGACGCCCTGCTGCGGAAACTGCTCATCGCCCTCGAGGCGAGTAACGGCGACAAGCCGGGCCGGGACTAGCCTCGCATATGAAAGGAGGGCCTTGGTAGGCCCTCCCTATGAGGCGTCGCCGAGGCCGGGCCGCGTTCAGCCCTGCGGGACGAGATTCCCGAACAGGCCGTCATGTTCGTCGTTGATGCCGGCGGTGAAATAAAGCGCGCCGGCGACCGCGTTCAGCGAGCCGGTGGGAAAGCGAAGGCCCCATAGTCCGGAGATCGTGAGCGGCTGGCCGGTGGCGTTCAGGAGCCGGCCTTCGAAATGCCCGGTGGCGTGATCGTAGGCGTTGATATGGCCGTCGCCGAAGTTGCCGACCAGGATGTCGCCGCCGAAGGCGCCGAAGGTCGCGGGCGCCAGCGTGACGGCCCATGGGGAGTTCAGCCGACCCTCACTGACGAACCGCTGGAGCAGGCCGCCGTTGGGATCGAAGACGTCGACGAAGCCGTTACCTGGACCGGCGAGGTCGTCATGCTTGTCCGGCTTTTGCTTGGCGAACGTGACAAAGAGCTTGCCGCCAATGTTGTGGATCCCGAACGGCGCAAAACCAGCCGGGATGCTCGGATCGGTGAAGCTCTTGACCAGGTTGAAGCCGCTGTCGAAGACCTCGACGGTGCCGAAGCGGAAGTTGGTCGCGTACAGGAAGGTGCCGGCCGGCGTCGTGACCAGCGCGAGGCCCTTGTATACCGCGCCGGCGTTGCCCGCCGGATCCGTCACGGTCGAACGATCGACGGCGATGATCCCGTTGACGCGATCGAGGCTCGGACTCCAGCCCACGATCGTCCCGTCCTCGGTCGCGAACAGGAATCGACTGGAGCCTGAGGCGCCTTTTTCCGAAACCACGAAGCCCGACCCGGTCGGGTTAAAGACGGTCCCGGTCGGCGCCCCAACGGCGCCCGCGCCGGCGGATGGCGGTGCCGGGATGGCAACCGCGTTCAGCGGGGCCTTGGCCTGAAGTGGGATCGGCTGGCCGGCGCCGTCGTAGAGCGTCGTGAAACCGGCGTTGTTGTCGGAGACCCAGATGGGGAGGCCGGGAGCGGTCGACGTGCCCCATGGATTCTTCAGGTTGGGGTCGGTGACTTTGGCCAGCCCGGGAACATCCGAAACCAGGTTGGTCTGCACGTACGAACGGGCCGCCAGCCCGTTGTCCTCAGCCTGGGCGGGCTGAAGAGTGACCAGCGCGGCGCCCATCGTCGTGAGAGCCGCCAGGGTTCCAATCGCCTTCGACGTACGGTTCATTCCTAATCCTCCTGATGGGTGTGCTGAAGGACGAATTGCGCGACGTCGTGGCCGAGGTCGAGGCCCGCGACGTGATCGAAGCGGAAGTGCTGTCCGGCGAAGATGCGGCTGAGGCCGGCCTCGGTCGCCACGTCGCTATAGCTGCTGAAGGTCCGGATGGTGCCCGGCAGCGCGCTCGAGACAACCTGGATTTGGTCGCGGTTGCCGAAGTACGCGGCCAGCACGGTCGCGCCGGCGGCGCTGATGGTGCTGTGGGCGCCGGGATAGGATGGATCGGCGGCGGTGTTGGCGAGCGCGGTCCAGGTCGGGTCGGCAATGGTGGCCGGATTCCCATCCGTGTCCGCGAGGCGAATCGCCGTAATCGGCCGCCAGAGTTGATAGTGATATTTCGCGTCGTACATGGCGATGGCGCTATCGGCGAACGACAGGTTCAGCGCCGCGAACATCCGGGCCGTGCGCTCCAGGTTCGTGTGGTGTGCGATGGCGGCGTTCTCGGCGATGACGTTCCACGTGTTCCAGATCGGCGGGGCCCAGAACTTGCCGATCACGGTCTGCTCGGCGGTCCGCGTCGTGCTGGTGTTTTGACCGAGGCTCTTGACCTCGTTGAACGCCTGCGCGTAGGCCGCGCTGGTGAGCGCCGGCGGCGGCTCGGGACGGAACTGTGAACCGCTCTTCAAGACGAAGGGCGTCACCTGGCCCCACGTCGTAAAGACGGGTGTGGGGAAGTTCGGCGGCGTCGACCGGTAGTTTCCCGGCTGATTGCCGGGGACGAACGGCGGCGGGACGGCCGCGGACCCGTCATTTGCGCGCAGCTGGAGGATCTTGGCAGCGACGGCGTCACCGACCTGGATGCCGTCCTGCTTGTCAACGCCATTCGGGATGCTCGCGAGCTGACTATCGGCCAGCTGTCCCAGCTCCCCTTTGAAGGCGGGATAGAGCGCGGCCAAGGTGGCCCGACCGGCTTCGATGGCGGCGGCATCCGGTCGCGCCTCCCGGGGCGCCTTGACGGAAACCAGCAGCGGCGACGCGCCGTGCGTGATCGACACGATGGCGTCGTCGATCGCGGCATGCAGGATGGCGTAGCTGCGAGTCGGGTGAATCGTGGCCGGCTGCGCGCCCGGCGTGACAAGGATCTTCAGCAGCTCCTGATTCCAGGCGACGACGCTGGCGCCCGAGATCTTGCTGTTGCGGTCGGTGGTCGCGGATGACGCCGAACCGACGATGGCGGTGCTGGTTGCCGCGACACCGACGGTGATGGCGGCGAGAGTCACGACGACCGGGATCGATTTCTTCATGAGCGGTTCTCCTTTATGCCTGTAGTCCGGGAGTGGCGACCAGCCACTTGCCGCCGAAACCGACGACCCCCTGGCCGGTGGTCTGACCAGGCGCCTTGTCACCGGCGAAGGTGTAGAGCGGCCACGTGTTGTAGGTGATCTGATCCCCGCCGGCACGCATCACGACGCCGAGCTGACCGGTGATACCGGCGCCTCCAGTCGGATTGGCGCTCGAGGTGAACGACGGCGGCCAGTAGGTGGTGCAGGCGTTGCTACTGCAGACGATCTTGCCGCCGCGCTCCGGCAGGAAGTAGTAGAGCGTGCCGCCCTGCGCGTTGGTGAGGATCGTGCCCAGCTGGGCGTTGGACGTTGCGAGCACGCTTGCCGGCGTCGCCACCGTGGGTGCGGGGGTCGCGGCCGGTGTTGGCGTGGCAGCCGTTGCGGAAGCCGCCGGCGCCGCGACCGTCGACGACGGCGCGGGAGCGCTGCCGTACAGTCCGCCTGGCGCGCCGCAGGCCGCCAGGAAAATCGGGAGTCCGACGATCCACAAGAGTCGTTTCATGATTTGTGTCTGCCTCCTTGAATGTCGCTGGGTCAGTAGCCGTAACTCGGTGCGCCGGAGCCGGAGCGGGAGCTCGCGCCCGAGCCCGCGCCCGAGCCCGCTCCCGAGCCCGTTGCTCCGCCTGTCGTTGCGGATCCGGTCGATCCGCCCGTGGGTTGCAGGCTGCCAATCAGCCCGTGTTTCTCGCCGCCGATGCCGGCGGTGAAGAAGAGGGTGTTCGGGTCGCCCGTGTTCTGGCCGTTGCCGAATGCCAGGCCCCAGAGGCCTTCGATCGACAGCGTCTTACCGTGCGGATCGTCGAGCGAGCCCAGGAACGTTCCCGAGGTGGGATCGAACGCGTTGATCCGGCCGTCGCCAAAGTTGCCGACCAGCAGGTCATTGGCAAACGTCCCAAAGCCCGAGGGAGCAAGCGCGAGCCCCCAGGGAGAGTCGAGGCGACCGCCGGAAATCAGCCGGCTGAGGAGATGCCCGTTCAGGTCGTAGACGTCGACGAATCCGTTGCCGGCGCCCGCGACATCGTCATGTCGTGCGCCGTTCTGCTTGGCGTAGGTCACATACAGCTTGCCGTTCAGGGCGGCGACACCGAAGGGAGCGAAGCTCGCGGGGACCCTGGGATCCGAAAATGATCCGGGCGTGTTGACCCGCTGGAAGCTGCTGTCGAAGACGTCGATCGCGTTCTCTCGGAAGTTGGCGGCGAACAGCTGCGCCTGGGAGCCGTTGGTTGCAATCGCCAGGCCTTTGTAAACGGCACCCTCGCCGGAATTGTCGGCCGCGATGATGGCAGCGGCGGGGTTTGCCATCGGGCTCCAGCCCGCGATCGTGCCATCCTCGGTGGCGAAGAGGAAGAGACTCGGCCCGGAGGCCGCCCCATCACGCACGACGAAGCCGGCCGACCCGTTGAAGACGACCCCGGTCGGAGCCCCACCGGCGGTGCCGGAGGGCGCCGGGATGCTGACCGAGGCCGGGGCCCCGGGGAAGGCCGCGCCGGTGCCCGTGTAAAGGGTGGAGGCACCGGCATTGTTGTCGGCGATCCAGAACGGCGTTCCCGGACCGGCGACGATGCCCCAGGGATTGATCAGCTTCGGGTCGGTGACCGGGGCCGTGCCCGTGACGTCGGACACGATGTTGGTCTGCAGGTATTTACCCCCGGGCGCGGCCGCGGGACTCGGCCGGCTCAAGAGGAACCCGAGACCAGCGATGACAACGACGACGATGAGGCCGGCAAGGCCGACGCCGAGACGGCGCATCAGGCGGCCGCGTCCTGCGCCGCCTGATCCAGGACGGCCTCGATCTCCAGGTTGATCTCGACCTCGTCGCCGACGAGGAAGCCGCCGCTCTCCAGCGCGCGGTTCCATTCGAGCCCGAAGTCCTTCCGGTTGAGCGTGGTCTGCGCGCTCGCGCCCGCTCGCCGGTTGCCGAAGGGATCGATGCCATCGCCGGCGGCGCGGGCATGCAGCGTCACTGGCCTGTCGACACCGCGCATGGAGAGGGTGCCGATGACGGCGTACTGGTCTTTGGCCGTCTGGCTGATCGCCGTGCTCTGAAAGACGATTTCGGGATACCGTTGGATATCGAAAAAGTCGACGCTGCGAAGGTGATCGTCCCGGACCGAAACCCCGGTGTTGATCGTCGACGGATCGAGACGGGCAACGATCACCGTCTTCAAGGGATCCGTGTCATCCGTCTCGACGATCCCGCTGGTCACGACCATGTGGCCCCGGACCTTGGTGAACATGTGACGGACCGAGAACTCCGCCTGGCTGTGCGTCGGGTCGATGTTCCATTTCATGCGATCGTGCTCCTTGAAGAAAGTGCCGAAGTTCGTTGGCAAGAATCTCGCTCGCTAGTTAGTTATTCCAAGCGCGCGCAGTGGTTCCGTGGACTGAGGCGAATACGGTCGGGGTTACAGTCGCCGGGTGGCTGGGGCGAGCGAGAGCTCGATCGCCACCATGCCCACCGACATCGCCAGCAAGACCGGAAGCTGCTGGAAGATGCCGAGCAGGAGTCCGGCGCCGAGGAAGTACCCGTGGATCATGAGACGGGGGAGGAGCGGCATCAGCCATGGACGCGGCAGCCGGCCCTCCGTCCTTCGGATCGCGTACCCGGTGAGAACCACGAAGAGCGCCAATATGAAGAGGAAGGTGGGAAAGCCGCCGGTCGGTCCTCCGAAGAATCGCTGCTGCAGGACGATGAAGGGAACGAGCGCGACCAGCAGTGTCAGGTACGCGGGGATCGGAACGAGCCATTGCAGCCAGGGCCAGCCGGAGCTCGGGCGGCCGTGCGCACGAAGCACCCGAGTCCACGCGCTAAAGCCGAAGGCGACAAACAGCCAACCGTAAAAGTTACCGGCCGGGACGCCGAAGAAGCCGGCGTGGAGCGGAATGTTCCAGTGCCAGAGACCCTGCCGGATGGCGATGGCGTCGAGCGAGAGATCGAGCACGATGGCGAACACGGCATCGGCGAACGGCGCCAGCCGTGGCGCGATGCCGAGCCGGTCCGACATGAACATCGAGGAGGTGATGATCATCGCCCAGGCAAGCGCGATCGCCACCGGGACCGAACCCAGCTTGATGAAGAATCCCTGGTTATAGGCGTACGAGCCGAAAATCGTGATGTCGCCCTGCTCGAGAAGCAACCCGAAAGGGACGGCGCTGAGCAGCTCGACGAGACGCTGGCGGCCCCCGGAGCGATAGGCAAATCGCGCCGACAGCACAAACAGGATCAGCATCACCACTTCGACCAGTCCAAAGACGATGCGTGGCACGGCGTTGAGCCTAAGCCAGCCTGGGCGGTTCGGCCGATTCGACCTGCTGGAGAATCGATCGGAGCAGCCGGCCGAGGGCCGCCTGTTGTTCCGGCTCCAGGGCCTGCTTCAGCAGCCGGGCGTGGCTCGCGACGAAAATCGGGAAGGCCGCCCGCACGAGACGACGGCCAGCGGGGGTGAGCTCGACAATCACGGCGCGGCGGTCGTCGCGATCGCGATTTCGCTGCAGCAACCCCAGGCGTTCGAGCTGATCCATACGCCCGGTCAGCCCGGCACCGGAGAGCATCAGGCCGCGCGCCACCCGCGAGGGTGATCGACGGTACGGTGGCCCAGCGCGGTAGAGCGAAGCCAGCACCTGAAAGCTGGCATGGGTGACGCCGAATGGTGCGAAGACGGCCTCGGCCTCGGTATTGATATGGAGGGCGATCCTGGCCATGGCGCGACTGCTTCCATCGTGCGAGCCATTGGCGCCCGGGTCGACGACGCTGACCAAGCGCCCGAGCAGCTGGTCGAGCAGCCGAACCGAGTCCGCTCCCAGCGCGCGCACGAGGCGCTGCTGGTTTCGCCTCCAGCCGGCGCCTGCGATCGCGACCATTTCGGAGCCCTGGCGGGTGAGCGAGACCTGAACCCGCCGCCGGTCGTGCCGCTCGCGGGATCGAGCTGCGAGGCCGAGCGTAACCAGTTGGTCCACCAGCCCGGTGATGCCCGCGGAGGACATCTGTCGGACTTTCGCCAGGAGCGTCGGTGACAGCCGGTGGCCCGGGCTGGCATGCAGTGCCAGCAGCACCTCGAACCCCGACGGTGTGAGCCGGTAGCGTTCGAGGTGGTCGTCGGCGTTCCGCTCTGCGTAGAGCGCAATTCGCGTCACCCGGCCGGTAACCCCGATCGGGCCCGCATCGACACTCGGGTACGCTCGCCGCCACTCGCTCAGGATTTCGTCGACGTGGTCGCCGTCACGAGTCGTCATCGTTGCCATCCTACGATATCTCGTTCCCTAACGAGACTTTTGACATCGAGATACCTGCGTGCTACGGTACGGACGCAATGACCAAGTCCGACGACCACCTGTCGACCCCGCCGCTCGGCGATCCAGCCCCCGAAGGTGGGCAAATCCTCTTGATCCACGTCATTGGTCAGGCAATCGCGGATCACGGCGTGCGGCCCTGGCGTGATGAGGTCGACGCCTTCTTCGGCGGGCCAGCGTTTGCCCGCTATTGCGTGCTGCTCGGCTGGAATGAGGACTGGGCCCGCCGCCGAATTCAACGTTTCGTCGCCCGGCGGCAGCCCGCTCGGCCTCGCGCGAATACGAAGTTTGACACCCGATAGCTAGGACGCTAGCGTCTTAGTAACAAGTATTTCGCTAACGAAATACCGGCGAGCAAGAAACGCTAGCGAGGAGGCTGCATGAAGACCTGGAAGGTATTGATCGTCGTTGCCGGAAGCGCCCTGACGCTCGCCGCCTGCGGCGGTGGCGGCACCAATGCCGGCACGGCAACCAGCGACACCGGCTGCACCGTCAAAGGCAATAGCACCGCGGCGGTTACCCCGGCCATCGTCTCGAATATCGTGCCCGATCCCAACACCGTTGGCCGGTTCACCCCGAACAACATGACGGTAAAGGTGGGCCAGTCGATCGAATGGGATTGGCAGGACCCGAACGTGGCGCACACCGTGACGTCCGATGACGGCTCGACCTTTGATTCCTGCCTGCAGAACAAGGGCTACAAATTTGTGGTCACGTTCAACCAGGCCGGACAGATCTCCTACCACTGCACCATCCACCCGCTGATGATTGGCACCATCACGGTGACCCCCTAGTTGGGCGGGCGAGGAATGCGAGGCATCCATGGAAGAGCGCCAAGCCCGCGCCGACCGGTGGAGCGAAGGGGCGCAGGCTCGGATGGGCACCGTGGAGCCGGAATGGTGGCTGCGGATGCTGTGCGGCCAACTCGCCTATGAAGAACCCGCTGCTCACTACGCCGGCGTACGGCAGGCCCTCCGGCGTGCGGAAAAAGCGTTCAGAGGGCACTTTGGTAGGCGGTCTCGACGCTGGCCGGTCGACTAGTTGGTGGGGGTCCGTGCGGATCGCCTTCGGCGTCATCTGGCTGATCGACGGTGTGCTGGAGTGGCAACCAGCCGACTTCCACAACTTCCTGCAACTGATCACGGCGATGAGTCAGGGTCAACCGGCGCCGTTGGCGGCGGTGATCAGTGCTGGTCACGTCGTTGCGGCCATCAATCCCATTCTGGCCAATGCTTTGCTCGCAGCGCTCGAGACCGCGATCGGCCTCAGCCTGATCACCAACAGGCTGCCCCGGTTGGCACTCGGTGTCAGCGCGGTGCTCGCGGGAATGATCTGGGTGTTTGGCCAGGGGCTCGGGATGGTCTTCATGGCGGGAGCCACGGACATCCAGTCGGGCCCCCTTTACGTCCTCGTCAGCCTGATGCTGCTCAAGGCGCTGCCAGCCAGCGCGTATCGCCGTTCGTATCTCCCTATGCGCTGAACCTCACGGACCGCCATTTCCGCCTCGAGGCGGTTGCCGTCTTCCCCTCCACCGGGACCCCTATCCCCAGGGGGTCCCGGATTTTCTTTCTTTCTCCGCCTGTATCCCGGTCCGTATCGATAGGCCGTGGAACACCGCCAGCTTGGCGCTCTCGCCACCCGGTCACCTGAGGTCCAGCTGGTGCAGGGCGCCTTGTACACCGACTGGGAAACCGTCTACGAAGACAATGTCGTGAGGGTCTACCGGCTGATGTTCTCCCGAGTCGGGAACCGTCCCGATGCCGAAGACCTGACCTCCGAGGTCTTCGTCAAGAGTCTGCCGAATCTGAGCCTCCCGTCACCAGTCGCCCAGGTCACCGGCTACATCAACGTCGCGATTCGAAGCGTGCTGGCGGACCATTGGCGCCGGCATTACGGCGCGCCCCTGGCGGACGTCGAGGTGGAGAACATCGGCCGGGCACTCGAGGTGACGCCGGCGAGCGAGGGCACCGGCCGCGCCGGCCGCATCCTCGCGCTGCTGCCAGACCGCTCGCGCGCGATCCTCGAGCTGCGCTTCCTTCGCGGCTGCTCGATCAAGGAAGCTGCTCGCGAAATGGGCGTCAGCCCTGGCAACGCAAAGATCCTCCAATACCGCGCGCTGCGCCTCGCCGCCGAAGTTGGGGAGGCGATGTTGTCATGAAATCTCAAGTCGATCGAATTGCCGCATTCGTGGAAGACCTGCTCCATAACCGCCGACCGTGCCGATTCAAGGCCTCGCCCGAGGAGATGGTCGCGGTCCACGCGGCCGCGGAACTCGCTTCGGTGCGGCCCGGCGCCGATCTTCCCAACCGCCGGTTCATCGAACGCGTCTGTGCCAACATCGAGACGGTGGTTCCATGACGAGTCCCGTCGACCGCATGGCCGCCTTCGTCGATGACCTGATCCACAACCGTCGGCCGCGGCGATTCGAAGCCTCTTCGGAGGAGGTGCAAGCCGTTCAGGGGGCGGCGCTGATGCGCTCTGCTCAGCCGGGCGCCGATCTTCCTGCCAGCGATTTCATCGAACGCCTCGGCCGGCGACTCCGCTCGCAAATGGAACCGCCGCGAGTGCAGCCGCCGGTCTCGCGTCGTGTCTTACTGCGGACTGCCGGACTTGCGGCGGCCGCGGGAGTGGCCGGCGCCGTCATCGAGCGAACGATTGCGGCTCAACCACTGGGGGAGCAGCTGACGCTGACGCCGGATCACGGCACCTGGCGGCCGGTTGCCGCGGTCGCCGACGTGCCCTCGGGCCGCGCGGTTCGGTTCTCCAGCGGTCCCGTCGAAGGCGTCATCGTCAACGACGGGGGGACCATGAAGGCGGTGTCCGCGGTCTGCACCCACCAGGGTTGCCTCCTCCTTCTGGACGCGGCTGCGCACCGCCTTCGTTGTCCCTGCCATCCCACGGTCTTCTCCGTGACCGGCAAGCTCGTGTCGTACTCGCTCCCGACGCCGCCGGCCAACCTACCGCTGCTGCAGGCCCGCGTCCGCGACGGCCAAATCGAGGTGCTCGTCGTCTAAACGAGTCCCCACCCTACCCTCCCCAGCGAGCGGGGGAGGGCCATTTTTGTATCGCGTCTCGTATTGATCAGTGTTATGAAAATGCATCTACGAACCACCAAGATCCGACCCGACACGATTTCCCGCCGGCTTCCGGCCAGCGGCAACACGGCGCTCGCGGCATCGGCGCTGATCCAGACAGCGCTGGGCGTCGAGTTCATTCTGTCTGGCCTCAATAAGTTTGCCGATTCTCGGTACGTGCAGAATTTCAACCAGTTCGTCAGCGCGAATCCAGGCACGACGAGCGGCGTCCTTTCGGGGCTGGTCAAAGGTCTGGTGCTGCCGAACGTCGCGTTTTTTGCCACGGTGCTGAAGTTCAGCGAACTCGCGCTCGGTATCGTTTTGCTGCTTGGCGCCGCCGAGGTTGGCCGTCGCCGGTTCTCCGGTGGATTCGGCCGGGAGCACGGCTACGAGGCGCCAGTGGCCCTGGTTGGCGCCCTGGCCGGATTAGCGGTTGCCGGTCTGTCGCTCTCGATTGCCGTCCTCATGGGCGAACAGCTCCCGACAATCATGCCGGGGCGTGCCTTCACCACTGCAATTCCAGTCGAGCTCTTGATCGTGCCGCTCGGCATCGCCGTCGCGTGGATGGAGACTGGTCGGTTCCTGGTGCTCATGCGACATCGGCCAGCGGCGATCGTTGCGTCGGTCCGTCAGCAGATGATTCCGGTAACCGAACGCAACCGCGTGAGCTAACGGCTCAGGTCCAGATCGAAAACCGAGCTCTCGCCGCTCACGTCGTAGACCTGCCGCCCGAGCAAGCTATTCGCGATGATGGCGCTGCGCCAGGCCATCAGGCTGAGGTTGGGATCCGCGATACCGCGCATATGACGGGCCGCATCCTGGGCGTAAATGCGTAGTTCGGGCGGCCCGTCCCATTCGATCGAGAAATCGGCGCGAACCGGGAACCCATCGCGATCCCAGCTCAACTGGTTCGCCAGCGGCTGCATCGCCTCAGGCAAGGCGTAGTTGTAGCCGGTACCCAGCACGATCACGTCGGCGCGGACCGTCCGGCTTGCGCCCCAGCGATCGCGGAGATTGAGATCGCAACCGCTTGATCCGTGCTGCATGCCGACGACCTCATTGCCGGGCAGCAATCGGACGCGACGCCCTGCCGGTTCCAAGAACTCGAGGTCGTAGAGCCGATCGTAAACGCGCTGCAACAGGACCGGCGACACCCCGTCGCTCGCCAGCTTCTGTTCGGCGAGCAGCGTGTCGCGCTGTTCCGGGGTAAGGCCGAAGAAGTAATCGCTGTAGACAGGATTGAAGAGCTCGTTGGTGAACGGCGACTCGTCCAAAGGGAGGAAGTTCGCGCGATGCGAGATCCACACAAGCTGCGCCGGCAGGTGTGCCAGATCCTGTAGCAGATGCCAGACCACCTCGGCGCCGCTCTGGCCGCCTCCAACCACGGCGACGACCCGACCGGTCGCGTCGATGGGGTGCAGCAGGTAGTCGTTCGAATGGAAAACGACGTCGCCCAAGTGTGGGCCGGCCCAGGGCGGGACATTCGGGACAAGCCCTGTTCCCAGCACGACGTTCTTTGTACGGATCGTTCGGCGGTCGACCTGTACGGAAAAGCTCTGCTGATCGAGGGCGACCCCACGGACTTCCGCTCCAAACTCAACATTTGGCAAGCGGCCCGCCGCCCATTGCAGGTATTGATTGAACTCCTTCCGACTGACCCGAATCTCCGTCCGGTTGATAAACCGGTAGAGCCTCTTGTGGGCGCGAAGGAATGCCAGAAAGGAGTACTGGCTGGTGGGATCGACCAGTGTTACAAGGTCTTTCAGGTACGAGACCTGGAGAATGGCCTCCGGAAATAGCAGGCCGGGGTGCCACTGGAAGTCAGGGCTCCGATCGAAGAAACGGGCGTTGAAGCTCGTCGGTGCGAGGAGTGCAGCCAGGCTCAGGTTGAAGGGACCCGCACCCACCCCGACCGCGTCCAGCACGAAATCAGAGCCCACGGGCTAGAACCGATGCAGAAGCGGGATTCGCGGCGCGATCACATAGTTCAGCTGGACGAGGAATATCAGCGTGATGCTCACCCAGGTAGGAAAGACGATGCAGGTGGCGGTTGCGATCGCATACAGCGACTGGGCGATCAAGATCCGGCCGCGCATCAGTGGGGCTACCTCGGCGATCGCCGACGGCTCGAACAAGCCGGCCCGACGTCCGTATTGGAGCCCGGCGAGGAGCGTCGTGCCCAGGAGCACGATGTTCAGCCAGTACTCGACGAGAGCGACTCGAAAGGTTGGAAAGCGCGCCAGCAGCGCTGTTGAGAAAGGTACGAGGGTCACGGCCAGGAGAAACCCGAGCTGCAGCCAGGAGTAGTTACGATTACTTCGCGCTAACAGGTTGAGCTGCGTGCCCTGGCCAACCCAGAAGATACCGAGGGTCGTGAAACTCATCGTATAAACCAGGACACTCGGGCCGAGCCGCAGCAGTTCGTGCCAGAGATCTGCCTCAGTGCGAACGGTCACGACTGCTGGGACGGCCAGACCCAGGACGAGCAGGGTCATACCGACGGAGAAAATGCCATCCGAAATCCCGGCGAGGCGGGCGAGGCTGGTGCCGGCGAACTCGTTAAAGCGGGGTCCGCTTCTCCGGATCAGATTCACCCGGTAAGAATGACAGAGGACGGCGACTCCGCCGACTTGCCACTCACGCGAGGTAAGCGAGGTGAGCCAGGTGGCTCACCTCGCTCCCCACGGCGTCCTACTTGGCCGGCTCGACTCGCTCGACTACGATGCTGCAGTCGGTCACCAGCGCGGCGATGGCGCCGACGGCTGCCAGCCACGGCGCGAGAACGACACCGGCCAGGCCGATGGTCAGCGGCAACTCGACGATCGTGTGTTCTCCCTGCTTGATGCTGATTCGGCGGACATTTCCCTCGTCGATGAGCCGCTTGAACTCAGCCAGCAGGCGATCACCGTCGATCTTGAACTGCTCGGTCCTCGTTTTTTCTTGCGTTTGCGTTGTCATGGCATACTCCTTGAATCTCGCGGACCTGGCTAGCGGGCCCCGGCCGCGACCAGTTCCTTCTGAACCGCTTGGGGTACGACCGTGGCTCGCTTCAAGGTCACCTTGAGCGCGCCGGTTGTCGCCGCCGCCGCGAAGACATCGTAAGCAGCCACAGCATCACTCAACGCGAAGCGATGGGTTACGAGGATGGTCGGATCCAGCCGCCCGCCCCTGATCAGGTTCAGGAGACGCGGGATCGTGTAGCTGTCGACCAGGCCGGTTGTGATCGTGACGTCTCGGATCCAGAGTTTCTCCAGGTGCAGCGTTGCCGGATGGCCATGGACGCCGACGTTGGCCACGTGGCCTCCTGGTTTCACCAGCTCAGTGCACAGCTCGAAGGTGGCCGGCGTGCCGACCGCCTCGATCGCGACATCCACGCCAAGACCGTCGGTCATGGCCATGACCTGTGCGACCGGATCGCCGGTGCTGTTGTTGATCGTGATATCCGCGCCGAACTCCCTCGCTTTCTTTAGCCTCGAGTCCGCCAGATCGATGGCGATGATCTTCCCCGGTGAGAAGAGACGGGCGGTCAGAATGACCGATAGGCCGATTGGGCCGGCGCCGACCACCGCGATCGTATCGCCGGGCGATACTTTGCCGTTCAGCACGCCGACTTCGAACGAGGTCGGCAAGATATCCGAGAGGAACAGGACCTGCTCATCGGTCAGGCCTGCAGGGATCTTGTAGACGGACGTATCCGCAAACGGGACGCGCACGTAGTCGGCCTGGGTCCCGTCGATCGTATGTCCGAAGATCCATCCCCCGCCGCCGGTGCAGGCGCCGTAGCGTCCCTGCTTGCAGTATGCACAGCGTCCACAGGAGCTGATGCATGACAGCAGCACGTGGTCACCGATGTTGACGGTGGTGACCGCCGAGCCGACCTGAACGACGGTCCCGGTGGCCTCGTGCCCCAGGATGGTGCCGGGTTTGGTTTCGGGGACATCCCCCTTCAGGATGTGCAGGTCGGTGCCGCAGATGGTCGTGGTGTCGATGGCGACGATCGCATCGGTCGGCTGTTGAATAACCGGATCGGGCACGGTGTCCCAGCTCTTCTTCCCGGGACCGTGATAGACAAGCGCATTCATATCGTGGCCTCCTTATTGGCGATGAATCCCACGCTAGGCGCTCCTTGGCACCTCTTTCAGGGCCAGAGGTCCCGAGATGAGCGGGACGTTAGAGGGGAATCGCGATCTTGACGGTCGTGCCCTCGCCGACTTTGCTTTCGATGGCGACCCGCCCACCGATGGCAGCCGCCCGGTCGTTGAGATTCTTGAGCCCAAAACCGTTCGGTGGCGCCCCCGGGTCGAAACCCTGTCCGTCGTCGTCGATCTCCAGCACCCCTTCCTCGCCATTTCGACGAAGGCTGACCCGACAGGTCGTCGCCTGCGCGTGCTTGCCGACATTGGAGAGAGCCTCACGGGTGAGTTGAACCAGGTCGGCCGCCCTGGGTGCGAGCTCCGCCGCGATGGTTCCGTCGATATCGGTCACGGTGGTGACGCCGCTCTTCTCTCCAAACTCTCGGGCCAGGTCCTCGAGTGCCTGCTCGAGCTGGCGATCGGCGAGGATTCCGGGTCGAAGGCCAAAGATGTAGTTGCGCAGGTCGCGAATCGCCCGGTCGATCTCGGACACCGCCGCCTCGAGGCGCGCTTCAACCTCCGGGTCGCGGCTTCGGACCGCAGCCGCCTGCAAGCCCATCCCCACCGAGAAGAGTGACTGGATAACGCCGTCATGCAGCTCGCGGCCGATCCGCTCACGCTCGTCGAGCAGGCTGAGGCGATTGAGCTCGGCCTGAGCCCGGCCATACTCGAGCGCGACCGAGGCCTGGTCGGCAAACGTCTCCACCAGCCGGACCGCTTCCTCGTCAAAGGCGGCGCCGTCGATGGGGTTGGCAACCGTCAGCGCGCCGAACGGCCGACCGCGAAGAACCAGGGGCACGAGCACCATCGGACCCATGTTTCCGAGAGCGATCATCGGCTGATAGGTCCGACTGTTCCTGGAGGCATCTGCGAGCACGGTCGGCCGGCCGCTTCGAATGACATCTCCGGAGACGGACCCCTCGATTGGGATTGGCAAACCCACCAGCTCCGCCGCATGGGCCCCGTCGGCCACCCTGATCGTTAGGGGATCGCTCAGGCCGCTGCCCGCTGGCGCGACGATGGTCGCGGTTGCGGCGTCGACGAGTTCCCGTGCCCGGTGGACAACGATCTGTAGGACGCGGTCGCCCTCCGCCCCGGCGAGGATCGCCGAGCTGATCTCCCGAACGGCCTCCAGCCACTGGCCTCGTCGCCGGGTCTCTTCGTAGAGACGCGCATTCTCGATGGCGACCCCGGCATGCGTCGCCAGCACGAGGAGTGCGGCCTCGTCCTCGGCATCGAACTCCGGTGCGCCCTGCTTCTCGGTGAGGTAGATGTTGCCGAAGACCTTCCCGCGCCCTCTTACCGGTGCGCCCAGAAAAGATTGCATCGGCGGATGATTGGCCGGGAAGCCAACGTGGCGAGGGTCGTCGGCGATCACTCGGAGCCGCAAAGGCCTGGCATCCCTGATCAGGACGCCGAGGATCCCCTCGCCGACCGGCAGCGGTCCAATGGCTTGTCGTTCCACGGGCGTGACGCCGGTCGTGATGAAGTCCACGAGCCGGCCGTCCGAACCGACGACGCCCAGGGCTCCGTATCGCGCGTCCGTCAGCTTGACCGCCAGCTCGATGATCCGTTGCAGCACAACATCAAGCGAGAGGTCCGAGGCGAGGATGAGGGCCGACTCGAGCAACTCGTCCTTCCGATCCCTGCCCGCTCTCATTCAGGTTGTGCCGTCGACGCTCTCGCTGACTGCGTCAGGCCCCGGGCGTGGTGGTGTGTCGCGTCAGGTAGGCGGCGGCTTCCGCGCGCCGGGCTACCTCGAGCTTGGAGAGGATGCTGGTCACGTAGTTCTTGACCGTCTTTTCGGCCAGGTGCAGCTTCTCGCCGATCTCCCGGTTCGTCTTACCGGCTGCGATCAGTTCGAGAATGCGCTCTTCCTGGGCCGAGAGACGCGCCAGCCGTTCGTCCTTGAGCAGGTGCTTGCCCTTACGCAGCCGATCGAGCAGACCCTTGGTCACGGCGGGATCGAGCAAGCTCTCCCCGCGACCGACCGTCTGAACCGCCCGGACGAGGTCGGCGCCCTTGATCTGCTTCAGGACATAGCCGGCGGCTCCAGCCATGATCGAAGCGAAGAGCGCCTCGTCATCCGAGAAGGTGGTCAGCATCAGGACCTGGGTATTGGGTAGACGCGCCCGAATTTCCCGGGTGGCCTCGATCCCACTCCCGTCCGGCAGCCGGACGTCCATGATGACGACGTCGGGCCGGGCCCACTCGGCCCGCTCGATGGCGTCCTTGACGGTGCCCGCTTCACCGACCACGGAGATGTCGGGCATTTCCTGGAGAAGGGCCTTGATGCCGTTGCGCACGACTTCGTGGTCATCGACCAGGACCACACGGAGGGGCATGGCGCTCACGGCGAGCCTATCTTCGCAGAACGTCGCCGAAATCCAAGACGACGGTCCCCTACTTGGGGGGACCATTGTCCGCTGCGGCGACGAGGCACCAGCCGTAGGGTGAGTCGCATCTTCATCCGGTATTACGTCGAGTTACCCTACCCACGCGCAGCCCTCGAGGGGGCACTCCTCTCGGTGCCCGAGAGTCTGATTCCCCGCATCGCCGCTGTTGCCGACGACCGGGGCCAGCGTCTCATGGCAGAGGTCGGCTTCGCCCTGGACGGCCTCCGGGTATCGAAGAACGTCGAGATCGAGGTCGGCAAACCGGTCGCCAGTGCCGGTCGGTCCTGGATCGCCATCGCCTGGCGCGCCACGGGGCCGATGGGCCTGTTCCCGGTGATGGACGCGGAGCTCGAGCTCGCGTCACTGGGTCCGCAGTTGACACAACTTTCGCTCAGCGGACGGTACCAGCCACCGATGGGGTTCGTTGGGCGGACCATCGACAGGGCCCTCCTCTCCCGGGTCGCGGAAGCGACGATCAAGGATTTCGTCGACCGGCTTGCCAGCGCCATCGGGGCGGCTCTGACGCCCGCGGCGTAGGTCCCGGCCGGCCAAGATCAGGTCACCACAAGGTCGGGACCATTGGTCCTGAGCAGTCTCCCGACGCTCGGTCAGGATGAAATCAACACCTGGAGCGCCCGTCCAGGACGCAAATTTCGATGGAGGTAATTTGAAATGACGAAGACATTGCGGTTGCGAGTGTTGGTTCTCCAGGCCGGCCTCATCGGCATCCTGGTTTTCTGCGCGGGATTCCTGTTCTGGGGAAATTCTTTCATTCATAACCAGATCACGACGGAACTGACCGCGCAGCAGATTTATTTCCCGGCGGCGAATAGTCCGGCGATCGCGGCCCTCCCGGCCGCCGACGCGACGGCGATGAACGTCTACGGTGGTCAGCAGTTGACGACCGGCGACCAGGCGAAGGTCTACGCCAACAGCTTCATCAACGTCCACCTGAGTGAAGTCGCCGGTGGCCTCACCTACTCGCAGATGAGCGCCAAGGCGCAGGCCAACCCGACCGACACGAAGGTGGCCGGCCAGGTTGCCACGCTCTTCAAGGGCGAGATGCTGCGCGGCACCTTGCTGAACTCCTACGGTTGGTGGACGATCGGAACCTACGCCCTCTACGCGGCGATCGGTCTCGCGGTCGCAGCGCTGGTGGTCCTCGGCGCCTTTGCGCTCGAGATCTTCCTCTGGATCCGCCAGCGGCAGAAGGTCGCGGTGCCCTTCATCGCAACCAAGCCGCTCGCGATTCCCGCGTAACGCATTCTCCCGACCTCGAACCGAATGTCCCTCGCTGCGCGGAGCGAGGGACGTGTTCTTTTGGACCGGTCCCCTTCGCTCAACCGGGCAGCCCAGGGATTAGTCCCTGACCCTCTGGATCGCGTCGAGGATGAGATCCAGTCCATATTCGAATTCGTCACCATAGTTGTAGCCGGGTTTCGTGGCGCGGTCGACGGCCATTTCGGCCAGGTGGGGATACTCGTCCGCCTGGAATCCCTCGAAGATGCTTGCGGCAATCTCGGCTACTCCGGCAGTTCCCTCCGCGTTGTTGAACGGCAAGGTCAGCTCGGTCAGCGTGAATCCATAGATGTAGCCGTCGAGGATCGAATAGGCATGGGCGGCCATGTCGATGGAGAAGCCTGACTTGCGGAGACTTCCAAGCACCGCGTCATGGTGTCGTAGGGTCGCGGGGCCGGGCGTGGCTCGCGACTCCATCAAGCCGATGGCCCAAGGATGGCGCAGGAGAGCCTGACGGGCGGACATCGCCCGCTTGCGCATGGCGGTCCGCCAGTCCACTCCATCGGCGGGCAGGTCGATTTCACCGAAGACGACGTCGACCATACCGTCGAGCATGTCGACCTTGTTCCGAACATGGTTGTAAAGGGACATCGCCTCGACCCCGAGCTTGCCACCAAGCGTCCGCATGCTCAGCGATTCGATGCCGTCACGATCGGCGAGGCCGATGGCGGTCCGAAGGACCCGTTCCCTGGTCAAAGCGGTTCGCGGCTTTGCCACTCGTCTAGCTCGCGTTGCCATGGTTCGCCACCTTCCCGGCTATAGCGTACACCGTAAGGCTGTGCAGACTTACGCCGTATGTGCTAGGCTAAGGCCCGCAAGCTTACGGTGTAAGCAAAGCCCAGGAGAGCAAGAAGGAAGTGGAACCAATGATTTCGACGAAGATTCGCGCACGTACGCCACGAGCGACCACGATGAAGGCGATCGTCCAGGACGTCTACGGCTCGGCAGATGTCCTCGAGGTGAGGGACATCGACACGCCGACGATGGGCGATAGCGAGGTGCTGATTCGAGTTCGGGCGGCCGGTGTCAACGTTGCCGACTGGGCCATCATGGGCGGCCTGCCGTACATTGCCCGCCCGATGTACGGTCTGGGCAAGCCAACGAATCGCGTTCGGGGCACCGATGTGGCAGGAGTGGTTGAGGCTGTTGGCGCCAGCGTGACGCGGTTTCGACCGGGTGACGAGGTCTTCGGCTGGAGCGGCCACCTGGGCGGCGCGTTTGCCGAGTTTGTATGCGTCTCCGAAGGTGCGCTGGTCTCCAAGCCGGCCAGTCTCACGTTCGAGCAAGCTGCCGCCGTTCCCATGGCCGGGACCGTCGCCCTTCTGGCGCTGCGCGATCACGGAAAAGTGCACGCCGGGCAGACCGTCCTCGTCAACGGCGCCTCGGGCGGCATCGGGACCTTCGCGGTGCAGATTGCGAAGTCGCTTGGCGCAGACGTGACCGGCGTGACCAGTACGAAAAACGTTGACCTGGTCCGATCGATCGGCGCAGACCATGTCATCGACTACACGAAAATAGACTTCACGCGCACGGGGCACCACTACGACCTGATTCTCGACAACGTGGCGAACCGTTCCTTGTCCGATCTCCGTCGCGCGCTCACCTCGAAGGGAACGCTCGTGCCGAATGGCGGGGGGTTCGAGCATCGGTGGGTCGCAAGCGGGGGTCGTCTTATCGGGGCGAAGGTGTCCTTTGCATTCGCGAGCCAGAACGTGGCGACGTTCATCGCATCGCCGAAACAGGCGATCCTCGCTGCTCTCGGCGAGTTGCTCGAGGCCGGCACGGTCACACCAGTCATCGACCGAACGTACTCGCTCAACGACGCCGCCGAAGCCATTCGCTACGTCGGCAAGGGCCACGCCCGAGGCAAAGTCGTCATAACCATGTGCTAGCGTCGACGGGTGCCCGCGCCGGTGATGCAACTCCCGATTCGCGAACCATCGGCTGCGGCGCGGACCATCCTCCATGAGGTCTTCGGCCTGTCCGATTTCCGGCCTGGGCAAGGGGAGGTTGTTGCTGCGGCCGAGTCGCGTGCCGATGTCCTGTTCGTCGCTCCGACCGGATCGGGAAAGAGCATTGCCTACTGGGTACCCGGCCTCGTCGCCGCTGATCTGACCCTCGTGGTTTCGCCGTTGATCGCCCTCATGGTCGATCAGGTCGCGCGGCTGACGATGCTGGGCATCCCCGCGGCCTGCATCCACAGCCAGATGACCGCCGACGAACGGCGCGAGGCAATGACGCGGGCAGCGGCCGGCGAGCTGCGCTTCCTGTACCTCGCGCCGGAACGGATCGGCGCGAGCGGCGTCCTCGATGCGCTCGGAAGGCTCGAGGTGGCACGCGTTGTCGTCGACGAGGCGCACTGCATCTCGAGTTGGGGGCACGACTTTCGACCCGACTATCGTCGGCTCGGTGATGCGATCGCTGCCTGCGGCCGGCCACCGGTCGGCGCCTTTACCGCCACGGCGACGCCCCGTGTGCGCCTCGACATCGTGGCCAGCCTGGGCCTTCGCAACCCGGTTGGGAAGGTTACCGGCTTCGTCCGCGAGAACCTCACGATGTCAGTGGTGCGCTGCCGGGGCAAAGCGGAGAAGCGTGACAGCCTGCTAAGGCGCATCCGCCCCGGCGACGGCCGTTCGCTCGTCTACTGCGGCGCCCGCAAGAGCGCGATCGAGCTCGCGGCGGAGCTCTCGGATGCGGGCATCGCGACCGGCTCGTACCATGGCGCGCTGGACGGCGACGAGCGGCAGGATGTGTACAAGGAGTTCGCTGCCGGCCGCCTCAAGGTCATCGTCGCCACCTCGGCGTTTGGCATGGGTGTCGATTTTCCCGACATTCGCCAGGTCATCCACTACGACTTTCCGGGCAGCCTCGAGGAGTATTACCAGCAGGCGGGCCGCGCAGGCCGCGACGGCCTACCGTCGGAATGCATCCTCCTCTACAGCGCCCAGGATCGTCAGCTCCAGGAGTTCTTCATCGAGCAGGCCTATCCCGAACGCGACACGGTGCGGGCTGTCTACCGAGAAATGCTGCGCGCCGGCACCGGCTGGATCGACGACTGGGCGTCGCGGCTGCCCGCGGTCGATGATGGCGCCGTCCGCGCCGCCGTTGGTTTGCTGGCGCGCAGCGGCGTGGTTGCGCCGGATGGCGCCATTCGCCGGTTGACGGGCGCGCCGGTCGACTTCGAAGAGCAGGCGCAGCTCAAGCAACATGCCTATGCGCGCGTGAACCAGGTCATGGATTACGCGAGTTCTCGGGGCTGTCGCCATGCCCGGATCGCGGACTATTTCGGCGAGGAGGGCGTAGCCCGCAGCTGCACCTCCTGCGACAACTGTCTCGACCCGCGGAGTATCGAGACGATCACCATTGCTCCGACGGATGTGCAAACCGCGATCGCGTGCGTCGCCCGCTTTACAGGTCATCTGGGCGCGGCTCGCATCGCGTCGATCCTTCGGGGACAGCTCGACGCCTGGACCACCTCGAAACCGTGGGTCAAAGACCTTGCCTTTTTCGGTGCGCTCGCGGAGTGGGACCTGGAGCGGATCCGAGACCTGGTCGCAGCCCTAGTGGAGCTTGGAGTGATCGTCCGCGGGCACGGCGAAAAGCCGACCCTGTCGGTCTCGAAGACCGGCCTGGCGTTTCTGGCTGGTGAGCCTACGCTGACGGTGGAGCTCGAGGTGCGACAATCCCGACCCACTGGGGTGCGACGCAGCACATCGAAGGGACCCAGCACCGGTGAGCTGACCGACGGGGCATTGCGGCGATTCGACGCGCTCCGTCAGTGGCGCCTCGATACCGCCAGGGACGCCAAGCTACCGCCTTACGTGATCTTTCACGACAAGACATTGGCGGAGATCGCACGGACCCAACCGATATCGATGGGCGACCTGGCGGCGGTCGCGGGTGTCGGTCCTGCAAAGCTCGAGCGATACGGGGCGGCGCTGCTGGCGGCCATGAAGGAACGCTAAGTGTCGTTGGCAGGTTGCGCTACCTCAATTGAGGGAGCCACGAACCGGATGCGGTAGCCGATGTACTCACGTGGATGCTCCGTCGCGGCCGGCCCGCTGGCGTCAGGCGGTGGCAAGGATGTCCGATACAGCTCGCCGCTGGGCGAGCCCGCCGGTGCTTCCGCCGCGACTCTGGTCGCACCGGCACCAGATCCTGCGGCTGGTCCTCTGGGCCAATGTCCCGCCGGTCAGCGTTCTCCTCTTGCTCCACCAACAGGACCTGCGGAGTCTCAGGCTGGTGGCCCTGGTCGTCATTCTGGCGGTGGTGGGGACCTTCGTCGGCGGCAGCCGATTGCTCCGCGCCACCGTCGTATCCGTCGGCTTGATGACCTGCGCGGGGGTCGCGGCCTATGGCTCGAGCGGACCCCAGCAATTCGCCTACCTTGCCGTGATGACCGCCTCGGTCGCGCTTTACCGAAGCTGGGCGGTGCTGGGTATCGCGTGCGCGGTCGGGGTTGGGATCGAGCTCGTTCTTGGGGGCGCCGGGGTCGCGGCCATTGGTTCCCTCTTCATGCTGATCATCGGGGCCGGCGAGTTGACCGCCTGGTCGATGGACGTCCGCCGCTACCCACTCGACGAGGGCCCCGACGAAACCCAGGCCGCCAACCGCCTTCGACGAGCCATTCATCAGGGGGAGCTCGTCCTTCATTACCAGCCGAAATTTGATCTGCGCACGCGACGCATTGTGGGAGTCGAGGCGCTGGTGCGCTGGTCGCCGCCCGGCAAGGAGCTGGTGTTCCCGGACGCGTTCATCGGCGTGGCCGAGCGCGCGGGCATCATGAAGCCGCTGACATTTGCCGTGCTCGACCTCGCGCTGCGGCAGTATCGGGCATGGTATGACGGCGGTCTCAGATTGCCGATGGCGATCAACCTGACGGCGTCGCTCCTCGAAGACGACGACTTTCTCCTCCAATTGGTGGCGGCACTCGAGGTCGGATCGGTCTCGTCCTCTGGAATTTCGCTCGAGCTCACCGAATCGGTCGTGATGGCGAAGCCCGAACGGACGCAGCACATCCTCAAACGGCTCAGCGCGGTGGGATTTCAGCTCGCCATCGACGACTTCGGCACCGGCTATTCCTCCCTGGCCTATCTCGGTCGCTTGCCCGTCGACGAAATCAAGATCGACCGTTCCTTCGTGCTGAAAATGAGCACCAGCGACGGGGATCGCACCATCGTGCAGGCCAGCATCGACCTGGCCCACAAGTTCGGGAAACGGGTCGTCGCCGAGGGTGTCGAAGACACGACCACGCTCCACCTGCTCGAGGGGATGGGCTGCGACCAGGCGCAGGGGTACCTGATCAGCCGGCCGCTCCCTGCCGAGCATCTCACCCGCTGGCTCGAGAACTGGGTGCCACCTGCACTGCTGGCGGCGTAGTCCGCGGCTTGCGGAAATGACAGGAACGTGACAGCCTAGCCCCACTCCGGCGTCAAGCCCCGGCTTTGCGAAGCGATCATCGCCGCACTGGGTTCTGGCCTATGGTGGAACTGAGCCCGCGTCGGTGGATGCGGGTCGGGCGTTCGTCCGCGCGCGACGCTCGCGCGGCCGGCGAAGAAGCAGCCGGCCAGGCGCTCGGTCACGACAACGCGAGCCTGATGGTGGTCTTCTGCTCCGATGCCTACGACCTGGAGCTCCTCATCCGAACCATCAGCGAACGGTCGGGCGGCGCGCCCCTCATCGGATGCTCGACGGCGGGTGAGATTGGCGGCTCTGGCCCGGAGGACGCCAGCGTGGTCGTGACGGCGTTGGGCGGCGAGGGCTTCTCGATCGCGACGGCGCTCGCGACCGGCGCCTCCGGCCGGCTTCGGCTGGCGAGTGCTGAGGTCGCCGCGTCGGTGTCTCGCGTGGCCGACCGCCCGCACAAGGTCCTGATGCTCCTCAGTGACGGGCTTTCCGGCGACCAGCAAGAAGTCGTCCGGGGCGCGTACTCCGTCGTTGGCGCCGCCGTTCCCCTGGTGGGGGGCTGCGCCGGCGACGACCTCAAGATGAAGAAGACCTATCAGTTCCACGGCACCCAGGTGGTGACCGATGCTGTGGTGGGTGCCGCGATCGGCTCGGATTCCCCGATGGGTATCGGCGTCCGGCACGGCTGGCGGAGGGTCGGCGAACCAATGCTGGTTACCGGCAGCGCTGACAACCGGGTCTTTACCCTGGACGACAAGCCGGCGCTCGACATTTACCTGGACCGGCTCGACGCGCCGCCCAGTGCTCGAACCGATGGTGCGGCCTTCACCCGATTTGCGATTACCCACCCGCTTGGCCTGAGCCGGCGTAGCGGCGAAGAAGTGCGTTTCGTCGGCGAAGCCAACTTCGAGGATCGGTCCCTGATCTGCATCGCCGGCGTCCCGCAGGGGGGCCTCGCGTGGTTCATGGAAGGCGACGACACGTCAGTGCTCGAAGCCACCGACGCCGCCTGCTCGGATGCCCTCGCCTCGCTTGGGGCGCACCGCCCTGTCGGCTTCCTCGCCTTCGACTGCATCGCTCGTCGCGGCGTGCTCGGCGACGAGGGGATTCGGCGCGAAGTGTCGCGCATCAGCCTGCACGCGGGTGGCGCCCCGATCGCCGGCTTCTATACGTACGGGGAGATCGCCCGGACCAATGGCGTCAGCGGTTTCCACAATCAGACGCTGGTCATCCTCGCCCTGAGCTGAAGGTGTCGACCTACTCCGGTGGTTGGTCGACTCAACAGCTCGCCGAGTTCCTGACCGCCATCGCGTCCTACTCGGACCGGCCCGCTGCGCTCAAAGGGGCCGTCGAGCGCGTCGCCGAGGCGTTGGAGGCCGAGGTTGCCGCCGTGGTCCAGGGCAATGACGTTCTGGCCTCGGTCGGGTTTCCGGCCGACGAGGTCCCCACCGCGTTGCTCTGCGCGGCGGCTGCGCAAGACGCCGCAACCATCGAGCTGCCCTCCCTTGGGGTGTGCCGCATTTCGATCGTGGCACTGGAAACGCCCAAAGATGCGCGCCTCCTCGTCGCTCGGACCGGAGATTCCGAATTCGTCCGCGAAGAGGTGGTTCTTTTGCGGGCCATGGGCCGCGGCTTGGCGCTGACGATTCGCTCACTCGCGGCGCTTGACGAGGAGCGACACCTGCGCGTCCGGACCGAGGCGCAAAGCCGAGAGAACGTTCGCCTGGTACGTCAATTGCAGGAACGGCAGACGCTGCTCGAACGGCTGGCCAAGATCGGCCAATCGATCTCGCACCGTGCTCCGTTCACCGAAGTGCTCGACGCGATTGTCCGTGGTGCCAGCGAGCTCGTCAATGCGGAGATCGCCAGCTTTCGCTTGCGCGACCCGGCCAAGCCGGACGCGTTGGTGATTCTCGCGCACGTCGGCCTCGCCCCGGAGGTTCTGGCCGAGATGGCCCGGGAGCCTGCCTATCGGGGTGCAAGTAGCCGTGCCGTCGCAGACGACCAGCTGGTGGTCATACCGGATTACCCCCGGTTCGAGGGGGGAGTCGTCGCCCTGGTTCGCAACGGCGTCCAGGTCGCGATGGCCGCGCCGGTACGGGAGACGGGGCGGATCGTGGGGAGCCTCACGGTGGCCTCGCGCCAGGCCGGGCGCGTCTTCACGCCCGCGGAGCAGGACACGCTGGTCGCCTTCGCCGAACACGCCAGCCTCGCGCTCACGGACTCCAAGATGGCGGCCGCCATGCAACACCAGGTCCTGCACGACGCGCTCACCGACCTGCCCAATCGCACCTTGTTCCTCGATCGTCTCGAACACGCGCTCGCGGGGGCCCGGCGCGAGGTTGGGTCGATCACGGCGGTCTTCTTCATCGATCTCGATCGCTTCAAGAATGTCAACGACAGCCTGGGGCATGAGGCAGGCGACCAGTTGCTGATTCAGTTGGGGCGCCGTCTGCGCGGCTCGATTCGCGAGGTGGACACGCCGGCCAGGCTTGGCGGCGACGAGTTTGCCGTTCTCGTGGAAGGGGTGGCGGACCTCAACGACGTGATCATCGTCGCCCAGCGAATCCGCGACAACTTGTGCCAGCCGGTGACAATCGGCGGCAATGAGGTGTTCAGCAACCCCAGCATTGGTGTCGCCACCAGCAGCGATGGGCGAGAGGCCGCCTCCGAGCTGCTCCGTAATGCCGACACGGCGATGTATCGCGCCAAGGAGACGGGCACACGGCCCTGTGTCGTCTTCGAGCCGACGATGCATGCGGCGGTGATGCGCCGCCTCGAGCTGGATGCCGACCTCGCGCGTGCGGTTGAGCGCAACGAGTTCGAGCTGTATTACCAGCCGGTGGTTCGGCTCGATGGGGAGGCGATCGATGGCGCCGAGGCGCTGGTCCGCTGGCGCCATCCGGTTAAAGGGCTAATCCCTCCGGCAGAATTCATCGGCGTCGCCGAGGAAAACGGGCAGATCGTGCCGCTCGGCCGCTGGGTCCTGCAGGAGGCGATCCGCCAGGCGGGCGAGTGGGAGGCGACCTTGCCGGATCGCGGTCCCTTCAGTCTGAGCGTCAACGTGTCCGCGCGGCAGCTGCAGGATCCCGACCTGGTTGGGCAGCTCACGCGCATGCTCTCCGAAGCCGCCTTCAACCCGGCTCACCTCGTGCTGGAGATCACAGAGTCCGTGCTGATGCAGGACAAGGGCGGGATGGTGGCACGGCTGCGGGAACTGAAGCAGCTGGGCCTGCGACTCGCCATCGACGACTTCGGGACGGGGTATTCCTCACTCGGATACCTCCGGCACTTCCCCGTCGATGTCCTGAAGATCGATCGCGCCTTCGTCGAGGACATCGCACAGGGTACCGAGCAGTCAGCCGTCGCCCGGGCCATCATCGGCCTGAGCGATGCCCTGCACCTGACAACCGTGGCCGAGGGGATTGAAACGCCGGGCCAACTTGGCCTGCTGAAAGCGCTCGGGTGCGAGCTAGGACAGGGCTTCTACTTCTCGCCGCCGCTCGCAGCAACCGCGTTCGAGGCGCTCTTGACGCGGGGCACCGGCTGGAAACCGGGTGTGGCCGCCGCCGCCTGATCGAGGGGCGCTCGGTCCCTACTCGTGCGCCGGGACCTTCCGGCCGACCGTCCACAGGAAATACCAGCTGCCGGCATCGCCGACGAACGCAAACCGCTTATGCAGATCTTTCTTGGTGGCATCGAAGTCACCCAATGAATCGAGGTAGCGCTTGAAACCCTTGTATTCGGTGTCCAGCGCAAGCATCTCTCGCGCGTTCTTGCGGACCGCTTCCAGCTTCTTCCGATTTCGTATCACGCGTGTGTCCTTCATCAGCCGCTCGATGTCGGCCTCGCGGAGTTTGGCGACGCGTTGAACATCGAATCCGTGGAAAGCTTCACGGATGCCCGGCCATTTGGCCTCGACGACCCGCCAGCTGATGCCGGCCTGGAACATGACACGGGCCAGGGCCTCAAGGTAGCCAGAGAGCTCCTTCGGCGCTGGCGGTTGTTTGGGGAGAGCCAATCCAAAGCGATCTTAGGCCGCGAGGATGAGAGAATAGGGCCTCGCCCCGGACACGTCTGGCGCCCGGGTGCTACTCGTCAGCTTCGCGAACCTAGAGGAGGCATTCTATGGCGGAAACCAAAACTGCTGTTGCCAACAAGCCGGCGTGGGTCGATCTGGCGACGTCCGACGCCGCGGCGGCTCGCGACTTTTACTCGAAGGTATTTGGCTGGAAGATCGAGGTCGATCCCGATCCGCAATACGGCGGCTACGGGATGGCGAATGTCGGCGGTAAGCGGGTGGCGGGGATTGGACCCAAGCAGTCACCCGAGGCCCCGACCGCATGGTCGGTCTATATCGGTACCGAGGATGCCGATGCCCTGGCCAAGAAGGTGCAGGCCGCGGGCGGGACGGTCATCGCGCCGCCGTTCGACGTCGGCGATCAGGGCCGGATGGCCGTCTTCCAGGATCCCACGGGAGCGTTCATCTCGACGTGGCAGCCTCGCGCCATGAACGCCCCCTTACCGACGGGCGAAGCGAACACGTTCGGCTGGGCCGAGCTCAGCTCACGCGGCGTCGACAAGGCGATCGCCTTCTATCAGAAGGTTTTCGGTTGGGGTACCAAGACCACTCCGATGGGTCCGGACCAGCCCGCCTATACGGAGTTCCAGCTCGGCGGCGAGAGCATCGCCGGCGGGCAGGAGATGCAGGCCATGGTTCCGGCCCAGGTGCCCAGCTACTGGCTGGTCTATTTCGCCGTCAGCGACGTCGACAAGTCCTTCGAGACCGCCACGCAGGCCGGCGCGAAGGAAATGGTCGCGCCGATGGACTTCCCGGGCGGACGTTTCGCGATCCTCAGCGACCCGCAGGGCGCCGCGTTCGGACTTCTCAAGATGGCGCCGCAGTAGACGAACTCACGGATGCGGGCCGGCGCTGCTGCCGGCCCGCATTTCCATCGGCACTCTATGCTGTCAAGCATGGCCACGGCGGGAGAGCGAGCCGTTGACGCGTACATAGCGGCGGCCCCCGAAACGGTGCAGCCGATGCTTCGAGAACTTCGGCAGGCAATCAGGAGCGCGGCGCCGAAGGCTGAAGAAAAGATCAGCTACCGCATGCCGTTCTACGCGTACCACGGACGCCTGATTTACTTCGCGGCTCACAGGAATCACATCGGCATGTATCCGATCATCGGGCGCGAAAAGGACCTGTACGCCAAAGAGCTGAAGCCATACATGGTCGAAAAGGCCACGCTGCAATTTCCGATCGGATCGAAAATACCGATCAGCCTGGTGAAGAAAATCGTCAAAGCCCGGGCCAAAGAGAACGAGGCAAAGTCTCCGGGCAAGCCACCAGCAAAGAAACGCCCACTGAACCGGCGCCCCTCAGTCCGTTAGGAGCGTCTTTACAAATCAGTCGCCGATTGAATTCAACTCCTTCACGCGCGAAGGAGCCGAGTTGTGTGCGTCGTTATTCATATATAGATGGTTAACACTGACGATGCGCAATCGGGCTCGCTCGATGAGGTGCCGCAGGATAAGTCCCCCGAACAGGATGGGGCAGAGGATCTTGTGACGACCTCGCTCCAGGTCTTCCAATTGAATGGGCGTTTCCTGTACATAAAGGCGGCGAGCGACCTGGCCGAGTTCACCGCTGGGGAACGACGCATCCTGGGGGCGCTGAGCCGCCAGGGGGACACCGTGTTTGTCGCTGTTGCCGCCGATCCCGGGCACGTCCGCCTCTGCTATCGGCTCCCTGACCTGGACAATGCCGTGGCCTTCGATGCCGACGGTCTGCGTGCTCTCATCCAGCAGTGGTTCGTCTGGGCGGGTAGCGCTGAGACCGCAACCCCGCAGTAGCCAGGGGAGCCAGACAGCTCGGTCAGGTCGGCGCCGGCGCGGAGAACGTTTATGCGCTGTTGACGGCCCCGCGGCCATGCTGATTTGAAGCATGGCTCAGGATTCGGGCGTCTCCCCGAGCGAGCTTCGGCGCGACGTTAGCGTCTGGGGTTCCTATATGTGGGGGTACGCGGACGTGGGCGCCGACATCTACACCGCCCTCGGGATCGTGGCCCTGGCCGCACTGGGGTTCACGCCGCTGGCGTTCCTCTTCGCCGGGTTGGTGTACGCGCTGGTCGGGCTGGGCTACGCGGAGCTGGCGTCCGCATACCCGGTCGCGGGCGGCGGCCAGTTTTACACGTTGCGCGGTATCGGCGACCTCGCCGGGTTCATCGCAGGAGCCGCGCTCCTTCTCGACTACACCATCGACATCTCGCTCTTCATGGTGGTGTCCTTTGGGTACTTCAACTTCTTTCTGCCCTACCTCACGGGTGGTCATCACATCGCCGACTACAGCATCACCCTGGGGCCGATTCACCTGGCCTGGTTGTGGCTGGCCGAGACCCTGGCCGGAATCCTGGTCCTCATCTGGCTCAACGTCCGGGGCATCCGGGTCTCATCGGCGTTCAACGAGATCCTGGGCGTGGTTGCCATCGTCGGTCAGTCGATCATTGTCGTGGCAGGCTTCGTGCTGGTCTGGCAGCCGAGCCTCGTGGCACAGCAATTCCTCCACAACCGCCCGACGCTAGGGCAGTTCGCTTTCGGCTCGTCGCTCGCGATCATCTCCTTCGTCGGGCTCGAGTCGATCTCCCAGGTCGCCCAGGAAACGCGCCGTCCCGCCACCATCATTCCGCGGACGTCGATCGGCCTGATCCTCTCGGTTCTGATCTTCGCCATGGCCTTCGCCGTGCTTGCGATGGGCATGATCCCGGCGCAGGGATTCCGCGGCCACGAGGGCGATCCCGTTGCGCTGATCGCCGGCCACATTCCGCTGATCGGCATCGTGGCGGCGCCGCTGACCGCGTTGATCGGCGGGCTCATTGTCTTCATCTCGGCCAACTCTGGGGTGGTGAGCGCCTCGCGGTTGACCTACTCAATGAGCCAGTTTCAGTTGCTCCCGCAGTGGTTCAACGCCGTTCACAAGACCTATCGCACGCCGATGCGCACCATCATCGTCTTCAGCGGGGTGGCCATCGTTCAAACGTTGTTCGCCTTCTTTACGCCGGGCAGAGCGGGCAGCAATGGCGCCATCGACCTGTTGACCAACCTGTACGCCTTCGGGGCGACCAGCGGATACCTGCTCGTCTTCGCCTCGTTGATGGTGCTCCGGTTCCGCGATCCCTACACTCCGCGGCCCTACAAGATGCCGTTGAACGTCCCCATCCACGTCGGCGGCCGCACCGTAGACTTTCCGATCCTTGGCGTCTTCGGCATGCTGGGCGTGTCCACCATCCTCTTCGAGGTGATCCTCACCCACAACGTGGGCCGGATCGCCGGACCAGGATGGATCATCGTCGCGGTGCTGCTCTACATGCTGCATCGGCGCCGGCAGCGGCAACCGCTGCTGGGCAACATCTCCCGCGACTGGGAGGCGACCCAGAAGCGCGTGCTGCGCGAGGCGGAGGAGTACGAGTCGCTCGAGCAGTACGAGGAAGCGCTGGCTGCGCGGGACGCCCCGAAGTGATCATTGCTCCGGCGGTGGTCGTGGGCGACTCGTCTAAAGCCTAAATCGAGCGCTCGCAGCCCTGCCTTTCGGCCAAGAACGGCGACGGCAACCTGCATATATAGGTGTCGAGTCGTAACCCTCTCGGAAGTTATGTAGTAGTGGACGGAGGCAGTGGGGGTGGATCGCCGCCCATTCCGTAGCGGGCGGCCTGAAATGAGCGCCGTGCCCGCGATCACTCCGCGCCCGTCGATGTCTCACCCGGGATCTGATCAGGACACGTCGCATCAGCAACGAGCTTTGCGCATCCTGGTCGCCGAGGACTCGCTCACCACCCGAACGCTGGTGCGCAACCTGGTAACCGCCCGGGCATCAGCCGATGACCGGGTACGCGGGATGCAGGCCGGAACCGACGCCTACGTCACGAGAGGTGATTTCCGCCAGTCGGAGCTCCTCGATACGCGCTATCGGCTCCTCGGACGCGGCGCAAACCTGGCGCGGACACCGGAGGCGGCATGACCGACACTGGGAAAGGTTCGCGAATCCTGATCGCCGAGGACAGCCACACGCAAACCAAGCGCGCGCAAATGGTGCTCGAGGAGGCAGGCTTCCACGTGGCGATTGCGGTCGACGGCGAAGCCGCGTGGGAGGTGCTCGAGCAAGACCCGGTCGACATGGTGGTGTCCGACATCGATATGCCACGGCTCGATGGCTTCGAACTGTGCGGTCGTGTGAAGGCTGACTCACGGCTATCGCAAATCCCGTTCGTGCTCCTGACCGGTCGCATGGACCTCGAAGCGCTCGTGCGCGGCCTCGAGGCGGGCGCGGATGACGTCATCAACAAAACGTGGGTGCCGAGCCTGCTCGTCGCGCGACTTACCGCGCTGCTGCGGAGCCCGCGGCCGGCACCCGGAGGTAGCGGGTCGCGCATCCGGCTGCTCGAGCTGATCTTGAGCCGGACGATCGAGTTGGAGGAGGCGTACCGGGTACTCGACGCGGAGCGACGGCGCGCGTCGTGAGGCGAGCGAGACTCAGGATCTGGCGCTGAAGTCGACGTCCTTTGTCTCGACCGTTCCGGCGGTCCGCCCCGGCGCCGTCTGATAGCTCCAGTAGAGGTTGGTATGGGCGATGACCGCGGCCGGCGGTGGCGCCCCCCATGCCGTCTGGTCCTCGGTCGTATGGGCGTCGCTGACAAGGGTCGCGTCGTATCCCCTCACGAACGCGCCGTGGAGCGTCGAACGGACGCAGGCGTCGGTCTGTGCGCCGACGACGACGAGTCGGCCGACAGCGAGGTCTGAAAGCAGAGTCTCGAGGGTAGTGGCCTCGAAGGCGTCGCCGTAATTCTTCTCGACCAGCGGCTCGGCCTCGCCCGGCGTCAACTCGGGGACGATGCGCCACTCATCGCTTCCCCGCGCGAGGCCCTTGTCGGAGTGCTGGACCCAGACGACCGGGACCCGTTCCCGTCGCGCCCTCTCGACAAGGCTGCCAACCTTCGCCACGACCGCGTCTCGATCGCGAGCCCCCCTCACGACGCCGTTCTGTACGTCAATCACCAAGAGTGCGGTGTTCGGACGGTTCTCCAGTGTACTCATGCGCGCGGCTCGAGTTTAATGGTCGTGGACCTCGCGTCAGGAGTCAGTACGCTGTTGAGGACGCTGCCCGCGTATCGACGGTATTTGGCCCGGTAAGCCGCATCGACGTCGGCGTCGATACCGTGCGCAGCGTCCACCAGCGTGACGTCTTTCTCAACGCCACCGGCCCGGATCTGCGCTTCGTGTCGCTCCTGCGCGCCACGGAACCAGGCGGCTGTGCGCCCCCGGACCGATCGGACATAGAGGCCGCCGTCGTGAGGCACGACCCAGATGGTCACCGGATTTCGTAGCGTGCCATCGCGCCGAACCGACGCGATCTGAAGCTCTTCTGCTCTTCCGATCCTGGTGAGTTCGTCGCTCGTCCACATGGTCATCGCAGCCCCTCCTATATTGGCACGAAGCCCGTATCAGGAGAAATTGCGAAGCTGTCCCCAGATCGTTGGGATCGGAGCCTTGAGCTGACAAAAAGTCACCGGGGCGCCCTGCTCGAGACCCACGACGTGGAAGGGAACGGTGAGATGGGCGATCAGCTCCGGCGATACGCACATCCAGGCGACGTCAGACGGTTTGTAATCGATCATGAGTGCGCTGGTCGCGGTGAGGTGTGGCGGCAACCAGTACCAATCACTCAGCTGGGGACTGATGACATCGGGGAGGATCTTGGGATTGCCATAGACCTGCAGTGCCCCGGGGACACCGTAGTAGGCTGAGATGATCACGGTGTTCGTGCGCTCGGATGCTGGTAGGGCGCGATAGATCGTCGTAACTTGACCGGCGACGTCATCCCATCCCACCGAGTCGGCAAAGACCTCCGAACTCTTATCGAGACCGGTCGCATGAAGGCGACTCGCGGGCGTGATCGGAAGGGTTAACGGCGCAAGCGCGACAAATCCCAGCACGCTCCCAGCGACGACTGCGATGCTGAGCGCGGAGCGAAGCCTACTGCGCTCGATGTGTGATAGCGCCATGAGGCCTTGAGCCATGGCGACCGGAATCGTCGAGGCCGCGTAGTAGAACTTGCCCGCAAAGAGGAAGAGGACGAGCGGGACTGCAGAGGCAATGCCGATTGGACGAAGTAACGGACTGCGAAAGAGCGAAATCACGCCCGCCAACCACAGAGGAAGAAGAAGACCGGTGACCAGGACGAACTCGATGAGGTAAATGCCCACGCCTCCGCCGGAGCCACTATGGTTGGCGACGTAGGTGAGGCTCGGGAAGCCATTGGCGACCTGCCAGACGAGGTTCGGTGCCCAGATCAGCAGCACGATCGCGGCGGCGATCCACGGATATCTCGTTCTCAACTGGTTGCGGAGCGATGGGGTGAGGAGGACGGCAATGGTGATGCCGGCAATAAGGCCAACGATCGTGTACTTCACTTCGAGCCCGATCCCGAGTGTGATGCCAAGATAGATCCAGTAGTGCGGCCTTCGGTCGACGGCGACGCAGAGGAACCAGTAGAGGGCGACCATCCAGGTTGCCAGATCAAAAATCACGGTCTGGAAGACGTCGCCAGACCCAACGATTAACGGAGCAGCGATCCCAGCGACGAGGGCGATTGCCTGGAGCCACAGCGAACCACCAAGACGGCGGACATAGGCGCCGCAGAGGGCCACGAGGAGGCCGCTCAAGAGTGCCGGAATCAGCCGGAGGGTCCACGGCGTAACCCCGAACACCGTCGTCTCGAGTCGAGCCAGAAGTGGGACGATCGGGGGGAAGTCAACATATCCAAACGCAGGATGGCGTCCGCAGTCGAGGTAGTAGAGCTCGTCGGTGTGAAACCCAAGGGTGCCGTTGGTCGCGAGATGAAGCGCGACGACGCTTCCTGCAGCAAGGGCATAAAGGTACACGGCTGCACGACGCGATCGGGGCGCTTGCTGGACTATGTCATTGATCGAAGAGCCACCTCTGTCACGCGGATGCGGTCGCCGGTTCCGGCACGGCCTTGACCGGCTCCCGGCGGGCTGGGCCGGGGATGACGACCCAGGATAGAAGCGCACCGACCAGCGCCAGACCCGTGGCGACGAACATGGTCAGCTGGAAGGAATCCACGAAGGCCTGGTCGAGACTGCCGCGCACTGCCTGGCGCACTGCCGGGGTGACATTCGACGGGATAATGGCGGCGGCGAGCTCCGACCGCTCCGCCACGATCAACGTCCGCGCTTGCGCTGGGACCGCCTGCGCCGCCATCCGCTGATCGAGATCGGCGTTGAATCGAGCCACGAAGATCACGCCGAACACCGCGATGGCGAGCAGTCCCGCGGTGCGGGCAACGGCGTTGTTGATCCCGGAGGCCACGCCGGCGTGACTCTGCGGCACGGCCCCCATCACCGCCGTCGTCAACGGCGCGACGGTAATCGCCATGCCAACGCCAAAGACAATGGAGGCAGGGAGAAAGCTGGACCAGTAGGGGCGCCCTAGCCCGGTCATCGCGAAGAGGACGAATCCCAGGCTGGCGATTGCCGGTCCTACCGTCAACGGCAGCCTCGGGCCGGTTCGGGCGACAATTCCGCCGGTCCATCGAGAGAGCACCGACAGGATCGCTATCGCGGGGAGCAATGCGCCCCCTGCCAGCGACGTCGGGTAGCGCTGCACCTCGATCAGGTTCAGCGGCAGAAAGAAGAACGCTCCCGCCAGTGCCCCATACAGCAGCAGGGTCAGCAGGTTCGTGCCGGCGAAGACCGGCGACTTGAAAAGGGCCAGCGGCATCATCGGCAATACGGCAACCCGTTCGTTCAGGACGAAGCCGATCAAAGCAATCAGCCCGGCACCGATCGTCGCTAGCACCAGCGGGCTCAGCAGTCCTGAGCTCTGCGACTGGATCAGGGCAAACACCACGAGGCCGAGGCCCGCGGTGCCCAGCACGGCACCGGTCCAGTCGATCGGCTTTCCCCGAGCGTCCTCGTCAACGCTCTCTGGGACATGTCGCAAGGACACGTACAGGACCACCGCAGCCAGCGGAATGTTGATGAAGAAGATCCAGCGCCAGGAGGCGTATTGGATCAAGAAGCCGCCCAGGACGGGGCCGATGACGCCGGTCACCGCCGAGAAGCCGGACCAGGTGCCGATGGCCCTGCCGCGGGCAGCCCCGCTGAAGGTGGCGCTGATGATGGCCAGACTGCCTGGGGTGAGCAGTGCGCCACCGATTCCTTGAACGCCGCGCCAGACGAGGAGCATGGGCACGTTCACGCCCAGCCCTGAGCCGGCTGAGGCGACGGCGAAGATGACCAACCCGATAACGAACACGCGCCGGCGGCCCAGCCGATCGCCCAGCGATCCGCCGACCAGGATCAACGCCGCAAGAAAGAGCGAGTAGGCCTCGATCACCCATTGCGCGTCGCCGACCGTGGCATGCAGATCGCGCTGCAGGGCCGGCAGCGCGAGGTTGGTCACCGAGGCATCGATGAAGGCCATGCTCGAGCCAAGGATGGTGGCGACCAGCACCCACCGGCCGACGGAAACGGACCGCTCGGCGCAGGGTGGCCCAGAGCGGATTACTCCCTCGTCGCAGGGTTCACGGACGATGTTGGCCATGGCGACTTCCAATAGTGTGGCACCGGGTAGGGCAACCCTCATCCCCCAAATAGGAGATGGCGGCCGGTACGGCGGGCCGCTGATGGCGTACGGTCGAGTGGTTGAGAGATGGCGTCGCGATTGAGGCGGTAGTCCAGCGCCTGGGGGCCGAGCGATTGGGCCTCGCCCATCTCCGGCGGGAGCAACTGCAGGCGATCGCCGCACTTGCCGACGGTCGGGACGTTCTCGCCGTGCTGCCTACCGGTGCCGGCAAGTCCGCGATCTATGAACTCGCTGGTTTGCTGCGGCGCGGCCCCACCGTGGTCGTTTCCCCGCTGATCGCGCTTGAAGAGGATCAACTCACGCACCTGAGGTCGGCAGGCCTTTCGGCGACCGTTCTGAACTCAAGCCTTTCGAGGAAGTCGCGAGCCTCAGCCCTCACCGCCATACAGACCGCGGATGAGTTCGTCTTCATCTCGCCCGAGCAGCTGGCCAATCTTGAAACACGGGAGGCGCTTCGTCGGGCGAAGCCGGGCCTCTTCGTCGTGGATGAGGCGCACCTGATCAGCCAGTGGGGCAGTGACTTCCGTCCTGAATACTTGCGCCTCGGCGCCCAGGCTGATGGGCTTCAGGCTCCGGTGCGCCTGGCCCTTACGGCAACTGCCGCCCCGCCGGTGCAACGCGAAATCGTCCGCCGGCTCGGACTCAAGGAGCCGGAGATCGTGATCGGCGATTTCAACCGACCGAACATCTACCTATCGGTGAACGAGGTGATCACCGCAGACCAGAAGCAGCGTGAGATCGAACGCGCGGCCAGCGAGTTCTCGGGACCAGGGATTGTCTATGCCGCGACCCATGACAGGGCTCGGGAGGCTCGAGATACGCTCGCGGCGGCCGGACTCAAGGTGGGTCTTTATCATGCGGGGCTTTCCGTCACGGAGAGACGAGATGCGATGGCGGCATTTCTTGGCGGATCAGTCCGGATTATCAGTGCGACCGTGGCCTTTGGGATGGGCATCGACAAGGCGGATATCAGGTGGGTCCTCCATGCCGATTTGCCGAGCTCGCTTGACGCCTACTATCAGGAAATCGGCCGCGGGGGCCGGGACGGGAACGCGGCGCAAGCCCGGCTGCTATACCGACCAACCGACGTGGCGGTCGCTGGGCATCTCACTGCGCATGGCGTGGCCGCCAGCTCGATCGCGGCCGTTGCGGATCGACTCGCTGCCATCTCGAAAACAACGGACTCAAGCGAGCTGGCAGCGGATCTCAGGCTTGGTACGCGAGCGACCACACTGGCGCTGGCTCGACTCGCGGATGTCGGGGCCGCAAGCTGGAGCGCGGACGGCAGCATCCGATGGAGCGGAACAGTGGGTGTCGAAGCCGCCCTTCAAGCCGCATCGGAAGAGACAACCCGCGAACGGGAGGTAGAGCGCTCGCGTGTTGAGATGATGCGTCGCTACGCCGAGTACCGAGGATGCCGGCGGTCCTTCCTCCTAACGTATTTCGGGCAGAACTTTCGCGGCCCCTGTGGAGCATGCGACAACGACCGGCGCGGCGACGATGCAAAGCGCGGGGTCGAACCCTTTGCGGTCGGGGAGCGTGTTGTCAGCAACTATTGGGGCGAGGGTACCGTGCAGCGCTATGACGGCGATCAGCTAACTGTCCTTTTCGACGATCACGGATACCGCGATCTCGACCTCACGTTGGTGACAGAAAGGGGCCTTCTGCATCCAGTTCTACCGGTTCAAAAATCGCCCCAAGGATTCAGTCCAGCTAATGGATAGCCAACTCCGTTAGCGGGTCAGTGCGCGCTCCATTGAAACCAGCGGATGCCGATCCCAGCGAACACGACAGCATAGACGATGCTCTCAAGAAAGGCCAACCAGGTATCTCCGCTCCACGTCGCCGGTTGCATCGCGCCCGCGAGCAACGTCGCCACCGCCCCACCCGGTGACCAGCGCGAGATGGTCTCAAAGGTGATGCCAAAGATTGCGGAATGCGCAAACAGGCCAAGGGCGACCAGCGGCAGAAAGCTCAGCCGTCCGACTGCGTTGACCGTGTCTGACGATTTGATGAGCCCGACCAGAGCCTGTCCCACGCCCAGGAATACAGCCGAGCTGAAAATCACGGCGAGGAGGGTCCAGAGGTAGGCTGCCGGATCCAGAGAGACGTTCACGATGACGGCGGCCGCCACGAGCACCACCACGCTCATTGCCAGCATGGAAACGATCTGAACGGTCAGCCGGCTGACCATGATGGTCCATGTTGGAGCCGGCGTGACCCGGAGGCGCTGGAAAACACCCAGCTCGCGATCCCTGGCGACGGACGCGGTGTAGCCAAGGATGGCAATCAGCGCGATGCCGAGCGTGAGAGCCAACGCCACCTCGACGACCGGTCCGCCGAGTTGCGCGCGGCGTTTGCCGGCGGACAGGCCGTAGAGCACGGCGACCGGCGGAAAGAACGTCAGCAGCAATGCTCGCCCGGTCCGCAACTGAACGGTGAGGTCCGCCTGAAGCAGGGATCTGAGGATGCCTGACGGCGTCGGAGAGCGGATCGGTGGGGGGCTCGGCTGGCTGCTCATCTCAGTCGCGAAGGTCACTCCCGGTCAAGCCGATGAAGACATCTTCGAGGGTGACCTGGCCGTGAGCCACCTTGAGCACCCGCGGATCATCTTTGTGCTTCTCGATAAGCCCAGCCGGTGTATCGACCGTGATCAGCTTGCCATTGTCGATGATAGCCACCCGGTGACACACCGCCTGCGCCTCCTCCATGGAGTGGGTCGTGAGGAGGATGCTGCGGCCAATGTCACGCAGCCGTTCGATCCGATCCCACAGCTGACGGCGAGCCTGCGGGTCCAGGCCGGCCGTGGGCTCGTCGAGGAGCACGAGTGGCGGGCTTTGAATCGCAGCAATCAACAAGGAGACACGTTTCTGCTGCCCCCCTGAAAGCTGGCTGAAGCGCTTTGACGCCTCTTCCCCAAGGTGAACGTTGGCCAGCAGGTCGTCGATTCCTGCCCTGGTGACCGGCACGCCGTACAGCCCCGCGTAGAGCCTGACGATCTCGCGAACGGTGAGATTGGCCTGGAAGCTCGTCGACTGGAGCTGGACACCCATTCGTGCTTTCGCGGCGGACGGATTTGCTCGAGCGTCGACATCGCCGATCCGGATCGAACCAGCGTCCGGCTTCACCAGGCCTTCAATGGCGCTCAACGTGCTGGTCTTCCCGGCACCGTTCGGACCCAGCAGACCAAAGATCTCGCCTTCGTTGATGTCGATGGATACACCGTCGACGGCCAATTTCGGACCGTAGCTGACGCGGAGACCTTCAACCTGGAGCGCCAATCGGCGCTCGGCCGACTGCCCGGAAAGTGCCACGCTACTCCGCACCTTACATGATGCTCTGGCTTGATCGGCGCGCATAATGAGACCCGAGTTATTGGCGCGGCGGGGAGGGCAGGATGGAGGGAAATAGCGAACTGAAGCGGCGTCTGGCGACGCTGCTTCGTGAGGCCGAGCGGGCTCATGGGGAATACGAGACGTCACTCGGGCATCGCGACGACGATTGGCCGGACTGGTACGCGGCCTACATCGCAGAACGCCTTGGCGTCACCCTTCGGTAGCGGCTACGAAAGGATGTAATCCGCTCCTCTCCACTTCAATTTATACCGCACGTGGGGGCTTGCCGCAAGTCCCGGGTCGTGCCGCATAATCACGGGTCGCAAGCCAGAACCTGCGGAAACGGGAGGAGCGGAATGCCTGTGCTGTTGTCGACGTGTCCGGCCGGAGTGTGGCGATGAGGGAGCATGCCGTGGTGATCGCCGGCGGAGGCCCGACAGGAATGATGCTGGCGGCCGAACTTGCCCTGGCTGAGGTCGATGTGGTCATCGTCGAGCGACGCGCCACGCCGGATCCGGACCGCGCGCGCGCCGGCGGTCTGCATGCGCGCACCCTCGAGGTGCTCGAACAGCGCGGCGCCGCCGATCGGTTTCTCAAAGAGGGGAAGGCCATGCAGATCCAGGGGTTCGGTCGAACCCCCCTGGATATCAGTGATTTCCCCTCCCGCTTCAACTACGGACTCGCCCTTGCGCAGGTTCAGACCGAGCGCCTGCTGGCCAGCTGGGTCAACGAGCTCGGTGTGCCAACCACGCGCGAACGTGAGGTAACCGGGTTCGTCCAGGATGACACGGGCGTCGACGTCGCGCTATCCGACGGCCAGTTGCTCCGCGCCCAATATCTCGTCGGGTGCGATGGAGGACGCAGCCTGATCCGCAAGGAGGCCGGCATCGAGTTCGCCGGTTGGGGTCCGTCGACGAGCTGGCTCATGGCCGAAGTCGAGATGGTTGAGAAGCCGGAGTTCGGCCTTCGTCCGGGCGGTGGGATCGGACCGGTCGAGGGCGGAGACCGGATTCGACTCGCCCTGACCGAAGCCCAGGTCGAGCACACCAGCGAGCCCACCCTGCAGGATGTCAGCGAGGCACTCATCGCCGCCGACGGGACGGACTATGGCGTGCACAGTCTGACCTGGACTTCCCGTTTTACGGACAACACCCGGCAGGCGGTTTCGTATCGCAAGGGGCGCATCCTTCTGGCGGGCGATGCGGCGCACGTGCATGCCCCGCTCGGTGGTCAAGGTCTCAACATCGGTGTCCAGGACGCCGTGAACCTGGGGTGGAAGCTGGGCCAGGTGGTCAAGAAGACATCACCCCAGAGCCTGCTGGACACCTACCACGACGAGCGGCATCCGGTCGGGGCCCGAGTGTTGCAGACCACCATGGCCCAAGTCGCACTCACCAGCCGCGGCGACCGTCATCAGGCGCTACGCGACACCGTGACCGAGCTGCTGAAAATGGAAGAGCCTCGCAAGCTGATCGCCGGGAGGATGTCCGGCCTGGACATTCATTACGACCTCGGTGAGGGACATCCGCTGCTCGGACGCCGCATGCCCGACCTCGACCTGGTGACTCCTAGCGGCACGGTGCGAGTATTCACCCTCCTCCATAAGGCCCGCGCGGTCCTTCTTAACCTCGGCACGCCGTGGGGTTTCGACACCTCCCCGTGGGCACACCGGGTGTTGGCGATCGACGGCAAGTATGCCGGCAACTGGCAGCTTCCTGTCCTTGGGCAGGTAGCAGCCCCCGCCGCGCTGCTCATCAGACCGGATGGATACGTTGCCTGGGTGGGGGACGGCACTGATACCGGATTGCGCGACGCGCTCGTTACCTGGTTCGGATCACCATGACGCGACGCGGTGCGCCCGGAGCCAACAGCAACGAATGGTGAGCGGGTGCCCGTGCGCCCGCTCACCGAAGCTCGTTGAACCGGCCGTAAATGGCTAACGGTTTGGGTTCCAGGCGCTGACGGCTATCCTGGCATTCCGTTCGGGGACGTTGTCGAAGTAATGGCCGTCGTCGAGGTCCTGAATGAGCGTCGGCTGCGCGGGATGCCATCCCAGCAACTTCTGTGTCTTGACGCTCGACGCCGGGAGGTCCTGCGCGAACAAGAGCCCGATGAAACCGAAGTGCTCGGCTGCGTTCTCCGGTGATATTGATGTCACCGGCACGTCCAGATGCCGACCGATCACCTCTGCGATTTGTCGCACTGGCACTCCTTCCTCTGCGACACCATTCAATCGCGCGGCCGCAGGGGCCGATTCCAGCGCCAGGCAGTGCAGGTGCGCAGCATCCAGTCGGTGCACCGCTGCCCAGCGGTTGAACCCGTCGCCGGGATAAGCGGAAACGCCCTTGGTGCGGGCGATGTCGATGAGAATCGACGCGAAACCATGATCACCTCGGCCGTGCACGGTGGGTGGGAAGCGCACAACCGCGACGCGAACGCCGCGTTCGACGAAGGCCATTGCCGCTTGTTCTGACTCGAATCGCGGATATCCAAATGACCCCAGGGGCGGGATGCTATCTTCGGTTCCCATCTGACCTGGGGCGTTGCGCTGGACCCCCTCAGTAATGATGAGCGGGCGATTTGACCCGGCGAGCGCTTCACCCAGGGCCACGATAACCTGTCGGTCCAGCGTGGCTGCGGAAGCGTAGTCGGTGAAGGCGTGGTTGTAGGCGGTGTGAATCACCCCATCGGACGCGGCGGCAACGCTTCGCAGGCTGTCGAGATCGTTGAGGTCGCCGCGGTGCACTTCGGCGCCGGCGGCTTTCACCGCCGCGGCGCCCTCATCAGAACGGGCAAGGCCGAGCACCTGGTGCCCTGCATCAAGCAACTCGCGAACCACGGCAGAACCGATCCATCCGGTCGCGCCGGTAACGAATACACGCATGGTCAATCCTCCTAATCGAGTGATGGTTTGTTCGATTGGCGGTTGACCCGGGGCCCGATGTCAGTCGCTGACGTCAATCTAGCATGTGATGACAGTCGCTGTCAACACCGTCTATGATTGGTTGCATGGCACGTTGGAAGCCGGACGCGAAAGGGCGGATCGCCAGGGCGGCCATGGAGCTGTACGGCAAGCGTGGATACGATCGGACAACGGTGGCCGAGATCGCGCAGCGAGCCGGGGTGACCGAACGAACCTTCTTCCGCCACTTCGCCGACAAGCGCGAAGTGCTGTTCGGCGGTTCGCACGCGCTGCAGGACCTGATGGTTGGCGCGGTAACGAGGGCCCCAGCTTCGGCTTCGCCGATGGATGCGGTGGGCGCGGCTCTCCAGGCTTCCGCTGCCGTCCTCAACGATCGCGAATTTTCTCGACAGCGTCAGGCCATCGTTGCCGCAAGCGAGGAGCTTCGAGAGCGCGAGCTGATCAAGATGGCGACCCTCACCTCGGCGATCGCGGACGCATTGCGCGGGCGAGGCGTCAAGGAGCCGACCGCCAGTCTGACCGCCGAAGCGGGCATTGCCGTCTTCAGAGTCGCGTTTGCACGATGGGTCGATCCGGCCGGCCGGAAGGGGGTTGGCGAGCTCATGAGAGATTCCCTCGACCAACTGAGGATTGCCATCGGCGCCTGACGCCTTCGGCGGGGGTGTCAACCATCAGCCGAAACATCAGCACGATGTTGTAATCACGGTTGCTTTACGAAGCGCGGCGCAGCTCCTGGTCGAGTGCGCGGTATGCGTCTTCCAATTCGATGGTTCGGCTCAAGATCAGCTCGAGGAGCCGCGCGCGTGATCCGTGACCACCAGCCCGCCGAGGGCTCCGCATAAGGGCGGTAAGCCTGGCAACGAGCAGGCTCGGCACCCAGGTTTTGTTGATGACATCATCGGCGCCGGCTTCCAGGCCGCGCACGAGCGCTTCGAGGTCCATTCGACCGGTCAGGAGAACGAACGGGATCTGCTCGAGCCGCGGGTCGCCTTTGACTCGAGTGCACAGCTCGAACCCGTCGAGGCGTGGCATTTCGATGTCGGACACCACCAAGTCGATCGTTTCCCGCTCGAGCACCTCCCACGCCGCCTCGCCGTCGACCGCGATCGTGACCCGGTGGCCTACCTCCTCCAGCACTAGCTGCGCACGCTTCGCTTGAGTTTCGCTGTCCTCAGCGATCAGGATTCTCAGCGGCTGGCTGATTCCACTCGGCCTCACTGTGTCCGTCACAATTTCACAACGTCCAAGGTGGCAGTGACTCGTCACCTATGAATGCAGGTAGATGTAGGGTCTTCACGCGGCCAGCGTCCCTGGCTCGGCGAGTGGGAGCGTGAACGTAAAAGCACTTCCCTTGCCCGGCTCGCTCACAAGGGTCAGACTGCCGCCGTGCTGCCGAACTAGTCGCTGGCTGAGAGCCAGGCCCAGGCCCGTTCCCGGGAACTCCCGGCTCGCGCTGCTATCGAGCTGTTGAAACTCCTCGAAGACACGCTCTTGATCGTCGAGTTTGATGCCGATCCCGTTATCCACAACCGAGATCGCGAGGAACCCGGTTGACAGCTGAGTCCGGACCCGGACGGCACCGCCGGCCGGGGTGAACTTCACAGCATTGGAGAGAAGATTCAAAAGCACCTGCTTGATCCTCGCGGTATCGGCCATCACGACAAGGTCCGCCTGGGGCAGGTCAGCCTCGACCGAGATGTGTTTCACGGCGGCCATCCCCTGGATCACTCCGACCGCGTTCTCAATCACCTCGGAAACCGGGCACAGCTCGAGCCGCAGATCCATCCTTCCTGCCTCAACCTTCGCCAGGTCGAGGACGTCGTTCACCAGCACGAGCAGGTGGCGGCCACTGCTCAGGATGTTGTCGACGTAGCGGGCCTGCTTCGGAAGCAGGGCGCCGGTGGCCTTGCGCTGCAGCATCTCGCTGAAGCCGATGATGGCGTTCAGGGGTGTGCGGAGCTCGTGCGACATGTTGGCGAGGAACTGCGATTTGAGCTGGCTCGCCGCCTCGAGGCCCGCGTTTGCTTCACGCAGTGCCGCGCGCTCGCCGGCGAGTTCGTGATTGGTGGCCCCCAGCTGACCCTCGCGGATCCTGATCTCCCGATAGGCGTCCTCCAGTTCGATGGTTCTGCTCAGAATGAGCTCGAGCAGCCGCTCGCGTGATCTCGGACCGCCACCGGCGGGCCTCGGTCCGCGCAACAGGGCGGTCAGCCGGGCGACCAGAAGGCTCGGCACCCACGTCTTGTTGATGACGTCGTCAGCGCCCGCCTCGAGGCCGCGCACCAGCGCTTCGAGGTCCATTCGGCTGGTCAGCAGCACGAATGGTACGGACATCAGCGCTGGGTCGCCCTTGACCCGACCGCACAGCTCGAAGCCATTGAGGATTGGCATGTCGATGTCGGACACCACCATGTCGATGGTTTCCTTCCGGAGCACCTTCCAGGCCGCTTCGCCGTCGGCCGCGATGGTGACCTGGAAGCCTGCCTCTTCGAGAATCAGCTGCGCCCGCCTGGCCTGCGTGTGGCTGTCCTCAGCGACCAGGATTCGCGAGGCGCTGAGGGATGCCGTCACGCCGCCTCACCGAGGGCGGCTAGCGCGACGGCGATACCGGCCGGCGAGAGTGCGCGCTCGGCGGCACCAGCTCGAAGCGCCGCCCCAGGCATACCGAAGACCACGGACGTTTCCTCCGTCTGGATGATGGTGCGGCCGCCGGCGCGGCGCAGTCGCGCCAGGCCCTGGGCGCCATCCTCTCCCATGCCGGTCATCAACACGCCGATGCAGCGCGCGGAGTTCCAGTCGGCCATCGACTCGAAGAGTTCGTCGACCGATGGGCGGTGCCCGTTGCGCGCGGGCGTTGGCTCGAGCGAAATGACACCATGTCGGATCGCTAGGTGGGCATGGTCGGGTGCCACGACGACGCCCTTCCATGGCACGGTCATGCCCGATTCGGCAAGGCGTACAGGCACGCGACTGCCGCTGGCGAGCCATTCCGCGAACCCGGCGGTAAAGCCGGGAGTCATGTGTTGAACGATCGCGATTGATGGCGCAAAGTCGGCCGCCAGCTGCTGGATGATCTCCCGCAGCGCCGCGGGTCCGCCCGTCGAGGCGCCGATCCCGACCAACTTCGAAAGCGAGTGTGGACGAGCGGGCGGTGCGAGCTGGGGCTGGGGCATCGCTGTCGTCCACCGGCCAACCAGGGCGATCCCCGCCACCGCCTTGACAGCATCCAGGAGATCTCGGCGCCGCTTCTCGTAGTCAGGGTGGCGCCGGGAGGGAGGCCGCCGGACCACCATCAAGGCACCGGCAGCCAGTGCCTCGAAGACCGTCTGGTTCGAGTCATCCTCGGCGAGGGCGCTGACCACAACGATCGGCGTTGGAATTTCGTGCATGATCTCGCGAATGGCCTGCACGCCGCCGCCAAAGGGCATGATCAGATCCATCGTCACGACCTGCGGCCGGAGGTTGGCGCAGGCGCCGACCGCCGCACTCCCTCCCGCGGCCTCGCCGATCACCAGGATGTCGGGATCCTCCTCGAGGAGGCTACGCACGTGGGCTCGCACCGTGGGTGAGTCATCGACGATCAGGACGCTTATCACGCCGCCTCCTGCGACGCGGAACTCGCGCTGCGTCCAAGCAGGCGGTTCACAGCAGCGAGGAGGTCCGATTGGCGGAAATCGCCCTTGGTGATATACGCGTCGGCGCCGGCCTGCAGCCCCCGAACGCGGTCATCAGCGGCAGCGCGAGCCGTCACCAGGACCACGGGGAAGGCGACGAGCGCGGGTGTTGCTCGGATACGTTGCGTCAGGGCGATTCCGTCGAGGCTCGGCATCTCGATGTCGCTAACGAGTAGGTCGAACCGTTCCGCCTGCAACACTGCCCAGGCTGCCGCCCCGTCGGGCGTCACGACGACCTCGTAGCCGGCCGCCTCCAGGATGTTGCGCACCAGCGTCCGAGTCGTCAGCGAGTCTTCGGCGACCAGAATCCGCAGCGGTTTCGCAGGTTCCGCGGCGGCTCGCTGAGCCTCGGTCTCCTCGGTCGAGGACGGGAGGTCGGGCGCGAAGGCCGCGACCTCATCTGGTTGGCGGGCGTGACGGTCGATGAGCTCGATCGGATTGAGGATCAGCACAACTTCTCCGGATGGCAGCGTACTGGCACCTGTCATCGTGGGAATGGCCGGAAGCAGGGCGGGAAATGGCTTGACAACCAGTTCCTGCTCCCCGAGCAAGGCATCAACCGGGAAGGCCACCAGGCCGGTGCGGCTCTGGAAGACGAGGACCGGAATCTTTTCTCTGATGGCGGGGCTGACGCGCTCGCGCCAGAACAGGCTCACGGCCCGTCCGTCGAGCCGGATCGTGGGCTGACCCTGGATGCTGACGATCTGCTGTGGCCGGATCAGCGCCGTTCGTTCGATCATGTCCAGGGGTATGGCCTGGGTACTGCCAAGGGCCCGCACCAGAAGGCAGCGAGTCGTCGATAAGGTAAGGGGAACGGAGAGGCGGAATACTGTGCCGTCACGATCGGAGCGCTCGACGACGACCTGACCGCGTAAACGCTCGACATCTTGACGGACGATGGCGAGGCCCAGCCCGCGACCGGAGACTTCACTCGCCTCGGTCCTCGTGGAAAGGCCGCTTCGGAAGAGCAGTTCGAAGACGTCCGGATCGGACAAGCTCTCCGCCTGCGAGGTGTTGACCAGTCCCAGGCGAACGGCCTGTCCGCGGACGCCGGCCACATCGATGCCACGACCGTCGTCCGATACCGTGATGACGACGACGTTTCCCCCGCGGTCCGCTCGCAGTGTGAGATGGGCGTTCCCGGACTTCCCTGCAGATTCGCGCTCGGCCGGCGTTTCGATGCCGTGGTCGATCGCGTTGCGAATGAGGTGCAGCAAAGGGTCGCGAAGCGCGTCAAGCACACGCTTATCGACGTTTGTCGCCTCTCCCAACAATTCCAAGTCCACCCGCTTGCTCGTGTCGCGAGTCAGGTCTTTCACCATGCGTTCGAAGGAACGGAACAGCCCTCCCACCGTCATCATGCGGAGCTCGCGGATATCGTTGTCCAGGGTATCGAGCTGCCTGCGCATCTCGGCTTGCTGCTGGCGCGCCGACTGGATGGTGAGCTTGAGGCGCAGATGTACGTCGTGAATGTCGTCCGACGTGCCAGGCTGCTGCCCAGTCGGTGACCCATGCGACCGCCGTTCGGCCGCGGTGAAGCTCTCCGCCAGGCCGGTCAACTCGCGAACCAGCTGGGTCCGCGCTTGTTCCCCTACGAGAAGAGCGCCGACGTCCGCCATCAAGCGATCCAAGCGCCGCGTCGCGACCCTGATGGTTTCCTCGGCGGGGACGGCGGCAGTCGGCGGATCGTTAAGCCTCTGCAATGACGCCACGGACGCTACCGTCGCGGCCGGCGCTACCGATACCGCCGGCCCGGGGCGGATGTCTACGGATTGGTCGATCAACGTACTCAGCTCATCTAGGCGCCCGTACCAGTCGCGCAGCGAAAGGTCCTCCACACTCGGTCGGTTCCGGGTCTCGACGATTGCATCCTCGAAGGCATGTGCCACATGCTCGACGGCGGTCTCCGCCACCGAGCGGGCCGCGCCTTTGAGGCTGTGCACCTCGCGAAAGATCTGCTCCACCTGCTGGGCAACCTCCGACCCGGACGGATCGCGCTCGATGTCCAGCAGCACCCGGGTGATAGCCTCCAGACGCTCTCGAGCCTCAGCTCGATAGGTGGCCATCAGCTCCCGGGTCAGCCCTTCTTCATCCATGTTTCCTCCGCAGGCTGTCGCCTAGGACAGGACGTAACTCCTCGCGAGTTTGCTCATGCGCTCGCTGAGCGCGGTGATATTCTGCGCCGATTCCTGGGTCTGTCGCGACCCTGCCAGCGCCTGGGCAGTTGCCTGGTTGATCTCACCCATGGCCACGGCGATCTGCTCCATCCCCACGGTCTGCTGCTGCACGGCGATGGCGATCTGCTCCGCAGTCTGGGCCGTTCGACGGATGGTCTCCGAGAGCGACTTGATCGCCGTCCCTGCACCGTCGACGTTCTTCGAGCCGCTCGCGACCCCCTTCAACCCTTCCTCGGTCACCATGACGGCACTGTTTGTCGCCTTCTGGATCTCACTCAGCAGCTCGCGAACGCGGGTGGTCGCAACCTTGGACTGCTCGGCGAGGTTGCGCACCTCGGAGGCAACCACCGCGAAGCCCTTTCCGTGCTCCCCAGCCCGGGCCGCCTCGATGGCGGCGTTGAGGGCGAGCAGGTTCGACTGCTCGGCAAAGTCGTTGACGGTGGTGATGATGTCGCCGATCTGCTGGCCCTGTCCGCTCAGCGCCAGGATGTTCTGGGCGATGCCCTCCACCTGGGCCTTGATCGCCGCCATGCTCTCGATGGTAGATTCGACCGAGCCGCGTCCGTCGTCGGTCGCTTTGACCGAATCGCGGGCCATGCTCGCGACCTGACCCGAACGCTGCGAGGTTTGCTCGACGGTGGTACGGATCTCGTTGATCGTTGCGGTCGTCTGCTGGATGGCGGTTGCCTGGTTGGCCGCGCTTGAGGTTTGCTCACTGGCGGCGGCCAGGATCGCTGAGACGCCCGACCCCAGGTCATTGGTCGCGTCCCGGATCTGAACGGCCAGCTCGCGCAAGTTGGCATTCATCTTGTTGAGGTCCCTTCCGAGCGCCGCGATCTCCCCGTTCCCGGATACCTCCAGCGTGCCGCTCAGGTCGCGATCGGCCACCCGTGCAACGAATGCGATATAGCGGGTGATCGTCTTCGCTGATTCTTCTTTCACGGTGCGCTCGCGGTCCGCGAGCGTCCGCTGACCCAGCATCATCCGCGTGATCGCGGTTGCCAGCACCCCTATCTCGTCCTGACGCGAGAAACTGGGCGTTTGGATCTGTTCGCCGTCGCCGATCCGGTTTACAGAAACCGTCATCTGGCTCAGTGGCCCCGAGATGCTGCGTGCGATGAAGAGGCCAATCGCGCCGGTGGTAAGGATGACGAGCGCCCCGATGACGCCCACAATCAATTGCGAATTTGCACCGGCGCCCCGGTTGGCGGCAGTCTCCATCTGCCCAACCTGGACGATGGCGACTACAGCGATGAAAAGCGTGGTCAATATAGTCAAGGCGTAACCGGCAAGGATTCGAGCAAAGATATTCATGGTCGGGATGATGCCTCCTGAGATTGTTTTGTCTGCAGCGCAAGCGCGGCTCCAAGCAGGGCGCGAAGGTCGATCGCAGTGTGGAGGTCCGGCGTGCGCCCGAGAAACCAGGCGGCTTGCGGACCATGATCGCGGCGAAGGGTTGCGCGTTCCACCGAAAGGAGCCCGTCCAGCCGGTCGACCCAAATCCCCGCAGGTTGCGGGGCGTCGATCACGAGCATGATAGGAAGCGTGCTGGCACGTGGCGTGCGGATGCGCAGCACGCCACGGAGATCGAAAACGGGAATCAACGCCCCGCGAACGTTGGCAATCCCGGCGTAGAGCGCCGGAACGTCGCGGAGCGGCGCCAGATGGCTGACGGGCGTCGCCTCTGTGAGGCCCGCAAGGGCAGTGACGAACGCCTCGTCGCCGAGCGTGAAGCCGAGCATGGTGACTCGGCTCTCGTCGCCCGCGCTGAGCGGTATGGCCAGCCGTTGGGCGCGCTCGACGAGCACCTGTCGCGAATCTCGAATCATACGGCGGCCCTCTGGCGCTCTCGCTCGACGATGGCGCGCAGGTCGCCCGCCGTCAGGTCCCAGCTCCCTCGCAGCGTCGTTCCGGCTGCCAGACCGCGCAGGGCGATAAGCGAAGCGTTTAGCGCCCGATCGCTGGCTGCGACCTCGCCAATGCGGCGCAGCTCATGGGCGAAGTCATAGAGGGCCAGGGCAAAGCGGGAGTCGAGATAGATTGCCTTCCGTAACGACTCGAGCGCGCTGGCATTTTGCTGGTCCTCGATGTAGGTTGTCGCCAACAGATAATGCGCGTCGGCGTTCATCGGATCCGTCTCGAGGGCACGGAAGCACGCGTCACGCGCCTCGTCGTATCGCCCCGTGTCCGCCGCGGCCCGCGCCTCCGTAAGCCAGTCCTGGGGAGGCTCCGGGCGGAGACTGGGCTTAGCGATCGGGCGCTCGATCAGAACAGACGCTCGGGCATCCTGCGGCGGACTGGCGGCAGCCTTGCCTGTGAGTCGGTACGCGCTCGTTCGCGCCCGTGTAACGAGTTCCAGGCCCTCGAAGCCCGGGGAATCCCATTCGCCAATCCCGACAAATAGCCAGCCACCGGGCGTCAGCACCTGGACCAGCTTCCGGTGGACGGCGGCCGCGGTCTCACGCGAAAAATACATGGTGACGTTTCGGCAGAAGAGAATGTCGATGGCCGCCAGTTGGGAGCTTGCCCAGTCATTGGACGCGAGGTTGAAGGTTGCGAAGGCAACGCCGGCCCTCAGATCGTCGCGAACTCGATATCGGCTGCCCTTTGCGACGAAGTAGGTGGCCCGGATGGTCTCATCGATGCCGCGAAACGACCAGGGCCCGTAATCGCCGAGTTCAGCGCGCTGTAAGGCCGCGCGGTTGAGGTCGGTACCGATCACCGTGATCACCCAATCGCTGAAGTCCGGTATCAGCTCGCGAATCAGGATCAGCAGCGAGTAGGTTTCCTCGCCCGATGCGCACCCGGCGCTCCAGACCCGGAGCTCTCGTGTACCGAGGCGGCGCCGATCGGCGATGAGTTCTGGAAGTACCTCCTCTCTCAGCAAGTCGAAGTGCGGCTTGGTCCGGAAGAAGTAGGTTTCGCCGTTGGTCAGTATCCGGATTGCGGCATTCCATGGCTGGGCGCCGCTCGTTGCCCGTGCGAGCCGGCGATAGAGCGACACCCAATCCGAATAGCCCAGCTCATCACGGGTTCGCTCCAGGCGGAGCAACTCTTCCGGCCTCGACGGATCGAGTTGTATCCCGATGCGAGTCTGCACAAGCTGACAGATGGCCTCGAGCCCGGCGCTGACGGTCGCCATCACGCCGGCCGATCCTCGCTTAATGGCGCCACCGCCGCGCCGAGCACCCGGGCGCGTCCGGGTGCGAGCGGGATCGCATCGAGAAGGTGTTCGGTGTCGAGGACCAGGTTCAAGAGGCCACCGATCGGCGACAACCCCTGGATCAGCCCTTCGCCCGGGCGATCATCCGGCACGGGTAATACGTCGGCGGCAGCGACGTCAAGGACCTGGTCGACGCCGACGGCGCAAATCCGCCCGCCGGCCCTCACGATCAGGAGGTGTTGGTCGGGCTCGATGGGGGCCTCCGCCAGGCCGAGCAGCTGGCGGAGATTGAGGACAAGGCACGGTGACCCATGCAGATCGATCACACCCAGGACTCGGTCATCGTCCGCGGGAAGTGGGGTGATCGCGGGCATTGCGACGACTTGCTGAACCTGCTCCATCGGAAGGGAACAGATCAGGCCCTCGACCGCGAAGGTCACGAGGTGCCGGCTCATATCAGGCCGCCTGCTCCATCGCATCGCTGGCCTGCCGCGCAATCGTAATCGACGGATGCTCGCGTCGGCTCTCGCCGAGCGTCAGGAAGCGGTCGACCAGGTCGGCGTCCCACTGCACGCCGCGCCCGTCGCGCAAGATCGTGTGCGCCTTGCTAAGCCCCATCGCCCTGCGGTAGGGGCGGTCGGTCGTCATCGCATCGAAGGCGTCGCAGATCGCAACGATCCGGGCGGTGAGAGGGATCATGGTTCCCTCGAGGCCGTCGGGGTAGCCGGCGCCATTCCAATGCTCATGGTGATGCCGGATCGCGGGGGTCAACTGAGCCGCGCCCCGCAGCGCGCGGCAGATCTCCTCGCCGATTACGGAGTGCCGTTTCATGACCTCGAACTCGGATGGGGTCAGCCGGTCCGGTTTGAGGAGAATGATGTCGGAGATAGCAATCTTGCCGATGTCGTGCACGACGCCGCACCGGTAGAGCACGTCCTGCTCGCCGGCCGTCATCCCCATTGAGGCGGCCAGCGCGCGCGCATACTCGGCGACCCGAACCGTGTGCTGCTCCGTGTGGACATCCTTCGCCTCCACGATTCGCGCCATCGCGAAGATCAGCGATTCTGAACTTTCGAGCTGGTCGGTGAGCCGCTTGATCCGCAGCAGCGAACGGACGCGGGCGAGCAGTTCTTGCCGGTCGACCGGCTTCGAGAGGAAATCGTCGGCACCGGCGTCAAGCGCCCGAATGTGATCCGTTCGGGCCCCCAATGATGTGATCATGATGATGGGAGTGAGCTGCGTCGACGGCTGCTGACGAATGCGCTGACAGACCTCGAAGCCGTCCATGCCACGCATCACGACATCGAGGAGAATAAGGTCCACCGGCGAGTGTTCAAGGACCTCCAGTGCCTCCGGCCCACCCCTCGCCGTGAGCACCGTGTGCTTGGCGAGCTCTAGGTATGCGGTGATGAGTTCGCGGTTCGCCGCAGCGTCATCGACCACCAGAACCAGCCCGGGAGTGTCGTCAGCTCTCAAGCCACCTCGCGTTCACCGTTCACCAGCGCCGTGACCGTATCGAGAAAGCGCACGGTGTCGATCGGTTTGGCAATGTAACCAACACAACCAGCTTCGAGAACCTGCCGGCGATCGTCTGGCATCGCGTTCGCCGTTAGGCCAATGACCGGAATGTCTCTTGTCGCCGGATCCGCTTTTAGCGCGCGGGTCGCCGCCAATCCATCGAGTCGTGGCAGCTGCACGTCCATCAAGATGACGTCAGGAAGTATTTGTCGCGCTAATTCGACTGCCGTCCGCCCATCCTGCGCGACCTCTACGGTGTGGCCGCTCATCTCTAGCAGATCCTTGACGAGTTCGAGGTTGAGCAAGTTGTCCTCGGCAACGAGGACCCTCATGGAGCTCCCAGCCTTGTCTCGGCAGGCCGACTGAAGACCGGAAGGCGCATCCGAAACGCGCTGCCGTGCCCGGGCACGCTGGTCACTTCCAGGGAGCCTCCGTGTCGATTCACAACGCGCTCGGCGAGAGCCAGGCCGAGGCCAGACCGGCCTTCCCCCTCGTCGTTCGTAAGGTCGACACGGAAAAACGGTTCAAAGATCCGCTTTTGATCGGCGAGAGCGATGCCGATCCCAGTGTCCTCGACGGCGATCTGCACGAAGCCCACTCCTTCCGACGTCAGCACGGTAACCCGTCCCCCTTTCGGCGTGAACTGGATGGCGTTGTCGAGTAGCTGCCGTAACGCTCTCGCCAGCCGAGGGCGTTCACCGACGACGTTCGAAATCGCAATGGTGTGGAGCTCGAGGGTTACGCCCTTCCGTTCAGCTTCGGCCCGCGCGGCCGCGGCGACATCCTCGATGAGCGACCTGGCTGCGGCTCCATCGTCTTCGACGGGCGCATCCGACTGCACACTCGCGTACTCGAGCACCGTGTCGACCAGGTGA
>Ga0307478_10000155_pt1 | contig 79255 bp, 56 predicted proteins | sample atmos_gasesECM4C_2_FD_203713 | JGI IMG/M metagenome (GOLD analysis project Ga0307478, IMG submission 203713) | Hardwood forest soil microbial communities from Morgan-Monroe State Forest, Indiana, United States - atmos_gasesECM4C_05 | ecosystem: Environmental > Terrestrial > Soil > Temperate...
CCAGCAGCAATTCGTCGGCCTGTCGAAGGGCGAACACCTGTTTCAGTGCTGCATCCACCCCTGGATGCGCATGAAAGTCGAGGTGAAATGAGCGAAGGACACGGACGGGGTGCTGTGCCAGCTTTAAGAATAGTAATGAATATGGTCATGCTGCGGCGCCCCTCCCATGTCCTTGACATACCTGATGGATGACTCGATTTGACACGAATCATAACGCAAGGTCCTTCCATCTGATTAACGCGCAAGTGCCGGTCGGCTAGATAGAATTTGGGGCCAACTTGGGTCCAAAACTCAGGCCAATTGGCCCCATTTTCGACTCTTAGCAGCGGAAGGGCAACAGAATCAACGAGGGTTATGGAGCGGGCGATGGGAATCGAACCCACGTCCGAAGCTTGGGAAGCTTGTTGTAGGTAAGCAAAAACGCATGAATTGGCGGCAATTTAGCGTTTTTCGAAGTTCTTAAATGGATTCCAATTGGAGCAGTCTGATTTAAAATGTGGCCCTGAGTTCATGTGCGACACGCCAGGAAAATGTGCAACCCGAAATCGCATCACATTTCTCTGATCACAAGGGGAACGCTGGCGCTCCCATCGCGTTCAATCCGCGCCCGGAAAGCGGCTGCCTCTGCGGGTGTCAAATCATAGGTCCGTATGAAATCTTGTTCTGCTATGTCGAGATTCTTCGCAAGCTTTGCGCACATCACAACCATTTTGCCAACTGTGAAGGATGTTTCGACCATGCCTTTCGTCTTGCCATTCGCTATTAGTTTAGCGTTCAACGCTGCTTCTGAAACATTGGCCGCTTTTGACAATACAATGATATCTCTTCTCATGGAGTGGTCGCCTGTACGGATGCCCTTTAATTGTAGTCTTCTACAAACTGCACGTCCACGGCGCGGGAGTAACTTAGACACGTAGAAACGCGGAGCGGTTTGTTAGCATCTTGGCGAATCTGAATCCAAACGCGGTTACGCCCATTTCGCTTTGCCTTTTTCAGGATTCCGTAGATCGTTGTCGGTTCCGAAAAATCTGGCATTCCTCATTCCGGAAATTCTGGCACGCCTAGCGATAGCCGGAAGAGCTAGAACTCTCCCTGTGCCCCCGGTCGGTGAACCGGTCGGGCGGAGGGAGGAGGATGTTAGGAATGCTAAAGCGACACGAAATCGAGATTCTGTTGAAGGCGGGACACTCCAAGGCCGAGGCGGCCCGTCTGGCGGGAATTTCCCTACGTTCAGTCAACCGCATTGCGGCAGAAGCCCCAGTCGTTCATGTCGATGACGCTGCTGAGCGAGAGAAGCGGCGGATCGGCAGACCCAGCATCGTTGAGGATTTCCGGAAACTTGTTGTAAAGATACTGCAAGAAAAACCCGACCTACCCTCTCTGGAGATCCTTCGCCTGGTTCGGGAAGCGGGCTTCCAGGGAGGCAAGACCGCCTTGTACGCTCTGGTGGCCACTGTTCGTCCGAAACAGATAAAACCACTGATTCGTTTCGAAGGCCTGCCCGGAGAATTTAGCCAACATGACTTCGGGGAAGTAGACGTTACCTTTCTCGACGGGTCGTCCCGTCGCATCCACTTCTTCGCTTCTCGCCTGAAGTACTCCCGATTCATCCGCGTCAGTGTGGTGAAGGACCAGACCGTGGAGAGCTTGGTGCGCAACCTGGCCGAGCATCTCGACAGTTGGGGTGGAGCTCCGCTGATGTGCGTGTTCGATCGGCCAAAGACAGTCACCTTAAAGTGGCAGAGAAATGGCGAGGTCACGGAATGGAATCCGGTCTTCGCTTACGTCATGCTCGAGCTAGGCGTCGGGGTGGAGTTGTGTTGGCCTCATAGTCCGCAGCAAAAGGGTGCTGTTGAAAACCTGGTGGGATTCGTAAAGTCCTCTTTCTTCAAAGTGCGGTGCTTCCACGATCAAGAGGATCTCGCACAGCAACTCATCGAATGGCATCGTGAAGTGAATCAGGAGCGTGCCTGCCGTGCGACGGGCATAATCCCCGCCGTGCGTCTTGCCGAAGAGGCCTCCAGACTTCGTTCCCTGAAGGTGCATCCGAAAGATCTAGCGCTTCGCATTCCTGTCTATGTAGGCCCGACAGGCACTTGGGCTACAAGCCCAGAATCTCGGACTTTTCTGGTTCACTCGGTATACCTTCTGAGATAATAGAACAGTAAACATCCGACAATACGTTGCTGTCGGACTTTAACAGTGCTATACAACTAGTCCATGGGAGAAGCAGCACAAACCTGGACGCCTGAGACTCAGCTTTTCCGTGATGTTTTCAACGCGAGCCCCATCGGGATTGCAGTGGAGAGCTTGGAAGGTCAGCCGCTCTTCGTGAATCCAGCCTTTTGCTCATTCCTCGGCTTCAACGAGGAGGAATTGCGTAACAAACACTGTGTAGATTTTTCTCCTCGTGAAGATGCCGAGAAGGACTGGGCGCTTTTTCAGCAATTGCGAGCGGGTTCAATAGATCATTACCAACTGGAAAAGCGCTATTTTCGGCGAGACGGTTCCTTGGTCTGGGGGAGCTTAAGCATTTCTTTATTGAAGAGTAGTCCATCTCCGCTCGTACTTGCGATGGTGGAGAACATCACGGACAAAAAGAAGGCAGAGGAAGCGCGGTTCAGGCATGCTGCAGTTATCGAATCATCTGACGATGCGATTGCTTCGGCGACTTTGGATGGAATTATCCTAAGTTGGAACACAGGTGCGCAGAAGATTTACGGATACACGGAGGCTGAAGCCGTAGGTAAGGCAGTTAGCATGCTTGTCCCGCCTGAGCTACCGGATGAGGAGAACAAGATCCTTGAAACGTTGAGAGCGGGGAGTCGCATCGAGCATTTTGAAACGGTTCGTGTTACCAAAACGGGGAAAAGAATTAACGTATCTCTGACTATTTCGCCAATTAAAGATTCAAGTGCCAGAACTGTGGGGTGTTCTGGCATCGCCCGGGACATCACCGAGCGAAAGCTGGCAGAAGAGGCACTACGCGCCAGCGAGGAGCGGCTGCGATTAGCACAGCAAGCGGCTCGCATAGGAACTTTTGACTGGAATATTCGGACTGGAGTGAATACTTGGACGCCGGAACTGGAGGCAATGTACGGTTTGGCGCCGGGCGGTTTTGGCGGGACACAGACTGCATTCGAGAATCTCGTTCACCCCGATGACCGCGCAGGAGTCATCAAGTTGGTTGACGCCGCGATGAAAAGCGGACAACCAACTAAGGGTGAATGGCGGGTGGTCTGGGCTGACGGGAGCGTTCATTGGATCGCAGGGCGCTGGCAAGTTTTCATGGCTGCGTCTGGCGAGCCTTCAAAGATGATCGGCGTCAACATAGATGTCACGGAGCGCAAGCGGGCAGAAGAGGCACTCTTAGGCATGAGCCGAAAGCTGATTGAAGCACACGAGCAGGAACGTACTCGGATTGGAAGAGACCTGCACGACGACGTTGTCCAGCGACTCGCGCTTCTCTCGATAGAACTCGATGGAGTCCAGCAAGATATCCCTGACGCGGCATCGGAACTTCGCACCCGAATCGAAGCACTCCGAGACCAAACCACGCGCATAACGAACGATGTTCAATTGTTATCGCATGAATTGCACTTTTCAAAACTGGATTACTTGGGCGTCGTTGGAGCGGCAAAGAACTTCTGCAAAGAGTTTAGTGAGCAGCACAAGGTGGAAATTGATTTCCAGAGTCACGATCTACCTACAGCCTTGCCAACCGACCTTTCTCTGTCTCTATTCCGAGTTCTACAAGAAGCCGTACGCAACGCCACGAAGCATAGTGGGGTAAAGCGCTTCGAAGTGCGACTGTGGGGAAGCACGGGCGAGATTAACCTCACGGTCAGCGACCTCGGTGCAGGTTTTGATCAAGAAGCCGCCATGAAGAGCACTGGGCTTGGCCTCACGAGCATGCAGGAGCGCCTGCGGTTAGTGCATGGAGAGCTTTCAATCAAGTCGCAGCCGAAGGGTGGCACCACCATCCACGCTCGCGTTCCTTTCGAGCCAAGAAGCGATTCTGCACGGGCGGCAGGGTAGGAATAGTGGGTTGCCGTCAAGATCGCCAAGGACTTTACCGGGAATAAACGGCTGAATGCTCTGCGCAGATTCGTTGGAAGATGTGGCTGTCCATCCCGCCCTGAAGGTTACGAACAGAATACCCGCACAGAATGTCCACGTCGTATGTCTCAGCTAGCTGGTTGCCGAGTTTTTCGACCTGAATCGCCGCCTCTGCGTTACCTTGTGCCAACAGGAGATGGCACATTTCTCCGAAAATCCCAACGCGTGCCTGTTTACCCCTAAAAGTCTTGGCGGCTTTCGAAATGTAGTTACCTAACGCTTGCAAAAATCGAACCGGATCAAGCACGTCACGGAGCATGAATTTCGGGAGCGCGTCAGCAGCATCCAACGCGATGCATCTCCCCTGCTCAATAGCGGCACCAATATCCAAGCCGTGTGTTCGTAATCTCAGCAGAAGGCTATCCCGGTGTGACTCGGTTGCGACAACGATAGCCGCGTTACCGGCCTTGAGAGCGGCCGCAATAAAGCGAGTAACGCTATCTAGAAGAACTGTGTCATCAGAATAGAACAGAACCTCATGGCGGTGAGGGGATTTCTCCCCTGAGCTGTCGGTGAACTCGTTGCCTTCTAAGCTGCTGCTGACAAATTGCTTGCCCCGAAGAACCACATCGACGGCAAGCACTAGCTCCCTTCGGGCATCTGTCTTGCAAACGTAACCCTGGGCACCCGTGCTCAAAGCGGCCCGCACGACGTCGGGATCATTGTTCTGACTTAGGAAGATTATCTTGGAGCTGGGGGAGAGCTGTCGTATTCGCCGAGCGGCTTCGATTCCATTCAGTTTTGGGAGACCTATGTCCAGCACAACCAAGTCTGGCTTCAGTTCTTCGGCCTTCTGAATGGCTTCTGATCCATCCAACGCCTCAGCGATGACTTGCCATTCTGGCTGCGCCTGAAGAAGCGAACGGACTTGGCTTCGCCAATCCGCGTAATCATCAGCTATGAGAATGCGAATTGTCGACAACGGTTGCCCTGCTCCTCCTGTGCCTAATGCGCAAAATAGTCTCTCTATATCACCCCATCACGCAATAACACGCCCTGTGGAAATCAGTTGCGCAAACCTTAAAGTCCTGGCGCCTGTTGACGTTCCCCCTCAAGTGCCTAGTTAACGCCGATCTCGGACAAGTGAAATCTTGCAGACTCCCCCGAGGTCCGGTTGGAGAAAATCGCCAGTGATCTCCTGGAACCCCGTTTCTGGATAACTTCCGCCTAGCCGAATACTAGTCCAATTGGACGCTTTCCGATGACTCACAAGCAGGTTTGTTCAGCCCACCGCTTGTGTCGCTTTGGTTGGCTTGATGTTGTGGTTCATGCGGAAGAAGTTTGTCGGGTCGTATTTGTCCTTCAAGGAAGCCAGTCGATCGTAGTTAGGGCCGTAGGCAGCCCGGGCGAAGTCGTCTCCTTCGTCGGAGACGTAGTTGACATAGGAGCCAGCAACAAGGTGCGGCCGCATCGCTTCCCAATATTCCTTCGTCCACTGGATGTTTTTGTCCGAGTCGGCCGCATTCTCCCAGTTCGACCAGATTATGAAATTGTAGGAGTGGTGGCGGTGCGGGAACGCGGTATCGCTTACTCCTACTCGCGCGACTGCTCCGTGCCAATGCTCGAGGATTGGAGCAAACGAATAACCCGAAGGACTCTTGCCAGCGAACCCCGCAATTAGTTCGATGGCTTCGTCGTTCAGGGCTTGCATGAAGTTGGATTTTACATAGGTGCGACGGCCCGGCGGGAAGAAAGGTTGGAACATGCCCTGGATCTGGACGTAGCTCATGACCTGTATCGCGTCGGTAATTGGCGAACCGAATTTGCGGAGTGGTTGCAACACTCTCTCGCCTTCTGACATGGAGGATCCGCAATAACACACAACGACCGCGAACACCGGTGTGCCATCCGGAAGATTTAAGCCCGCGCCCTGGAGCACCACTTCGTCGGGAAGAGTTTCAGCGAACTCGCGGCAGAAGAGGAGTACCTCTTTCGTCTTCGACAAGGGATAAAAGACAGCGCCGCCCAGCACGGGACCGACCTCATGCAGCCGGTATTCGAGGGAGGTTGCGATGCCAAGGTTGCCGCTGCTGCCTCGCACGCCCCAGAAGAGATCACTGTTTTCGGAATCATTAGCCGACAGCAGGCGGCCGTCGGCGGTGACGACATCGACTCCGATGACGTTATCCAAGGCTAGACCGTACATGGCCATGAGGTTGCCGAAACCGCCACCAAGCGTAAGACCCGAAATGCCCGTATCTGGAACAACCCCCAGCGTGGTGGCCAGACCGAATGCCTGCGTTTCACGATCAAACTCGCCGAGCTTTAGGCCTGCTTCGGCTCGGACGGTCTTCTTGAGCGGATCGACGCGGATCCCTTTCATTGCGGAGAGATCAATCATCATGCCCGCTTCGCAAACGGATTTTCCCGCTACGCTGTGTCCGCCGCCACGGACCGAAACAACCACATCTTGCTCGCGGGCGAAACGCACGCACGCGATTACGTCGGCGGCACTGGCACAGCGCGCGATGATGGCGGGACGACGATCAATCATCGCGTTGGGAACGGTACGAGCTTGCTCATAGCCGAGATCGCCGGGAGAAAAGGTTGGTCCGCGAAGTGAGGACTTCAGCTGCCGAACGGCGGTATCTGGGATCATGGACACCCCCTAGTCTGACGCACTGAATCAAGAATGACGTTTAGACCGTCGCACTAAGGCAGAAAGAAAGTCCTCAAGAAACTATCAAATTTTCAATAGAATACCCGGCTATGAAGGCACCTGGATTCCCCGCATATGAGTTTGGACCGTATCGCCTGGATGCGGTTGGGCGCAGCCTCAGGTGCGGGGCCGAAGCCGTCGCCTTGCCGCCAAAGGCGGTGGATGTTCTCGCCGAACTAGTCAAGCGCCCCGGGGAAGTCGTCGGGAAAGAAGAGCTAATGGCGACGGTTTGGCCAGAAACGTTCGTGGAGGAAGCCAATCTGAACCAGATGGTCTTCCTTCTGCGGCGGGCGCTCGGCGCAAAAAATGGCAGCGAATACATCCATACTGTTCCGCGGCGCGGGTATCGGTTTGGCGGCGCGGTGCGCACAGTCGAGATTCCATGCAGCATCGACTCCATTGCGGTTCTTCCGTTGATCAATTTGAGCGGAAATCCAAGCCAGGAGTACTTCGCCGATGGGATCACTGAAGCTCTGATTACTGAATTGGCAAAGATAGGCAGCTTGCGTGTGGTTTCCCGCACGTCCGTTATGCGATACAAAGGCGCGGCTGAACCAGTTTCGCAGATCGCTCGTGCGTTGCGGGTCACCGGGATTCTGGAAGGCTCAGTAGTGAAATCGGACGATCGCGTGCGTATCACGGTGCAGCTGATTCATGCCGGCAGCGATCAGCATATCTGGACCGAAGTGTACGATTGCGCGATGGCCGACGTGCTGGAGATGCAGAGCAGAGTGGCACGCGATGTTGCCGCAGGAATTCGCACGCAACTCAGCCGCGAAGAGAAAACGCGGTTGGCGGTAAGCCGCAAGGTGGATCCCGAAGCTTACTCGCTGTATTTGAAGGGACGATACTTTGCACGAGTTCTGACGGAAGACGGGCAGCGCAAGGCGATCCTTCATTTTCAAAGGTCGATCCAATGCGATCCCGACTATGCGCCTGCCTTCGCGGGATTGGCGGAGTGTCTGATCGAGCTAGCTTATTTCTTCGGGATGAACCCGAAAAAGGCGTTTGAGGAGGCCAAGCCAGCAGCGCTGAGAGCTGTGAGTCTGGACGAGGGGTGCGCCGAAGGCCACGCTGCACTAGGGCTGTTGCGGTTGCTGGATGATTGGGATTGGCAGTCGGCAGACGAGGAGACGCTGCGTGCGATCGAACTCGCACCGGGCGATCCCTACGTCTACTGGAAGCGTGGAGTTTTATTAAGGTATGCGGGGCGCTACGATGAATCCGTTTCAGTGCATCTCCGTGCCGAGCAGCTTGACCCTCTCTCGATTGTTGCAATCCTGGAAGTAGGATTTGCGTTTTATTACGCAAGGCGATTTGGCGAAGCAAGCGCACAGATGCAAAAGGCGATAGAACTCGAACCTGGGTGGGACCAACTTTATTTTGGTCTCGGCCTGACGCTGCTTCAGCAGCAACAATTTGCGGAGGCGATCACCGCACTTCGAGCCGCGGTGCAAAGAGAACCGGGCAATGTATTTTCTATGGCGTCATTGATTTACGGACTGGGGCACGCAGGCCAAAAGAAAGAAGCAAAGCAGCATTTGGATCAGCTGTTGAAGGAGTACGAATACGTGCCGTGCTGGTTCTTGGCTATGGCCTGGGTTGGCCTGGACGAAGGAGGGCGGGCCCTGGATGCCCTGGAACGGGCTTTTCGCGATCACGAACCGTGCATGGTCAGCCTGAAAGTAGACGCCATCTTTGATCCTCTGCGAGAAGAACCGCGTTTCAAGGAGATGGTTCGCGGAGTCGGGCTGGAGCCGTGATTGAACGCTGAGTGATTTCCGAAGCCTCAGCCTCCCGAGTAAACGGGCATAACCGGAAGTAATTCCGGGCCGGAAGTCCGGTTCGAGGAAATCCCCGGTTACCTCCTCGAACCCCGTTTCGGGCCAGCTTCCGGTTTGGCGACCAACCGCTAGTTATGGATGCCCATTCCGTTCCTTCAATGAGTCGGCCGCGAGAGGATCTGCCGCGACAGCTTTCATCACGGGCAGAGCGAAATCCAGCAATTCACGCGCGCTCAGTACATAAGTCATCGCGCTTCCAACTCGCGCGCCGTTGTTCCTTGTCTTAGTGAGCAAACCGTCGACTATCTTCGCGAAAAAGCGATCTGGCCAGTTCGCATGGACACCATCGCCGGAGGTATCAAATTCCTCCATCGCTCGCTATACACGGCAGCCATTCTCCCTTACAGGCACCTGATAACGCGCGATTCGCTTTCCCGGGATGTCGGCGACATGTTCAACGTAGTGGAGGAAGGTCACGGCGTCATGGTCGGAGCCCAGTAATACGATCTTGCCGTCGGTCATCAGGAATCGTTCCAGCGGAGAATCCGAGCCGAGAGCATAATTCCACGGTTGCCTGGACAGGAGGTGCTCAGTTTGCTTACCCCAGAACACGAAACGGGCAACGTGGCGATTCACTCGAGAGTCCGGATACGTCCTCAGGAATTCGACGAGTGTCCCATTATCGCGAGCGCATCTTGCCGTGAGAGGATCGAACACCGGTAACTTTTCGCGAATCTCCCGCTCCTGCTCCACGGTCAGCCTGCCGCGCCCCACCTCGTCGTAATAACGCGGGCAACTGGCGTACATTATCAGAGCGCCATCCGAAGTCAGCGCGGATTTGAGGGCCAGATGTATTGCATCGGGACCACCGGCAACCTTTCCCACCGCTCGCACCGAAGCGTGCAGCATGACTGTATCGCCAGCCCTGATGCCCAGCTCGCGGAAGTCGTTCGCCAGCTCCTCCATCGAGTACATAACGAGCTCTCTCCAATTGGTTTGCAGCCGCTTAACTCGAGCAACGCCAGCGATGCAGTCTAAGCGACCGCGGACGATGAGGCTGCGGCGCTCGGCGCTTGCGGCTTGGCACCCCTGATAAATAGCCACGACATGAACGCAATTTCCCCGACGATGGCAGGCTGGGAGTAGGCATACACCTTGTCCTGATATTGCGGCAACAGTACGCTGATAAGACTCAGGATGACCCAGGCGAAGCCGGCGAGGGCCAGCCAAACCCCAAGGAACCGAGGCAAGAATTGCGACTTGTACACAAGGAGCGCGAGGGGAAAGAGCCAAAGGCCCCAAAAAATTTCAGCGACGACAAATCCGCGACCATGCAGATTCAGGAACAGCATCGCCAGAGCATCGCGCTGAGGCTTGTCGAATATCGATAGGAACTCAGCGCCACGCACGAGGACGAGGGCAGCGAATGAGTTCAGCTCATTGAGTAACGCTATTGGGATCGAAACTACAATCAACAGCACCATCAGCGAGGCGTGCCGCCGGTTGACTTCCTTGAGCAGATCGTAGAGCGCCAGGGCCACAAAGATAAAAGCCGTCTGGCCAAGGATTCCGCCTGCGATGCCGAGGCGAAAGAGCGTCTCGGAAGCCGCGATGTTGTTGGCTGTCGCCGCTGCGTTTCCGTAGACGATTAGCTTGTCTGGGACATAGCCCATGGCGAAAAAACCGACGATCGACGCCAGTACATACAGTAACCCTGCGAATCTGCCGGGGTTCTTGATAGAGCTCATGTTGCCTCCCTTGTTGTAAAGGGGCCTAACCAAAGGGTTTATCTGAACTACGCCGAGGGCAGTCAAAATATTTCGCCACAGGATGAAAACATGCAAATTCACACACAACCTGTGCAACCAGACTTGGACCGGATTATTCTAGTCGTATGACGTGCGAACCGGAATGTGGATTTGGCGACTCTTGACGCGATTGCATTCTGTGCTGGTTGATGGGAAGCGTAGAGCGGCGATCGGGGTAACGGATGCGAGCAAGCACACATCCTCTACAGTGTCAGGTTGATAGCGGCGACTGTCACGAAAATGTAACGCAGAGTGCGGAAAGCGGCGGCAAAAATGCGGCAAACGGCAGCAAAGGAAGGAGAAAGTAGGTTGCGGGAATTTGCGCCAACTTGCTGAATCCGTTCGATTAGCCACTCCTCTGGCAAGATTTGGCAAAGTAGCTCGAACGGCTTCTAAGCAGAGGGTCGGGAGTTCGAGTCTCCTCGGGCGCGCCATCTCATTACTATGTCTCAGGCCGCTCATAAAAAGAGTAAGAAGAATTGCTCTTCGCTTTGACCCTCTGCTGTCCGAGCAGGTGCTCGCCTATCTGAGCTGTCCGCCCACGCGAAATAACCTTGGGATTCTCAAGCATGTACAGTCACTACCTCCACGCCATCAGCATTGTTTGTCGGTCCATTCGGTCCAACAATGGCTCGAATCAGACAATTACGGCCGGCTTGCGTTTTCTAGCGCTGATCGCATTCTATGCTCGCGGTCGAATCAATTCATCTATCGACCGCCTGGGGTCAGGCTCGGTGCACCGTTTCTGGACCTGTGGGCGCCACTTTTCCGAGTACGCCACTACACAGCCAAGTGAAGAGAGTTAGGTACACTGGAACTTGCCGCGACGGAATTTTTGGACAAATTAGCGCGCTGCTGCTGGGGACCGACCACCAAAACGGAGTTGGAAACTGACCTACTTCCTTGCCTTACATGGAAACGCACCCACCATCGCCAAGGAGGCTATGTAACGAGTTGGGCGGCGGGCTTTATCAGGATTGTCAGCGATGTATTTCTTAAGTATTCGAACGGTTCGAATAGTGGTTACTTCATGTGGCACGCAGGCCATCCTGTCCTTTACGGGGACACCCAGCAACTCGTCATGCACAGTGAAACCATCTGCAAAGCCTTCAACCCAACCCAGACAGGTGGCATTGTTATAGGCCGGGACTGGGTTTCCGTTCCGTTCAGCGTCTATACCTGAACAGACTTCCAAGAATTCTCTACCAGACCTGCTGATATCCGGTTGCTCCGCGGCGCTCTTTGGTCCAGCCCTACCAGACGAACAAACAAGAAAGACAGCAAGCAGTCCAAGAACAGATAGCAGTCGCATGGCCCCCCCTTCAGTTGGGCGATTCTACTTCCGATTTCGGATCCCGGAGAAGTGGAATCGCTGGCGAGATTGGCCGGGCATTGGTGCGGTTATGCCACTATACATCCAAGTGAATTCATATCCTGCTTACCGAGCGACGACGGCTACTTGGTTGATGTCTTCACCCTTTCGCAGAACGGATTTTCCGGCTTATACTGCGTTTATGCGACGAAGCGTGTTTCTTTGTTTCTGGCTCTGCGTTCCACCCTGCTTTGGACAGACCACCACGCTTCGGCCCGATGTGGCTCCAGTCGAAGATCCACTGTTACACGCCGAGGCGGTGCGGCTGATGGAGCGGGCGGTGATGCTTACTACGCCCGTGTGGCCAGCCAACGAGGAATTCGCCAATTTCCGAGTGCTGCACCCCGCTCCTGGAGAAGCCTCGGAAGGCTCGATAAAAATCGGCGTACGAACACCTGTGAACAAGCGCTGGGAGTTCACATACGGCAATTACAAGTTGATTCGAGTGCAAGATGGCAGCGAGTTCGCCACGTATCGTTCCGAGAGCACGGAGCCGGCTGCGTTGACTTCGGTCCGCAAGTTGCTGCCTGCATTTCACGGGCGGTTCGAACCCGCCGACATCATCCACGCGATCGTGGACGCTACCGTGGAGAGCCGTTCAGCGCGATGCATCGACTTCGATACCATCAAAGGCGACCAGCAGCAGTCTGGCCAGGTCTGTGTAGATGCGGATAGCGGATTCCTCTTGTCCGTGCGGCAGGGCGATCAGACGATTCGCCAGTCGGCCTATTTCCGCTTCAATAACGCGTCGCTCCCCGGCCATATCGAACGCTGGGTGGCCAACGAGAAACTGCTCGATATCGATTCGAGCGTAGTGGTTCGGACAGACTACCCGCCAGAGTATTTCGACTATCCGCCAGACGCGAAAATCGATAATTCCTGCCGCGAGTTCCACCGCGCCTTTGCCGAGAACACTCCACAACCGGTGCCGAAGACGCTGTCAAATGAGGCCATCACGGTGCGTGTGCATGGCAGGGTCGGTAAGGACGGGAAGCCCGCCGCACTGAAGGCTCTGGACGTCGCCCGCCCGGACCTCGCGGAAGAGGCTGTGCGCGTGGTTTCTGTCTGGACCTTCCATTCGGCGATGTGTGTGTATGAGCCCGCCACGCAAGAAATGGATTTCGAGGTCACATTCAAGGGATGGTGAGTGCGTAGCCCTTTGCGTGGGTCGCGCCAGTCGGTTAGTTGGGGATCGGGGGATCCGAGATGGGCTGAACTTCGTTCGTGCGCCCTCCCGGGGAGTGCCCGAACGACTAGCTGATTAACTGGCACTGAGTGACGAAGGGAGCAAGGAACGTGACAAGTTGTTTCTACTGTATCGAAAATATGGATTCCGGGACTGGCCATATGATTAAGACCCCGACACGGGTTCAAACGCGCCGAAGACGCAGTCGGCTTATCGGGAGTTGACAACGTATGTTTAGGCGAATCGGGTCCAAGGGACTACTGTTGTTATTTGTTCTTATATACTCGTCGACATTAGGAAAATCGACTGGAAGGTAGGCTCCGTGCGCATAGCCCGGATGTTCCTAGTCGCGGCTGTTTCAGCTGCGTATGCGACTGGATCTTTCGTTCAGAGCCAAGTTCCTGCTCCCACAGGGCCCCTTGATCCACAACGGCGCCAGTCCATCGACTCCTTCATTGCGACCGAGATGGTGCGCCAGAGAATCCCTGGACTTGCGGTTGGCATTTACAGCCGAGGACAGATCCTACTTGCCAAGGGCTATGGTCAGGCAAATGTGGAACTAGGCGTCCCAGTCAAACCAGAGACCATCTTTCAGTCTGGTTCTGTGGGTAAGCAATTCGTCTCTGCAGCAATCATGATGTTGGTGGAGGAAGGCAAGCTCTCGCTCGACGACAGTATAACCAAGTACTTCTCCGACGCCCCGGCGGCATGGAAACCGATTCGCATTGAGAATCTTCTTTCGCATACCTCGGGCCTCGCTGAGTACGAAAGCGAGGATCGCGCTGGACCCAAAGGACCCTTTTATCTGCGGCTCGATTTCACCGAAGATGAATTGGCCGCGAAAATCGAAGCGCTGCCCACAGAGTGGGCCCCAGGAGACAAGTGGGCTTATCGGAACACAAATTACGTTCTCCTCGGTATTCTGATCCACAAAATTACGGGCAAGCCTTACTATGAGTTTCTCGACGAGCGGATCTTTAAGCCACTTGGAATGACATCCACGCGGCTTATCAGCGAGCGTGACATCATCCCGAATCGCGCTGCTGGGTACGAGATCGACAACGGCCAGCTCAAGAATCAGGAGTGGGTCTCGCCCACGTTCAACGCCACTGCCGATGGCACGCTTTATTTCAATATTCTTGACCTGGCCAAGTGGGATGGGGCGCTCTATGGCACACAACTTCTCAAACAATCTAGCCTTGACCGTATTTGGGCCGTCTTTCCGCTGAATGATGGGAAACCAAATCCGGCCGGCTATGGATTTGGATGGAATATCGGTAAGCAGAACGGTCATAAATATATCGGGCACGGTGGCTCATGGCAGGGCTTCACATGCAACATCTCTAGATACCCTGACGACAGCCTCACGGTCGTAGTGCTCACGAACCTGGATGCGGCCCATTCCAATCCAGGGATGATAGCTCAGGTTGCCGCCGGTCTTGCCGACCCTCCCCTCCTTCCCGCGAAGCTCACTGCCATCGCCGACGCTCAGCCCGCCATTGGGGCCTCTTTGGCAAAACTACTGGACCACGTAGTGGCAGGCGAGGACATCCGTCCGCAGACTACGGCCGAGCTTTCTGCACGCATCACGCCAGACACCAGTAAATGGGTCCAGCACAGGCTTTCCACCCTTTGGCCCGGCGGTAGTCTTACCCTCGTCAAACGCATGCCTTCGTCTGACGCAGCTGGCCAGTTTACGTCCGTGTTCCGCCTTAGCAAGCAGAGCGACGCCGTTTTGATTTTTTTCGGCCTCGATTCCAACGGCAAGGTCTCCACGCTGCGAACTGCGCCTGACCGCGAGTACGACTGGTAATTCCAATTGCCCGATAAATCGCATAACCGCACGTGTGGCACTCTCAGATCAGAGATCGCAGTGGGGGCTCGGCAGAGATTCCGGACGGATTCGTGTATTCGTTGAAGCGACCTCGCCAGCGCCGCTTTAGTACTGTCGCTGAGTCACGGGTCACTCCGAAATAATCCACTTGATGGATGATTAACAGCCTTCACGTCGATGTGGAATCCGTCGCGGACCTGGCCGACCAAATGGCCGGTAATAACCCACTTATCGGGACTTAGCGGAGCATCGGGTAGGCGATCACTTTCGGTACGCAAATTTATTAGGATGTGTCACTGCCTTGCATTGTAGAACTGCCGATGGAACCCCTGCGCAACCTCGGTCTATAATTTCTCGGTATTGACGATTTCCTGGCTTCCCCGGAAGAGGGCGAATATGAGGCCGGCAACAATCGCATACTTCCTGATGCTTCTTTGTTGGCGAGCTGGTGCTCAATCGCCGCCGGTGCCGACTGACACAGCGAAGAGCCAGAACAATGAGAAATGTGTAGTTGCAGGAACCGTCGTGAGGCTAGACACGGGGGAGCCCCTCAAGAAGGCCACGGTTATCCTTCGCAGTCACGACAGTGTGGAGCAGTCCGCGTTCGCTATCACGGATGCTCAGGGACTCTTTCAATTCGACAAGGTAGAGCTAGGCACATATTCCCTGGAAGCGTCGCATAACGGTTTTGTGAAACTCAGATATGGGCAGAAGAAGCACACGGATCCAGGCGCTAATCTCAGCCTCGCGGCCGGTCAGAAGATAACTGACCTTGTTTTCAAACTACCCCGGACAGCATCGATCACAGGCCGCGTAATGGACGAGGATGGGCAGCCCCTGCCGAATGTTGACGTGAAGGTGTATCAAGCATCCAGCCGAAGTGGCAAAAGCCAGCTTGGCGCTGTCGGTGGGGCGTCGACGAACGACTTAGGCGAATATCGCATTTTTGATCTTGCGCCTGGCCGCTATTATGCTCGAGCTAACTATCAGGGATGGAAAGACGTTATGGGGATTAAGCCATCCTCGTCCAAGAGTTCGAAGGAGAGCTATCCGCCAACCTTCTATTTGAATACCGCAGACCCGCTGAGGGCTGCGGCAATCATTGTGAATCCAGGAGACGAAATCCCGTCGGTGGATTTTCTATTGAAGCCTACGCATGTTGTCACCGTCCGCGGAAAAGTGCTCAACACAATCTCGAGCCGTGCCGATGGCAATCTCAGCGTAACACTAATGTCGCGTGGAATGGTGGGTAATGACTTGCCATCAGAGAATGCAGAGGTCTGGAACAAAGAAGGTCGATTCGAATTTCGAGACGTGTTTCCGGGTTCGTACATCATCGGGGCCTGGTGGAGTGTTAACCAAGAACATTATGTGGCCCGACGAGAGGTGGAGGTCGGTGACGCGGACGTCGAGGGAGTTACCCTGACAATTGCGCGCGGTGTAGACGTGTCTGGCCACGTTGCCTGGGAAGAAAAGCCGCCGAGCGAAGTGCAAAACGTCCACGTGGCGTTGCGGGCCTCCGACCGAGGTCCCTACTCCTGGAACTCGGGAGCTTTCGAAGCCAAGCCGGACGGAGCTTTTGTCATCAAGAACGTTGAGGAGGGCATCTACAAGCCACACGTTTTCACCGGAAGTTGGGAATGTTTTTTGAAGTCTGCGGTATACGGGGGGCGGATGTAACAGATGGCGGCCTGGCCGTTCACGCAGGCACCGATGCGGCGCTCGAACTAAAGCTGAGCTGCCGGGCCGCGCGGATTGAGGGCGTTGTCCTGACGCGAGATTCCGTTCCCGCGTCAGGGGTCTACGTGGTGGCGATTCCGGATGCGCCGCATCGTGACAACGAATGGAGGTATCGCGCAGAGCTGACTGACCAAAATGGGAGATTCTTATTGCGCGGTATGGTGCCCGGAGAATACCGGATTTTCAGCTGGGATTCTGACGTCGATCTTAATTGGTACGATGCCGGGCAAGTCAAGCCGTACGAGAGCAAAGGCGTCCCCATAACCGTAGAGGCAGGCGATCGAAAGACCGTGCAGCTTAAAGTGATCGAGACTGAAAACGCCTCGCAAGCGAAGCAGTAGAGTATTAGGGCACAGACAGATTTCAGTCGAACGGCAACTGATGGATGTGCTGGCGATAGATCTCCTGCGTGACAGCCGGGAGGACAAACTTCATCCATCAGAATGCCGTTTCTCGCCAGATTGACCGGATGGAACAATCGCGGCGAGTGGATCGACGATTCCTTCGAATCTGTCAAATTGGCGAAACCTGAAATTAAGGATTTGGCGTCCGGTTGTATTGAGTCCGCGGAGGGGCGATATGTTTTTCAGCCAGTCATTCCAAGATGGCCTGGAGGGCAGCCCCGGTTTCACCGGCTTTATTCGAGTGATTGATTTGCCGCGACGGCTGTGCCCGTTAATCTCTTCAAATCCTGTGTGATGGCGTATAGCGCCACGTCGAAGTTGTGGTCGTGCGTTTTTTGCAAGAATGCAAACTCTATCGATTCCGTCAGCGCCCAAAGCACGTAGTGCGTTTTCCTATCGAGGATGACAAGCCGGAACATCGGCAGCGGATCGGCCGCACCATTCTGCTTGTTGGGGTTTTGGGGGCCAAGGGGTGCGATGAGGCGCAACTCAAACACCAGGTCAGCTTCCGACGGATCGTCGACGAGCCCGTATCGGCCCCAGCTTTTGATGTCCGTGTAAAATTCGTTGTACGGGCGATCCGGATCGCCGCTGAAGGGATGCGGAAAAAGCCCGCTGTCTGCGCCTGCATTCGATATGAAAATCTTCTTCGCATTCAACAATGCAGGCGGTACGGGTGCGAGTTGGATGGGAGGGGGAACGGCCACTTGAGCGCGTGCGGCAACTGCGGTAAGCAAAGCAACACAGACAAACACCAAGATTCTCAGCTGGGTACGATTCGTCACGGCATCCTCCAAACCGACAGGGCATTGGACCGCTATTTAGAAGGACGCAGGTGAAATGCGGCTGGTTACGAATCGGCAGGCGAGGTGTGTTCTGTTGACAACGGACTTGGAGATACCGTCCACGAACCGTTCTGCTTCTAAGGAATACTGCACGAACGAACCGCTGATAGAAAAACGGATGGGACGACTCCCCGACTCGCGAACGACGGGTGGCGGTTAGGTTAGCCGAAAGTCCCTAGCTGGAGAGTCGAGTGGCTTGGCTGGGAATCGGCACAGCGCCTTCGCCGCCAAGCAAACGACGGTTCAGTGCTCCACCCGAAAAAAGCATTTCTTCGATCGCGGCATCCACGGCCGACTGCGTCAGGACATTGCCATGCGAGGATTCGATCTGAAACTGGGCGCATCGGCGCAGCAGTTCCTTAATGAACGCCCCACTGACACCCTTGGTGCGACTAACAACCAGTTCCATGAGTTCTTCAGAGATTTCCAGGCCACGGGCGTAGAGTTTCGCTAGCTTCGCGCGGCCCTCCCCGTCAGGCAGCGGAAACTCAATCGCCTGATCAATGCGACCGGGTCGGGAAGCCAGTGCTGGCTCGATCTGTTCCGGACGATTCGTGGTCAGGATGATCAAGACCTCGGCATCTTCTTGCAGGCCATCCATCTCGTTCAGCAGCTTGTTCAGAAGAATCTCCTCGCCCGGGCCGTGCATGTGCGTGCGTTCACGAGCAATGAGGTCCACGTCCTCGATGACCATCATGGACGGCTGCAGAAAACGTGCCAGCCGGAAATACTCCCCGAGCAGCCCGACTTGCTCTGCCGTCACGAGTAAGGTCGTATGGTTTTTCAATTGCGAAGCCAAATAATGGATCGTATAGGTCTTGCCGGTGCCCGGCGGTCCGTAGAACAAAATCCCCTTCCGCGCCTGAAACTGCAGCGTCTTTAGCTGCTCTCGCGCCATCATGAATGCGGCTACATTGTGGTCGAGCACCGCAAGAGTTTTCTCTGGGAGGATCACACTGTCGCGGTTGATTTTGGCCAAACGGTGCACTTTGACCATGCTGCCGCCACCCAATGGATCGATGTGGCCTTCCAGAGAGATGATTCGCCCTCGATAGGTTCGGCCCTGGCCGACCAGAAGTTCGAGTTCGCGGAAAAACTCCTGTGAAAACTGCGCCCCGCGCTCCCCCGCCGGGACGGCAATTTCAACCTGCACGCCGGTGCGGAGCCCAAAGCGACCGCCTGGTGCCATCAGGATCGCGAACGGCAAATCCTTATCGCGCGACAGCCATAAACCGTTCTTCAGACAGCGAACTGGAATCGGTTCGCCCACGTCGATCTCGTCGTGTTGAAGTGGACCGGCATCAATCGGGAAATATGCTCCCCCCAGTGTGTTCGCAAGGGCCGGTACCTCATGCTGATTTGGCGAGAGGATTCCGAGAAGCTTTGTGCCGGTACGGGGTTTGAATAGGTCCTCAAGCGCCGACTGGATATCGACCCTGGCGGCTATCGGAAACTGGCGCCCTGCCGTCGCGATTTCGCCGGGAGACACGCCGAAATGCCTGAGCAAAGTCTTGCGTAAGCGCGACCCTCCAACGCTTCCGTGACCGACAGAAAAGGCGAATCCCATTTAGCCTTCATGATAGGTCTTCCATTAGTTGCCGCCAAGCCTCACCTGGCTTGGTAGCGCCTGATAAAACAGCGTTCGCGTACACATGGGATCCGCCCACATGGAATCCGCCGCGAACGCCGGCCGTGCAAACGGACGAGAACGGCACTATACGTCCACTGGTAAGCAGATTCGGCTTCGCAAGACGGGAACCATCCCTATCGCTTGTGTGAAGGGCTGTTTCCAAGAGCCATCTGACAAGCCTCTCATTCGCAGGGGCTGCACTTTTGTCGGATCAATCCACGACGGACAGCGCAATTTGGGAAAACCTGAAGTAGACTGCCATCAGTCTCGACTGAAGGCGTCGCTAGCGCAGACCCTTTGCCGCGACCAGCATCTCATCACCGCGGGCTCGCACGCGAACGTCCTCGGTGAAGTTGACCCAACGCACCACTCTCGCCGAGTCCACCAGGAACTCTGCAGGCCGGGCGATGTCATGCCCGTCAGTCCCGCCGCCCACGTGCAGCAGATCGTAACGGCGTATCACCTCCGCGTTTGGATCGGAAAGAAAAGTGAAAGTGTAACCTGCCTTCTTGCATAGATCGCGCGAGACCTCGGGCGGGTCCACGCTGATCGCCACCGGGCGGACGCCTGCCGCCTTAAATTCGGCTAGCTGTTTCTCAATCCCTCGCAACTCGAGGTTGCAGAACGGTCACCAATATCCGCGATAGAAAACCAGCAGAACCGCTTTAGGAGGGACGACCCGCGAGTCGTCGGCTGCTGGTGCGAATAGCTGGGCCATCGAAACCGCCTGACCGCTGGTGTCGGCCAGCGTGAAGTCAGGCGCCGTTTGCCCTACCTTCGGCGCCCCCGCGGAGGCTGGGATTGCCCGGGCTTGGAAGAATAAGAAGATCGCTACGCCCACGAGCAGTAGTGAAACCAGAGCGAGGATCGAGCTTAGGATTTTGCCAAGATAGACTCGCGGTTGCCCGAAAGCGCGCTGTAGTCCCCTGACCAGGAAAATCAGCGAAACCCCGGCCAGCAGAACGCTCAGCCAGGGTATGGCCCGCTGTCCGGGAGGGTTGACGAAGAAAACCGCATTGCACAAAAGTGCACCGAGGGCGAGCAGAAACCCCAACCACAGAGCCCAGTTCCTGTGGCTTTGGATCATGTCGGGCATGACAGAGGGAAGTGTAGCAGACTTGTGCCGCCTCGGCTGCGATACCACGAGGGATACCGGCTGCCCCACCGGGGAATCGGCGTGATGCTAGCAGACCGCCAAAGCTACGGCCAATTCTAACTCCCTTTAGGTTTTGGCGGATAAATCCTTATAAATCATGCCATTGGCTGAGGATAAAGAATTGAACAAAAAGTGATGGGCCGCGGATTGTATGCCCAGCCTTGTTTCCACATACTGCCCCAGCTCTTCCGCTTGGTGACCGTCCTCTTTACCAAGAATGAATGGCAAAGAAATTAAGGTGAAAATTCGAAGGAGAGAAACAATGAATCGAAAGAAGATGTTCCGGGTTCTTTGGAGCGGGCGGTTTTCCGTCCCTGCAGCACTGATTGCATTGGGGTTGTTGTTTTCGGCCGCCAGCGCCAAGGCTGGTGGTTGCGCCATTCCTTACAAACCGGGAGCCGCCCCCGCAATTCCTTTGCTCAGCCCTCACCCGGAGGAAGAGTCGAACCAGCCTGCCACCATCGTGGGTTTGTGGCATGCGCTTTATACTGCAAATTCTGATGATAATTTTCCTCCGGGAGGGCCTTATCCCCCCACACCCTTCCCGTTCCTCGAATCCTTCAAAACGTGGCACGCGGATGGAACTGAATTTGAAAATGCATTTCTTCCACCCGTCGGCGGGAATATCTGTTTCGGGGTCTGGAAGGACCTGGGCGACCACCGCGTCAAGCTGCACCATATCGGTTTAATGTTTGCCCAGGACGGCAGCATCTCAAGCATTTTCACCGAAGACGAAACGGTTACGGTCGCATCCGACGGCAAAACCTACAAAGGTATGTTCGATTTCAAACTCTGGCCTCCCAGTTACGCTGCCGTCGGCGTGGGAGTACCAATATCAGAAGTCAAGGGAACCATGGCCGCAACACGCATCGCGGTCGATTGACCAACACCCAACCCAAAAAAATGCTTGCCCTATGCCGTGGCGAAGGGGATGGCACTCGCATCCCCTTTGCCGCCCGCCCCATTTGGGGAATCGGAGCCGTTATATCAGTTGCAATTGCTGCGCTCGGGAGCGTAATGCCATCTGTCTTCGGACTGTTCACTCTGCCTTTTTGGGTTCTTCCTGCTTTGGCCGGGTTGCGCGGTCATGACAACGTGATGCTGCAATGCCCCGCCATTAGCGTCGCCGCGTCCGGCGTCGGGAAGTTTTCGAGGAGCTACGGCAAAGCCTTCAGCGCGTCTCCGCCGCCTGTTTCACCGTCAGGGCGGGAATTTCCTGCTGCTTTACCAAGTCATCGTACGACTTCACGTCAGTGGCAACAATGGCTTTCCACTTCGCCAATTGCTCATCGACCGCTTTGTTAAGCATGTCAAACACTTCGTAAGACTGCTTTGTTGGTGCGGCGTCGGCGCTGTCTACCACGCCGCCTAGCGCCGCCAGGTGGTTGTTCAAGCGAACCGGAAAATTCAATACGTCCTGTCCGCTCTTGGCTTTGGTTTGGATCAACGCCTCCTCCACCTCGGTCATTTTCTTGTCCAGCGATTTGCCGGCGTCGGCAAGCGCTTTCCCGCGAGGGTCGTTCTTCAGCCGCTTGTTGATGGCGTTAATTTGTTCCCGCAAATCGCGGATCTCGTTGATGGTGTCATCAGTCTCGGTCAGTCTGTCTCGGATCTTTATGAGCAAAGCGAACTGCTTTTCCAAATCGGCTTGCGTCACGGCTAGGCGCGGATCCGGATTGATCTCCAGTGGCGCGTCGTAGCTCCTGCCCATGACGGTGAGCTTCACTTGGTATTTTCCCGGAAGGGCTCGCGGCCCGCTGGTGCCGCCGCCCCACAAGGGGGCGTGGGGCACCTTGCTGGCACCTTCGTAGTTGAGGTCCCAGACGAAGCGGTTCAATCCCGCTTCGCCGGGCAGCGTCCCGGCATTGCGATCAAGGGCGCCGAAGCCTTCATCCTGCTCGCCCTCTTCTTCTTTCTTCGGGAAGTGACGAATCACTTTGCCAGACGCGTCGAGAATGTCGAGCGTAATTTTGGGAGCTTCACTTTCGGATGTTTTCGAATCGCTGTCCTTCTTCTCGGATTCTTTCTTGTCGGGGTCCGGCTTCTTTAGCGAAGTTTTCAGCCAGTAGTTAATCACCGCGCCGGCCGGCGGATTCTTGCCGGTGTTGGCGCCGCCGCGGAAGAAAGAGCCGCGGAACACGGTGTGATTTGCTGCTGCAGGCGTGAACAAATGTGCAGCGTCCTGAGGAATAGAGTCGCTGTACTGCTCGAGCGGCGTGATGTCATCGAGCACCCAGAAGCTGCGGCCGTGCGTGGCGACAATCAAGTCATTGTTCTTCACCGTGAGATCGTTCACCGGTGAGATCGGTAGATTCAACTGCATTGGCTGCCATTGCTCGCCGTCGTTGAAGGAAACGAAAACGCCGGACTCCGTGCCCGCGAAGAGCAAGCCGGCACGCCTGGGATCGACGCGCACGGCGTGGACATAGTCATTCGTGGGAAGGCCGTTCACGAGCCTGGTCCAGGTCTTACCGAAGTCGGTGGTTTTGAAAACGTAGGGCGCGAAGTCGTCCATCTTGTGCCGCTCGACGGCCAGGTACGCGGTGCCTGCATCTTTAGAAGAAGCTTCGATCATGCTGACCGTGCCCCATTCCGGCATAGCTTTGGGAGTGATGTTCTCCCAGTGTTGGCCTCCATCGCGGGTGAGTTGCACTAGTCCGTCATCGGTCCCCACCCAGATCAAATCCTTTTGCGCAGGCGATTCCACAACGGAAAAAATCGTGTCGTACACTTCAATGCCGGTGTTGTCTTTCGTGATCGGGCCGCCGGAGGCTTGCTGCTTTTGCTTGTCGTTGCGAGTCAGGTCGTTGGGGCTGATGATGCTCCAGCTCATGCCCGCGTCCGTAGTCTTGAACAGCACTTCACCGGCGAAGTAAAGAGTCTTAGGGTCGTGCGGCGAAAACACAATCGGCTCGGTCCACTGGAAGCGGTGCTTCACATCGGCGGCAGCCCAGCCGATCGGATTTACCGGCCAGGGGTTTACGGACTGAGTTTCTCCGGTGCGGTGGTCATAGCGCGTGATTTCTCCGCCGTAGGACCCGGCATACACAATTTCGGGATCTGTGGGGTCGGGAGCGATGTAGCCGCTTTCGCCGCCCCCAACGTCGTACCAATCCGGCCGGTCGATTGCACCATCGGCGCTGGCGCTGGCGATACCCACGGTGGAGTTGTCCTGCTGCGCACCATAGATGTAGTAAGGAAAGCGATTGTCGGTGGTGACGTGATAAAACTGCGCGGTCGGCTGGTTGTAAACGCTGGTCCAGCTCTGCGCGCCATCGGTGGAGATGGTGGCGCCGCCGTCGTTGCCGTTAATGAGGCGCTGCGGGTTTGTGGGATCGATCCACAGGCCGTGATTGTCGCCGTGCGGCACGCGCAAAGGATTGAAAGTCTTGCCGCCATCGTTGGAACGGTAGACGCCGGTGTTGAGAATGTAGACGGTGTCGCCGGACTTGGGATCGGCGAAAATGTGTGAGTAATACCATGCGCGCTGGCGGAAGCGGTGATCGTCAGTGGTGAGCTGCCAGTTCTCGCCGCCGTCATCGGAGCGGTAAATGCCGCCTTTCTCGGCCTCGACGACCGCCCATACGCGGTTCGGGTTTGCTCCGGAAACGGTTACGCCGATGCGTCCCAAAACCGTTTCGGGCAGTCCATGCGCTTTGATTTCTTTCCAGGTCGTGCCGCCATCCGCGGAGCGATACAGCCCGCTTCCAGGACCGCCGCTATCCATGCTCCAGGGAGTGCGCCGGGCCTGCCAGAGCGCCGCGAACAAAATATTAGAGTTGCTGGGGTCGAAGGTGATGTCAATCGCGCCGGTCTTGGCATCCTTATATAGGACCTTGTCCCAAGTCTTTCCGCCGTCGCGAGTGCGGAAGACGCCCCGCTCCTCGTTGTCGCCAAAGGGATGCCCTAGAGCAGCGACGAACGCGATGTCCGGATTTTTCGGGTTCACAATCAAGCGGCCGATGGCGCGCGTGTCGCCAAGCCCGGCAAACTTCCAGGTCTTGCCCGCGTCGATGGATTTGTACACCCCGTTTCCGCCGACGATGTTGCCGCGGATGCACGCTTCCCCAGTGCCGACATAAATGACGTTGGGATCGGATTCGGAAACCGCGATAGCACCGATGGAAGGCGAAGCGTCCTTTTCCTTGTCAAAGAGAGGCTTCCAATTGAGGCCGCCGTCGGTCGTCTTCCAGACGCCGCCTGCCACGCCGCCAAAATAATAAGTGTTGTCCTGGCCGACCACGCCGGTAACGGCCAGAACACGTCCGCCGCGAAACGGCCCGATGAGGCGATAGGTCAACCCCTTCCACGGACCTTTGTCCTCTTCATCGTCCTTCTGGGCGGGCGCGGGACCAGCAGGTGCCGCCTGTGAAGTCTCTTGCTTCTTGTCAGCGGCCCTTTCGGCGGATTTGTTCGGCTTTTGTTTCTGCGCAAATGCGGGAGTGACTAGCAAAGTGAGAAGCGTTAAAACAGCAATCGTTCGCAATGTTTCCTCCACAGGGGCGTTAGTCGGGTTGGAATCCTAAACGCTTACCGCACACAAGCAAAGCGAAAATATCGGCGTCAGTGCGACCAGGCTTTCCACCCTGGCGAAATCCACAAAATGATCTTGCGGCCTGGCCGGACCGCCTCGCGCGTCCCAAGCTCTACGAGTACGCGACTTACCAAGCACTGCAAACTGCGTCAAATGGATTTCAGGATTTGCTTACGCTCGCGTAAGTGATGATGTGAATCAGTTCGAGCCCGCAGGCCACTGAAAACATAACTTGTACCCGTCCGGATCGGTCACATAAGTTTGTTTCATTCCGTAATATGCAACCTTGGGTTGGCTTGCGGCAATCCCCTTTGCGATCAGGGTGGCATACGCGCCGTCAACGTCTCGGCAAGCAAAATAGATTATGGTGTCTGCATGCGCAGCGACACGAGCCTGGTCTGGCTCCGAAGGGCGAATGTTGTCTTCGTACATGTTGTTGAGCATCAACTCCACGCCATTGAGCCGCAGCATTGCCCATCCGTAGTCATCCTGGGCATCGGTGAAAGGTTTCGAGGTGTTGGCCACTTCAAATCCCAACGCGTCGCGGTAAAACGCAATGGATCTGGGGACGTCGAAGACGGCGAGAAGAGGCACGGCACTCTCAATGGGTATGGACATGGGAAGCTCCTTCTGGAGATATTGTAAGACGGAGCTTCCGAATCCGAATCGTGCATTGATCTTTTAGGAGTGTGATTAAGAAAATTGGAGGGTAATAATAGGCAACCTATACCTTACCGGGTTACGGAAGGGTTGCCCGTCGCGCGTAACGGGTCTCGAGTAGTCGTCCCCTCGCGGTCGTTCGGTAGGCCACGTTCAGAAGGTTTGAGTCTCAGGATCCCGTTGCGTCGCATTGCCTTTGATGGCACTTGAGCGTTGCGAGCTTCAGCCGGTGTAGAATTCCCGAATGCCCCTGTCTCCCGGAACTCGGTTGGGACCCTACGAGATCGTGTGCGCGATCGGCGCGGGCGGGATGGGTGAGGTGTATCGCGCGCGGGATTCCCGCCTTGGCCGTGACGTCGCGCTGAAAGTCCTCCCAGAAGCCTTCGCCCGCAATCCTGACCGCATGGTTCGCTTCGAGCGCGAGGCCAAAGTCCTGGCCTCGCTCAATCATCCGAACATTGCGTCGCTTTATGGACTGGAAGAATCGAATGGCGCCCGTGCGTTGGTCATGGAACTCGTCGAGGGGCCCACGCTGTCCGCGAGAATCCAGCAGGGATCGCTTCCCATTGGGGAAGCATTTCCGGTTGCCAAGCAAATCGCTGAGGGACTTGAGTACGCGCATGAACGTGGCATCATTCATCGCGATCTAAAACCTTCGAACGTGAAACTGACAGCCGACGGCCAAGTGAAAATATTGGACTTTGGTTTGGCCAAGGCTCTCGAAGACGAAAACACCGAAGAGGAGTTGCGGAACTCGCCGACTCTTAGCGCGGCAACAACTCGCGCGGGTGTGCTCCTCGGAACCGCCGCGTATATGTCGCCGGAACAAGCTCGCGGCAAGCGCGTCGACCGCCGAACGGATATTTGGGCTTTCGGTTGTGTGCTCTATGAAATGCTTTCAGGCTTTCCCCCTTTCGGAGGCGAAACCACTTCGGACATTCTGGCCTGTGTGATTCGCGCCGAGCCGGATTGGTCTTCTCTCCCGGCTTCCGTTCCGCCGCGACTCCGCGAACTCCTGCGTCGCTGTTTCCAGAAGGACCACAAGCAGCGCTTGCAAGCCATCGGCGAGGCTCGCGTCACGATCGAAGAGCTACTCGCAGGCGCGCCGGACGGCACGCCTCTCCCCGCCACACCAGTGGATGCGCGTCTCAAACTGCGGGAGCGCATCGCGTGGTTCGCCGTAGTGGCACTGCTCACGATAGTTGCGGCCCTGCTCGCCATTGGATATTTTTCTCGCGCGCCTAAACTTGCGCAGCCCATCATTTCGCAAATTGGGCCGCCAGAAAACACGAAGTTTGTTTTGGCGGGGCTTTCCGCAGGACCACCTGTGTTGTCGCCGGACGGCAATTCGCTGGCGTTTGCCGCCCGCAGCGCCGATGGTAAACAGCTCCTATGGGTGCGCTCCCTGGACGGAGAAACGGAACGAGCACTTGCCGGAACTGAAGGAGCCACATTCCCCTTTTGGTCGTCTGACAGCCGCTCGCTGGCGTTCTTTGCTAATGGCAAGCTTAATCGCATCGATGCCACCGGTGGCCCTTTGCTCGCCCTCTGCGACGCGGTCTCCGGCCGCGGTGGGTCTTGGGGAGCCGACGGCACCATCCTATTCGCTTTGTTATCTGGCCCGATACTTCGTGTTCCGGCGTCGGGAGGCACCCCTCAGCCCGTGACAAAACTCACTGGAGCTTTGAACCAGTTCTCTCACCGTTGGCCGCAGTTTCTGCCAGACGGCAGGCATTTCCTCTTCCTTGGCCAAGCTACTTCCTCAGGAGACTCCACGATCTATGTAGGCTCGCTGGACGGCGTTGATCCTAAGCTCTTGCTTCGAAACGAATCGAACGCAGTGTATGCCCCGCCGGGATATCTGTTGTTCTTGCGGCAAGAGACTCTGCTGGCCCAACCCTTCGATACCAACAAGCTGCAGCTCACCGGTGAGGCTGCGCCGCTGGCCGGGCACGGTGGCGTGGATAGCAACATGGCGAAAGCAAATTTCTCGGTTTCGGAGAATGGGATTCTGGTCTACGCCAATGGAACCATGAGCGAAGCCCGGCTTTTGTGGTTTGACCGCAGCGGCAAGCAGTTGGCAGAGACCGCCGGAGTGGACCTCTACGGCTTTCCGCGAATCTCCCCGGATGGCCGCAAGCTGGCGGTCTCCAAGCTGTCCGCGGCTAGCTCGTCCGGCATTTGGATATTCGATCTCCATCGCAATACCAGTTCGCGCCTTACCTTCTTTGCCGGGAAGGACGCCATGCCGGTGTGGTCGCCCGACGGCAAATTCATAGCTTTCGCATCAAGTCAGGGCGCGAACCGGCACATCTATCAGCAGGCTGCTGACGGAACAGGAACTGCCACCCCGCTGGTAAACGCCCAATCGGACGAAATCCTTCCCTCGTGGTCTTCCGACGGACGCTACCTCATTTTCCAGAGTCACTCCAATCAGGGAAACTCACCCTGGGAAATTTGGGCGGCGCAGTTGTTCGGTGATCGCAAAATGTTTCCACTTGCCCAGAACCCGCACTTTTTACAAGGCGATGCGGCCCTCTCACCCGATGGCAAGTGGTTCGCGCACGACACCGATGAAACAGGAAGACTGGAGGTGTACTTGGCGCCGTTTCCCCACGGCGGAGGAAAATGGCAACTCTCGACCAGCGGCGGCGGTTGCGCGCGCTGGCGTGCTGATGGACGCGAGCTTTTCTACATGTCATTGGATAATAAACTGATGTCCGTGGAGATCTCCGAACAAGGTTCGAGCGTGGTCATCGGAAAAGTGCAGCCATTGTTTCAGGCCAATCCGGTTCCCAGGGCTCCTGAATGCATGTATGACGTGGCGCCCGATGGGCAGAAGTTCGTGGTCGTCACCCTAGCCCTGGAGCCGGGATCCCAACCGGAGACGTTAGTCGTGAATTGGCCTGCCCTGCTGAAGAAACAACGCCAACAATGATGCTCGGAGCGTAGCGAAACGGGTTGTGAAAACGAACAACAAAGTTCCGGGCGGATGGTCGGCAAACCTACCTTACCGGATTACGGAAGGGTTCGCCGTCACTCGCGAACTGTCAGCAGCAGAATCGGATGGGATTCTATAGCCCCACACCTTAACCGGCGCATTCTCAACGGATTCGGGCGCCAGCGGGCGGGCTTCAGGGCTTGTCAGGATTTTCCGCGTGAGATGCCAATCCGACTGAGGCCGTCTTCCTGTCCTTGAACCTCGCAGCAAGCAACTTGTCAGTGGCCATGTAGCCCACGGTCATGGCCACAACGAGGAGAGCGCCAAGGAGTTTGGGGGGGCTTGGAACAGGAACATCAAAGCATCGGCAACCGATGCCAATCAGCAACCCTAAAATCAGTCCCACAATCGTCTTTATCATGCTTCACTCCTGCGAGAGATTTGCGACCGGCTCAATCGATTTGGATTTCGGCCTGATGTTCGAGTTCTGCCGAAACATATTTTGCGGATCGTATTTGCTCTTTAGGCTGACCAGTTTTTCGTAATTGGGGCCATACGCTTCACGGACGCGGGCTTCGCCTTCTTCCAACGCATCCTCCAAAGCGTTGACATAAACAGCCCGCTCGGCAAAGGGTTCCAAGGCTTTCCAACATTCCCGAGCCCACCGGATCATCTTGTCCGTCTCGGATGGGTCATCCGTGGCTGGGTGGACCAATAAATCGTAGTGATCGTAACGATGAGGAAACGCTGTCGCGTTGCTGGCTATTCGAGTGGCGGCACCATGCAATTGCTGGAAAGCGATATTTGTAAAGGTGGTAGGAAGCGCCGACGAATATTTCAGAGTGGTGTCGATTGCGGCGTCACTCAGTCTGCGAATGTTGTGGGCTTTGTTGTAATAGTGCCGGCCCGGCGGCCACGTCTCGTCGAGAAGACCTTGCATTTCCAAGTACGCGCGAGGTTGAACGAGGTCTGCCAGGGGTTTTGCAACGGTCCTCAGTGGCTTCAAGGCTTTTTCCCCTTCTTCGAGGGTCCCGCAATAGCAAACGATCGAAGCGAAACCCGGATTTCCGTCTGGACCGGTGAGGACCACGCCGACCGTCGTCAACTCGTCCGGGGCGGCGCCAGAAAACTCGTCAAACAAACGCAAGACGCCTTTTTGCAAAGGATGGAGGATGATGCCGCCCAATACGTGGTCTACGGGGTGGAGTCGGTATTCCAGCTCAGTGACAATTCCGAAATTCGCGCCTGCTCCCCGTAAACCCCAGAACAGATCGTCGTGCTGCTCCGCGCTGCAATGCACAAGGCACCCTTCAGCAGTCACTAGCTCGGCTGAGAGCAGGTTGTCACAGGCCAAGCCGTATTTACCGGCCAACCAACCGTATCCTCCGCCGAGGGTCAAGCCGGCAATCCCGGTGTCCGTGTTCACACCCAGCGTGGTTGCCAAACCAAATTTTTGAGTTTCTCGATCAAATTGGCCGAGCCTCAGGCCGGTTTGGGCCCGAACCGATCGGCGTCCCGCGTCCACGGAGATAGCTTTCATCAAAGACAAATCGATAACTAGACCGCCGTCGCAGACCGCTTTTCCGGCATAGTTATGGCCGCCTCCCCGCACCGAGATCAGCAACTCATGTTCTCGGGCGAAATTGACGCAAGCGATCACGTCGTCCGTTCCGGTGCATCGCGCGATCAAGGCAGGCCGCTTATCAACCATCCCGTTCCACACTCGGCGAGCGGCGTCATAGCCTTTATCGGCGGCCGACAATAATTCGCCGCGGAATTGTGCCCTGAAATTCTCGGAAGTCTTCGGAGGCAGTCTTGTATGTCCTCCGTTCATTTTGACGATTTGCAGTTCATTCATATCGTTCGTTCTCGCTTCGTTTCACGCACGGCCGGCTCACCCGCATTGTTGGCTTGCAGCGTGTGCGCTAGAATTGCTTGTTCAAATGGTGGATCCCGCGCCGGGGGTTTGCCCGCGTTTGCTGGAAAGACTAGAGCAATATCAAGTTGGAGTCTTGAAGAAATTCTGAAGCATTTCTGAAATTCTGCTCGCCACGACACTCATGCGTTCCAGCACTCTTTTCTATCGCTTTGGCCCATTTCAATTGGCTCCCGCCGAGCGCCTCCTTCTGCGCGATCGCCAGCGGGTTCAGCTAGCGCCTAAGTTATTCGAAACACTTTTGCTTCTGGTTCAGAACGCAGGACACCTTGTCGAAAAAGAAATGCTGATGCGCGCGGTCTGGAAAGGTACGTTCGTTGAAGAGGGTAGCCTTGCCCACAGCGTCTCAGCCTTGAGAAAACTTCTGGGAAATGGCTCAAAGGGAAAACGCTACATAGAAACGGTGCCGCGGCACGGCTACCGTTTCGTCTTCCCTGTTGCATCGGACCAAAGGAGACTTCCCGATGCAGCGGGTCCGCCAGCCTTACATTCTCTTGCCGTGCTGCCCCTTGCGAATCTCTCGCAAGATACGGATCAGGATTATTTCGCCGACGGAATGACCGAGGCGCTCATCACCGGCCTCGCACGGGCCGTCTCCTTGCGAGTCATTTCCCGTACTTCGGTCATGCGATATAAGAACCTACGCCAGCCTCTGCCCAAAATTGCGGAAGAGTTGAATGTCGACGGAATCATCGAGGGCACCGTATTTCGAGCCGGAAAACGCATACGCATCACCGTCCAGTTACTTCATGCACCGACCGACCGACATTTATGGACAAGCAGTTACGAACGCGAACTTCGAGACATTCTGACATTGCAGAGAGAACTCGCTGAAGCTATTGCTTGCGAGATCAGCGGTCAATTAAAAAGTCCGCGACGCCGAGTGCGGAATATTGCTCCGCGTCACAGTGCCGAGGCTCACGAAGCTCATCTCAAGGGGCGGTATTGGTGGAACCAGAGGACCGAACAAGGTCTTAGCAAAAGCATCGAATTTTATCGCGAGGCGCTTTCGATAGACTCGGGCTATGCGCTGGCCTATGCAGGGCTCGCCGACTCATACGCTTTGCTGGGCAGCAGGCGTTTGGGAGGGAACTCTCCCAGTGAAACCATGCTCAAAGCGAGAGAGAACGCAAAAAAAGCTCTCTGTCTGGACGAGACCCTGGCCGAAGCACACCTGTCATTGGCCTTCGTGAAATTCCAGTTCGACTGGGATTGGACCGGCGCCGAAAAAGAATTTCGGCGGGCGATCAATCTGAATCCAAACTCTGCCACGTCTCACTATCGTTACGCCATGTATCTGGCGACGATGTCACGAATGAGCGAAGCCGTATCCGAAATGAAACGCGCCCACGAGCTTGATCCTTTGTCTCCGATTATCTTGACGGCACAGGGAAGACTTTTTCACTTCCAGAGAAGGTACGACAATGCCATCGAGTGCCACCGAAAAGCCTTGGCCATCGGCTCGAACTTTATCGAAGCTCATTTCAATCTCGGGATGGTGTACGAACAAAAGTTGATGTTTCGAGAAGCCATCTCACAGTTCAGCAAGGTAACTCGGCTTTGTGGCCCTCGCGCTTCTTTTTGGTCGGCGGGACTGGGTCACGCTTATGGTTTGGCGGGCATGCACAAGCGGGCTCGCAACATTCTCAACCATTTACTTGAGACAACATCTCCTGTGAGCGCGACGTCCCCCTTTGACGTGGCATGGGTCTATTTGGGTTTGGGAGAAAAGGACGCTGCTCTCACTTGGATGGACAAAGCGTTCGCCGAGCATTGTAGTCCCCTCGTGTATCAAGACATTGAACCTGCGCTCGACCCGCTTCGCCCAGACCCGCGATTCGAAAATCTCTTGCGTCGCATGGGGTTATCTCATCAAAAATCTTGAAGAACGTGAGCTGCATGACTTGCCAGGCACTTTTTACATGGTCCTAGCTAGGGGATGAATTCTGCCTCCGTTTAGCCGCACAGGACTTAAAAATGGCTACGACACCGAGTATTGACCAACCAACGTGAACCACAGCCATCCGAGAGGACAGGAACCTAATACGGATTTCGTTGTTGGTGGGGATGCTGTCCCGAAACATGAATACGTGGGCATCGGCGATTTTTTCTCGATCTGAGGACGCCCTTTCCACCACCAGCCGACGACATTCACACCATCTGCATCCCCGGCGAAGAAGCTAGCGAAGACCTGCTCATCCGTGACGGTTCCAAGTCTCTTGCAGGCCTTTCTCCACCTTATCCGTGGGGGCGTAAAACCCCGCCCTTGCACGGTTCAGAAGGGTTCAGCGTACAAGTGAACGCGCCGAACAAGATCGGAAAACCGGGATGAGGACTTCAGGTCGTCAAAGGCCGGTTCGATGTTGAGCTCCGTCATAGACAGAGAACGCTCCCTATATGCTTTCTCAAGTGACTCGAGAGCTTTCTCCTTTTCACCCAACCTCGCCAGAACGATGGCGGTACCGGAAGAAGACGAATAGCCTTCTGGCGGGTCCTCCTTTCCCCCGGAAAATTCAAGAACCTTCAGCCAAAATCCCCGATAACCTGAAGCCGCGTAGGCCCGCCGCAGTTCTTCGCCTTCCGCGACCGCGCTCTTGGGATCTTCTCCGGAGAGGATGCGTGCCCTAGTTTCTTCCTCGATAGCCTCTTCGTATTTTCCAATGGAGGCGTAAAGGTGGCTCAGGCGCTCGTGGTTCATGGCGAAGTTCGCATTGAGTTGGTTCGTTTTCTGAAATTGCGTCTCGGCCTCATCGTATCTACGGGCCCAAATAAATGTGCGGCCCAGAAAAGATTGGATGGGGAGCGAGAAAGGATCGAGGCGCACGGCTTCCTTCATCTCAGCGATGGCTTCTTTGTGTCGGCCAAGTGGGGATAGATAACTGTTCGAATAGAAAAAGTGGCTGGTGGCATCACTCGGATTGAGCTCAATGGCGCGACGGAATTCGCGTTCCGCGCCAGGCCAGTCGTAGTCAAAATGAGCTTTAACGAAGCCAAGGACAGTGTGCGCTTCGCCGAGCGAGCCATCGATGCCGACAGCTCGTGCTGCGGCGCTGCGGGCGCGGGGCATAGCTTCGGCGGGCTCCGATAGACCAAAGATGGGAGCGAGCATGTAGGTGCGCGCAAGACTGGAGTAGGCCGGAGCATAATTTGGGTCGATTTGAATAGCGCGATTAAAATCGGCAATGGCCCGCTCAAATGCATCCTTCGTCCGAAGGTTCCAAGACTGTAGTCCTTGGAGATAGGCTTCGTGGGCTTCGGAGTTGAGAATCGTGACACTGGCTAGGCGTCTTTCGGTTTGCTCAGAAAGGGTAAGTTGAATTTTGGCCGCGATTTCGCGGGCTACCTCGCTCTGAAGCTTAAGGACGTCATTGAGGTCTCGGTCAAAGCTATCGGCCCATAAGTGGCTCTGGTCAGCAGCTTGTATGAGCTGGGCGGTTACACGGACGCGCTGACCCTCGCGTCTGACGCTGCCTTCGAGCAGGTAGGCTACGCCTAACTCGTGCGCGATTTGCGCGGCGTCTTTGTGCGCACCTTTGTATTGCATCGACGAAGTCCGCGCTATAACACCGAGGTGTGCCGGATCAAGGCTGCCGAGCTGGGCAATCATTTCTTCGGTGATCCCATCTACAAAATAATCCTGATGGGGATCATCGTTCATATTCACAAAAGGCATAACGACGAGCATCACTTTTCCGGAGCTGGTTTTGGACCACCGCGACAGGTACGTTCGTGTTATGTACACGGCGAAAAGAAATACGGCGGCGGCGAGTGCTATCCACAGTGCCCGTCGGGTAACGCTGACCGCGGCGCTTGGAGGTGGAAGCGGCCCTGCGATGGAAGTATCCGTGCTGCTGCCCTGAACTATTTGAGCATCGAAACGATAGCCTTTTGCCGGAACGGTATGCAGAAAACGTGGACTCTCCTGATTCTCTCTTAGGGCTAGACGAATTTTGCGGACCGCCGTGTTGATCGCATTGTCTGTATCCACAAACACATGTTTGCCCCAAACGCGGTCCAGGATTTCCTGCCGCGTGACCAACTCACCACGGCGTTCGACCAACAGGAAGAGTAGTTCCAGGGGAATCCGCTCGAGGCGTACGACACGGCCCGCTCGGCGGAGCTCAAAAGCCATCCGGTCGAGCTCGAAATCGTCGAATCGGAAGATTTCGGCAGGCATTTGAGAGTCGGTTCAGATGGCAAACATTTTACCCGGGTTTGGCCCTTAACGGTATGGGTGCAAATAAGTGCAAATACAGTGCAAATACCTCCGCTAGTTACGGGTACATAAAAAATACAGCTACTCTTCAGACGCTCTCCATTGTGTCCAGGCCCATATATAGAAATCATTCGCATTACGTTGGAATGTTCAACTAAGCAGTCAGGCACTAAAAGCCTCTGCGTCTCCGGAGAGCTTTGTCGGCCTACCAAGAATTGGAAAGGGGAATCCAGTGAAATCAACAGCGAAGTTTTGCGTGATGGGGGCAACGCTGGCGTGTGCAGGGCTCGCGCTGGCTGGAATGTTGATCAGTTCGCCTCAAGAAAGAGCATATGCCCAAGCGGTGGACCCCTCCGATTCGAGGATACAAGAGGGATTTGAAATTGCGCCGGTGACGTTAAATATGGAGGGAAAGAACCCGGCTTTGGTGGGATTGGGCAGCTACATCGTGAATACCGAGGGATGCAACGATTGCCACTCCGCCGGTCCTCCCACGGAATACGCTCGCGGCGGTGACCCCTACTTTGGCCAGCCAAAGAAGGTCAATGCTGCGACGTACCTTGGAGGAGGACGTGATTTCCTCACCGTCTCAGGACCACCTTCTCCCCACATTATTTCGAGAAACTTGACACCAACCCCAAGCACGCGACTGCCAGGAGGGGATATTACGCTTGAGCGATTCTTCGAAATCATCAGGCATGGAACGGATTTTGATCAACTTCATCCCAACTGTTCCGCGACTGTTACCACATTCTGCTTTCCGCAGAACGCGCTCAATCCCCCCGTCGATGGCGGCCTTCTCCAAGTCATGCCCTGGCCCAATTTCAAAGACCTGACAGACCACGAGATACGCGCGATCTATGAGTACTTGAAAGCCGTTCCATGCGTTCAGGGAAACTATCCAGGTCCAGGCGGAGCAGGAGCGAACATTCCGCCCGAACCCGCGGACCGCTGCACCGAGTGAAGCGGTGCTCTGATGCCGGCGGAGGACAAGCTGAATTGCTAGACCGTTGTACGGGCTAACCTGTGCCGGGTTTCGAGTCCCTGCGTCTCCGATCGCTTCACGGGTTCCCAGATCTAGATCTGACGGCTGGCCTTCGCCGCCGTTGGTATTACTACGTGGCGGCTAAATTCTTTACATCAGGTAGAGAATTTTCTTTAAGGATTAGTGGTTCGCAGAAGCCTGATTTATTCGTACCGCAGGGCGACCATGGGATCGCAGCGCATCGCGCGACGAGCCGGGATGTAGCATGCAACCAGGGCAACCATGGCTAGCAGGATCGTCACCAGTGAAAACGTTGCCGGATCTGTGGGCTTGACTTCAAACAGCAGACTTTTCATCACCCGCGAAAGGACAATTGCGCCGGCGATCCCGATCGCGATGCCAAAGAATGCGAGCTTCGCTCCGTCACCCAGCACTAGGCGCAGTACGTCGCGCCGCTGGGCTCCAAGAGCGATGTGGATGCCGATCTCGTCCATGCGCTGGCCGACGCGATACGCCATTGTCCCGTAAATCCCCACGGTTGCGAGAATCAGGGCGAGCGCGGCGAACAGTCCGAGAAGCAACATGTTGAACCGTTGCTGCGCCAGTGAAACTCCCATCAGGTCCTCCATGGTGTGGACTTCACTCACAGGAATCTGACTGTCCACGCTCCAAACCTGCTTTTTCACCTCTTCGATGAACTCAGCGGAAGCGCCATGGGTTCGGATGGCTAGCGTCATCCACCGTCTCCAAGCCTCATCGGATTGCGAAAACGGCGCGTACACGGCGGGATCGACAGGCTGATTGAGTCCTGAATGCTTCACGTTCTGCGCGACTCCTACAATGGTCATCCATTGATGCGGTCCTTCTCTTCGGGACCAATCGATACGCGCGCCGATGGGGTTCTCGTGCGGGAAAAACTTCCTCACCATTTCCTCGTTTACGACCGCCACTAGCGGTTGTCCTTCACGATCCATAGTCGTGAAACCGCGCCCGGTGCGAATCGGGATCTGCATCACACGGAAGTAGTCGCCCATCACCGACAGGGTCTGCGTTTCGGGTTCGGCACCCACCGGTACCGGGGGACGCCCATCGATGACGAAACTGTGGCCCACGTAATTCCCGCCAAGCGGAATGTCTGTCACCATCCCTGCGTCGACGCCCGGCAGTGAATTTAGGCGTGCCAGCACCTGGCGGCGGAACTCCGTCTGAGGTGGAATCTCAGCGTAGCGTGTTGCCGGCAATTGCAGATGCATGGTCATCAGGTTTGTTGGATTAAACCCGGGATTCACGGAGCGGAGCCGTGAGAACCCTTTGATCAATAGCCCGGCCCCAACGAGGAGGATCAGCGCGAAGGCGAATTCCGCGGTGACCAACAATTGCCGCAACACTTGACTTAAGCGGCCTCCCGTTGAACCTCGCGCACATTCTTTGAGCGATTCCGCGGCGTCCGCGCGCGCCGCCGACCAGGCGGGTAGGAGTCCGAAGACCGCGCCTGTCAGCAGGGAGATACCGAAGACGAACAAGAACACGTGCGCATCCATTTGAATTCCGCTGAAACGCTCCAGCTCCGCCGGTTTGATCGAAACCAGAACGTTTGTGCCCCATTTCGCAAGCAGCAGGCCGGCAGCGCCACCGATGATCGCCAAAATCCCGCTCTCCGTCAGCGCCTGACGAATCAGCCGGCTCCTCCCCGCGCCAAGCGACGCACGAATCACAAACTCCTGCTGGCGCGCAATCGCACGGGCCATCAGCAGCCCAGCGAAATTCGCGCAGGCTATCAGAAGCACCACTCCCACGGCTCCGAAAAGAACCAGCAGCGCCGGTCGAACGTCGCCGGTCAACCATTGCTGCAGAGGGACGAGCAACGTCTCCCTATCTCTCTCGTTGTCTGGGTACTCCTCTGCCAGTCGGCGGTCGATCGTGGATATGTCCCCCTGCGCCTGCGAGAGCGTTACGCCTGGCTTCAACCGCCAGTACGTCCTCATGAAATGCACGCCGCGGTAAGGAGCAGCCTCCGGATAAGCCACCCAGAGCGAAACGAACACATCCGCATGCTCCCTCGGCAAGGCAAAGCCCGCCGGCATTACGCCAATCACGGTGTAGTCGCTTCCACTCAGCGGGATCGTCTTTCCCAAGGCGTGAGGGTCGCTGCTCAGAAAGTCTTGCCAAAAATGGTAGCTCACCACGATGTTTCGGGGTCCACCCTTTACGTCTTCGTTCGGTGTAATGATGCGGCCCAGCATCGGCGGGACCCTGAACGTTTCAAGCAACCCGGCATCGACATACGCCGCGGGAATCTGTATAGCTTCGGTTCCACCGGTGTAGTCCATGGCCTCGATGTTGACTCCGCCTCCCTGAGAAAGCGTGCGTGTCTGTCGTTGGATATCGATCAAGTTTTGCAATGAATCGTTCTGCTTCATGGCGATGAGCTGCTCCGGCTCCGGGTACGGAAGCGGACTGAGAAGCACGCTCTCAATCACGCTGAATATTGCGGTGTTCGCGCCAATTCCGAGCGCCAGTGTCAGCCCGGCAACGGTTGCGAAGCCGGGAGACTTGCGCAGGATGCGCAGGCTGTAACGAACATCCTGGGCGAAGTGCTCCAACCATTCCCAGCCCCATGCCGCATGGCTCATCTCCCTCAACGCTGTTACGTTGCCAAAGCGACGTCGGGCTGCGGCGCGAGCGTCATCTTCCTGCATGCCGCCCTGCAAATGTTCCTGCTGGCGTATTTCGACATGCAGACGCATCTCCTCTTCGAGGTCCGCGTCAAATTGACGCCGATGCGCGAGCATCCAGATCCGTCTTCCGAGTTCGCGCAGCCAGTTCATGAAGGAACTCCTTTCAGACTGCTTCCATCACACGCGTGATCGCCCCGATGACGCGTTCGAACTGAGTCCTCTCGAGAGTAGGCTGTTTCAGTCCCGCCGGAGTCAACTGATAGTACCGGCGGCGGTTGCCAGCCGTCGTACCCCACTTGGCCGTCACCCAGCCTTTGATGAGCATCCGTTGTAATGCAGGGTAGAGGGAGCCTTCTTCAACTTGAAGGACATCGTCCGATGTCCTCTGAACCGAATTGGCGATCTCATATCCGTGCATCTGGCCAGATCGCGCGAGGGTTTTCAAAATCAACAGATACAGTGTTCCTGGAGGAATCTCGTCTCTGTGCAAATCAGCACCTCTTGACATAGTTAGACTATGCCAGTGTCGAATTGTTAGCAGTCTCTGTCAAGGGAGATCAGCCGGGGTTGTCAGTCGTGGTTCCCGGGTTCCAGAAAAGAAACCGGAAACTGGGATTGGCCGTCACGGTAACTTGCGGATTGTAGAACCCGGGAGTTATCGGACGGTAGGTTGACGTCAGAAGTTAGCCCAGAAAAAATTGCACCCCCGGCTTTAATCCTGAATCGATCTCCAATCAAAAGTCTTTTGGATTCAGTCGTACTTGCATCGCTTGGAATCTTGCTTGCAGCGCGCCTTGAAATTATTGAACGCACGGCGCTGCAGGGGTAGTATAAACGCGGGATTGAGATGCCGGAGGCTTGGCGATCTCAAGGCCTCGGGAAATGACATTCGACGACACTACGGGACGTGCTCACAACCCGTTGTCCTGCCCTAGAGTCTTGCGTCAGCCATGGGGCCTTGTCTTTGTTGGAGGCTCATTCGTTCTCTCCTCTTTTTTTCTTATCGCTGGCGCTCTATTAGCTGCAAAGCCGCAGGCTACGAGTCCGGCCGGCGCCGAGGAAGCACGTCAAGTAACACCTGGCGGTTCCGTCGTCTTCGTCACTCAAATTCGGCCGATTCTTGCCTCGCGTTGCTACCCATGCCATGGCCCCGACGTTCAGCAGCACGGTCTTCGTATGGACTCGCTTCAGGGGCTCCTAACGGGCGGCCTGAATGGGAAGGTGCTCATTCCAGGGAATAGCCAGGAAAGCCACATTGTGCGGCGCCTGCTTGGACTCGAGCAGCCGCAAATGCCTTATGGTGGCCCGCCGCTTCCTCCGGAACAGATCGATTTGATACGAAAATGGATCGACGAGGGGGCCCCAGGACCAGACTCGAGCGAAGCCATTGTCACGGCAGCTTTGCCGGCCAGTGGTGTGCCGGCGGCGCACGACGGTGCTGAAATGCCGGTGGACTTTAACCGCGATATTCGCCCAATTCTCTCCGACGCTTGCTTTACATGCCATGGTCCGGAGGAAAAAAGCCGCCAAGGGAAATTGCGCCTGGACTCTAAGGAAAGCGCCTTTGCTGAGCGCGACGGCTACCTCATCATCGTCCCAGGTAGCAGTGCCACCAGCCGGCTATATCAGAAAATCAGCTCAAAGGATGACACGTTTCGCATGCCGCCGGCCTGGTCAGGTAGAAGCCTGACGCCCAAGCAGATCGAATTGTTCCGTCAGTGGATCAATCAGGGTGCAAAATGGCAGTCCCACTGGGCCTTCGATCCGCCCAAGCGCTCGGCAGTACCGGAGGTCAAAGACAAAACCTGGCCGAAGAATCCGATCGACTATTTCACCCTGGCACGCTTGGAAGCTCAAGAGCTGAAGCCTTCCGAGCAGGCAGACAAGGCCACTCTGTTGCGGCGCGTCTCCCTTGATCTGACGGGCTTGCCGCCCACTCCCGCGGAAGTGGACTCGTTCTTAGCTGACAAATCTCCAGACGCTTACGAAGAGAGAGTGGACCATCTGCTGCAGTCACCGCATTACGGCGAGCGAATGGCCATGCCGTGGCTCGACGTCGCGCGTTATTCCGATACTCACGGCTACCACATCGACAGCTTGCGTGAGATGTGGCCGTGGCGCGATTGGGTGATTGCCGCCTTCAATCGCAACATGCCTTTTGACGAATTCACAATCGAGCAATTGGCCGGCGATCTTCTTCCGAACGCGACGCTCGAACAGAAAATCGCGAGCGGGTTCAATCGCAACAACATGATCAACTTCGAAGGCGGCGCCATCCCCGAAGAGTATCACGTCGAGTATGTCGTGGATCGTGCGAGCACAACGGCAACGACTTGGCTGGGACTGACCATGGGCTGCGCGCGCTGCCATGATCACAAGTTCGATCCCATCAAACAGAAGGAATTTTATCGTTTCTACGCCTTTTTCAACACCGTTCCAGAACGTGGCCTCGATGGCTATGAAGGGAACGCGGTACCAGTGTTGCCGTTGCCTGATCCCGAGCAAAAGCGTCAAATGGACGACCTCAACAAGCAGATCGCGGCTGTTTTAGCCGCGCTGCCCGAGAAAGATGTGCTGGCGGTGCGGAACGAGTGGCAGAAGACACGCATCGCGACATTGCCCGAACCGACACAAGACGGGCTGACAGCGCACTATGCCTTCAACGGCGATCTGTCAGATGTCATTTCGCACCGCGATGGAAAGCTCATTCGCGGGGAAGTCAACTATGAAGATGGGCCGACGGGTAAGGCCGCTGAATTCAGGGGCGAAACCGAAGTGAGTCTCGGCCAGGCCGGGGACTTCGACGGGCATAACCCTTTTGCCATTGGCGCGTGGGTGAATCTCTACGACTCGAAAAGTGTCATTTTTCAGAAAAGAGATGCCTCAGAACATTGGGCCGGGTATGAGCTTGCTGTTGGTGACGTGGTGTACACCGGCATACGCCAGCGGAATCTCCGCATCGTCGTCCGGCTTGCGGCGCCCTGGCCAGTGAGCGCTATCGAGGTCCGCTCTAGGAATCGCGTGCTTTTGGACGGTGCTCATCATCTGTTCGTTAACTATGATGGGTCGGGCAAAGCTGCGGGGTTGAAGATTTTCGTCGATGGAAAGCCGTTGGAAACGGAAAGCGTTAAGGACGCACTTCGTGGCAGCCGCCGTAATTCCGCGCCACTTGAGATTGGCAACAAAAACATCGGCGGCCTGTTTAAAGGCCAAGTCGGTGACCTGCGCATTTACTCGCGTGCGCTCGGCGATACTGAGGTTGAGAATCTCGCCGTGCATTTGCCGGCGCGCGTTCTCTTGACCAAGCTTGCGGGCGCGCCCGCCGTGGAAATTGCGGCCCTCCAGCCCGAGAAACCGCCCGGAGAGGCCGCTATCGGAGAGTTAGATACAGCGGAGAGCAAGGAACAAAAGCAGGCGAAGCTCGAAAAGCAGGATCAAGCCCGCCTGAGCGAATACTTCCTTAAGTACGATGCGCCCGAGAAGTACAAGCAAGCTTACGTTCGGTTAGTAGAACTCAGAAAAGAAAAGGACAAGCTCGAAAAATCCATCACCACTACCATGGTCATGGCTGAGATGTCCAAGCCGCGCGACACCTTCGTCCTGGGCCGCGGTCAATATGACAATCAGGGTGAGAAGGTCGCACCGGGTGTTCCCGCATTCCTGCCGCCGATGCCCGAAGACCTGCCTCGCAGCCGTTTGGGACTCGCAAAGTGGATTCTCGACCCCTCCAACCCGCTCACCGCTCGCGTTGTGGTCAATCAGTATTGGCAACAATATTTCGGGACCGGCATCGTCAAGACCGCCGAGGATTTTGGCTCCCAGGGAGAACCGCCGAGCCATCCTCAATTACTCGACTGGCTGGCCACGGAGTTCCTCCGCACCGGCTGGGACATCAAGGCCATGCAGCGCCTGATTGTCACCTCAGCGACGTACCGCCAATCTTCCCGCGCGTCGCGCGAACTCATCGAGCGCGATCCCGAAAATCGCCTGCTCGCAAGAGGACCACGATTCCGCCTCCCCGCAGAGATCGTTCGCGACAATGCCCTCGCGATCAGCGGATTGCTCAACGATAAGGTCGGCGGGCCGAGCGTCTACCCCTATCAGCCCGCGGGCCTGTGGGAAGAGATGGCCTTCGGCCAGGGCTTTTCGGGCCAGACCTACACACCGTCCTCGGGTCCTGATCTATACCGCCGCGGTCTGTACACCGTGTGGAAACGCTCCGTCCCGCCGCCCTCGCTGGCTATCTTCGACGCGCCCGACCGCGAAAAATGTACCGCCAGGCGCGGTGTCACCAACACACCGTTGCAGGCGCTCGCGCTTTTGAACGATCCCACGTACGTGGAAGTCGCTCGCACGTTGGCACAGCGTGCGTTGCGCACGGGCGGCAGGTCCGATCGCGAGCGCATAGATTTTGCTTTCAAGCTCGCGACGGCTCGCAAACCCGACCCGCAGGAACGCGACGTGCTACTCGGCTCGCTCTCGGGATTTCGCGCCACTTACCGCCAGGACCAGGCGCGGGTAAGGAAGCTGCTGTCAGTCGGCGAATCGAAGCCGGATTCCACACTGGACGCTCGCGAAGTCGCGGCTTGGACCGCCTTAGCCAGCATGATCCTCAATCTCGACGAAACCATTACGGTCGAATAGCTGAACGCGAGGCACAGTATGACCGACTCCAATTCCCTGGCTCCGCAACTGAACGCCGCGATGACGCGCCGCCAATTTTTCCGGCGCAGCACCGCCGGAATCGCCATCGGCATTCCGGCGCTCGCTACGCTGCTCACCAACGATGGCTTCGCGGCTGACACCGCAAGCGACCCCAAAACCGGCGGACTCCTTGGCCTTCCCCATTTCCCGCCCAAGGCCAAGCGCGTCATCTTCCTCCACCAATCCGGCGCGCCTTCCCAGATGGAGCTATTCGACTACAAGCCCAACCTCGTCAAGTCGCAGGGCATCGAGTTACCCGACTCCGTGCGCATGGGCCAGCGCATTACCGGCATGACGTCAGGCCAATCCTCTTTCCCGGTGGCCCCTTCGATTTTCAAGTTCAACCAGTACGGCCGCTCCGGCACCTGGATCAGCGAGCTGCTTCCTTACCACGGAAAAATCGTGGACGACATCACCATCATCAAGTCCACCTACACCGAAGCTATCAACCACGATCCCGCGATAACCTTCGTGCAGACCGGCTTCCAGCAACCCGGGCGTCCCAGCATGGGCGCGTGGGTCACTTACGGACTCGGCAGCGAGAATCAAAATCTCCCGGCGTTCGTGGTCATGGTCTCGCAGGCCAACGCTTTGAATCCCGACCAGCCGCTATTTTCGCGCCTGTGGGGAAGCGGCTTTCTGTCGTCCCGCTACCAGGGCGTAAAGTTTCGCGCGAGCGGCGACCCGGTGCTGTACTTGTCGAACCCGCCGGGCGTCTCGTCTCCGACCCGCCGCCGCATGCTCAACGGCATCGCCAAGCTGAATCGCTTGCTCGCCGAAAAATACGGCGATCCCGAAATTGACACCCGCGTCGCGCAATACGAAATGGCCTATCGCATGCAAACTTCCGTGCCCGACCTGATGGACCTCTCCAAGGAACCCGAATCCACCTTTGAACTCTACGGTCCGGATGCAAGCAAGCCCGGAACCTATGCCGCCAATTGCCTCCTCGCGCGGCGGCTGGCCGAGCGCGGCGTGCGCTTCATTCAGCTCTATCATCGCGGCTGGGATCAGCACAACGACTTGCCGCGAGACATCGCGCTGCAATGCAAAGGCGTCGATCAAGCCTCCGCTGCTCTGCTGCTCGATCTCAAGCAGCGCGGCATGTTGGACGACACTCTGGTCGTGTGGGCCGGCGAATTTGGCCGCACCGTGTATTGCCAGGGCAAGCTTACCGCCACGAACTATGGCCGCGACCATCATCCCCGCTGCTTCGCCATTTGGATGGCCGGCGGCGGCATCCAGCGCGGCTTGAGCATCGGCAAGACGGACGACTATTCCTACAACATCCTCGAAGATCCCGTGCACGTCCACGACTTGCAGGCCACCATCCTGCATTGCCTCGGCATTGATCACCTCCGCCTGACCTACAAATTCCAGGGACGTTACTTCCGCCTGACCGATGTGGCTGGCAACGTACTGAAAAAGGTCCTCGCCTGAGCCTGGGTCGCAGGAAATGGATCCAGCCATTGGCAGGCTTGATCGCGGACGTGTGGTGGAAAATGCGTGACTTTAACGCAACTGTTCTTCACCTTCTCGGCACGAATCATGAGAGACTTACGTTCAAGTTCCGGGGACTCGCGCAGAAGTTGACCGGAGTTGTCCCGGCAAAGATCATGCCGGGCCTCATCGCATGAACTCACTCAGTCGACGCCGGTTCCTTAGAGATGGCTCGAAGGCGACAGCCGCGGCGATGCTGCCGCCCTTCTTTCTGCAGACATCAAGCAAATCCGGCAGCCGCTTGCCGGTTGTCGGCTCTGGAGTGCACACCTACGAGTGTGTTCACGACTGGCTGGTGCCGCCCGCCGGCTTGGTTTGGGGAGACACCCACGGTTTGGCGCAGGATGAGCAAGGTAACATCTATGTGGCGCACACGGTGAACAAATCCAGCATGCGCGGAGAGGCCGTGGTTGTTTACGACTCGTCCGGAGGCTTCGTTCGCGCATTTGGGGGGGAGTTTCGTGGGGGCGCGCATGGGCTTGGAGTGCGCCGCGAGAAAGGTGCGGAAGTTCTCTATCACTGCGATATCAATCAGTGCAAGATCACGAAGACCACGCTGAATGGCGAATCCCTTTGGGCACACGGCTACCCGCGTGAAGACCCTGCCTATGCCGAGCGACCCATTGATTTTGTTCCGACTAACGTCGCCTTCGCTCCAAACGGCGATTTTTATGTGGGGGATGGCTACGGCTCCCACCATTTGCTGCGATTTTCTTCGGACGGAAAATTTCTTGGAGAAGTCGGGCGGCCGGGCCACGGTGACGGCGAATTCGACACGCCACACGGCCTCTTCGTGGATACCCGCGGTGACGATCCCATCCTGGCGGTTGCGGATCGTGGGAACCGGCGCGTGCAAATTTTTTCCCTGGACGGCTCACATCTTCGCACCATCAAAGACGAGTCACGACTCCGCATGCCTTGTCACTTTCATACGCAAGGCGACTGGATGGTCTGTCCGGACCTCGACAGCCAGGTTTGCATTCTCGACCGCGAGTATAAGGTCGTTGTCCAACTGGGAGACGGCCACACTTCGAACGGGGAAGTTGGCTCACGCCGCCGGCAATCGCGTAGCGAATTCACTGCTGGGCAGTTCATCACGCCCCACGCGGCTATTTTCCTTCACAGCGGCGACATTCTAGTTGCCGAATGGCTGCCAATAGGGCGCATCACGCGGTTGCGCCGCGTCTGAGTCTCCCCGGCTGACCTCGCGCACAAGCTTACTGCTTCGAGCCGTCGATGAGTTCTTGCACCGCTTCCTGTTGCACCCAGAAGGGCAGTGCAAACTTCAAGGAGCCGTGCGAGGCACCAATCGTAAATCCCCAACAATCCCAGAAGGCAAGGGCTGAACGTTGGTCAGATCTTGGGCGCGGAAGCGTTCTCCATAACGGTCGTTTAGCAAGCGGTAGCTCGGCAGGGCGCGGCCTGCCATTTCGTTAATGGCGAGATTACCCACCACGATTCTAAGTTGATTGTCGCCAGCATGTAGGTATTTGGTCGCATCTACTTGATAGGGCGGGAGCCACACCGTGCCGGCTAATCTCTCGTTTACGAAGACCAGAGCCGCTTCGCGCACAGGACTATCGAGCCAAGCTTGCATGGGTGGTGTGCCGGAGCCGGTGCCATCTGCGCGGAAATCGGAAGGCGCGGTGGGCATTGGAACAGGTGCGCCAAGGCCAAAATCAAGATAGAGATTTATGCCAGGTTTAAGCAGAACCGCCGGTACGTTCAGCTTTTTTTCATAGACGACAGCCCCTGAGTAGTACTTGGTATCAGCATCGTCAGTCCAGGAATGCAACCTTTCCATTTTGACGGTGCGGCCCAGGTCAGAAAATGTCACGGACCAGTCCGATGCTAGGTCGAGGATTGGAAGCGGCGCGTTGGGCTTAGCCGGAAAAACTCTCGGTCGCTTGCTGCGCGGCTCTTGGTGGTAAAAGACGAGAATACACGACTGATACGGCTCAAACGTGAGTTGTACCGGAGAAGCCGCACCCAGAATTTGCGTCTTGCCGGAAATAGGATCCCAAAGTTCGGCTTGATCCGTGGAAACGCGAAAACTCGCTTGTGTATGGATCATCCGATTTCCGGTGTTGGCCAGGAAATAGATATCGGCGAATGGCAGCTTTCGATGCACAAAGCCAATGTCCGGAGCAGCCGGCGACAGCAAGACGTCTTGTTTCATCACCCGCGCGAGCGTTTGGCCAAGATCGGCTTCGTCCGCGAGGAAATGACCGGGCGCGCCCGGCTCCCAGAAAAGTTTTTGGGAGATCTGCCGGACTTCCGAGGAGTCGGTCTCGGATTCTTTAAGCCCCGGAGCGAGCAGTGGCAAGTTGCCCATTGCAATGACTGCACCGCCATTCCGGGCATATATTTCGATTTTGCGATATGTAGCAAGCGGCAGACGCTCGACGTGGGGAAGAACAAGAATAGGATAAGAAATCCCGATCTTATCGATTGCCTCGGCGTCAATGAAATCAACATTGAAGCCCGAGTCGAGAATTTGCTGGATTACCCTATTCCCTATCAGCACGGCTTCGATTTCATTGACGGAGATGGTGGCCCCTAGCGGGGATGAGCCCGCCGCTTCGGAGGCGGGCCCCGCGATTGTAGTGGTGAATCGCGCCCACGCATCGTCGGTGGGCAACAGCAGAGCCACATCGATGGATGGCTTCCCCTGACGCAGCACATAACTGGCTCGTTGAAGGTAGTTTGCGACGTCCGGCATGACGAGCCACCATGGATTGTGCTGATTGAAAACGGCGGCCGCATAGAATCGCCAACCCGGTTCGCCTGCCGATTCCGGAGAATACGGCCATCCGTGCCCGATCAGCTGATTACTGCCCTCTAGAAAATACGCATCCGCGGCGGCTTTCATGTCGAGCGGCGTCGCGCGGAAGACGGGTGAATGCAACCACGTCCAGGTCTCCGAAGACGTGATCTGCTTACCGTAAAGATGATTAGCGGAAGCAGCCCAGCGCACCGCCGAAAAACCCTTCCATTGCCAGCCTTCCCCTTCCGGTAGGTCAACCAGTGCGTTGCTCGATAGCGTCACGGGCGGCGTGCCATAATTCTGGGAACGAAAGCGCGTGCCATGTCGCGCGGCCCAGTCATGAAGGGGCATGAGGTAGTTTTCGTTTGCCAACTCGCTCAGTGTTCGGCCCCAATCGTGCCGAATTTCCTTGTCCAAGGAGCCGCTTTCACCGACCAAGGCTGGCAAGTACGGCGTCAGGTCGTACCCGCGCCGCGCCCGGAACTCCTTGAGAAAGTCACTAGTCCAGTCGGATCCGTACACTTCGAGGCTGTCGCTGAAGATGGCGTAGGGCGGATACGAACCAAAAGCTTGCATCAGGCGGTCGCCGGTGGTCCGAAGATAGTTCTCGATTGCGCCGCGATCGTAATGATCCAGAACGAATCCTTCTGCGCCGATAGCCGGCCGCTTCACTTGCTGCCCGGTACGGCCGGCGATGAAAAATAGCACCGCGTGTGGTCCGTCGAAACGAGGCAACCGTAAGCGGCCATCACGCGGATCGGACAGTCGTTCCGCATTTTCAGTCACGATTTTGCCTTGCGCGGTGCGGACTAAAAACGCAGCAATGAATTGCTCTCCGTCTTCTATATTGGGGACGGCAACCGAGTCTGCCCCCTCAGATACGGCAAATGCCGAAACGCGCAGCTTTCCCGCTGCTTGCGTAACCGGGACGCTCGGTCCGCCGTATGGCCACCCGCTGCCGAGCGTCAAGTCGAAGCGCAGACCCAACTCACGCGCTTTCTCGGAAGCGAAACGAAGTGCGTCCAAGTGCTCGTCCGAGAGAAACGAATAGTTGCGAAAGCCAGAGACAGCATTGTCAAGCTCGAGGGGGTAGGTCGTCTGAACCTCTACGCCGCCGATACCACCGGCTTTCATTCTCTGAAGCTCCCGCTCTAGCTCCTCCCGGGTGACAGACGGGCCGAACCACCACCAGCGCATCATGATTCGGCAATCGTCCTGTGGATTCTCGAAGGATCTTCGAAGAGCAGCTAGGGGGTCAGCTGGGCTCTGAGCCTGTACCCGGACTTGCCAGCTCAAGCTTGCTAGAACAACCGTGCAAAATAGGAACTGCCAACTCAGAAGTCTGCGCAACATGCCTACATTCTGACTCTCGGCCCTTTGAAAGTCACTGGAACCGCTACGGAATTGTTGAAGGCAGTCCGAGCTGCTTACTGAGCAGACGCGACCGCGAACTTTCACGCATCGGACGCCATTATCTATTTGAATTTGGCGCTCGCCTGGTGGGCCGCGGAGCAACTGTCTTCGCGGTCGCCAGTTTGTTGGCATTGTGGAAAGCCTTTTTTCCGGGGAAGAGGCTAGCGAATCGGGTGACCGGCAAATTCGATGCAGCGGCAACAAGGATTACGTAAAGTCATCGTATATGTCTAATTAGCGCCGTACTCGGACAAGTCCCGACCAGCGATTCCACATGTCCGGTACGCAAATCAGAGGAGTTGGCAAGAAATGCACACAAGTTTTAACGTCACCCAGGAACAAGTCGGCTCTGCCATGATGTGGATGATGAAGAAACAAATGGTCGTCGCGCTGGTCCTGCTGTTGGTGATTCCCATGGTGTTGATGCTGGGGGGATTGCTGTTCAGCCTGATTCATCCCGAAATTGCGGCAGGTCATCCGAATTATGCGCGGAACTACCATCTCCTCAGCCTTGTGAAGATCATGTCAGTGTTGGGATCGTGCGCGGTTGCAGCGATCTTGTGGCTGGTAGCGTGCTTGCTCGTGATCCGGTCCAAGGGGCGATCCTCGTTGTGGCTGCTTTTGGCGGGATTGGGGCCCTTCGGATTCGCCATTCTGGCGATGCTGAACGACAGAGCGTCCGCGTACGCGGACCGGCATACGCGGTTTGTGCGTAGCCTGAACAGGTTTATGCGCGTCGGCTACGAAGTGTGTCGCTTCGTCATCATATGGCTGCTGGCCTTTGAGGCCATGGTTCTCAAGCGCAACCTGATGATCCTTTATGAGTCGGCCACAACTGGAATGTCGACCTCGCAGATCATCGCTAGCCAGAATGCCTCGTCGGGAATGTGGGCGTTCTCCGAGGGGCTCGAAGTGATGTTCCTGGTGGTTCTTCTATATCTGATTTGGCCAATCGTCTTCAACATCGTGGGTCGTGTGGCGACGATTAGGGCATCACCAAAGGCACGCTGAACCGGTCCGAATAATCCCTCGGGCGATTGCGTATTTGGAGAAATCGCTGATAGGCGGCTCCCCGTACCTATGTTTCCGATTACCACTCATCAGGCACTTGACGAAGCGTCGGTCGGCTTGCGGCGCGAGGGCTCGCCAATCTGACCTTGACTCGCGTAATCTCGTCGCCTAAGCTAAGAATTCTTGGTATGGGACGCAAGGCGCAAAAGAACGATTCGTTGCCCGGTTCACTGGACATGTTAATCCTGCGGACGTTGTCGCTGCGCGACCTCCATGGATACGGCATCGTCCAGTTCATTCGACAATCTTCCGACAATGATCTCCTCGTCGAGGAGGGCTCGCTGTACCCCGCTCTCCAGCGGCTGGAGCTAAACGGCTGGATCGACGGTGTCTGGGGCGTGACGTCGAATAATCGGCGGGCGAGGATCTACAAGATCACGGCGGCTGGCCGGAAACAGCTGGCCGTTGAGACCCGGAAGTACGCCAAACTCACGTTGGCGATCGCGCGCGTGATGGGAGCGGAGTGACGGACATGTTACGACGGCTGAGGTATTGGATAGAAAGCGCCAGGCGCAGCGAGGACCTGCGTGAGGAAATGGAACTTCACCTTGCGGAAAAAGCCGCGGAACTGCAAGCAGACGGTATGACGGTGGAGGATGCCCGGGCTGAAGCGCACCGGCGATTTGGCAACGTCGGACTGAAGCAGGAAGAGTCACGGGAGATTTGGATCACACGGTTTTGGTCGGAACTTGGCCAGGATGTCCGCTATGGCTGTCGCACCATAACCGCCAACAAGGCATTCAGCGCCGTGGCGGTCTTGTCGCTGGCGCTTGGCATCGGAGCCAATACTGCGATCTACAGCTTCATGGAGTCGATTCTGTTGCGCTCGTTGCCGGTGGCTGATCCCGAGTCGCTGGTGGTCTTGAATTGGCATAGTCCGCCGCCCCTGGACGCCAGCAAGCAATGGGTCCACGTCATGCACGCGGTACAGGGCATGGCGTGGCCGGGCGATAAAGGCGCCATGGTCAGCGGCATGTTCCCATACGGCGCGTTCGAGACGCTTCGCGAGGAGAATCCCGTCTTCTCTACGCTCTTCGGATACTTCAACGGACTAAACCATAACCTGGGCGTCCGCGGAGAGGCCACGAGCGCCAGCACGGAGTACGTCACCGGCGAGTATTTTCGCGCCCTGGCAGTGTCGCCGGCTGCGGGACGCCTGATCGATTCCGAAGACGACCGTCCCGGCGCAGCGCCGGTCGCCGTAATCAGTTTTGCTACAAGCCAAAATCGCTTTGGAGGACCGCCGAGTGCGATGGGACAGTCGATTCTCGTCGATAACACTCCCTTCACGGTGATCGGTGTCGCGCCGCCGGAATTCTTCGGAGTCGACCCGGCGGCGGCGCCGGACCTCTACCTTCCGTTGCACACGAATCTGCTCGTGGACGGTGACCGAGCGGCTCGTACGTATGACGACGGAAACTACTACTGGATCGAAATGATGGGCTGCCTGCGTCCCGGCGTAAGCATGGCCCAGGCGCAGGCAGTGCTGGCTCCTCGTTTCCATCAATGGGTTGCCACCACCGCGACGACCGAAGGTGAGCGCGCCAAACTGCCCGCCCTGATTCTGAATCCCGGCGCCGCCGGTCTGGGTAGCTTGCGCCGCAAGTATTCCAAGCCTCTGTACGTGCTCCTGACGATGGTGGGATTGATCCTGGCGATCACGTGCGCGAACATCGCCAATCTGCTACTGGCAAGGGCCGCCGCGCGAGGCCGCGAAATGGCTGTCCGGCTCAGCCTGGGAGCGGGACGGTTCCGCGTCGTGCGGCAGTTGCTTACTGAGAGTGTGATGCTGGCGTCGCTCGGCGGAGCATTCGGGGTTTTGTTTGCGATCTGGGGTGTGCGAGCGCTGACGTTTCTACTCTCCAACGGGCACGAGAACTTTACGCTTCACGCGGAATTGAACTGGAACGTGCTGGGCGTGACGGCGGCGCTCTCAGTGGTTTGCGGCCTGTTATTTGGCCTCGTTCCGGCGATTCAGTCGACGCGTCCGGACGTCATGCCCGCGCTACAGAATGGCCGCGGGGGCGGACCGCGCCGCGGCGCGCAGCACGTTCTGGTGGTCGCTCAAATCGCGATCTCTTTTCTCATCCTGGTCGCCGCCGGTCTGTTTGTCCGGACACTCAACAACCTGCACTCCGTCCAACTGGGATACGCTCGCGAGAACATCCTTTTGTTCTCGCTGAATGCGCGCCAGGCCGGGCATCGCGACCCGGAGATCGTCACTTTTTACACGGACCTGCGCAAGCGCTTCGAATCGATCCCCGGCGTGAGCAGCGCGACGCTTTCGCAATCCTCGATCATCAACGCCGCGCGCGCCGGGCAGGCAATCAAGGGGCCGATGAAGATCGGCGCTGTTACCATCGAAGACGCACGCGTCCTGGCCGCCGGACCGCGTTTCCTCACGACGATGCAGATTCCGATCCTGGCCGGGCGTGAGATTGACGACCGCGACCAACCGGGCTCGAGGCCGGTTGCAGTGATCAGCGAGGAGCTGGCGCGAACTTACTTCGAGAACGAGAATCCGGTGGGCCGGCACATCACGCTCCCGGACGAGAAGCGCGATCTCGAAATCGTCGGCGTGTCGGCTAACCTGCGGTACGGTGGTCTGAAAAATGAAGAGGAGAGTGCAGTGACCGTGTTCGTAGCGGTCAGCCAGTTTTCTCCGGACCAAGTGACCTACGCGCTGCGCACTGCGGGTGATCCGCTGAGGTTTGTTCAGAGTGTGCATGAGATCGTGCGGGAGGCAGATTCACGCATACCCGTCACAAACGTGGTCACACAGGCTGCGGAAATCGACCGGACGATCAGCCGGGAACTTACGTTCGCGAAATTGTGTACGGGTTTCGCGGTTCTCGCTCTTCTGACCGCGTGCGTGGGACTCTACGGGACGGTTTCCTACAACGTCGCGCGGCAGGTCGGCGAGATTGGAATCCGTATGGCTCTGGGCGCGCAACGCGGCGCCGTGGTTTGGATGGTTCTGCGCCGCGTTCTACTACTGGCGGCGATGGGACTCGCGATCAGCGTGCCTGCCGCGTTGAGCGCGTCGCAGCTGGTCAAATCGTTTCTGTTTGAGACCCAGCCCAATGATCCGGGAAACCTGGCGCTGGCCGGTGTCGTCCTCTTAAGCGCCGCAATTCTCGCCGGCTATGCGCCGGCTAGGCGAGCGTCCCGAATTGATCCGCTGGCGGCTCTGCGGCACGAGTAAGACATGGTCCGTCGTGCGGCAACGAAGGATGAAAATGTTCCGCGTCCACCTACATTGATCATGGTAGCTGCTCGCGAGAGAAGCCGAGCTACGTTGGGATCGAGGACACGGCCGCAGCGAAGCCCTAATCACGTTCGTGATATAGACTTTCTGTCCGGTTCTGTGAATCAATAGTTTCGCAAACCACCATGCCTCCAATCATTCAAGTTTCAGGAGTGCGCAAGAGCTACGGCGCGACGGTAGCTGTGCACGAGGTGACGTTCGAAGTGAACGAGGGTGAGATTTTTGGTTTGATTGGGCCGAATGGCGCTGGCAAGACCACGACGATGGAGTGTATCGAGGGACTGCGCACGCCGGACCGGGGCAGTATCTCGGTGCTGGGACTTGATCCCTTCAAGGACGTGTACAAGCTGCAAGACCGGATTGGAGTGCAACTGCAGCAGGCGCAACTGCAGAAGCGTATCAAAGTGTGGGAGGCGGTGGACCTGTGGGTTTCCCTTTACCAAAAGAAAGCGATCGACGGCGAACGACTGCTCGAACAGCTCGGGCTCACCGACAAACGGGGCGCATGGTTTATGAATCTCTCCGGAGGCCAGAAGCAGCGACTGTTCATTGCTCTTGCATTGATTAACGATCCTGAGGTGGTGTTTCTGGATGAGCTGACCACGGGGCTCGACCCGCAGTCCCGGCGGGCGATCTGGGATCTGGTGCGCGACATCCGCGAGCGCGGCAAAACCGTATTTTTGACCACCCATCTCATGGAGGAGGCCGAACGCTTGTGCGACCGGGTAGCAATCATCGAGCACGGACGCATCATCGACATCGACCGGCCGGAAAATCTGGTTAAGCGCCACTGCCCGGAGCGGACCGTCGTGCTCGCCACAGACAATCCGATCGCGGAAGAGCGGTTTCGAGCGATCCCGGGAGTTGAGAAAGTGGTCCGCACTGATCTGCAATTTTCCATCCTGGGCCGGGGCGACGACCTGGTGACCGCAGTGATTCATTGTTTGTCCGAGCATGGGATTCGGGTCACGGATTTTCGCACCATTCTGCCAAATCTTGAGGATGTGTTTCTGAAACTGACGGGTCACTCGATCCGCGAGTAAGTGAGAAAATCATGCTCCGAGGACTGTGGAAACTGACCTGGGTCGAAATCAAGATATTCCTACGCGAGCCGCTTGGCGCGTTTGGAACAATCGTTATACCGGTTCTGGTGTTTCTGGTAGTAGGTCGACTCGTCGGCCGCGGACTGCCAGCGAGCTCACTTGCAGCCGACAGTTTTGTGCAGGTCGGTCTACCGGTTCTCGCGTCGGTATTGATCGCTGTGAGCGCCGTGCTGTCGCTGGTGACCATTATTTCGATCTACCGCGAGGGGGGCATCCTCAAGCGACTGCGCGCGACTCCGCTGCGTCCACATACGATCCTTACGGCCCATGTCACCGTCAAACTGATCCTCACGGCAGCCACACTGGCGTTGCTGGTACTGGCGGGGAAGCGCTATTACCCGGTTGGCGTCCATGCTCCGCTGCTTTCTTTTACGATTGCCCTGCTAATCACCACATGGAGCATCCTGTCGATCGGGTTTCTGATTGCTAGTATCGTACCTACGGCGCGCTTTGCGCAGCCGATCGGAGCCTTCATTCTGTATCCGATGATCGGGGTCTCGGGTCTGTTTGTCCCGGTTGCATCGCTGCCGCCGGTGCTGCGCGGCCTGGCGAGAGTTGTGCCGCTAACATATGCGGTGTCCCTGTTGGAAGGGATCTGGAAGGGCGAGGAGTGGTCGGCGCACATGATAGACGTAGCGGCACTGGTCTTGGTGTTTGTAGTTTGTACCGCGCTCGCCACGAAGGTGTTTCGTTGGGAGTAGCCAGATTGCTCGGGTTACTCGGACATCCGAAGGACTAAACCCTTTAAGTCAGAGACACTATCGCCAGCTTTAATGCAATCCGGAGAGTTTCTTCGTCTGCGGGGTCAACAAGACCACTGCCTTTGATTGCGCGATCTGAATTGAATCGATGGCCTGGATTGCGTCGTCGTAGCATCTGTGGATACAGGATTACTTCCAGCAGTACCCGTTCTCTGGCGGCCTCAGCGGATGCCCACAAACGGATTCTCGATGACAATGCCAGCAATCCTTTGGCCAGCGTTTAAATCTTCCGACAGAATCCGAGTCGCGCCGTTTTTTGAGGCAGATGAAACAATCAAGGCATCCCAGAAACCGATTCGCGACTCATCCTCGATCCGAAATGCCGAGGCTATTTCAGCTGGAGTTGTTTCTGTGCACCAGATGGCATAGCTGCTCACCACAAGACGTGCCAAATTCTTTGACAAGGGAGAGGAAATCTTTCCTGTGACGTTGACATAGAATTCCTGAAGTACCTGCACGCTAAGAAGGCCCGTTCGCTCGCTCCAAAGGTCACGGAGAACCGTCTTTGCAATTTGGTGCTTCGCGCCTGCGTCTTTGTCATGAGCATAGATCAAAACATTTGTATCGATGAACGTCTTAGCGCTCATGGAGTTCATCTCGTCCCACTCGAATTACGCCGCCCAGGTGAAAGCCCTGTTCGAGCAAGGTCATTGCCTGGCGCTCGGCGCGTTCGTAGGCTTCTTCCTCCCCTACGAGTATCTCAATCTGGCGAGCCAGGAGGCCGCTGATGGAAGTGGAACGCCGCGCGGCGCAGATTTTGGCCTTCTGAATTGTTTTTCGGTCAAGACTGATCGTTACATTTTGCTTCCCGTTTCTCTTGGTACTGGCCATAATTTCCTTCGTTACACGTATTATACGTGTAGCACGTATCCCACGTGTAGTCAAGCGTAAGTGGGTCTCAGGCGGGCCGGTGGGGCACGTGTTACAGACAACTCTCGCCAGAGGCTCCGATCCCGCCAATGGGCGGCTGGGGAACCCAAAGAGGGACTGCCCGACATCGACTATCCACTCACGACAAGGTCGTCGTGGTTACCAACTGCGGCCGCATCTGTCTGAGGCACAAGAAAAATCAATTTCAGCACGGTCTTCGCCGGCCAAGCCGTCGGCATCAAAGAAGTCCACGACGATACAGCCCCTCCACGCACACGCACTGTGACAGTTTTCTGTTGAGAGCCTTCGAATGGAATTGTTCCAGCAAGGCCGAGTCGTATCTGCGTGAATGGTTCCAGCGGCGAGGCTGAGCCGACGAAAGAGTCTTTGGAACAGACGGCGCCATGCGCCGGATGCAACGCCCCACGACCGCCCGACGCCACAGGTGCTACACTGCACGGCTTGGAGCCGACTATGACCAACGAGCTCACTCGACGCCAGCTCCTCTCCGCTGGAGCCGCGGCAAGCGTCGCAGCTCTGCCAACCCCAGGCATATTCGCTGGCGCTGCCGTGTCCGCTGAGATGCCACGGCGTAAGTTCTATACGATTCTGAGCCTCGGACGCCTTGGTTTCCAAGCTAGTTTCCCGGAGTCGCTCGAACTCACCGTCAACCACGGTTTCGAAGGCCTGGATCCTGATCCGAATTACTTCGCTTCGCTGGGCGATGATGGGTTCAAGCGTCTCCTTGACGACGTGCAGGCGAAGAATCTCAGATTCGGCGCTGCAGGTCTGCCGGTGGAGTTTCGCAAGGATGAGGCGAGATTTAACGACGGACTGAAAAACCTACCGGCCACGGCCGGCATCCTGCAGCGAGCAGGCGTGTGGCGCGTCAGCACCTGGGTTCTCCCCTGCTGTAATGACCTCACATACCCTCAGAACTTCCGCCAGCATGCCGACCGCTTGCGCCAGTGCGCTCAGATTCTCGCCGACCACGGCCAGAAGCTCGGCTTGGAGTACGTTGCGCCGCGCACTCTTTTGCGGAGCCAGCGACATCCCTTCATACACACCATGAGCGAGATGAAGGAGCTGATGGTCGCTATCGGTACGAACAACCTTGGCATTCAGCTCGATAGCTGGCACTGGTTCAACGCGGAAGAGACGGACAAAGACCTGTTGACGCTTCGCGGCTCGGATGTGCTGACCGTGGACCTGAACGATGCCCCCATCGGCCTGTCGCTGGACGAGTACCGGGATGACCACCGCGAGCTACCTGCGGCCACGGGCGTCATCCCGGTGAAGGGCTTCCTGGGTTCGCTGGTCCAGATCGACTATGACGGCCCCATCCAGCCCGAGCCCTTCAACGCCGCCCTGCGTGCCAAGTCGCTCAACCAGGCTTGCGCCAGCGCCTCCGCCGCCATGAAGAGCGCCTTCAGCCTGTTGTAACCTCGGGCCAGCGCGGCCTGACCTTGTACCGCCTAGGAGCGTTTTAAACAGGCATCTGCGCCTTGCTTTCATCGAATCAGTGTTCTGCTTCCGTTTGATGGTCTGTCCCTACCAAAAACTCAGTACACATTGAAATCGTTGCATTTACAGAGTCGTGATCGGTAGCCTTCCCAAGCCACGCTGACCCTTTCTCTCTGCGAGCTTGTTTCGGGGACCGCGCTGTTCTGCAAGCAGAGATTCTTGCTCTTCGCCATCAGCTCTTGGTCCTGCAACGTTCTAGCCGTGGTCACAAGGCTCCGCCTCCGCTTTTCTGACCGAGTCCTGTTGGGTCGGCTCGCCCGCATGATGGAATGACGGAGAAGCGAGGACGTACTGTCCTCTGGGCGCTCGTTGCGGAGTTTTTTGACCATACGCCATCTAGCGTGGAGATACGCTGTTTTCAATCGCAGGCCATCAGATATCAATCCGTTCGAGGACGAAACGGCGTCCGCAATCGCACGATCCACAAAAAACTGTTTTTGACATGTTCGGTTTGTCCGGGAAGATATTCAAGGATACCCGTTGACGCGAGCGGGCGACGCACGTATCGTTTTGCTCAGAAATGGAGTTGAAATCGGAAATTCAGTCAAATACGATTCGCACCGGCTGAAAAGATTACTTTATGACGCCTCTCCAGGGTTACCTCCTTCGCGCACTTTTTCTGCTGGCCAGCTCAACGTTTGCCATCGCTCAAGATAACCTGCAACCACAAAAATTCCAGATTTCCGCGGACAAGCTGGCCACTTTCGTAGGGCAGTATCAATACGACGATGATCCCGATCTGATTCGCTCCCTCTCTCTCGACGGCTCCCACCTGTTCGCAGAGTCCCGCCGTACCCCGCGCTACGAACTCATCCCACAATCCGAAGACACTTTCGCTGTTGCCAACTCTCCCGTTACATTTAAGTTCATCCGTTCCGCAGAAGGGAAGATTGCCGGCTTCAACCGCACCGTTGCAGACGAAATCAGCCACGCTCGCAAGATCAACGACCAGCCTCTCCAATTCAACAAGCCGGAGTATACACGCCAAGAGGCCATGATCCCCATGCGCGATGGCATCAAACTCCACGCCGTCATCCTGCGCCCCAAGGACTACACTGCGCTGCTTCCGTTCCTTATGGAACGCACCCCCTACGGCGTCGACGAAAATACGCCCGCGTCCGTCAGCTCCGGGTTGTCCGAGCTTGCCTCCAGCCACTACATCTTCGTTTTCGAGGATATTCGAGGGCGTTACAAGTCCGAAGGCGCCTTTGTCATGAGCCGTCCCATGGCCGATCATCGCGATCGCACACTCGTCGATGAAAGCACGGACACCTACGACACCGTTACATGGCTCCTCGATAACATCCCTAATAACAACGGCCGTGTCGGCGTTTTCGGTGTCTCCTATCCGGGATTTCTCGCCATGGCCGCTGGCATCGATCCGCATCCTGCTGTAAAAACCGTCTCCCCTCAGGCCCCCATGATCGACGTCTGGATGGGCGACGATTTCTTCCACAACGGCGCTTTCCGCGAAACTTACGGCTACGACTACACACTGGGCATGGAAAGCTCTAAGGAAAACGCCTTCTCCAAGCTCAATGAGGATGCCTACGATTTCTTTCTCCACTCCGGTTCCTTCGAAACTGTGGCCAAACACGATGGTGTGGACAAACTCCCCACTGGCGTCGCCTTTCTCCAACATCCTGCCTACGACGAGTACTGGCGCGCCCGCGCCGTCGAATGGCATCTCAACCAAGTCAGCGTCCCCACTCTTTTCGTCGGCGGGTTCTGGGATCAGGAAGACATGTTCGGCCCTCAAGAAGCCTACGCAAAGCTTGAGCCCAATGACGCCCACCACGAAAACTTCCTCGTCATCGGCCCATGGAACCACGGCCAGTGGGGCGGCACCACGCGTCATCTCGGCGCCGTTCAATTTGGGGAACCCACGACCGACGAGTTTCGAGAGCGCTACGAGGTGCCGTTCTTCGCTCATTACCTCAAAGATGAAAATGGATTCAGCCTCAAGGACACGGCCGCTTTCGAGAGTGGCAGCAACCGCTGGCGCGAATACACCCACTGGCCGCCGACGGAGAGCAAGTCACAGAATCTCTACCTCTCCGCTGATGGCTCGCTCATTCTTGCTTCAGGGGAGCCGAAAAAGTCCTCACAGAAAAAAACGGGCGCCGCGAAATATCGCGAATACACTTCCGATCCTGCGAATCCCGTGCCGTACCGCCATCGCCCGATTCAGGCCACTTATTCGGAAAGTTCTAAGTGGTACACTTGGATGGTCGAAGACCAGCGTTTTGTTTCCGACCGCCCCGACGTCGCCACTTGGACCACGCCGCCCCTCGATCGCGATATTACTGTCGCTGGCGATGTGATCGCAGATCTCTTCGCCTCCACGTCTGGTACGGACGCCGACTGGGTTGTGAAGCTGATCGACGAATATCCTGAGCCTGCTGTTTCAGCCACACGCACCGGTTCAAGACTAGATTCCAGCTTTCTTCTTGCCACGAGCGCACCGGGACAATCCGCGCCATCCCCCTCATCAACAACTGCTCAGTCTGACATGAGCGGTTACCAGCTCATCATCAACGCGGAGATCTTCCGCGGCCGCTACCGCCAAAGCTTCGAACATCCCAGGGCCATTCGGGCTAACCAAATCCTCGAATATCGCTTCAGCCTTCACGCCGCCGACCACACGTTCCTCAAGGACCATCGCATTAAGGTCCAAGTTCAAAGTACGTGGTTCCCGCTCTACGACCGCAATCCACAGAAATTTCTGCCCAACATCATGACCGCATCCCCTGAGGATTTTGCCAAAGCTACCCAGCGCATCTATCCCGGTTCTCACCTCATCCTGCCGCTCACCCCATGATGGCTTGCCGTAATTCGGCACGGCAACGCCAACGGCTTGAGCGGCGAATTCCTGAATTGGGCCAGAATCAGGTGTTGTTTTGGGCTTTGCTACCATGCCGGGATATGCGACGTCGTCATCCTTTTCGTTCATTTGATCGTCACCGCCGTCCGGCTGGCACGGCCGGGAGGCTTCCGTTCCGTCGTTGCCGAGTCGGTGCTCGTCAGACATCACTACGGATACTCTAGCTGCCTCTCGCAGTGCATTCTCGAAGCGCGCGCGGCACTGTTTGCAGAACTACACACACCCACTTATCCTTGCTCGGAAACCAAAACCAAAACGTCTGGTAACAAATTCCTTGTGTCCCGCGCAGGAGAAGCGCACGATCGACCGGCAAGTCCGAGGCCCAAATCAGAAATTCTGGCTTATTTGTTAGGGCCTCTCTGAAAACGCCCTCGCGAGCAGTTTGATCCCAAGGGCACAACGTGCAGTCTTTCCGAAATCAGCTCTGCTTGGACACTGATATGGCACAAAATACCTCTCCGAGTGAAAGTAGGAGAGACAAAAGGAGCGGGAAATGAGAATCCGCATGCCTTGGGGCAGTAAACTTGTCGCGGTGGCGATGCTTGTAGTCGGGAGTTGCGTCTTCCTCGGCGCAGCTCCCGGCCAGGTTCCGGCGAAGTACGAACCGACTCTGGAATCCCTGAACAAGCACCCGCTGCCCCAGTGGTACGCGGACGCGAAGCTGGGAATTTTTATCCATTGGGGATTATATTCCGTGCCCGGCTGGGCAGTCTTGACACCTTCAGGGCAAAAGCTTTCGGAGCAGGAACAATTGAAGAGGAATCCTTACGCGGAATGGTATTTGAATACGTTGCGGCTCGATGGTTCGCCCACTCAGGCCTATCACAAGGAACACTACGGTGCGGAGTACGATTACTACAATTTTGCGGAAATCTTTGACGGCGAGATTCAAAAATGGCAACCCGATGTCTGGGCAAACGTGTTCAAAGAGGCTGGCGCAAAGTATGTTGTGCTGACCTCGAAGCACCACGAGGGCTTCACATTGTGGCCAAGCCAAACCCCGAACCCCACCTTGTCCACGAACCGGCAGCACGCCACCCGCGACCTCGTCCGCGAACTGACCACCGCAGTCAACAAACAGGGACTCCGCATGGGCCTTTATTATTCCGGCGGATATGACTGGACTTTTCTGCCTGGGCCGATCAAGGACTGGAAACAGTCGGAGAAGGTGAAGCCGCAGAGCGAGGCCTATGGGAGATATGTTGACGCCCACATGCGCGAGTTGATTCGCAAATATCATCCGGCGATCTTGTGGAACGACATTGATTATCCAAAGTCCGGCCATCCCCTGGCAATTATGGCGGAGTTTTACAACAGCACGCCGGACGGCGTGGTGGATGACCGCTTCGGCGTGCCGCACTCGGATTTCACTTCGCCCGAATACGAAACCCTGGACAAGATCAGCGCCAAAAAGTGGGAAGAGTGTCGCGGCCTTGGCCGCTCGTTCGGCTATAACCGTGCCGAAGGCGAGGCCGAAACCATCAAAAAGGATGAACTAATCTACCTGCTCGTGGACATTGTCAGCAAGAACGGCAATCTCCTGCTCGATGTGGGCCCCGAAGCCGATGGAACCATACCGGCCGTGCAAATGGACCGCTTGCGCGCTCTGGGCGCATGGCTAGTCATTAATGGCGAGGGGATTTTTGGAACTCGCCCCTGGAAACGCGCCGAAGGACAGACCCTCGACGGCATCGATGTGCGGTTCACAGAGAAGGGCAGCGCCCTCTACGCCTTCCTCCTCGGAGAGCCAAAAGCCCAAATCATCACTATCAAAGAAATTGCCCTGAAATCAGGGGGCACCCTAACGTTGCTGGGATCGAAACAGCCTCTCACCTGGAAGCAGAAGGGACACGACCTGGAGGTGCAGCTCCCCGCAACCTTACCGGGCAGCTATGCCTACACCGTGAAGATCGCAGGCACCTTGGAGTGACGCGTTTTGTCAGGGCGGGCCATCTTGGCATCTGGGAAGGCGCCTGCCGGTGCCGCCTTTCCGCTGTTTCGACGCCAGTCGCGCTAGGGTTTTTGCACACTGTTCTGAGGGGCTTTCTCGAGGATTCTCTTCACCGTTCTTCGGTCCAAGAAAAGCTCACGCGCAAAGGTTTAGTGCAGCCCTGTGCGAATCGCGCCATCACGAACTTGTTCGCTTTACTCATGTTTTTTGCTGTCGGTCTCCGCGGAATGCAGGAATGCCTCAATCTCTATTCTGCCTGCGTGTTTTGCCCAACCGGCCGGAGTACCGCGCCAAAGAATATCCTTTAAATCCAATTTTGCGCCGCGTTGGACGAGCAGCCGGACAACTTCCATGTGGCCAGCCCAGGCGGCCTGATGCAAGGGCGTCGAGTGAGAATGGCACCCAACGGGGTTATAGCGGTTCGGATCTTCACCGGCGTCAAGCAACATACGAACGATTTCGAGATAACCAAACTGCGACGCCAACGCGAGTGCCAAATGGCGCTCGCGACTAGCTGCGCCTTGCAGCAATCGGCGGGCGTCCAGAAGTCTTCCCAAAGCTGCCGCCACAGGCAGATCAATGCGAGCGCCACGCCGAATCAAGGCGTTCACGGCTTCTAACCCGCCGTGCAAGGCGGCGTGTATAGCGCTGTTGGGATTGGCTCCGTAATCGCAAAGGAGATCGATGAGCGGAGCTTGTACGCGACATTCACTCGCCACCCTGCCGGTCACCACGAGCCCGAGCGTCTGGTCGAGGGCGGATTGTTCTACGCCGGCGTCGAGAATGACCCTGGCCACTTCGATGATGTTGTGCGGCAGCCTGCCGTGACGAATCGGGTTCTCGGCTACAAAATCCAACAACGTTGGATTCTGAAAATAGTTTCCGCCTTCGAAGACGATGCGCTGACGTGCGAGATTCGGATACTGCCGCAGATGAGCGCGCAAACCTGCCACATCGCCGGCATCAAGAAGTTCCACGCCTCGGCGAAATATGGCGTCTTCAATACGTTCATGGTGAGGTCGATTCAGTTGGTCGGAGAGCGTAGGCTTTTCGATGTGTCGTTTCAGCCTCAACCAACTCGGGAACCCGGACTCGCGCGCAATGGCGAGTTGCGCATCGCTGAGACGCAGGTGTGCATTGAAGATTTCGGCATCGGTCGCACCGGCGAAGCGCGGGTGAAATTCTCGGATCCGGGCCGCCGCTCCTAAGTCGCGCTGGGCATGATCCCGGAGCAAGTCTTTTGCTTGGTATTTGAGATAATCGAGGTTGGGCTTCGACGGTAAGGCTCTGACTGGCATGGCGAACTTCCTTTCCTACGCCCGAAGTCCGCACGGGTGGGCAGAAAGTAAGTTCGTGGAACGAAGTTGTTGCAACCAGGTGGACTTCTGTCCTTTCCGCGGACCGGTTGCGCCCTGTGCGCACCTTCAATCTTAGCACGAGGATGAAGGACTCGGCATCGCGGTTAACCAAGGTTCTGGATGGTCGGCAACCCTTACCTAATCCCGTTACGTGTGCTTGGGTTTCCTTTAGCGATTGCTCGATGCACTGGCAACGTCCCGGATGTACAATCCTTCGTGCTTCGAGAAGCAAGACCACGTCCAAATGCGAAGGCCACCATGAACAAATTGATGCTGCGCGTTCTTCTTTTAACTCTCTTCGCGCAAATTTCCGCTTCCGCCGCAGACACCCCCGACAACGCTGCAAAAATCGATAAGCTCATGTCGCAGTATGCAGACTGCTGCTCATTCACCGGCACGGTCCTGGTCTCGGAGCACGACAAGATCATTTTCAAAAAGGGTTATGGCCTGGCGAATCGCGAGTGGAACATCCCCAACACGCCGGAGGTGAAGTTTCGCCTCGGCTCCATCACCAAACAATTCACTTCCATGCTGATCATGCAGCAAGTGGCCAAGGGCGCTATTAAGCTCGACGGCCACCTCTCCGACTATCTCCCCTACTACCGCCAGGACACGGGTTCGAAAGTCGTCATCAGCCAATTGCTCAGCCACACGTCCGGTATCCCAAGCTATACCGACGATCCTAAATTCTTTCCCGACGTTTCGCGCAACTACTACGCCGTCGACGATTTCGTGAAAAAATTCTGCAGTGGCGACTTGCAGTTCGCACCCGGTACGAAGTTCCACTACGACAACTCTGGATATTTCCTTCTCGGGGCGATTCTCGAGCAGGTCACAGGAAAAACCTACGAAGCGCTATTAAGGTAAAACATTCTCGTCCCACTCGGAATGAAGGACACCGGCTACGACCAATATGCCGCTATCCTTCCGAAACGCGCCTCGGGCTACCAGCAGGAGTTGGCTGGAGTCGTGAACGCCCCGTATCTAGACATGGCGCTGCCCTATGCCGCCGGCTCCCTCTATTCCACCGTTGAAGATCTTTACAAGTGGGACCAAGCTCTCTACACCGACAAACTTGTTCCCAACGATCTCAAGCAAAAGCTCTTCACTCCGAATCTAGAAAACTACGGATACGGCTGGGACATTCGCACGATCCCCGCTGATGAGCCGGGTGCCGGACAAACCATGATCTCCCACGGCGGCGGCATCAACGGTTTCAACACCATCGAACAGCGCCTCGTCGGCGATCACGACCTCATCGTCATCTTCAACAACACCCCCGGTACGAACCTGGGCGAAATCGCCAAGGGCATTCGTGCCACCCTCTATGGCCAGGAGCCGGCCACGCCGAAACGCTCGCTCGTCCATGACCTCGGCGAGACTCTGGTGAATCGTGGCGTCGATGCTGCCGTTGCTCAATACCGCGAACTCAAGCGCACGAATCCCAATGGTTATAATTTCGACGAACGTGCTCTCAATCAGCTCGGCTACCTGCTCCTTGAAAAGGGCCGGAATGCCGACGCCATCGCCATCTTCAAACTCAATGTCGAGGAATATCCCAAGTCAGGCAACGTCTATGACAGCTTGGCCGAAGCATACGCCAAGGACGGTCAAAAACAACAGGCCATCAGCAACTACCGCAAATCCATCGAGCTCGATCCCAAAAATCAGAACGCGGCAGACAAACTGAAAGAGCTCGAACAAAAGTAGGGGAATACGGCTCCATCCGATATGCCGATCTCAATTCGCGAAATGAGCCTCGCTGGCAGAAAACAAGGTGGCGGGAAGCAACGTGGATCCGTACATAATCGCCGAGGTAACAAGCAAGAGCGCATCTCTGGTTAGGCGGCTTCTCAAGTCGGACCGAGGCTCGCTCATTGGCGCAATTGGTCTTGCCTCTGCGAAGGGCATTTGTCACCATCAACTCGGTTTCATCAATGGCCCAGGGAACTGACGTGAACATCTGAAAGGAGGCGACTGATGCGTGCCGCCGTGCTGCATGCTCTCGGCAAACCGCCGCACTTTGAAGAATTTCCCGATCCAACTCCGGGCGAAGGTGAGGTGCTCATAAATGTCTCCGCGGCTGCGCTGAAGCCTGTGGACAAACAGATGGCGGCCGGAACGCACTACGCCAGCCCGCGCGAATTTCCTGTCGTTTGCGGCATGGATGGCGTGGGGCGGCTCGAAGACGGCACGCGAGTGTTTTTCGGCGGAGCGCGACGGCCGTACGGCGCGATGGCCGAGCGCACTGTGCTTCGGCGAGTTCAATGTTTTTCGATCCCTGAAGAACTAGACGATGTCACTGCCGCGGCCATTCCCAATCCTGGTGTGTCGGCCTGGCTGTCTCTCAAGCACAGTGCGAAGCTGGCCGCTGGCGAAACCGTCCTGATCCTCGGCGCCACCGGAGTCACGGGCAAGCTGGCGGTACAGATCGCCAAAATCTTGGGCGCGGGACGCGTCGTTGCGGCAGGACGCAACGAACAGGTGTTGAGCACACTCCACGAAGTTGGCGCCGACTCGACGATTCGACTCGACAAACCCGATGAAGAATTGATCGCAGCCTTCCGCCGCGAGGCCGGCGAAAAGCGTTTCGACGTGATCATCGACTATCTATGGGGCCGCCCGACCGAAGCTCTGCTGAAAGCCATCACTGGAAAAGAATTTGCGATTGGGAAGTCGGAAACGAGACTGGTGGAGGTGGGCGAGAGCGCTGGATCTACAATCACCCTGCCCGCGGCGGTCCTGCGAAGCACGGCGCTGACGATTCTAGGAACCGGAGGCATGCCGTCTTGGGACATACTCACCGACGCGTTCCAACAAGTGATGAACAGCGTAGCCCGCGGCACATTGCGCATCGAGACCGAGCGGGTTCCGCTTTCTGAGATCGAGGATGTCTGGGAACGCGAAGCACACGCCCACAGGCTGGTCGTGATCCCGTAGCCTGACAAAAGTGCCGTTCGCGGTGGTTACGATCCCCGGCGTATGGTCGGTAATGGATTCGACTACCCGGGCTATAAATCGTTGAGCAGCTGCCCTACCTTCAGGCCTTGGGGACCGCGCGGATGATTTCGACAAGGCGGTTCGCGATAACCTTGTCCTCGCCATCCTTCAGTTGCCAGACAGCAAAACCGAACGTGTGCCGGTCGCGAGGCGGGCGATGACCTTCCTTGAAGTTTTCACCTGGCGGTGTATCCGGATTTCGTCCACGCATGCCGCTTGCGCCTGCGCCCATGCTGCCTATGCCAAGCGGCCGGGTGTCCGCGAGTTTCTGCATAACTTCGGGCCCTGTGATGCCCAGCTCCGCCGGAATTTGCCAACTGTAGCGTGGAGTAACATTGCCTAGAGCTTGCGGGTTGAACTGCCGTGGGAGCGCGGTCACGCCAAACTTCTTTACCGCATCGGTAATCACCTGTGCGCGCTCATCGTACATTCTCAGCGTTGCTTCGAAGTCCTGGTTAACGAAAATCTCCAGCGCCTTGAGCAGGCCGAGAATGGTCTCCTTGCCGACTTTGCAGCAACGCCCAATGCGATCCTCCTGAGGACTCATGTTCAGCAATGCGTAGCGGATCAACTCCTCTTTCCCGATCAAAATACCCGACGCCTGCGGTCCACGGATATCCTTGCCTCCACTGAAGGTGACCATATCGAAGCCCATGGCCGGATACTCCCAAAGACGCTCCTTCGGCGGCACGTCGGCGGCGGCATCGTTGAAGGTGTAGAGGTTGTGCTCCTTGGCAATTGCCACGGTCTCCAGGCCGCTGACCTTTCCTTTGTCGGACAGGATATTGGTGAAGTGAATAGCCAAAGTTTTCGGGTTGATGGCCGCAATCATCTCCTCGCGGGTTTCTACTTCCACCAGCTTCCCGCCGGTCTGGCGGATCTGATGATCGAACGGATAGCGATGGCTCTTTTGGATGATCACTTCGTTCCGGGGAAAATTGCTGGCATCAGGGATGTCGCGCATCCGAGGTTCAAGGTCTTCCGTCATCATGCCGGCATACCCAACAACCATGGCCGCTGCGGCGCCGGCGGTCACCAGACCGGTGTAGCCTGCGGGGGACTTACACAGTTTCGCGATAAATTTCCCGGCGGCCACTTCGAGTTCATCAATCAGAACGCAGTGCTCGTTGCCCATGCGAATCAGTTCCATGACCTCCGGCCTCATCACCGAACCACCGATCACGGTGAGTGTTCCATTAATGTTGATGATAGGCTTTACGCCAAGCTCTGCGTAAATGTCGCCGCTAGAACCGAGTCCTGCGGTGATTGGCTGGATAGGATTGCCGTCGATCGCGCGCGTGGATGACTTGTGTTTCCTCCCGAAGAGGGCCGCGCTTAGTTCCGAGGGTGCAATCAGGCCACCAGTGAGTGTTCCCAGCGCGGCTAGAAATGAACGGCGATTCCAACCAAACTTCAGTTTCATACCCATTCGTGCTTTCCTCCTTGCCGCGAACGACTATTCATCAGCAGGGGGTGCGGGCGGCGCGACGACTAGCGCGCTGCCTACCATCTCGATCAGGGAATCCCCGGGAATCCATTCGACGGCCATGCAAGCGCGGGACGGCGCCTTGCCGGGCGAGAAGTAGGTCCCATAAATCTTGTTCAGGGCGTCGTACTGTGCCTTATGTGCGTCAAACCTCGCCTTGGCCGTCGGCATGGGGACGGAGTCGGCAAGCGGCAGGCACAGAAAAACATCCAAATGGATAATGCTGTCCATGTTGCTTCCTGCCCGCTCGACCGACCGCTTCAAAGCGTCCATGGTTCGTGCGACATGCTTTTCGAAAGGGTCCGTCACGAGGATATGATCCTCCTTGGGATAGCCGTCGTTGGCGCCCGTGCCGGAAAAGTAGTAGATCCCGTTGTGCGTGTGACTGCTTCCTCGACGTGGTGCATCTCCGGTAGGTGTGTTCTGAGATGCGCCAGCTGCGGGCGTGCCAGGTGCGGTTTGCTGAGCGAAGAGTTTGGGCACAGCACTTAGGAAAGCGGTTAGCGCTGCGATTCTTCCAAAAAAACTACGTCGAGTATCGCTTCGCATGGAGTTTCTCCTTCTCTGTCTAGAAATCGGCCTTACATTGTTTTCCTCTTGCTCCACATTTCGCACGGCTTGGCAGCGTCTATTCGGTGATGTGGCCGCAGAGCACGACGACGGATGCCTTCGGCAAGGTATATCGCACATCGGCGCCGCCCTGTACCGTTGATCTTGACGCCGGGCCGTCCGGATCGGCGTGACCGCGTCCACTCTCCTCGTCATGCCATTGATATTCATTCGGACCGAAGGTGACGCGGTCCACTGTTCCGGCAAAATGGCGAGCACGTTTTGTCTTGCTGTCGGCGAAGGACAAGCTCACCGCGCGGTCATTGTCGTGATCTTTGTTGATCAGCATCACGGACCACTGCCCGTCAGGCCGCTCGAGCGCATACGCGGTGACCAGAACGTTGCCGCTATCGTCGGTAACATCACTGGTTGCGCGGAACATGCGGTGCGCAGCATCTACAGGTTGTACCCATTCCTTGGTGATGACCTGCGCCGCCAAATACTGCGGCGGATAATTCACGACACGATAATCCTTATCCAAGGCGAGAAACCCGCCGCGTCCGGCCGGCGTTGGCATGTAGTGGAAATAAAACGTTCCGCTGGCCCCTTCACTCATCATCGCGCCAACGTAGTCGGCTAGCCACAACGCGCTTTTGACGTCTCGGGGGCCGCTGCCGCCCCCCATGTTTCCTTCCGTCATGAAGAACGGCAAATTCGGCGGCAGTCCGTTGTCTCTCCACGCCTGCACCACGTGATGCACCAGCATCGGCTCGATGTACAAGTCATCCCAGGAAGCGGTGATGGTTTTCTCCTGGAAGGGATAATGCTCGAAGGAAAAGAAACTGAAATCGTTCAAGCGCCCGTGGGCTTTCAGGTAGTCCAGAAAACGAGCCAGAAACGAGACGCGACCCATCGCGTCCGGCCACACTTCTACGTCACCGAAAGTGCCTTCAAATGCTGGCCCGCCTAGTTTTGCTTGTGGCACAAGTTTGTGAATCGCCGTTGCGAACTCGATGTACAACGCGCCATAATCTTCCGGCAGCATGTGTTGTCCGTCGGCCTCTTCGCCCATCTCGATCCACGAAATCGGGTAGCCCCGTTTGTAAAGATACGCAATCTCCGCTGCTGCGTCCTCCGGAGTCCCATACAACATCGCGATGGGCACCATCGTGGGCAGCCCGCGCGTAATACCGCTCTTAAAGAAAAGATCAAATCCAATCTGGTCTCCGCGGGAATAATCCAGGTCCGCTTCGGCGTGCCATGGATCCACCGACGAGGGCCAGGTTATCGTCTGCCGGCGGCTGGGCAAATGCTGCACGACATCATTGAAAAACCCGTCCCCTGAAAGCGTGCCCACGTACAATTCATTGATGGCATAGCCGACGCAATTGCGTTTGTCCGCGCTTCCGTGCGTATCGCATGTATTCGACGATTCCGTCATCCAGATGCGCAAATACCTGGCCGCAATCGTTCCTGACACCAGTTTCAGCGTTTCAATGCCGCCTTTTCCCGCCGTGACGTATCCCTTAGGAAAGGTTTGCCAGGTCCCGTTCATGGTTCCGTCGTAAAACGGCTCAAGCGTGCCGGTCCAGAATTGCGCGGCGTACCGGCGGGCGTAGGGATTGGCCCAGTCGATCCGGATCGCATTGATATCCACTTTCGCGCCCAAATCGATCATGACCCATTGCGGATGGAGCGCGTCGTCTTCACCTGTGAAGGCTTTTGTCAGGTAGGGATTGCTCTTCCAGTACGACTTCGTGTCGCCGTCAGCCAACCGGGACCAACCATTTCCATCCCCGCGGCTGAAACCGCGATGCGGCAGTGGGTAGGCGTAGGAGTGCCGGATCGCCTCCCCAAGTTCCCCGCTCCCCGTGAAATATCCTTCCTTCTTTTCCGGATTGCTCCACTTGCCGGCAGAATTCCAATGCCACGCCTCGACCATCAGTTCAGTATTCTGCCGATAGGTAACCGTCTGCCACCCCGCTCCGAGAATCTCACTCAGCACTGGCACACTGAGCAGCATGTCGGTGTTTTTGTCGATCTCCTCCTTCGTTAGGCGCCGGCCTTCCTCGCTTCCTGGAGCTCCTGTCCCCGCCCGGAGCCGGTCAATGGCTCCCCCCAGCGCGTGCGGAGGACTGAACGTATTCACAGTGTGGTCCCGCGTCGCATCCACAACAACGTTCTGCGCCATTGTGAGGCTGGCCACACATAAGGTCATGCCGCTGCAAATCCCAACGGCTCGCAACCACCTCCGAATCCGTTTCATCCTGAAAATGACCTCCCAGGCCGCAACCCGTTTGAATCGGAGCGCACTGAGGTTCCAAAGTATGCGCGCTTTGTCGTTGCAGATTTCTATTTACTCCGCAAACCTATGCCGGTGATGGCGTCAGCATCGCCACTGCAACGGAAGAACACCACGCACGCAGGAAGATGTCAAGGACTTGAAACGATTTAATAGTTTGTTCTCGCACGGAGCCCAGACCAAGGCGATTACCCGGGAGAGGAAGTACCTTGGTCAAGCCGTTCCCCCAGCAGGGATCAAGCGTAAGGAGCTTCGTCAGTACGACAGAGATGGGGTCGCTGTCGTCGAATACATGATCCCTGAGTTTCGTGGGAACACCATCCATCAAAAAAGCATGCATACCTTGGATCGAATGACCTTGGTGCTGAGGTTCACTTGTCCAAAGGCCAATTCGTACCTGAGGACCAGAAAGCGTTCGAGGGCAGCCGGTTCTACCTTGAGCACAACTACAGGTCTGCGGCCCAGCATTACCAGAAGGCGCTAGATCTTGAGAAACGAGACCGCACTCTTGGCAGGAATGCCTTCCGCGTGTTAGTACCATCTCGCCTCAACTTTCCGGAAACAAATGGCGCCTTGGCCTCGTTTCTACCTTCAGACGCCCTGCACGGGGCGGGTGTATCTGAGAGGGGTGCCTAATGATCAGTTTCTGGCAAGACGTCCGCTACGGTTTGCGCGTTCTATTGAAGAATCCCGGCTTCACCGCCATCGCCATCCTGACTCTCGCACTCGGCATTGGCGCCAACACCGCCCTGTTCTCCGTCGTCAACGCGGTTCTTCTCAGTCCGCTGGCGTTCGCGAATCCCGCCGAGCTCGTCGCCGTCTATACGAAATCCCCCACTTTTCAAGAAAGCTCTATCGCTTATCCTAATTTTCTCGACTGGCAGAAAGACAACCACTCCTTCGCTCCTTTGTGCGCCTTCCGATCCGACGATTTCAATATGACGGGCGCCGGCGAGCCGGAGCGTGTCCACACTCACATGATTTCCTCCGAGTTCTTCGCGACCTTAGGCATTCCGCCTCTTCTCGGACGTGCGTTCCGCTCCGAGGAAGACACTGTGGGCGCCGGCCCCGTCGCCATCCTCAGCGACGCCCTTTGGCACCGCAAATTTGGTTCCGGGCAAGACGTTTTGGGCAAAAGCATCACGTTGAACGGCAAAGCCTACGCGATTGTCGGCGTCGCCCCCGGACACATCACTGGGCTGAGCAACACCGATATTTTCGTGCCCATCGGCCAGTGGAACGATCCTACCTTTCGCGACCGCCGCATCAGCATGGGCACGAACTCGATTGGTCGCCTCAAACCCGGCGTCACCATCGAACAAGCCCGCTTGGACATGAATCGCATCGCCGAAAGCCTTGCCATCGCTTACCCCGAAGCCGACAAAGGCTCGGGCATATCCTTGATCCCTCTCAAGACGGACGTCGTTGGGGATGTGAAAGGAATTCTCCTGGTGCTTCTCGGCGCCGTCAGTTTCGTGCTCTTGATCGCTTGCGCCAATGTTGCGAATTTGCTTCTCGCGCGCTCCACGGGCCGTTCGCGCGAATTTGCCATTCGCGCCGCGCTCGGTGCCAGCCCCGCGCGGGTGATTCGCCAGTTGCTGACCGAGAGCGTTCTGCTCGGCCTTGCCGGCGGCTGCATCGGGCTTCTCCTGGCAAAGTTGGGTGTGCGGGTTCTGGTTGCTGCTTTGTCTGGCAACCTGCCTCGCTCCGAGGAGATCGCCCTTGATGGCCACGTGCTCTTCTATACCCTGGGCATCTCCATTTTGACCGGCATTGTGTTTGGCTTGATTCCCGCGGTTAAAACCTTGCGCCCCGATACTCACGAAACGTTGAAGGAAGGGGGCCGCGGCTCCAGCGGCGCACGCCATCGCACGCAGCGCGCTTTCATCGTGGTCGAAATGGCCATGGCCGTAGTCCTCCTCATCGGCTCCGGATTGATGATTCGCACGCTCGTGGCGTTAGGCAACGTCAATCCGGGCTTCGATCCGAAAAATGTTCTCACTTTCAGCATCTCTTCGACTTCCAATGCCGCCGTCAGTGCCGATCAGCTTCGCGTCATGTATCGCGAGACCCTGCGCCAACTCGAAAGTATTCGCGGCGTCGAAACCGTCTCCATGATGGGCGGCTCGCTGCCCATGACGGGCGACTCCGAGATTCCTTTCTGGCTCGAAGGCCAGCCCAAGCCGGCGAACGACAACGACATGCCCTTCGCGCTCTTCTATCTTGTCAACTCGGGCTATCACCAAGCCATGCGCATTCCCGTCGAGCGTGGCCGCTCCTTCACCGAACGGGATAACGAGCAAGGATCTGCCGTCGTCCTCATCGACGCCAGTTTCGCGCGCAAGTATTTTCCAAATCAGGATCCCATCGGAAAACATCTCAACCTTGGTTTTTTTGAGACGCAACCTGAAATCGTCGGCGTCGTTGGCCACGTCGAACACTGGGGGCTCGGTTCCAGAGAGCACCAGAACTTACAGGCGCAAATCTATGTTCCGGTTTGGCAGGTGCCGAACAGATTCTGGCCGCTGCTGGCAAATGGCAGCCAGTATGTCGCGCGCCTCGCCGGCAACTCGGGCGAAATCGTCGCTGCGATTCGCCAGGGCGCCGAGAAAGTCGTGAGCACAGCGGTCCTCTACGATGTCCGGCCCATGGACGAAATCGTGGCGCGCTCCATCTCCACGCAGCGTCTCACCATGTTCCTGCTCAGTATTTTCTCCGCGCTCGCTCTCATTCTTTCCGCTGTTGGCATCTACGGCGTGATTTCGTACTTGACCGGCCAACGCACTCACGAAATTGGAGTGCGCGTGGCGCTCGGCGCTTCCAGCAGCGATGTCCTGCGCATGGTGTTGGGACAAGGATTGAAAATCACGCTGATCGGCGTAGCGATCGGGCTGGCGGCCGCGTTTGGATTGACGCGACTCATCACCACCATGATTTACGGAGTGGGGACTACCGATCCCATCACGTTTGCAAGCGTCGCCATTTTGCTTTCCGCAGTGGCGCTCCTCGCCTGCTACATTCCCGCGCGCCGCGCCATGCGCGTGGATCCGATCGTCGCCCTGCGCTACGAATGACGATTCGAAATTGAACAAACTGGCTGACCCATCTTCGCGAGCCTTGTTTGCCCTTGCAGGTCGGGTACGCGCCAAACCCTACGTATGCATGAAGCTAAAGATCGCCTTGCCCGACGCCAACAACAGCGCCGGGCGGTAGCGAGCGTCGAAGCGCTTGTATTTGGACCCAAACGGACTCAAATTGCTGGCGCTTTGCAGGCTAGTGCGTAGCTAATTTTCTTGTGAAGTGGTCGGGGCGAATGGATTTGAACCATCGACCTCCTGGCCCCGAACCAGGGTTTCACAAAATCCCAAGTGCTTTGTCTGGTGTCGCTTACGGGACCGAAGGCCTTGTTTCCCCTCTCGTAGTTTTACCTAACTTGTACCTAGGTCTTGGGGTGAACTAAGTGCGGGCACACTAGCTATAGCTATCGCATCAGGGCCGCCACATTCTCAGAGCCGAGATCTAGACCCAAATACACATGTCCAGTAACCCCCGTTCATCAGACGTGCAGATAGTTCCCGACTTGGCGTAGGTGCGTTTGAAGACGTGTAGGTTAAGATCGGTGGAAAGGAGTTCCGCATGTTCGGTGTTCCGACCAGTGTGTCTTTGATCTACCTCATGGCTGCCTTGAGCCCGGAAATGGCCCAAACGTCGGCACAGCGTCCTCCCGACAGACAAACACCGGCAAAGGCAAGCAGCGAGGCGCGCCCGCCGGCTCCGACCCGCGATCCGAACGCGCCCGGGTATGTCAAGGCAAATGAATTGGCTGACGGCACTATTCCTTCGCCAAAGGAAGACGGGAACTTCATCATTGGCCCCACCCACAATCCCGCGCGGGAAATGGCCGTGAACGAAAGCGTGCCCAAGGGTGACGTCTTTGAATTCACCATGGAATCCAAGGACAGCAAGATATATCCCGGCATTGCGCGTGAGCCTAACACCTTCGCCGTGCCAGACCCAGCGGACCCGAACAAGGTGATCGTCAACAGCTATCCTGCTCCCTATACGCGCCGGGTGGCGGTGTACGTTCCCAAACAATACGTACCCGGCACTGAAGCCCCTTTCATCGTCGGGGCGGATGGGCCGGACCAGACCTTGTTCACTGCACTCGACTGTCTGATCGCCGAGCACCGAGTGCCGGTAATGATTGCGATCTCCATCGGCAACGGCAGCGGCGACGCTCAGGGCAGCGAGCGGGGACTGGAGTACGACACGATGTCCGGGCTTTACGCGGAGTTCGTGGAGAAAGAAGTGCTGCCCCTGGTGGAGAAGAAATACAGCGTGACGCTTACCAAGGATCCCGACGGGCGGGCGACGACGGGCTGCAGCTCGGGAGGAGCGGCCGCGATGGCGATGGCCTGGTATCACACGGATCTCTACCACCGTGTTCTGAGCTACTCGGGAACCTTCGTCTACCAGCAGTGGCCGTACAACTCTGAGACCCCGCACGGCGCGTGGGAGTTCCACGAAACCCTCATTCCCAACAGCCTGAAGAAGCCGCTGCGCATCTGGATGCATGTTAGCGATCAAGACATTCTCATCACGCGCGACAACTATCACGACTGGGTCGTCGCCAACGAGCGTATGGCCAAGGCTCTGGCCGCCAAGGGGTATCCTTACCAGTTTGTCTTTGCTAAGAACGCAGTACACTGCGACCGTGGCGTTAAGGCACAGACTCTGCCCCTGGCACTGGAGTATGTATGGCAGGGATACACGCCGAAGAAGTGAACCGGCTTAAGGCCGGGCTATTCAGAAGTTATCATCAGACTGTGCATAACCGGACATCATTGAAGATGGACGGTAACGCGTTAATCGTCCAAGTGGACTACTTCCGAGTTGGATTCGGCCGGAATTGCATCGGTCGACCTTCCCCTCGCAGGCAGACCTACGCGGCGGAGCAGATCTTGGAAGCGCGGATCGTCACGCAAGCTGTCCATGCTCGGGTCTATATGAAGATAGATCAGCCAGTGAGATCTCTCTGCGTAGGCTTTCTCAAGGTATTCAAGAGCGTCGTCGCTTTCTCCGGTACCGACGTAGACTTCTGCGAAGAAGTAGGGCGCAACATATTTTTGATTTGCTAGTTTTGTTAGACTCTCGAGTATCACCAGTGCATCCCTGGTTTGATTGGCGGTTCCGTAACTATGGGCGAGTGCTGCGAGCATCAGGGGACTGCCGCCCGATAAGACCATACCCTTTTCACCCTCGGCGATGGCCATTTCGTAGCGACCTGTTTTCCTGTAAGCGAGGCCAAGAATCCAGTGCGCAACAGGATAGTTTTGGTCCAATTCCACGGTCATCCGGAGTTGTTCAATGGCCTCGTCGTATCGGCGCGCAAAGTACAAGGACCATCCGACAGCCGTGTTGATAATCAGTGAAAGTGGATCGAGCTCTCGGCTGTGCTTTATTTTGGCGATGGCTTCTTCGGGCCGCCCCATAGTCATCAGATACTCTGCGTACCAGTGATTCGCGGTCGGGTAAGCGGGAGCAAGCTGCAGGCTACGTTTGAATTCTGTCTGAGCTTCTAGCCAGTGCCAATCGGAAAGCCACAGCGAAGCCGCTAGGGATATGTGCGCTTCGGCGAGACCCTCGTCAAAGCGCAGGGCCTTTATCGCCGCTGCCCTAGCTTTCGGAAAGGCATCCTTTGGTGCCAGATAGCTGTTCCATCCGAGGAGCACGTAGGAGTCAGCTAATCCCGAATAAGCCAGAGCGTAGCTAGGGTCCATCTCTACGGCCTGCCGAAAGTACTCGATACCCTTCTCGAATCCTTCTTCGGTCCATTTGCTCCAGTGATAGCGGCCTTTCAGGTACAGCTGATACGCCTCGGCATTCTCCGTGTGACGTCGGGCTAACCGCTTCTTCTCCGCCGGGGTCAGATGCGGCCGCAGTTTGCCTGAAATTTCCTCGGAGATTTCTTCTTGGATAATAAAGATGTCTCCTGGCTTGCGGTTGTACTGCGCACCCCACAGTTGAGCGCCGGTCGCTACATCCACCAATTCGGCTCCGATAATTAAAGAGCCTTCTCGCTGCGCTATTGTTCCTGTGAGGACGGCGCGCACCCCGATTTCGCGGCCAATAGTTTGGGGGCTGATTTCCTGGCCCTTAAACCGAAATACAGTGCTCCGCGCCATTACTCGGAGTTTGGGTAGTGTTGCCAAGGCATTGATGAGGGACCCAGTGATTCCGTCACTGAGGTATTCGTTGTCTGGATCGCCACTCGTATTTGCGAAGGGCAAAACGGCAAGTGAGTTGATGCTCCTGGGAGCTCGTTGTTGCCGAGGATCGCCACCGGTCAGGAACGCCCGTCCAGACTCCGTGTCTCGTTTCAGTCGCCCCAAATCGGCTCGCAAGTCGATGGCGCTTTGGTAACGCAGCGCGCGGTCTTTCACCAGTGCTTTGTGGATGATACGTTCCAACTCCGCCGGCAATTTCGGGTTTAGGTGCAGTGAGGAAGCCACAGGATTGTTCAGAATTGAGTCGAAAATAACCCAGGAATTACTTCCCACAAATGCACGCCGACCGGTAGCTATCTCGTACATAACTGCGCCAAACGAGAAAAGGTCGGTGCGCGAGTCCAACTCTTCGCCACGCACTTGCTCCGGGGACATGTAGGCGACCGTGCCCAATGGCGTTCCTGGAGTCGTCAAGTATTCGGGTTCAACGGCAAATTTTGTCAAAGTGTTGGCACTAGCGGCGAGTTGCCTTTTAGGTGTGATCTTAGCCAGGCCAAAATCTAGAATCTTGGCATGGCCTCTTTGGGTGACGAAGATGTTCGCGGGTTTGATATCGCGGTGAATGATGCCTTCCGCATGAGCGGCGTCCAGCGCATCCACGACCTCCACACAGATATCCAGAAGACGTTCCACTTCGAGCGGACTGCCGGAAATACGGTCTAGCGTGTCGCCATCTAAATGTTCCATGACAATAAAGATTTTGCCGTCTTCTTCACCGATATCGTAAACGGTGCAGATGTTGGGGTGATTCAGAGCAGAGGCAGCTCGAGCTTCACGCTGAAAACGCTCCAAAGCCTCAGGGTTTTCCGCTACGTCGTCGGACAGAAATTTTAGTGCGACAAAACGTTGCAAGCGTGTGTCCTCGGCCTTGTAGACCACGCCCATTCCGCCAGCACCAAGTTTTTCCAATACCCGATAGTGAGAGATCGTTTGACCGGCCCTGGGACTTGATCGCGTCACGTCTCAGGCTGAGCCAAAGTCACGCCCTCGCCTACTGGTAAAACCGACAGTTGTGTCGAGAGACCTCGAGATCTGGAACCTCGATGGCAATTTGAGGAGAAAGGTATTTGGCTAACGTCCGCACGGGTTACCGGACATCTCTAACGATGTCGGCCCTGTCAAGCCCTTTTTGAGCGCACTTCTTTCTTTTCACCTGAAAGAGTTTTTCTCTTTCGTTTTCTTTCGTGTTCTTTTTTCTCTGCATCGACGACCACGGCTCGTTTGTAATCTGTCGGCCGGATTCAGTCCGACCCAAGCATCTCACCGAATCAAAACTTCGACCATGATTACTTCTTCAAACTCCCTCTTACGAGGGAGCGGGATGCCCAATCAACTGGAAGACGCTTTACATCACGCCATGTCCGGTAACGAGCTGTCCCGTGTGCGAACCGAACTCTACGGACTGCGAATACTCCGCGCCTGTAGTCCTCTACTTATCCGCAAGCTCGCCCCGCTCGTTGAGAGTCACGTGTGGGACTGGCCGCAAGGGGACACTGAGACGATAGCGGGCGTGACGGCGTTCCCCCTCGCGAACCAACGCGCCCTTCGCAACCAGGCCCGCTAGGTCCCGTGTCGTAGTCGCAGGTGAGGCTCCGGTTAGCGTGCTGTATTTTCCGGCTGTAAGCCCGCCTCGGAACCCTTCGGGGCCTTCCCGGAACATGCGCAGGAGTGCTTTCTCCTGCCGCTCATTGAGCTGCCCCTTCAGCCGATCCAACAGCTTTGTTTTGTCGATCAGGAATTCCACCATTGCGATTGTCCGACGCTGCGCTTCGATGGCGACACCTGCAAACCACATCAGCCAGTTGGTGATCTCGTTTTGTTTGTTCGACGCTTCGAGCACCTGATAGTAATTCTTGCGGCGAGAAAGAATCGTGGCCGCCAATGCCGTGAGCGTCGGCTGACCGAGGCTCTGCGCTAGGGCTTTCTCAGAGATGGCCCGTCCGATACGTCCATTGCCATCCTCAAAAGGA
>Ga0307478_10000156_pt1 | contig 79234 bp, 71 predicted proteins | sample atmos_gasesECM4C_2_FD_203713 | JGI IMG/M metagenome (GOLD analysis project Ga0307478, IMG submission 203713) | Hardwood forest soil microbial communities from Morgan-Monroe State Forest, Indiana, United States - atmos_gasesECM4C_05 | ecosystem: Environmental > Terrestrial > Soil > Temperate...
TGACCCCCGGCATGACCACACCCGGCATGCCCGCGTCAGGTGCGCCGTCCGGCGCGCCATCCTCCAATTCGCCCAATTCCACTTCCCTCCCCAACTTCCACGACCTAGTCCCCGGCGGCTCAGCCCCGAACGCACTCCCCCCGGGCCACCCCAACATCAACCCACCAGGCAACACGTCTTCACAATAATCAATTGCAACCTTCGGAATTTTGCGACTCCAATACCTGCCACGCGCGAGCCTGATACACTTGCTTTTCGGTCCTCTTTCGAAGCCGAGGCGACGCACAAGGAGACTTCATTTCCATGACCTGGTTTGTGTGGGCTTTGCTCTCCGCATTTTTCGCCGGCCTAACGGCAGTGCTGGCCAAAGTTGGAGTGCAGCAAATTGATTCGAACCTGGCGACGGCGATTCGCACGGTGGTAATCCTCATTTTCGCGTGGGCGGTGGCGCTAGCAACGAAGAATCAGGCGTTTTCGCAAATCGGACAGAAAACGTGGATTTTCCTAATCTTGTCGGGCATCGCCACGGGCTTGTCGTGGCTTTGTTACTTCCGCGCTTTGCAGCTTGGGGAAGCTTCGCAGGTCGCTCCGGTGGATAAACTCAGCGTCGTCGTGGCCATCGCGCTGGCTGCCATTTTTCTCCGCGAATCGTTGACCTGGCACCATTGGATAGGTGGGGCACTCATCTTCGCGGGCGCCGTTGTTCTGGCCTACGCATAGCGTAAAGATTCGGACCCCCGATCGCCTCGCGCAGTGAGAGCCTCACCCTCTGCTCTAAGCCCTTCCTTTCTTCGCTTCTCACCGGGCTCTGCCGAAACAAAAGGGGAGCAACTTCTCGCGGCTCCCCGTGTTTAATCGCGGATAGGGGCAATCGGGCGCCGAGTGGGCGGCCCTCAGCTACGGGGTTCAGTGAAAAGGAGATCCCAATGAGAAGGTCGAAATGTGTCCATGCTCTGATCGCGGTTTTCTTCCTAGGCCTGATTGCCGGGTGTGGCTCTAGTTCAGCTTATGGGCCCGGGGCGGGCTCCCAATCTGCTTCTGTATTTACAATGGCGACCGACGCTTCGCTGCCTAGCGTCGTTTCCTGCCAACTCACCGTCAACACCGTCACGCTCTACAACGGAAGCACTAACGTCAGTGTGCTCTCTGCGTCGGTCCTGGAGGATTTCGCAAAGCTGAATGGCTTGCACGACCTTCTGGACCTGAATTCCGTTCCCACCGGCACCTATACGTCAGCGACGCTCACTCTCGGGAATACGGCCACAATCGGATATATAGACACAACCGTGAATCCGCCCGCCCTCCACACGCTCACCGGGAATTTGTCGCAAACTACCGTAACAGTCCCACTCACCAAGTCCTTCACATTGAACGCTGCCGACCTTGTCGGGCTTCGGATGGAATTCGATATTGCCGCATCGCTCACCACGGACAGCAACAACCAGATTACGGGGACGGTGAATCCGACGTTTCACATGCAACTCTTGAACGCCGCGGATGCGAACGTTTCGATCGACGACTTCCGTGGAGGCTATGTAGGCGCCGCGGGTGACGGCTCCTTCCTCATGCAGGGTCCGCTCGGGCGTCAATGGACGGTCACAGCAGGCAATAGCACGAGTTTTGACACTGGGGATCAAATGGGATCGTTCACCACGAACAGCATTGTGGAAGTCTCCGGGCAGTTCAATCCCGTGACGCACTCGATCGACGCCACAGAAATCTCCCTGGTCTCGACGGATAAATTCCTGATGGGAGGGTTACTGACGAGTGTGCGACCGCCCACGGGACCAGCGACCTCGGCGGATCTCTATGTCAGGTCAGAATTGCCCGCCGTTTCCGGAATCAACCCGGGCCAGATTACGACATTCACATTGAATGGCACTGAGGTTTATCGGATCGCCTGGATTCCGCAATTCCTCACGGCTCTGCTATTCAACAATTCCTCTCTCGCGGCGGGTCAACACGTCGAGATCGGAGGAGTCCTGCAAACCGTCAACGGTGTGACGACGCTCATTCCACACCGCGTCATTCTCGCTCGACAAGGCCAATCGGGCGCTTGGGTAACGAACAGCACCAGGATCGCCACCGGAAATAGTGGAAGTTTCCAACTGACTGACAATTCGACTGCGGGAGTACTGCTGCCGAGCCCACTGACTGTCATCTCCACGAACAACACGAATTACATCGGACTCAGTGGACTCTCCGCACTGGCCGGATCAACGGCGATACCGCTCCGCGTTGTGGGCTTTGTCTTGATCGACGCTGCGGACCCCTACACCAACGCGCGAGGGCCTGTATTGCTCGCACGTTCCGTTGAAGCAATCAGCTCCAACTAGATGAGACAAGTCGTCAGGCCATGGTGCATTGGCGTCAAACTATGGCCTGACGACGCGTTCTTGCCACTTCCCAATTCAAGCCAGCTACTGAACAAATGGAGAGCCTAATGGCGTGCGTCCCTTCGCGGGAGCTTCACCCTGCCCTAATTGCCACCTCGCGGACAGTTGTACGCGTGGGCCATTTCCGTCGGGCCTCGCAAAAGATACGCTTACAGCCCTGACTCATCTTCAGGACGCTCTCGACCTCGATTCAGGGATGAAGATGAAACGAACTCCGGCCTGTGGCTTTTCTCTTGTCGAGTTGCTTGTCGTCGTAGCAATCATTCTGATCATCGCAGCGATTGCGATTCCCAGCCTCTTGCGTTCGAAAATCGCGGCCAACGAGGCCTCCGCTATCGGCTCGCTACGGACCATGAACACTTCATTTGTCGATTACGCTTCGACATACGCAGTGGGGTACCCGGCGAACCTGACCGACATGGGGCCTTCAACGTCACCGTCTTCGACTGCAGCAGATTTGCTTGACTCGGTCCTGGTCACCGGAACGAAAAGCGGTTATGCGTTCTCGTACACGCCAGGGACCGCGGGTCCTAACGGTGTGATTTCCACCTACTCGGTTACTGCCACGCCGCTGACTCCGGGAGTTTCAGGGCAGAGGGGCTTTTACACGGACCAGTCCCTGGTGATTCACGCCAATCCCAGCGGAATCGCGTCGTCCGCTGACCCACCGATCTAGCCAAACTTCACAGGAATCTGGAACGGCGCGTGAATGTAGGGGCGCGACTCCGCACTACGCCTTTGCGTCGCGGGACGAGGCGGCCCATTTTCCTTGAGCTTTGACGATCAGCTCGATCACTTCGCGGACCGCACCGTCGCCGCCACTGTGGGAAGTGACAAAATGCGCGGCGCGCTTCACCTCGGGCGCGGCGTTGGCAACGGCTACAGCGAGCCCCACGCGCTCCAGCACCGCTAAATCAGGGAGATCATCGGCGACGTAAGCAACTTCGGCGGGTGCTGCGCCCGTCGCCTGCACGATTTCTTCCAGGGCGCCCAGTTTCGTCGCGCAGTGCTGGTATACAAATTCAATTTCGCATTCTTTCGCGCGCTGCGTGACGGCGGCCGATTCCCTCCCCGTGATAATTCCGGTGCGCAGGCCCGCCGCTCGCGCAACTTTCAGTCCCGCGCCGTCGTACGCGCTGAAGCCTTTGATTTCACTGGCCGTGCCGTCGCGGCGCGAAAGCAGCCAGATGCGGCCATCCGTCAGCACGCCGTCAACGTCCATGAGCAGCACGCGAATTTTTTTTGCTCGCGCTGCGAGCGCAGCCGTCACTTTTGCTCGAGTCCGGTTTTTCGCCATAAGCGTTGATCGAAAGTCTTTTCGCTAGATTATAAGTCTCTAGAAAAGTTCCAGCGTCCAGAGATCGTGCAGATGGACAACCCCGAGCGGCTTCCGCTCTGGATCCACGACGACCAGCGAAGTGATCTTCCGCTCCTCCATAATCCGAAGGGCGCTGCCGGCAAGGTCACCCGGAGGCAGGGTCTGAGGAGTCCGGTTCATGCATTCGCCGACCACGAGGTCGATGGTTGCGGCCCCGCGCTGTTGCATCAGGCGGCGCAGGTCGCCATCCGTCAAGATTCCTGCCAGACGTCCTCTGTCGTCCACCACGACTGTCATACCCAAACCTTTTTTACTCATCTCGTAAATGACGTCGGGCATTCTTGAGTTACTGGAGACGCGCGGCATGTTCTCGCCAGAGTGCATCAGGTTCTCGACGCGCAAGAGTTTCTTGCCCAGTCGTCCGCCGGGGTGCAAGGCGGCAAAATCGCCGGGACTGAATCCGCGGCGGTCCAGCAGCGCAATGGCGAGTGCGTCACCCATTGCCATCGCTGCTGTGGTAGACGCGGTCGGGGCAAGGTTCAGCGAGCAGGCCTCTTCCTTCACGCTGACGTCCAGCACAACGTCGCTTGCTGTCGCGATCGTGGATTGGGGACGCCCGGTCAGAGCAATCATCTTCAATCCCAGCCGCTTGACAGTTTCGAGCAGCGCGACAATTTCTTCTGTTTCGCCGCCATAGCTAACGGCCAGCACTGAGTCCTTGCGCATGAGCATGCCAAGATCGCCGTGAACCGCCTCGGCCGGATGCAGGAAAATAGAAGGCGTGCCCGTGCTCGAAAATGTCGCGGCGATTTTCCTGCCGATGAGGCCTGACTTGCCCATGCCGATGACCACCACGCGGCCCTTGCATGCGAGGAGCAAGTCCACGGCGCGCTCGAAGCTCGCGTCAAGCCGCTGAAGCAGTTCGTTGAGCGCTTCGGCTTCAATGCGCAAGACACGCTTCGCGGTGGCGAGGCTCACTGCACACTCCATCCGCGGACGAGCGCGGCAATTTGCTTCAGCTTGCCGAGCAGCGCGGGCAATTCCGCAAGCGGCAACGCGTTCGTGCCGTCAGAAAGCGCTTTGGCTGGATTTTCATGGACTTCGAGAAAAATTCCGTCGACGCCGACCGCAGTGCCGGCGCGCGCGAGCGGCTCGATGAATTCAGGCTGACCGCCGCTCCCCTTCCCTTCTCCGCCGGGCAGCTGCACGGAGTGAGTCACATCGAAGACCACCGGGCAACCCGTCCTCCGCAGGATCGGGAACGAACGCATATCGACGACGAGATTCTGATAACCGAACGAAGCGCCGCGCTCGGTAAGCAAAATGCGGTCATTGCCGGTCTTCGCAACCTTTTCTACCGCGTTGGCCATTTCCCACGGCGAGAGGAATTGTCCCTTTTTGAGGTTCACGACGCGGCCCGTTTTTCCGGCGGCCACGAGCACGTCCGTCTGCCGCGAAAGAAACGCGGGGATCTGCAGGACGTCGGCCACTTCCGCCGCCGCAGTTGCCTGCGATGCTTCATGGATGTCTGTGAGGATCGGCACACCAAAGCGGTCCTTGATTTTTTTCAGGATTCGCAACCCGTCCGCAAGACCGGGCCCTCGATAAGACTCGGCGGACGACCGATTGGCCTTGTCGTAGGAAGCCTTGAAAACGAAGGGAACCTGCGCCGCTTTCGTAATTTCAGCGAGGCGCTCCGCGATCCCTAGTGCGTGACTTTCGCTTTCAATGACGCAAGGGCCAGCAATCAAGGCAAGCGGCTGGTTGCCGCCGATCCGCACGCTCCCAACGGAAAATTCTCTCGCCTTCTGCATTCAGGATTCTCTTCGCATTACGAAACGGACCATAGCGTAAGCGGGACACGCTAGATTTGCAACGGGAGGGGAGACGATACATTGGGGAAACGTCTGATCATCGGACTTCCCCCGGCATCCGAAATTCTCTGCTAATCGTGTTGCCATGTACTCGCAAACAGGTTCTGTGCTAGAGTCCGCCGCAAATGTCGGTTTCTTCAGATGATCTGTCGCGAAGGTCGTTTCTAAAAGCTACCCTAGCCGGAACCGCTGTTACTTTGGCGAAGGTTCCCGCCTCGGCCGGAACAGACGAGAATTCCCAGGGGACCCATCCAGTGAGCGTCGGCGGAAGTGGCGACCTCACGAAGTTGAGTATTAGCGAAGCGGCCGATCTCGTACGCAAGAGAAAAGTCTCGCCCGTAGAGCTGACCACCGCGTGTCTCGCACAGATAAACCAAGTCAACCCTGTACTAAATGCCTTTATCACAATCACGCCGGAATCAGCTCTTTCACAGGCGCGGGAAGCTGAAGACGAAATACAGCACGGAAAGTGGCGTGGGCCACTGCACGGTATTCCGATCGCGCTGAAGGACTTGTTCGATACGGCCGGTGTAAAGACTACCGCCGCCAGCGGTGTATTCAAGGACCGCATCCCCAAGGAAGATGCCGAGGTGGTGCGCAGACTCAAGGTTGCCGGTGCAGTGTTGGTGGGCAAGACCAACATGCACGAATTCGCTTACGGCGGCACATCAGTTGTCAGCTATTTTGGCGCGGTCCACAATCCATGGAATCTGAGCTACATCGCTGGGGGGTCCTCCGGCGGCTCCGCTGCCGCCGTCGCTGCGAACCTTTGCTTTGGGGCTCTCGGGTCAGACACCGGTGGCTCGATTCGGGAACCGGCAACGTACTGTAGCATCGTCGGGCTCAAACCCACTTATGGATTGGTGAGCACGCGAGGAGTGATTCCCCTTTCATGGTCACTCGACCACATCGGACCCATGACGCGTACTGTGGGCGACGCTGCCGTTATTCTTCAGGCCATCGCGGGCTACGATCCCCTGGAGACGACCAGTCAGCAGATGAGGGTCCCAGATTATACGGCAGCTCTCCAAAGGAAAACTTCGTCACTGCGGCTGGGCATAGCCCGCGACTTTTTCTTTGCGGGATTACATCCGGAGGTTGAGACTGCGATAAATGAGGCTCTATCGGTGCTAAAGCGACTTACTGCTGGTCTCGAGGAAACCAAAATATCGGTGAGCAACGATGCTTCAGTTCTGCGCGCTGAGGCATACGCGTACCACGCTGAATTCGCTGCGAAAACTCCAGAACTCTACCAATCGTCGACTCTAGCAAGAATCCGAACTGGGGCCGAGGTAACTGCGATCGCCTATATCGGAGGGCTTCGTGAGATCTCCGAACTCCGACGCTCCGCGCAGCGGGTGTTTGAGTCGGTCGCTGCGCTCGTAACACCCACAGCACCGACGCCACCACGTACTATCGTGGAGGCCAACGCCGATCTCCCCACCTTAGGTCCAGTACTAGACCTGCGCAATACGGCACCATTCGACAAGAATGGCCTGCCGACGATTTCCATTCCCTGCGGCTTCACGACTAGCGGCCTTCCGATCGGCTTACAAATCAGCGGCCCGCCGGGAGGCGAGGCCGTTGTCTTGCAGCTTGCCCATGCCTTTGAACAAGCAACGGAGTGGCACAAGCGTCGTCCCCAAGTGCTGGCACGAGCTCCGAGCGCGGCGTAACATAGGAGGGGTCCACTTCGTCTCCGTAGCCGAATACCCGCCGATTTCGGTTCGAATACCCTGTAAGGCTCGATCTAGTTGGCTTGGGAAGGCTTCGCCGACATGGAATAGGATGCGGGGCTTTCGGCCGCGACGCTTCGGCCGCGATGGCGGCGCTCGTGGGCGGCGCCCAGAAACGCGTAGAACAGAGGATGTGGCGCCAGTGGCTTCGACTTAAATTCTGGGTGGAACTGGCAGCCGAGAAACCAGGGATGCTCCGGCGCCTCGATAATTTCCACATACTTGCCGTCGGGCGAGCGTCCGGTAATGCGGAAGCCGGCGCTCGTCAGGGTTTTCTCATATTCGCAATTGAATTCGTAGCGATGCCGATGGCGTTCGCTAACTTCCGTCGACCCGTAAGCGCGGAAAGCCGTGGAATCCTTTTCAATCTTGCAGGGCCACGCGCCGAGGCGCATCGTGCCGCCCATTTCGTCGACGCCGAGCAGTTCGCGCAGCTTGTAGATCACGCGATGCGGCGTCTGCGGATCGAACTCGGTGCTGTCCGCGCCGGCGAGGCGGGAAACGTCGCGCGCGTACTCAATCGTGGCGCACTGCATTCCAAGGCAAATTCCGAAGAACGGGACCTTGTGCGTGCGGGCGTATTCGATCGCGTAGATCATTCCCTGGATGCCGCGCTTGCCGAATCCGCCGGGGACCAGGATGCCGTCGGCGTGCGCCAGCCGCCGTGCCGCCGTCTCGCGCGAATCGAGTTCCTCGGCTTCGACCCACTCGATGATGGTGCGGTCTTTGTGCGCCAGACCGCCGTGGATTAGGGCTTCGCGCAAACTTTTGTAGGCGTCTTCGAGCTGCACGTATTTCCCCACCACGGCGATGCGCACTTCCCCTTGCGGGTTGCGGATGCGGTCGAGCAACTCGAGCCAGGCGCTCATGTCGCGTTCTTGTGCATTGAGGCGCAGCAGCTTCAGAATTTCGTTGTCTAGCCCTTCGTCGACCAGCGCCACAGGAACAGCGTAGATCGTGTCCATGTCCGGCATGGAAATCACGCGCGATTGCGGCACGTTGCAGAAGAGTGCGATCTTGCTTTTTAGTTCCTGAGGCACCGTGCGGTCGCTGCGGCACAACAGCAAGTCGGGCTGGATCCCGATCGACAGTAGCTCCTTCACCGAATGCTGTGTCGGCTTGGTCTTCAGTTCGCCGGCCGTAGGGATGAACGGGACCAGCGTCACGTGAACGTGGACAGAATTTTCCGGGCCGAGCTCGAGCCGCATTTGGCGGACAGCCTCGAGAAACGGGAGCGACTCGATGTCGCCCACGGTGCCGCCGATCTCAATGATGACTACGTCCGTGTCGTGCGCGACTTTTCGGAATGCAGCCTTGATCTCGTCGGTGACGTGGGGGATCACTTGCACGGTCTTCCCTAGATAGTCGCCGCGGCGTTCCTTTGTGAGGATGGACTCATAAATTCTGCCCGTGGTCCAGTTGTGATCGCGCGTGAGCTTGGCGTGCGTGAAGCGCTCGTAGTGGCCAAGATCGAGGTCGGTTTCGGCGCCGTCATCAGTGACGTACACTTCGCCGTGCTGGTACGGGCTCATCGTGCCCGGATCAACATTTAGATAGGGATCGCACTTCTGGAGGGTGACTCTAAGACCGCGGCTTTCGAGGAGACAACCTATCGACGCGGCGGCTACGCCCTTGCCAAGGGACGAAACAACTCCGCCGGTAACAAATATATACTTCGGCTCCATCCGCTCAGTTCCGCCCGCAAAAAAATCACAGCCCGCAGAACTGGGTTTCAGCCTCCGTGAAGAGTTGCCGTACAACGCATTGTACGAGGAACGCTCAGCACTGTCAACGAGCTGCTGAATCGCGCGTGAATCCCGCATCGAACCTGCGGTGGAGTCTTCGCGGTCCAATTCAAAAATTCCGGAAACAACAACGCCGGGATTGCACGAAATGCCATCAGTTTCGCGCAATCCCTGAGGGCTGGGCTTCTCCAGTTCTCAGTCGTCGTGGTTACCGCCAAACAGGTCACGCATCACTTTGACATTTTCGTCGCAGGCGTGGTTCAGGCACGGCAGACCGAAGCCCGCTTCGAGCGAGCGGAGCAGCGAGAAGCTGTTGTAGTAGGTCACACTCTGCACGCCTTCTGCAGCAGTGCCGTTCGTCTCAACGGTGAGGACAACTTTGTTCTGGTTCTGCGGCGGGAACTTCCCCTCGGGCCGAGTGCTGACGCCACTGTAGTCGTTCTCGTCCCAAACGATCACGATCGCGGTGCTGCCGTTTTTCCAAACCGGCGAAGCCTTGATGCTCGTGACCAACTGCTGAATCGTGACATCACCTTGCTGAATCAAGCCCGGATTCAGACCGGCTCGAGTACCAACGGTCAGACCGGCCGTTACCCCGAAGTCGAATGCGCAGAACGCATCCCCGTTGCCGCGCCCGTGCTGGTCATTGCACTGGCTCGGTGCTATGAAGGCCAAAGAGGGAACATCGCCGGCGCCGAGATCGGCGTACAGCGCCTGAAAACCCACAATGTTGCTCAGGCTGTTGTTCGCCGCCGTTCCTTCCTGGACGCTCTTGAAGTACGCGAAGGGATTGTGCTTCACAGCATACGCTTGCACGACGCCAGCCGAAGTCAGGGGCGCAAGTATAGTGAAGTCGGTAAGATTGCTCGCCGTTCCGTTGCTAAAGTTCACGCCGTCGGCCCCGTTGACGGGAAGGTCTTCCTGATAGCTCTTCCAACTCAAGCCAGCTGCGACGAGCTGATCGCCGATCGTCTTGCCGTCTATGTCGGTCGCGAGGGGCACCGCCTTCACACCATCGATGTCAGCTAGGAAGGGAAACTGGGGCAGCGTTACCTCGTTCCAGTTGTCGACGGCCGGCGTCTCGGCGTCCGGCCCGGTTCCGGCAATCGGACACACGGCGCCCGTGTCGAGGGTGATGTTGGCAGGCGGATTGCCGCCGCCGTTGTCGGCGTTGACGGTCTTGGCCGCCAGATTTGGCATGCAGGCCATGTCATGCCATGACGGTGCATTGTCACTGCGGACGCCGAAGTTCGAACCGCCGACGATCTCCAGGTAATTCGTCAGGCTGGGATGCCCGATAGCGAAATAGTTTTTCGCGGAGTTGACTTGCTTGTTCGCGATCAGACTATTCAGGTAGGGCTCGTTGGGATTGCCGATGATCTGCTGATAGCCGTGGTTCTCCATCATTATTACAAATACGTGGTCTAGATGCGGAATCCCTGTAGGAACCGCGCCTTCGTTGGCAAACCCCGGGCCGGCGGCTACGGCGAGCGCGAGACACAGCGATGCGACCTTCTTAATCATTGGAGTCACCTTTCTTTTTGGGACGCGAGGATTGCCGGCACTCTTGGGACGGAGAGGGCTGGCTAGACCAACGGTACTGTGGCGGCTGCTTATTGCTGAGGGGTTAAAACTAAACTAAAACTCGATGAACGCGGACGCTCGAAACGCCACAGGATCTTGCATTGGCTGCCTGCATTCCGCGTGAGGCGGTGACGCGACGCTGAACACGGCCCCTTTTGCTGCGACGGACTCGAAAGGGCGAAGCCGAAAGGCGCCTTCGTCTTCGGCTCTACGGGCATTTGAAGCACGGCCCTGGCTTCGGATCGCCCCCTCAATCCTCTTGGAAGTGGAGATTTCTCTTGACTTTATCGCGGGTCAACGGTCTATTGTTTCATTCCGTTTTCTGCAGGCGACACAACGATGCGACGCCGCATCTATGCCTCGCGGGGAATGCAAACGGGCGTGCGCTTCACTTGAAGCCCTGGCCATATGGGGTGAGGAATTTCCTGTGAACCCGCCCATAGCAGGTGCGGGCTCTATTTGGAGCCCGCCTCTAGACTGTCCAATTTCCTAAGCAGCTTGTAACCCGGTCGGTTGCAACTGTGTTGATGCGCAGTTACGACGGCCGCGCAGGTACTCAGGGGATGGAGCCATTCCGCAGGGTGTGGAACTTTTTCTGCGACCAAACGAAATTGTTTCCGCTAGACGAGCAGCTTCCGATGGACCGGCCGCCAAATTGGCTCGCGTCTCCCCAAACCGGTGCGGGCACCGCGCCGTTTTGGCGCGCCGGCGATTTGGAGTCCGGCATTACGCAGGGGGACCTTCTAGTGCTTGACCCGAAATTCGACTCTGGTGGTCGCAAGCCGAGTCGGAAGCAACTCCTTTTCTCGCTGGCGCTGGCGGGTTCACTGGCTTTTTTAAGTTCGTGCGGCAGCAGCAGTTCGAGCACGACCACTTCCACGCCCTCCGTCACAGTTTTCTGCGCCAGCACCCAGGTAACCGTCCTCGGAACGTCTCAATGTACGGCAAGTGTTTTGAATTTGAGCAGCACACTTGTGACTTGGTCTGTTAGCGGAACTGGTACAGGCAATTTTGGGTCGATCGATAGCACGAGCGGTTTGTACACGGCTCCCTCAATTCTACCGACGAACAATAACAATGTCGTAACTATTACAGCGCTTTCCAAGGCAGATAACACCACGAAGGGAACGACTACCATCACCATCGAGCCGGCTGTCTCGATCGCAGCTGTCACCTGCCTTCCTCCCGGGACAACAACTCCACCATCGCCTTTGATTGTAGCCTCGGGCGACACGCTAGACTGCACCGCGACAGCTGCGGGTGGCGCGACAGTTCTTGTCAACTGGACTGTCGCCAATGCCAACATGCTTGGAGGTGACATTGGAAGTATTTCTCTGGCCGGAGGGTACACGGCCCCTCTCGTTCCGCCTCCGGGGCAGACGATCACAATTACCGCAACATCCCAGACCCTTTCAACCAATTCGATGAGCGTCAACGCCACCGTGGTGTTCGGAGACAAGGTCATCTCCGGCCCCTACGCTTTCTCCACGAGCGGAAGTCTAACAAACTCGAATGGGTTCTTCGCTCGCGTCGGAAGCCTGACGGCCGGCGGCGGAGCCCTCATAGCTACCGAAGATACCAATCAGTCCGGAGCGTCGGGCGGAGTCAAGCAGCATGTCCAGTTTCCGGGATCCTATTCTGTCGGCCCAGATGGTCGCGGCACCATGCAATTCTGCGAAAGCAGCGGCACCAGTAGCACGTGTCAAGCAGGATCGTCAGCCGCAACCGCATTCTTCCGGATCGTAATTCAATCTCCCCAGCGCGTGCAGATCAGTGACTTTGGTCAAGGAGCGAGTGCTGCATCGATCACATCGGCGGGAGAAATGGTGTCACAGGACCAATCGGTTTTCGGCGCTGGTGTGGGAAACCTCACGGGGACGTATTCGTTTAATTTCGCCGGTATTTCGAGTACCTCGGCAGAAGAGTCAGCCGTAGGTGAATTTACCGCCAGCGGAGTGGGCACCAACGGCATCGCGGCGATCTTCGCGGACAGCCCTACGACGCCTGGGAGAATTGATACCGACGCGAGTGGCGCTGCGACACTCGCAGCTTCGACGTATTCGATCAGTTCGGGACGCGGCTCGATGACTCTAAACACTTCAGCACCGGCCACTTTGGTCTTCACTTTCTACATGGTTTCAGCGAGCCAGGCGAAATTCATGGAATCCGATTCCTCCGGCGCAATTCTTGTTGGCGACGCGCTCAAACAACAAGCGAGTGCCACTTGCGCGTGGGGGCTGAATGCGCTGAGTGGCTCCACGGTCTTCGAAACCGTCGGAGCTTCGTCGGGTGTTGCGATCGCCGATGTAGGCAGTTTCACCGCGTCGAACAACGGTACGACCGGCGCTGTCGGCACAGGCTCGATTGACGAGAATAGTGGCGGGTCAGTGTCATCGCAGATCGGTACGCTCAGCGGCGCTTACACGGTTGACCCGTGCGGCCGGGGAACGCTGACGATCGGGAGCCACTCCTACGTATTCTACGTCGTTTCGGCAGCGAAAGCGGTGCTTCAGGAAACGACGTCCGGGATCGTCGCGCACGGCTTGCTCGTCCAGCCAACTGGCGGCCCGTTTGTGAACAGCTCTTTAAGCGGTAGCTACGCGTTGACACTCAGCGGAACCAACGGCGCAGGCGCGGCGGGTCAAAGAGAGGACATTGTCGGGCAACTCACAGCCGACGGCGTAGCGACGGTGAAGAGCGGCTCGATCGATATCAACAGCTTTGGAGCAACGCAAACAGGAGTTGCTATCAGCGGAGCGTATGCGCCGAATCCGGCCGGCAGCCTTCGCGCCACGGTCGGCCCTTTGACCTCGACTCCGACGGTCACTTTGCCCCAGCACCTCGTGCTGTACCTGGTGAGCCCGACACAGTTCTATGCGCTGGACACGGATGCAACAGGCACTGCGATCGGCACACTCGACAACCAGTTCTAAGCAACCGGGAAGATGCGTCCACAGGCGATGCCCAAGTCGCAGCACCAATTCGTGCCGAGCGGTGCGTACGAGCCTAATCAGACGAAACCGGATGTCTTGGGAATTTCAACGGGCAAAGAGATTACTACCGTGAGGCGCCTGCTATTCCTTGGCCTGCTGGTAGCTCTGCTCGGCCTGGCTTCTTGTCACAAAGCGGCGGCCCCGAGCACCGCCATCACGTGTAGCACTACCACGGGAAGTTCAGGTTCATCTTCGACTTCCACGTGTACGGACCCGGTGACGAATATCACGCTCACGATTTCTCCTGCCACCGCGTCCGTGAACGTTGAGACGCCTGCCCAATTCGCATTTTCGATCTCCGGAGGGACAAATAACGTCGTTACTTGGCAAGTGAACAAGATTACGGGCGGCAATCCCATGGTCGGATTAATCGATTCGAACGGCAAGTACATCGCGCCGGCACAGGTTCCGTCGCCGGCGACCGTGACGGTGGGCGCTGTCTCGTTCGAGGATCCCAATCTTTCCGCTACTTCGGCCGTTACAATCGTGCCTCCTCCGGTGGTGACAATCACGTCGCCTACCCCGCCCGTCACGGTGACCTCTGGTGTGGCGAACAAAATAAATTTTCAGGCGACTGTGACCGGCGGAACGCTAAACACTGTCTTTTGGGAGGTTGGAACAGTGATGGGGGCGGGCGGTCCGGGAGACGCAACGATTGGAACGATCGATGCCAACGGCGTTTACTCCGCGCCGGCCACTCCGCCAATCGGTTCGACCGTCTTTGTCACAGCCGTTTCGCAGGACTCAGCGACTTCCTTCGCCAGCGTACCCGTCACGATTTCGGCCTATTCCACTTCGTCCCTGCAAGGCCAGTTCGCGTTTTCAATATCGGGCAAGAACGCGTCGGGCTCATTTGTGAGGGCTGGGAGTTTTATGGCGGATGGCGCTGGTAAACTGAATAGCGGCGTGGAAGACGTCAACGACGCCTCGGGAGTCACGGTGACTCCGATTTCCTTCGCCGGAACCTATACCGTAACGGCGGACGGCCGCGGCACTCTGCAATTCAACGACGGACTCACACCGGCGAGTTTCAATTTCGTGCTCGTCAGCGGCGCAAACCTACAGATCATCGGATTCGACTCCACCGGAACGGCAACGGGACAAGCGAACGCCCAGTTCCCTTCGAAGTTCAACGCGTTAGCCCTGAACGGCAGCTACGTGTTCGATTTCACTGGGGTGCACGGCTCGAACGCAATTTCGGAAATTGGAGAATTCAAGGCGGACGGCGCCGGCCACATAACCGGCGGATCAATCGACGTCAACGACAACGGAACGCCAAGCCAACTGCAGATCACTGGAAACACGGCTCTGCCAGGCCAACCGCCATCTTATCCTTCCACTTATTCGGCGATCGATTCCGGCAGCGGAAGAGGCACCCTCACATTGGCCACGTCGGGAGCAACTTTGCATTTTGCTTTCTATATTGCGACTGCGGGATCAGCGAGGTTTGTCGGAACGGATTCGCTGTCCGCGACGGGCGCTGTCGCTGGTTATTCCACGCAGCAAGATCCGAATGCCGCGTTTAGCCTTGCTACGTTGAGCGGCAGCTACGCGTTTCTTTTGAACGGGTCCGGGGCGGGCGGAGCCTATGCCTCGGCTGGTAGCTTCGCGGCCGACGGTCACGGTAACATTACCAGTGGCGTGCTCGACGAGAATTTCATTAGCGGCGGCAACGCCACCGGAAATGCCGACGTCGTGCTGAGCGGGACGAGCTATACCCTCGCCTCGAACGGGCGCGGCACCATCCAGCTGACAGGCGCCCGGGCGTACGTGTTCTATCTGGCTTCAGTGAACACCGCGGTTTTCCAGGAAGCTGATGCGAACAATCCGACCATCGTCAGGGACGGAACCTTCGCCCACCAACAGAACGCATCTTTTGCTCTGTCACAGATTACCGGGAACTACGCGATCGAAACGGCTGGCCTCTCGACTACCGCTGGGGAGGGAGTCACGGGGCAAATCGCGACCGATGGCGCCGGTCACATTTCCTCGGGCATGGTCGACATCAACACCGCTGGGACGACTCACTCCGGCGTAGCGATAGGCTCAACCAGTTCGTACTCCACCTCGTCGTCGGCGGGGCGAGGAGTCATGGCGCTGAGTCTTGCCACCTCGCCCGCTCAGACTCGGAATTTCGCCGTCTACGTTGTGGATTCCACGCAGGCATTCGTCGTGCGAACCGATAGCGGACAGCCCTCGGCAGGCACGCTTCAGAGACAGTTCTAGGCGCTAGCCTTTCCCCGTTTTTCTTTCGGGCGCCCTCGCTGCCGCTTAGGATCCTGTCGCGGCTTGCGCGGGCCAGTAGGGCCGCGCGGGATCCGCCAGGCGACCGTCCTCATAGCGGTCGTGATGGCGGACCCAGGACATGGTAAAGGCCAGGTCGTCTTCGTCGCGTCCCTTTGGGACGAGGTCAAGCCAGTTGTAGGTGCCGCAACCGGTCTCGGTTCCGCGCGCGTAAGAGGAATAGGTGTGGAAGACGTTGCCGTTCTTGTCTTTGTAGAAGATGCTGATTCCAGGAGCTTCCTCGCCGATCGCCCCGAATTCGGTCATATCGAAGTTGTAGTAGACCTTGCCCTTGGCCTTCTCTTCCTTCGTGAAGGAGACATGATAGTCGAAATTGAAATCGTTCCCATTCGAAGAGACCCACGGGAAGCGCCAGCCCATGCGTTTCTTGAAGGCTTCGATTTTAGCGAACGGCGCCCGCGAGATTGCGGCAAACGCCACGTCACGTTGGGCAAGGTGCACAAGAGCGCCATCGGTATGGTCCATAATGAAGGAGCAACTGGGACAAGCCTCCTTCCACTCTGGCCCGAACATCAAGTGGTATACGATCAGTTGATTTTTGTCGCCGAATAGGTCGGCCAGCGACTGCTTGCCGTTCGGTCCGTCGAAAACATAATTTTTCTCGACTTTGACCCAAGGCAATTCGCGGCGCCGGGCGCTGACGGCATCACGCTGCCGCGTGAGTTCCTTCTCCTTTGCCAGTAACTCCTTGCGGGCTGCAAGCCACTCCGCCTGCGATACGATTTTCGGGTGCACTTGATTCTTGCTCATGATCGCTTCTCCCTTCGTTTATGATTGCACTCGCTTCCGTTTTGTTCCTCACGCGAAACGTTTTGATCATTGCGGCGGTCAACCCGCCGCCCGAAATGGTTCCTACAACAATTTGAGCCGCGGCTGCTACGCATACGGGGCACATATGTTCACCTTTGCGAGACCAATTTGATTTTTATGACTCCCCAGAGGAGCATCTGCCCTTCGCGAAGATGCTCCTCGTAGCAAGTGTTCACGGTCTCTTTTGCTATTTTTTCTCCGCGCGCTGCTTCGCCCGCTCGTGGATCATGTGCCATCCCTCAGCCATGTCCTTTCTGTAGTCGGCGGGAATCGCGCCGAGCCCGTAGTGATGAAATTTGATCAGCGTCCCGCCCGGCTCTGGACTCAACCGGTATTGCACGTTCGACGCAACGGCGAACGACATCATCAACGGCCCGCAAAATTCCAGCAGAGTAGGCCGCTTAATCGCCTGCACGTGCGCCCACAGGTGTCCATTCCCGTCGCCCAGGTCGCGATACCACCGCCCGCCCGGCCAAGCTTCGATCTTCATGGGCATGGGCTTGTCCTCTGCTCCCGGCATCCCCGGCCCCAACTGCTCGAGCAGCGCCTCGAACGTCACCTCCAGCGTGGCCTTCACATGAATTTCCTCAGTGATGCTCAGCGTCAAATCCTCCACCTTCGGTACTGTCACTGCTGTGCTCATGACTCCTCCTCAGTTTGATTTGGTTTCTGCAGATCCTTGGTGCCCTTCTCAGTCATCTTGGCTTCGGCCCGCTCCTTCACCCGCACCAGCGTGCGCCGCCAGAACCGCTCGAATTCCCCGGCCCATTCGTGCAGCGGACGGATCGCCGCCGCATTTGTCTGGTACAGCTTTTGCCGCCCTTCCCGCCGCATCCGCACCAGACCTACCTCCCGGAGCACCCGCAAGTGCTTCGACACGGACGGCTGCTCCATCTCCAGCGCCGCGACGATCTCGTTTACTGGCCGCTCCCGGTCCGCCAGGAAGACCAGAATGTCCCGCCGCCGCGGCTCGGCCACGGCGTTGAACGCATCCGACGTTGTCGCCGCCCGTGCCATCGCAGCGAATAATACATTCCTATATAGGAATATGTCAAGCACAAAAAAAGGCGGTCAGGCGGCGGACGAACGACGCAGCAGTTGTTCGATGCGGGTAACATCTTCAGGCACGTCTACGCTCACCGAGTCATGCTGCGTCTCGGCGACCCGAATCTTGTAGCCATTTTCCATCCAGCGAAGTTGTTCGAGCTGCTCGATGCGCTCGAGGTCGCCCACCGGCAGCGTCGGAAAATCAAGCAGCGCGGCGCGTCGGAACGCGTACAGACCCAGGTGCTTCATGTGCTGCGCATGCACGGGGGTGTTGCGGTCGCGTACCCACGGAATCGGCGCCCGCGAGAAGTAGAGCGCGTTACCGTCAAAATCGAGAACCACTTTGACGATGTTCGGGTCCATGATGTCGGCCGGTTTCGCGATGGGAACCATGAGCGTAGCCACCGCAACGCCGTCCTCCGATTCGATAGCCTCGACCAGCGTGTCGATCGCTTCGGGCTCGATCAACGGCTCGTCGCCTTGAACGTTCACGAAGACGTCTTCCCCTGCCATGGCCCGGGACGCGGCTACTTCCGCGACCCGCTCGGTCCCCGAGCGGTGTTCTGAGCGAGTGAGAACGGCTTCGGCGCCAAAGCCCGCGGCAGCTTTAAGGATGCGTTCATCGTCAGTAGCTATAACAGTTCGTGAGATTCGCTTGGCTTCCCGCGTCCGCTCCCATACCCTCTGGATCATTGGCTTCCCAGCCAGAGACACGAGCGGCTTGCCCGGTAATCGGGTCGCGGAATAGCGAGCAGGTATTACTGCGATAGCCATAAAGAATTTCGCCGGCGCGCCGATGGATGGACGGGGTGGGACCTGCCCTGGCGCCAGGCGGAAACTGGAACCCCGGCAGAAATTTGCGTGGGTTCTATTTGTCTATCCTGAGTATCCAAGGGCGGCCCGCCGGAATCTAACGCTTGAACGCAGAGATGCTATCACAGTGTTCGAACATCTTTGCGCTGCGGCAACGAAAATCAGGGAAAACGGCGCTAGTTCTAAGGTAAACAAATTGTCAAAATCGTCTAGATGGTACTTGCGCAGCGTTCGACCAGTGGTAGAATAACTCGCAGTTTTGGACCGTCGGAACGAGCCGTAACCGCCCCGGCAGCGCCGACGAAGGCAGGCAACGCGGTGATGGCAGGACCAAAGAAGCGGTTGGCCCTTTTCGCAGCTGCTTTCGTTGTGTGTGGTCTGGTTGTCTCCGCGGCATTTAGCCAAGGTCCTGGGCCCGTCCAACCCCCGAAGCAGTCGTCCGAACCTCAAATCAAACCTGGACAAGGAATCAAAGTTGACGTCAGTCTGACGCTCGTTAACGTCACGGTGACGGATCCTTTAGACCGGCTAGTCACTGGGCTCGACAGGGAACATTTCCGAGTTTTTGAAGATGGCATCGAGCAGGAAGTTCTGACGATGTCCAGCGAGGATGTGCCGGTTTCGATTGGCCTCGTCTTCGACATGAGCGGCAGTATGTCCGACAAAGTCGAAAAGGCCCGCCAAGCCGCCGTGCAATTCATGCGGACAGCTAATCCGCTCGACCAGTTTTTCCTGGTGAGTTTCAACGATCGCGCCGAATTGACCAGCGGCTTCACGAGCAGCGTGGATGAGTTGCAGAACCGGATGATGTTCACCGCATCACGCGGACGCACTGCACTGCTCGATGCGATCTACTTGGGTCTGAGCCAGATGAGGGGTGCACACAACGCCAAAAGAGCCTTGCTCATCATATCCGACGGAGGAGATAATCATAGCAGGTACAATGAGAACGACATAAAGAACTACTTGAAGGAAGCCGATTGCCAGCTCTATGCAATCGGCATTTTCGATCCTATCGGCATTCGGTCGCGAACCGACGAAGAGTTGAACGGGCCTTCGCTGCTTTCGGAAATGACGGAGATGACCGGTGGGCGGGTCTTTCCGGTAGGAAATATCGGCGAGCTGCCTGACATTGCCGCGAAGATCGGGATGGAGCTTCGAAACCAATATGTCCTCGGATATAAGTCGGCAAACCAACAGCACAACGGCACGTGGCGAAAGATCAAAGTCAAGCTGCGGCCACCCAAGGGCCTTCCTCCGCTCAATGTTTTCGCTAGAACCGGGTACTACGCGCCCACAGAATAGCCGGGGAGTTCTTTCCGTCCTTGTAATCGCATTTTTAATCACGCTTTCTGGCGTGTTGCTTGCCACGGGCACGTCTGCGCAGCAACAGCAGCAGCAGACGCCCATTTCGCCATCGGTGGCGCCTCCTCCACCGAGCGCACCCCCACAGGCAGCAGCAGGCGGACAATACAAGATCCAGTCTCAAGTCAGCCTGGTCGTCCTGCACGTTTCCGTGCTGAATGACCGCAGCGTGTTCGTGCCGGGATTACAGGAAGAGAGCTTTCGCGTTCTGGAAGACAAGGTCGAACAGAAGCTGTCCCTCTTCAAGCAGGAAGACGTGCCGGTAAGTTTCGGCCTGGTCGTGGACAATAGTGGCAGCATGCGGGACAAGCGCCCGCAGGTAAACGCGGCGGCGCTTACTTTCGTCAAAACCTCCAACCCGCAGGATGAGGGATTTGTCGTCAATTTCAACGACGACTACTACCTGGACACCGAGCACGATTTCACCAGCGACCTCGGCGAGATGAAAAGCGCTCTCGAAAAAATCGATGCGCGTGGCAGCACGGCTCTTTATGACGCCGTCATCGGCTCGCTCGATCACTTGAAGAAGGGTACGCGCGACAAGAAGGTGCTCTTGGTGGTCACCGACGGCGAAGACAACGCCAGCCGGCACAGCCTCGAAAACGTGGTCGAGCAAGCGCAGCGGTCCGACGCTGTGATTTACACCGTGGGCGTATTCAGCGACGACGACATCAGGCACAATCACCGGGCGATGAAGAAGGCGCGAACCGCGCTAGCTGACCTTGCTAACGCCACGGGCGGCGTGTCTTTTTTCCCGGAAAACGTGGACGACACGGAAGCGATTTGCACGCAGATCGCGCACGACGTCCGCAACCAATACACCATCGCGTACTACCCGACCAACGCGGCGCGCGACGGAACTTTTCGCAGCGTCGCGGTGCAAGTGACTCCGCCGCGTAGCGCGGGAAAGCTCTCGGTGCGCACACGAACCGGGTATTACGCGCCTCGCGCGCCCGCCTCTGGAAACTAACAATCTCAGTGGTTTGAAATTAAGGGCAGAAAGCTCCGGCCGTGAGGAATTTCGGCGGCGAAATTTGCCGCGATGGTCTGGCCCATGTCGGCGAGCGTGTCGCGAATGCCGAGGTTGACACCGCTCTGCCCTCCCCGGCTGTACGTCAGAATTGGAACGTATTCGCGCGAGTGATCCGTCGTCGGCCACGCGGGATCGGGATCGCAGCCGTGATCGGCGGTGATCATGAGCAGGTCGCGCGGGTTCATTGCCTCAAGGAGCGGTACTAGAAGCGCGTCAAATTCCTCGAGTGACTTTGCAAACCCTTCTACGTCCTTGCGGTGCCCGTAGAGCATGTCAAAATCCACCAGGTTGGCGAAGACGAGTCCGGTTTTCTGTTCCCCCAGCGTCGCGTGCAGTTTCTGCATCCCGTCGGCATTGCTTTTCGTTGTGACGTAATGGCTGACGCCGCGACCGTTGTAGATATCGTGAATTTTGCCAATGCCGAAGATCGGGACATCGCGCTCAACGAGCACATCCATCAGCATCGGGCGAGGAGGCTCGACCGCGTAGTCCTGGCGGCGCTCGGTGCGCCGAAAGTTTCCCGGCGTGCCAATGAACGGGCGCGCAATGACGCGCCCCACCTTGTGCGGCCCGTCGAGAAGTTTTCTCGCAATTTCACACATGCGATACAACTCGGCGATCGGGATTACATCTTCATGGGCCGCGATCTGAAACACGCTGTCTCCTGAAGTGTAAACAATGGGGAAACCCGTTCGAACGTGCTCCTCGCCGAGTTCCTTGATGATCTCGGTTCCGGATGCGGGCTTGTTGCCGATGGTCTTGCGGCCGATGGCGCGTTCGAACTGCTCGATAAGCTCCCGCGGGAAACCGTGCTTATACACGGGAAAGGCCTGCGGCAGCCAAATCCCGGCCATTTCCCAGTGCCCGGTTGTTGTGTCTTTCCCAGGAGAATGCGTGGCCCCTTTGCCAAAGCACCCTTCCGGGCTACCGGGAGCCTTTAGGTGATCGAGCGGCGCGATATTGGCCAGACCTAGCCTAACGAGATTTGGAAGCGCCAGCGGTCGCGCCTTCGCGATGTGCCCCAGCGTGTCGCGGCCCAAGTCGTCGTAGTCGGCCGCGTCTGGGAGCGCGCCAATCCCCACACTGTCGAGCACAATCCAAATGACTCGTTCGAATGCCGGCATCGCAGGCCCTCGCGGAAAGTATACCGTCCCGACTGGACGAGACAAACTCAGGGCACGCGCGAAGGGCCGCTCTTATGGTCGGCGCTGCAGCCGATAGGCGGAGACTAGGTCGGACGATGTGCCGTAGGGATCGGCTTGTTTGTCGGCCTCGCCCATCTCAATACGCGCTGTCCAGAGTCGTTCGAACAGGCGCTGGCTCGTCAAGGCATCCGAGCACGTAGGGTTGACGTAGAGCACGTCGACCAAGCTTGCACGGGAGCTCGCGGCAGACGCGAGCTTCGCCGCCACTTGCGCGACTAGTGCACAATCGAAGGGGTTGTACATGTAAACGAGAAGCGGGGTCCGCGGCCATCGAAACTCCAAAGCGTCTCCGTGAACCATGCGGATTCTCGGGCGCTTCCACGAGCGCGCGACCCGATTCCATCGGGCCACGTTTCTTTGGGCTTGCTGCGCGAGTTCTTCGCTGACTTCCACACCGATAATTTTCCGAAACGGAAGCTCTGACGCGAGCAGAATCGCACGTCCCTTCCCTGCTCCCACATCAACAAAGCTGTAGGCTTCGACCCTTCCGGCAACAAGAGGCAAAGTCGCGCGCCACCGCTGGCACGCCTCGCAAAACACGGAGGGAGCAATCGCAGAATAGCCGTAATTATGCGCATCATTCACCCGGCCTCTGACTAGGTCTTCCGGGCCGAGATAGCCGCCTGTGTCCAGACCATACCTCCGGTCAAAGGGATGAATTACGCCGCGGTTGGGTGCCGTTTTCGCAGCAGAAAACAAGGGGGTTGATCCTCGAGTCTTCCTTCATCTCTTAGGTTAACGCGAATCCTAGCCGAGCGACGCGCTGAGTGTCGTGAGAGTGCCGATTGCTGCGTCAGCGATGGCGACGTATAATTATTGGTTTAAGCATACGTTGCGGAACACGCAGGAGACTTGGCACTTGGCCGCTAGAGAGCAAACCCCTGGGATCCCGACTACCACGATTCCTCCGATGCCCCCTGCAACCGGGGCTGTTGAGCAGGAAGCAATCCATGTGCGCGGGGCGCGCGTCCATAACCTGAAGAACATCAGCTTTGACATTCCGCACAATGCCATCACGGTCGTAACGGGCGTTTCGGGGTCGGGCAAGTCGAGCCTGGCCTTCGATACGATTTACGCTGAAGGGCAACGACGCTACATCGAGTCACTTTCGGCCTACGCGCGACAATTCCTCGAACGCATCGAGAAGCCCGACGTGGACGAGATCACGGGAATCGCGCCCGCTATCGCGATCAAGCAGAAGAATTCGACGCGCAATCCGCGCTCGACCGTCGCTACCGCCACGGAGATTTACGACTATCTGCGGCTCCTTTATGCGCGGGCGGGTCGCACGTTCTGCACCAAATGCGGCAGCGAAGTCCGCAAGGACACGATGGACGAGATCGCCGCGCGTGTGCTCACCCTGCCGGAGGGGCGGCGGTTCTATGTGCTGTACACGCTGGATTTTGCGGCGGCCATGCCGCAAGGGCAAGTTGGGACCGCGCGGCGCGCCGCCAAGAAACCCGCGAAACCTTCGCCCGAGGCGGTTCGGCTAGCGCTCGCCGCATCGCAGCGCCGCGGTTTCCAGCGACTCTATCAAGCGGGCCGGGTCCATGAATTTTCTTCCCCTGAAACGCTGCTCGATATCGATTTTTCGCAGCCCGTCTATGTCGTGGTTGATCGTCTCGCGATCGGGCCGGAGATGCGCTCGCGGCTGGTCGATTCACTCGAGATTTGCTACCGCGAGGGGCGAGGAGAGGCCATCCTCGAATTTGTGCCCGAAGCGGCGGGAGCGCCGGCGGAACGCATGGTGTTCAACGAGCGCTTCGAGTGCAAAACCTGCGGCGCGGTGTATCAGGAGCCGGAGCCGCGACTCTTTTCGTTCAACAACCCGTACGGCGCCTGCCCTCGCTGCCAGGGATTCGGAAACACGGTCGATTTCGACATCAACCTGGTGATTCCAGACCGGGGCAAAACTCTCAACGATGGCGCCATCCAGCCCTGGGCCAAGCCGCGCTACCGAGCCCTTTTTCTTGAGCTGAAAAAAATTGCCCGGGCTAACCATATTCCCCTCGACGTTCCCTTTCGGGAGCTGACCACTGCGCAGCAAAATCTGGTGATCGAGGGCGACCCGAAATCCGAATATCCCGGCGTGAATGGTTTTTTCAAATGGCTCGAACGCAAGAAGTATAAGCTGCACGTGCGCGTGTTTCTGAGCCGCTATCGAGGCTACGCGATCTGCCCGGACTGCCATGGTGCGCGCCTGCGAGCAGAGGCGCGGGCCGTGCGTCTTTCAGGAAAAGCAATCACCGAAGTGTGCGCTATGACCGTCGCCGAGGCGCGGCAATTCATGGATCGTCTGGAATTGAGCTCGGAACAGGCCGCCATCGCGGATAGAATTCTCGAAGAAATTCGCCAGCGCCTGCTGTTCCTTGATGAAGTTGGCCTCGACTATTTGACGCTCGACCGCCTTGCCTCGACCCTTTCCGGCGGCGAAGCGCAGCGCATTCAACTGGCAACATCGCTGGGATCGCACCTGGTCGGTGCCCTCTACGTACTCGATGAACCATCCATCGGGCTCCATCCTCGCGACACGCATCGTCTGATCGACATCCTGAAGCAGATGCGCGACCTCGGTAACACCATCCTCGTCGTCGAGCACGATCCGGACATGATGGCGGCGGCTGACTCGATCATCGATTTGGGCCCCGGCGCGGGCGAGCACGGCGGCAGCTTGCTCTTTTCCGGACCGCGAGACGAGCTGCTGCAAAGCCGCGAGTCCCTGACTGCGCGTTATCTCACCGGTGAGATGCGCATCCCTGTCCCTTCTTTGCGGCACAAGCCGAGCGGCAAGTTCCTGCGGATCTACGGGGCGAGAGCGCACAATCTTCAGAACATTGATTTGATGATTCCGCTGCACACGCTCACCGCAATCACAGGCGTGTCCGGCTCGGGCAAATCAACGCTCGTTCACGACGTGATTTACAAAGCCATCGAAGCAAAGCGCGCGGGCGCGCAGTTTCGCGATCTGTGCGATCGGATCGAAGGGGATCATCTGCTCCAAAGCGTCGTTCTCGTCGATCAGTCTCCCATCGGCCGCACGCCGCGATCGAATCCGTCCACCTATCTCAAGGCGTTCGACGCGATCCGTGAGATTTTCGCCGCCACGCCCGAAGCGAAAAAGCGCGGGCTCACCGTTGGTCATTTCTCTTTCAACATTCCCGGCGGCCGCTGCGAAGCATGCCAGGGCGAAGGCACGGTCACTGTGGAGATGCAATTCCTCGCCGACGTGGAGCTCATCTGCGAGGAATGCCGAGGCACACGCTTCAAGAGCGGCGTGCTAGAAGTGCGTTACCGCGAAAAAAACGTCCATGAAGTGCTGCAGCTCACGGTTCGCGAGGCGCTGATCTTTTTTGCAGGCGTGCCTAAAATTACTTCCAAGCTGAGAATCCTCGACGAGGTGGGCCTCGGCTATTTGCGACTCGGCCAGTCCGCCACGACGCTCTCGGGCGGCGAGGCACAACGCTTGAAGCTCGCCGCGCATCTCACGGGTCAGGCAAACGAGGGCGTCTTGTACATCTTCGACGAACCCACGACCGGACTCCATTTCGACGACATTCAAAAGCTGCTGACGGCGTTTCGCAAACTGATTGATGGCGGTGCGTCGATTCTTGTCATCGAGCACAATCTCGACATCATCAAGTCGGCTGATTGGATCATTGATCTCGGCCCTGAAGGCGGGGCGCAAGGCGGCCGGATTGTCGCCACGGGAACTCCAGAACAGGTCGCGCGCAATTCACATTCGTATACGGGGAAATTTCTGGCGCGCGCCTTGATGAATTCTCAAGGGAATCACAATTCTAGTGCTTCGCAGGCTGCTCCGCGGGGTAAGTAAGCGCATGTGTGCGAGGAATATTTTTGCGGCGCGCTCGCTTCGAGTGAGCCTCGTAGTCGCGTGGCTCGCGTCGTCAGGATTCTCAGCTGTCGCACAGACACAGCGGAAAGCTCCTGCAAAAACATCTCCCACTTCAACCTCACGAGAGAAGGAAGACCCACTCGCGCCGCTCCTACAACAGGCCAATGACGCCATCGACAAGATGGACTTTTCCGCCGCGCTTGATCCGCTGCAAAAATACATTGCACAGCGCCCCGACGAACCTTACCCCCATTTTCAGCTCGGGTATGCCTACGCTGGACTAAAGCGAGCCGCGGACGCAAAGGAGGAATTCTCGCGCGCCGCAGCCCTCGACCCGAAAATGGCGGAAGCGCATCTGAATCTGGGCCTCGTCTTGATGGACACCGAGCCTGCCGCTGCTGCTGACGCGTTTCGGCACGCGGCCGAATTGCAACCGACTGAGAGCCGCCCTAGGTTCCTCGCCGGGCTCAGCCTCGAACGCGCCGGCAAATTTCCAGAGGCCGTCGAGCAATTCCGCGCGGGGCTAGCACTTTCGCCGAACGATTACGAAGCGCATTTCGCTCTGGGGCGTGTTTTGCTCCGGTCAAATAACCTAGCCGGCGCAGAGGAACAATTTCGCGCGGCCGTCGCCGTGCGTGGCGACGCCGCTCCCGCGCACTTGGGTCTGGCAAACGCGTTGCTCGCTCAAAACAAATACGAGCCCGCGTCGGACGCGCTCGCTCAATACTTGAAGCTCAAACCCGAAGACCGGGCGGCTCACTTCGATCGCGCTTCGGCGCTGCTGAACCTTGCCCGGTTCGATGAAGCGCTTGCCGAACTCGATCGCAGCGACGCGGGCTCTGCTCCCTCCGCGGAAGCTCTGAAGATGCGCGGCGAAATCTTCATGCAGCAGAAAAAGTGGCAGGAAGCTGGAGCTGTACTCACACAAGCGCTTGCTCTATCGCCTCAGGATTCCGAACTCGCCGATTGGCTTGGCCGAACAGACACGGAGTTGCACGATTACCCTGCAGCCGTACGTGTTCTCGAGCAGGTCTATAAGCAGAATCCACAATCGGCGGACGCGCTCCGGGATTTGTCGAATGCGCTTTTTCTGAATGAAGAGTATGGCTCGGCGCTCGGCTCGATGGACAAGCTTGCAACTATGGAACAGCCACAGCCGGGCTCGTGGTTTATCCGCGCGATCTGCTACGATAAACTTGCTCGGAAGGCGGAGGCAATCGAGTCGTACCAGAAGTTTCTCGATCTGGATAACGGGCAGCATGACACACAGGATTTTCAGGCGCGGCATCGCATCATCACCCTGCAAGGCGAACTGGGACAATCCACAAAAAAGAAAAAACAATGAAGGAATCGTTTTTCGCTCGATGAGAAATGTACCTGCTAAAATCTGGGTGACGGTCGTTGCGTCGCTGCTACTGTGCGCTCCACTCGCCGCACAAGAAGATCGGTTGGCCGAAGATCTCGCAAAGTATCAGCACGAAACCGATCCCGTCCGCAAAGCGCGCGACTTGGCGAAATTCGGAGAGGAGCAAATCGAGGCGGCCAAAAAACAGCTGAGAGCCGGAGACGATGTTGGCTCGCTTCACACCATCGAACAATATCGCGACGAGGTTGGTGAAACGATTTCAGCGCTGAAGGGCCTTGGCGTTGATGCGGAAAAAAAGCCGGCGGGATTCAAGGAACTTCAGATCAGCCTTCGCGTAACCATCCGCCGCATCGATGACCTGATCTTCACTTTGGAAGTGGACAAGCGCCCGTTTTTCCGCTCGGTGCGCAACGATCTGCAGACGGAGCAAAACGACCTTTTCGACTTGCTCTTTCCCCGCCGGCCGGATAAGAATCCGCCGAAGCAGAACCCCTGAGGTGTTCCATGCGATTTCTTCCTTCCACGAGGGCCTGCCTATGGATCGCAGCGGCGTTGAGTGCTGCTCCCGCTATCCACTCAACTCCGTCGCCTCAGAAAAAAGAGTATCTATCTGAATTGGAAGCCGACAAGATTCGCGATGCTGGAACAACCGGCCCGCGAATCGCGCTGTACGCAACCTTCGCGGGGGACCGCATCAAGAAGCTACAGTACGAGTTCGCGCATATGGACCCCTCCGACGACAAGCGCGCCGAACGGCTCAACGGCCTGATTAACAGCTACACGGGTTGTATCGATGATGCTGCTGACCTCGTCGATATCGGCATCGAGAAGCAGCAGGACATCCGCGAGGGCCTGAAAGTGCTTCAGGCGCATATCAAAGATTCCCTCGCGTACCTCGAAGAGCTTGCTGAAAAGGGTCCAGAGCGGGAGACCTACAAAGAAAATCTCGATGACGCGATCGAGGCCACGAAGGACGCTGCGAAAGACTTGGAAAAGGCCGCAAAGGAGATGGCTCCGCCACCGGTGCGGCGGAAACCCACGTGAGACAGCTATCAAGACGACAGAAGGACCTCCGCGCGGCTTCCGCGCTCGCCGGAGGAGACCGTATTTTTCAGCGCATCTTCACGCGACTCGGATGCCAGGGCCGCCCGCCCCAGTTTCAGGTGGAGTTATACCCGTATGCGAATTTATCCCATACGCTGAGGTTGCGAAATGACGTGGCCTGCGTGCGCCTCTCCGATATTTTGCTGGAAGCGTCTGTCCCGGTAATTGAAGCTGCCGCCGCGATTTTGCTGGGTCAAATGTATCGCCGAAGGGTGCCACGCGAGGTGCGCGAACTCTATCGCCAATTTGCGTTGGCGCGTTCAACGCGGCGGCGCATCGAGACGATCCGCCGGAAGCGTGCGAGGCGCATCCCGGACAGCCCGCGCGGCGCGTTCCACGACCTGGAACTGATGTTTTCTTCGCTCAACGAAAAGTACTTCGGAGGGCGCCTCCGCCGGCCCCGCCTCGGATGGAGTTCGCGCGCGTGGAGATCGCAGTTTGGGTGCTACGATCCCTCGCTCGGCCAGATTGTGATGAGCAAGAGGCTCGACCGGCCCGATGTTCCCGCTTGCGCCGTAGAGTTCATCCTCTATCATGAAATGCTGCATGTGAAGCATCCGCTCCGCGCGGCCGCTTGCCGGCTGCAGGCGCACTCGCCCGAATTCCGCGCTGAGGAAAAGCGCTTCGCGCACTACACTCGCGCGCGAAAATTCTTGGATCATCTCCGGGGGTAGTAGGACAGGCTTCAGCCTGTCGGGTTTGCGCTCGGTCCGGGCACGGAAAGGCCGACAGGCCGAAGCCTGTCCTACTTGAGGCTATTCGAAGCTCTTCAGAACCTGCCGAACAACGATATTGAGAAGGCTCAAAATTACACCGCCCCAAAATGCAGGCCAAAGTCCGCGCACCTCGAACCCGGGAACGAATACCGCCGCGAACTTCAGCATGAGCGCGTTGATTAGCAGCCAGAAAATGCCGAAGGTGAGAATCGTGAGTGGAAACGTCAGAAGCTTCAGCAGCGCGCCGATCGTGCCGTTGACCAGCCCAATGACCACCGCGGCGATCAGAGCCGTCCCGAAGCCTCGCACAAAAAATCCGGGCACAAAATTTGCCACAAGCAGCAGGCACAGCGCACTCAAGATCCAATGTGCCAGCAATCTCATCATCTGATTCTCCGAAGCAGAGTCACTTGAGCTTGCCAACTGACGACATGAATTCCGTGGAATAGTACGCCCTTAGCGTCATTTCGTACATCGTTTCCACAAACCACGAGTTCAACTTGCCTCGCCAGGAGCAGTGATTGAGCTGTTGCGGCGCGTGATGGCGCGGTGTATCTTGCTTTGCTGTCGGCAGGCACGCCGGTCGGTCACAAAATCAGGGTTTTTTTCACAAATGTGCGGTGAGGAGAGGACAAAATGAAATCGTTTTTGGCGAAATTGGCGCTGATCTCGGCGATTGCTCTGCTGATAGCTTCGGGGGACTCTTCAGGACAAGGCGTACCAGCCGCAGTCCACTTCATCGGGCACGACCAAGTCGCCTCAGTGATGGCCAAAGGTGGACCAATCCTGAACGATCCGGGCCTGTTGATCCTCGCGAACCGCCGCGACGCGGGCAAGGCCGAATATCACGAGCACACGAATCACATCTTCATCATAGTCGAGGGGGAGGGCACGTTCATCACTGGCGGCAAACTGATCGACCCCAAGGAAACCGGCCCGGGCGAAATCAGGGCGGCGTCCCTCGAAGGCGGCGAGACGTACCACCTCACCAAAGGCGACGTCATCACGATTCCCGCCAAGACGCCTCACTGGTGGAAGGAAATTCCAACGAAAACAGTCGCGTATTACGCGATCAACATCGAAAGCAAATAGCGGGAGTGTTGCCCGACTCCGTTTTCAGAGCAATCCGAGTCTTGTCGATTGATGCGGAGGGTAGACGCGCCAGCCGAATCCTGCGCGGAGACCTGCCCCGGCCGACAATCTTGTAGTTTTATAACGATCAGCACCAACTCAGATGAATTCATATCTTCGGAGCGGATTTAGTAGCACAGACTTTAGTCTGTGGGGTTTGATTTTTTGCACCCAGAAACACCTGCAGAGAAAAATTCCACAGACTAAAGTCTGTGCTACTGGCTCCTACTTCAAATCCGGTTGATTCGGCGTGGCTGTCATAACGGGCGACGCAAGAATGTAGTTGTGGTAGCTCTCCGTCATTTGCCACAGGCCGGATTCGTTCGGCGCGAGGACGCGGCTCGACCAATACGATTTGTCTCCGTAGGTCGGCTGGACTGAGACCATCACCACCGCGTCGCCGAAATCCCACGTACGAATCCACAACGCGGGCGCCGCTCCCACTTTCGGTGCGTTGGGGTTGGCCTCTTTGCGCTTATTCATTCCCGCGATGCGGTCGGCCTTCGAGGGGGAAGCGCCGCCGTAGGTGCTCACGACGCGCTGGTCCATGTTGTCCGCAACGTGCTTTTCCCAATTCGCCTGGCTCGACTCCTGCTCCTGCCATTCGTCGAGGGAGGCCTTTTCGCCCGCGGAGAGTGGTTTGTATGGCACCGCTTTGCAGGGGTTGTTGCAGGGAATATCGTAGGTCGGCTCGACCGTCTGGAAATCCCGCTTGGGAATGGACGCAATTTCCGTCATGTGGAGGAGCTTCCAGCCGGATGGGCGCTTCACCCAGAATTTCGCCGAGTACTTATTCCCTTGCTGCCACTGAATCCAAACGACGCTTTTGCCGTACTTGTGCTCGGTGACCTTGACGTCGTCGCCTTCCGCAATGAGAGGTTTCAGCTCGGCGCGGAAAGCGTCGTCTTTCGCCCACATGATTCCTTCGGCGTCGATCCAGCTGAAGTCCGCGTCCAGCCACTTGTTCGCCGCCGCTTTGTCGCCTTTCGCGAGCGCCGCCTCAACCGACTTATCCGCAGTCACAACGACGCCACTCGTATCGGCCGCGCGCATCAGGGGCAAAGCCGCGATCACGCCCGCACATGCGACTCCGAGACTGAGAAGATTCCTGGACAAGCCTTTCATACTTCCTCCTTGGTTAGGCCAAGCTCTGTCAGCTTCTTGCCCTGCGAACGGGCCTTGCAAAAACGAAAACTCGCATGCTGAAGCCTGCGCCACTTTAAAACCTCCGGCTGCGATGAGCACGGTCTAATTTACTCGCGCCGGCTCTTCAAATCACTCGCTTCCCTCGCAGGTCTGCAATCTGCTTGCGGTCGTAACCCAGTTTCGTGAGCCAGGACTCGGTGTGTTCAGACAGCAAGGGAGCCGGGCCAGGCGGCGCGGCTTCATCATCGGAAAAAACGAACCCGCCGCGTGTCATCTTCTGCTTTCCGGGAAAAGCGTCAAAGGCCGAGACGAACTTGCGGCCCGTAAGGTGCGAGTGGTGCAGGATCTCCGGGACGCTCAGAACACAGCCTGCAGGCACGCCTGCTTCAATCAGAACTTTTTCCCACTCCGCGGCGGTGCGCTTCATCAGGTGCTGGGCGATCTCGGCGTTGATAAGGAGCCGATTCTCCTTGCGGGTATCGCGGTCGGCAAAACGCACGTCAGTCTTCAGATCGGGGCGGCCAATCACGTCGCACAATTTTTCGTATTGAACGCTTTCGTTGGCGGCGATATTGAGAAGTCCGTCCGCGGTGCGAAACAATCCCGAAGGCGCGGCGGTGAAATTTTCATTGCCCATGGGAATCGGTTCGACAGCCGCGTTGAGATAATTCGAAACTACCCAGCCCATGGCTGCCAGCGTCGACTCCAGCATTGAGACGTCGATCATGCGGCCACGGCCGGTGGCGCGTGCGTCGACGAGCGCCGCGCAAACAGCCAGCGCCGCCGTGATGCCGCCGAGCGTGTCGCACACAGGATAGCCGACGCGGAGCGGAGCGCTTTGCGTGTCTCCGGTCACGCTCATCACGCCGGACATTCCCTGGATCACCTGATCGTAGGCGGGACGCATCGCCAGCGGCCCAGTCTGCCCAAATCCGGAAAGCGAACAGTACACGAGGCGCGAATTCACTTTCTCCAGCTCAGGGAAATCGAGCCCCAGGCGGTTCATGACCCCGGGCCGAAAATTTTCGATCACCGCGTCCGAAATCGCTGCGAATTCTTTGAAAATCTTCTTCCCTTCCGGAGCCTTCAGGTTAAGGGTGACGGACTGCTTGCCCGCGTTCACCGAGACAAACGAGGCGCCCATCAGCTTGGCGTCGGCCTCACGGTCGGCTCCCAGCCGCCGCGCGAGATCACCGCTTCCCGGCTGCTCAATTTTGATGACTTCGGCGCCCAGTAGAACAAGCTGAAAGCTGCCAAACGGGCCTGCGAGAACGTTGGTTACGTCCAGCACACGAATACCGTGGAGTGGAAGCGACATGGATCCTGTGTCCTCACCGGCTTCGAAATTTACGCTGATACCGACGGAGCAACGCCGCAGGCTGCCGTCCGCCGCGCGCGCAGCAGGTGCCCCTGATATGGCCTGGATGAGAAACGGCTCGCAAACTCGGCTGCATCGAGCAGTTTTTCGAGATTGATTCCTGTGTCAAAACCCATGCCTTCGAGAAAATCGACCAGGTCTTCTGTCGCCAGATTCCCACTCGCGCCGGGACAATACGGACATCCTCCCAAGCCCGCTGTCGAGGCGTCAAATTCGCGAACGCCGATCTCGAGTCCTGCTAGCGTGTTGGCGAGGCCTCGGCCGTAGGTATCGTGGAAATGGAGAACGATGTCCTCGGGCTTCAGCTTCAGTTCGCTGATCAGACGGCCGACAGTTTCTTTCACCTGATCGGGAAAAGCCATCCCGTCAGTATCACAGATGGCGACACGCCATGGCCCGATTTCCCGTGCGGCGCGAACTGCATTCACTACCGCCTGGCTCGAAATTCGTCCTTCAAAAGGGCAATGGAAGCAAGTGGAAAAGCCGGCCCGCAGAACAACTCCATCGCGCTCAGCCATCCGAGTGGCTTCCTTCAAAAGAAGCATGGATTCGGCCATGCTGCGATTCAAATTCTTGCGGTTAAACGATTCGCTGGCCGCAATTACAAATTCCATGTGGCGAATCCCTGCGGCCAGCGCCCGTTCGTATCCCTTCAGGTTGGGAACCAATGCGGAAAATGTCACACCCGGAAACCGGCTGAGGCCAGCCGCGACGGATTCCGCGTCCGCCATTTGCGGCACCCAAGCGGGATGCACGAAGCTGGTCGCTTGAATATGGGATACGCCAGCTTGGACGAGCTTCTCGATCAGAGCGAGCTTGTCTTGCGTGGAAACGCGGCTCGGTTCATTCTGCAAGCCGTCGCGCGCCGTTACGTCTACAATCCAAACCTTGCTACCCATGGATTTCCTTCCTCAAACCTCGCGATGCTATCAGTAAAGCAGAATTTGCCGCGCCGGTCTATCTAAGGAGTCGAGCGTCGAGGGTCTTCAGAGCCAGTGGAATCTAAGCCCGAAGCGCCGTCACTGTCGCAGATTGAAGTTGGAGAGAGAATTCAGGGCAGGAAACGAAATGTTCGGGTGCGGGCTGTACTTGCAGCCCGCCGGACACACAGTTCTGTGGCGCCGCGGCCAGAAGAGGAGTTCCGGCCGCGGCGCCACGTTGGCCGCGCTACTCCTCGGAAATTGTGAAGTTCACGTGCGTGGACTGCCCGCCAGCCACCTTTACTTTCTTAGTCCAAGTTTTCGGTTCGCTGTAGATCGGCCGGTGCACTTCCACCTGAGCGGCAACATCAAGCACGGTTTCTTCGCGGACGATCTTCCAGCCTTCGTGCCAGAGCTCGAGTTCGTAGTCTCCTGGAGGAACGCCGGTCAGGTGATATTCGCCCTTGTAGTCCGTCACGGCATAGTAGGGATGCTTGACGACAAGCATTTCCGCATTCATCCAGACATGTCCCGCATTGCATTTCATTTCCACCCCGCCGGCCTGGTGCATCGTCCTCGAAACGAATTGGTTCTGGAATGGAAAGGGCAGGTTGTAGGATGCCGCCCCGAACATCTGCAGCGTGTGCAGAACCGGATCGCTGCTCATGATCTGCACGTTGGCATCGACCGGAACGAGCATTATGTGCGGCACGTAGCGGCACGTTCTCTGGTCGAGCGTTCGGCGCACTTCCGGCAGGTCCATGGCCTTGCCCTTCGTAATATTCTTCAAGGAGACCACAGCATTGGCGACGCCGTGATCGGAGCCGATCAGCAGCCGCTCGAGATCGCGGGTCTTAGTCGAGTCCGGATCGCAGATTTTTGGGTCCTTACTCACCGGAAGCTTGGGAATGGTCGGAACAGCGCCTGACCACATCACCATCCCGTCGATCGTCCCGGGATTGTCCACCGTAATTGCTTGATAGCTGGCTTGCGCACTGCCGTGCGAAGGGACTAGGAACAATGAGCAAGCTATCGCGGAATACCGCCACTTCTTCAAATTCGTCATCATCAGCTTTACCACTCCTCAATTTTTCGGTTCAGGCGTCGCGACGGGTTTTAGTTCAGGTTCTGTGCTCTGGTCTTTCTTGCTGGGCGCGGACTTGGCCTGAATCGTCTTCCTTTTCTTATAGTTGACCTGAAGCGTCCGGAGGAAATGAACCAGGTCCCAGGCCTGGTCCGGCTTGAGATAGTCGATGTATGAAGGCATGGGCGTTCCGTCCAACCCCGTCATGAAGATGCGGTAGAGGTCTTCGTTTGTTTCGCCGCATTTGAAACGGGCGCCGCTCGTGAAGTCATACGGCACAATCGGATTACCCTTGCTGTCGCGGAGTGAAGGTGCGGACGGGCCATTGCCACGGCCTTCGGGGCCATGGCATTCGGCGCACTTGAGTTTTTCGAAAGTCTCTTTGCCGCGGGCGATGCTCTCGGCCGTGTCGGGCGTTTCGGGAGGTATCTGCACGGGCGGATCGGCCTTCTCCTCCTTGAAGCGAGAAGAGAAAGTCATGACGTAGGCAATCAAATCCGCGCGGTCCTGAGGCGTAAGTGGTAGCCAAGACGGCATCGCCGTCCCGTGGACACCACGGCTAATCGTGTTGAAGAGGTCGCTCTCCAGCGGAATGCTGCCGGACGGAGTGGAGCGGCACTTGAACAATCCCATCGTGAAATCGCGCGGCTTGGGGTAGGTTGGGTTTACGTAGGGGGCATTTTCCCCTTCGCCGTCGCCGCGCACGCCATGGCAGCCGATGCAATACCGGGCATACAGCACCTTGCCCTTCGCAGCACGCCCCTCCAAGGTTCCGATGTGGCTCTGCTGCGCGAACGTGGCCGTCGCGCCGAAAGCAAGCGATGCAGCACCCACGATGATGCAGTTTTTCAGTCTCATGCGGCGGCTTCCCTAAAAGTCCAGGTCGAATCCGGCGAGGACGCTGTTGCTCCACACGGCGGCCGTCGGGTCAAATACGCCAATACCGGTTCCGCTTAGCGGCGTATTTCCTTGCGTCCTCGTGAGGGAGTATTCGTTGTGGAAGGCCAGCCCTGCACGGCTGAACATGATGGGATACCAGCGGTATCCGACAGAGTAGGCGTCAATGTTGCCAAGGTTGGGGGCATTGCCCGGAAGCGCTTGGCGCGACATCCGGATCACCTCATCGCGTTGAACAAGAACGAATTGCGGGTTGACGTGGTAATGAGTTTCGACGAATCCGCCATTCCAGGTTGGGGCCATTGCTCCGGCCGGAAGAGCTTGGTTCGCCGGCGTCCCTGTTCCCAAGAACACGCTGTCGTAGCCATGCATGTAAAACGGCAAGAATTCGAATTTGCCGACGTTCATGTCGCCGGCGAAGCCAACACGGTAGAAGGATTTATTGCCATATGCCGCGCCCGGTATGACGCTGGTCGTGCCGGGGGCCGTGCCAACAACGGCTGTCGATGTCAGAGGAATGGTCGGTCTCATTCCGAGATACGCGTAGCCGCCAAATCGCTGCAGCCCGATTTTTCCCACCGCAAACGCTTGGCTGAAGGTGACATAGGTGTCATAGCTGCGGCTCGTAGGCAGCCCGACGCCGCCGTCATTGCCGCTCAGGAGCGCCACGCTGTAACGCGTGTAGCTGTTGGCCGAATGGCCCATTAGCTCCGCGCCAAGAGCATTGTTTCCCAAACCAAAGGTGTTCGTATCTCCCACAGGCACAAAGTGATAGGACTGGTACAGGCCTCCGTTGGCGGACAGGAAGAGGAACCGCTTTTCAGAGATCAGGTTGTCCAGTTCGAACTTCCCCACCTTCAGGTTCAGCCAGCGGCTATTCAGCAGGTTGTCGAATCGGACGTAGGCGTTCTCGAAGTGAAAGCCAGCCGAAGGATTCGAGGATGGCAAGAGCGAGAACGAAATATTCTTAAAGAGTGTTCCCGCCGTCCAAATGTCCAGCCCAGAGAGGTCAAAGCCGTGCGATGTGATTGTCCCTTGCTTCAGCGCACTCGAGGCGTCGCCCGGGATCGAATCAATCGGCTGATTATTCGTGCTTTCGCGGTGCCATTGCGGGGTAATGCGAAACGTGATTGGGAAATACGAAGGCTGCTGGTAAATGGGGGAGTCGTGGTCGTTATTGAGCTGGTACCCGTTATCGCGGAACGTCTGTCCGAAGCTATTGAGCTCAGGCCACGCGGTGTGGCACGCCGAGCATGGCAACCCATATTTGCGTGCAAAGGCGGGGATGGCGTTTGTCGGTTGAGCGGTAATCCCTAGGAAGGCATAGAACCCGAGGGCAGCCAGCCCGCAAAGCACGCAGGCACCGATAGCTTTGGCAAGCCCCCGGTATTTTTGAACTGCAAAACTCATCCCACCCTGCTGTGTCCGACACCCTTAAGGCCACTCAAAGCGTTACTGATCGTTATTTCTCAATGTAGGGACCGGGTGTTGTGCCGTCAAGAAACACCGGCTTTCCGTGTAGCCGAAGCGGAATTGACTGATAGGAACGTGCGTGCGGCAGCAGTCAGCTCTTCGAATATTGGGTATCCCGAGGCCGATAAGTAACAGATAGTGCGTGAGTTCGGCATGGTCAGCTTCGCTTTTCGAGTCGTCTTCCCTTCGGGGATCTTGCACCGAAACAGTCGTGCCGATTGGGAGGGTTCGTGCATCTCAAGGTGGAGTGGAGGTCACAATGGCACAGAAAGTATGGTTTATTACGTGCGCGTCCCGAGGATTTGGAGCGGTGATTGCTGCAGCCGTGCTCGCCTCGGGGGACAAACTGGTCGCTACGGCACGCGCTTTGCCCGGATTAGAGCATCTCGGCACCAACGACAACCTTCTGACTCTCGCGATGGATGTTACGAGCCGGCCCCAGGTCAAGAAGGCGATCAGCGCGGCGCGCAAGCAATTTAAGCGGATCGACGTGCTGGTCAATAATGCGGGCTTTGGCTTGCTAGGCGCAGTCGAAGAGACCAGCGCCAAGGAAGTCGAACATCTTTACCAAACGAATGTCTTCGGTCTCCTCAACGTTACGCGCGCAGTGCTTCCTCTGATGAGAAAGCGGCGCTCCGGCCACATCATGAATTTTTCCTCGGTAGGCGGATACAATTCACGCGCCGGCTTTGGGATCTACTGCTCGTCGAAATTTGCCGTGGAGGGAATCAGCGAGGCGCTCCACGATGAACTGGCGCCCCTGGGAATCCACGTGACCGTCGTTGAGCCTGGCGCTTTCCGCACTGATTTTCTCGACAATTCCTCGCTTGCCCGGACGGAAACGATCATTCCCGACTACGAAGAAACGGTCGGCAAGGTTCGGCAATGGGCGCAGGACAAGAATCATCAGCAACAGGGCGACTCCGCAAAACTCGCACAGGCGATTTTGCAGCTCGCGAATTCCACCGAGCCCCCACTTCGCCTGCCGCTCGGCACCGACACGCTGCAGCGCATCGCCGAGAAAAACGCCTTCGTCGAAAAGGAAACCGAGAAGTGGCGCGCCGTGGCCGCCTCCACCGATTTCTGACGCTTCCCCTACGCTTCTCTGTGGCCTCTATGGCCTCTGTGCTCCCTGCCGACTCTGTGTTGAGCCGTTGAACTTTCGGCACGCCGCGAGCAACACGCTAACCCGCAACCGAATACCAGAAGACGAATGACAGTTTCGGCGTTGACACCGCACTGCGGCAATGCCATATTCGCGCCAATTGAGAGGTGTTTCGTGCAAATCAGAATGTCAGCCTTGCTGGCGTTGGCAGTTGGTGTTCTTCTGGCGTCGGCTCCGATTTTCGCGCACCACGGCGCGTCTGTGTACGACTCCAAGAAACTGACCACGTTGAAGGGAACCGTGGCGGAATTTCAGTTCATGAACCCTCATACGGAAATCCTGTTCAATGTGACGGGGCCGGACGGCAAGGTCGAAAAGTGGACGGCCGAGGCCGCGAGCATGGTCACTATGACCCGGCTTGGCTGGACCAAAAGCATTCTCAAGACGGGTGATCAGATTACGGCTGTCGGCAATGTCGCCAAGAACGGTTCGCATACGATGCGTCTTCGCAAAGTCGTATTTCCCAACGGCAAGGAGACCGTCGTGGATCGCGGCGAGGACTACGCGGACTAGTTAAGAGCTGTTGCCGAGCCAACTGGAAAGCCGGCCATTCTACCAACGCGAGTCCAGAGAGCATGCGATTTCTGGCAGGCTACAATTTCTTGCGGGCTTAAAGTAAAGCCCGCACCCGGTAGAGCCCACCCCGGGCTGAAATCCGCACCGCAGAAGGAGTTTGAAGAATGAGCAATCGCCTGGTGTCGCCGACTCTCGCATTAGCAGCAGTGGTGATCGTGCTCGCCTCCTCACTTGCTGGTCGCGCTCAGTCCGGTGAGACCGGTGTGACTAAGGTCCAGGCATCGGGCCAACCCGCAGACCTCTCGGGAGTTTGGCGTCGGTCGCGCCGGCCGCCTGACAATACCCGCAAATATACGATCTACGAACTGGCCTTGTCCCTGACCAACGAGAAGCCGCAGATGACGCCTTGGGGAGCGGCGAAATTCAAGGCCAACAAGCCCAATCTCGGCCCGAACGCAGTCTCCCTCGCCGAGACGAACGACCCCATCATGAAGTGTTTCCCGCCCGGCGTGCCTCGCGTGTATCTCGTACGAGGAGAACCCCTCGAGATCATGCAGGTCCCGGGACGCGTCGTCATGCTGTTTGAGTACGACCACTTCGTGCGTGAAATCTATACAGACGGGCGGGAGCATGCCAAGGACTTGCCCGGGAGCTGGATGGGCGACTCAATTGGCAAGTGGGAGGGAGACACACTCGTCGTGGACGCGACCGGATTCAACGACAAGACCTGGCTCGACAACGAAGGCCATCCGCACAGCGAAGATCTCCACCTGGTGGAGCGCATCCGACGAGTGAGCCACGACACGATGACGATCGACACGACAATCGAAGACCCCAAGGCCTACACCAAACCCTGGGGCGGACACGCCATCTATGAACTAAAGCCCGACTGGACCCTCGGCGAAATGATCTGCGAAGATAATGTGACGTTCGACGAAATGCAAAAAAAATCGGAGAGCAGTAAGTAGCGAATTTATTTTTCGCCTTCCAGAACTGGGCGCTTAAATCCTGTCACGTGCGCCTCAGCCATCGCGGCCTTAAGCCCCCGATGTTGTCTCCTACATAGTAAATATCGCACACAGAACTACACTCTCGGACAAGGTGAACCTGTCCCATCGAACGGTTACCTTTTGACGCCAAGTCCCCCGGCTCGCCATGCGCCACTTTTTGACAAGTTATTACAAACAAGGCACTTACTGTTTGGTTCGTGAATTGCGACCAGTACGGGCGTTGCTTGTGAGTTCGCGTTAAGGGGGGACGCACACTTTTCTCATGGAGGATTTAATGAAGAAATTGACGTGCTTCCTTGCAGTAATCTTCGCAGCCAGCCTCCTCTCTACGCCCGCCGCAGCGGGAAAGCGCCACGACCGCGACGACCAGGGTCAGAACGAAAAATGGCACAAGGGTAAGGATAAGGACAAAGATAAAGACCGAGACAAGGGTGGTGAAGACCACGACAAGGACAAGGACGATACTACGACGCCGCCTCCGGTGACGCCGCCTCCACCTCCACCTCCGCCTCCTCCGCCTGTGACGCAGCCTCCACCACCGGTAATAGGATTCTGAGATTCAGCATTAGCGCATTCCTTGGCGCTTGCACGATCCTAGCGTGTTTCTAGCTCTTCGGGGCTGCGGTGGCAATCAGTGAAAGCGTGCTGATCGCCGCAGCAGCCCCAGAGCTGCTCTTGCCAGGGTAGTCCGGACGCACCTCCTGAATCCGATAGAACATTGCAAGCGTTCGTCTCCGCAGCCTGCGTTACCTCGCAAATCAATTCCTCGCTCTTGGCTGCGCGCGTGAATCTCTGCGGTCGAATGGTCACTTTTCGACCCGTAGCGCTAGGTTCGCGTACTTCTTTGGCAATATAATCTATTGGAGATAAGGCAGTTAGTCCTTGACACCGAATTGCGGCCTAAGTTGATAGGGGTCGTAAACCAGCCTACCGGGGGACAGCACACGTTTCAATGGAGGGGTCAATGAGGAAACTTAAGTGCTTCCTTTCAGCAATGTTCGTAGCTAGCCTCCTCGCCATCCCAGCTGCCGCGAATACCGGCCAGTCTCAAGGAGGAGGCGGCGCAAACTGTGGCTCTAGCCACAGCGGGCAAGGTCAGAGCGACAAGTCAAAGAAGGACAAAGGTAAAGGCCACGGCTCTGATGACGACGGTCAAGGCACCGGCAATCAAGGCGGGTCGTCAGGTTCCGGTTCAGGGTCAGGTTCTTCCGGGTCCGGGTCAGGATCCGGCTCGGGAGGCGGGGGTACTGTCTTCTAAGGTGTTGGCGTACGTAGTCGTTGCGAACCGAGAGCAAGTCGACATCGCCAGGGGGCGGTATTCCGCAGTCAGCAAACGCGCTGGTCCCAAGATTACCGCCCTTGGGCGACCGAACAGCAAGCATCTTTAAAGCCAAGATCAATTCCCGCTTTTCGCCGCGAGCTTTGCCGGAGCGCGAACTCGCGCAGGCGCTGCGGCGTTCGCGCCGGCCTGAATCCCATTTAGGCCAACCGATAGAAGCGACTGATCTTTGGGCGGGCAAGTCCAACTGCTGACGCTGTTCTTGTCGCCGGTTCCCTTGTAGTGTGCCTCTTCGGGGAACTTGCAAAGCGGCATCGTGCGGTCCACGGCGTTGTTGGTCGAATGCGTAGCTGGAATTGCATCGGGCGCGACGCCTCTCTCCGCCCAATTTTCGAGGGCGCTCAAGGTGTCAAACGAATTGGGGCCGGTGCCGCCGACACAGTGCTGCATATCCGGCACCATGAAGAGGCGCGCATTGGCCTGCAGCTTTTCGTAGCCGCCGTTTTCCGCCGCAAGATCTTCGTAAAACCAAACGCTGCTGTAGGGAGAAATGATCAGGTCGTCGTAGCCGTGGTAGATCAGCAGCTTGCCGTTGCGCGCAAAGTACGCACCGAAATTTGCCGGATCGTCGGGAATGTCTGCGGCTAGCCGCGTGTAAACCGTTTCGAGCACGTCCGCCTTCACCACGTCGCCGTTGAGGATCGAGTGATTCAGGTCCTTGCCGCCATCGTAGTAGCCCAGTTTCAGCAGAATGCCGTTAGCTAGATTCCAGTTTCCAGGTACTGTCCCGCTGCCCCATGGATTGGCGCCATTCGGATCGGTGGGCGGCGTGTCCAGGCGACCCACCCCCCCGCGCGGAGAGGTGTTCTCCTGGCCCAGATTGCCAACAGACGAACCTGGGTAGATCAGCTTCCCATGCTCGTCCCGAATTGGGTTCATGATCGTCTTGAGCGCATTGGCCTGCTTTTGCGTGAGCGTCTCGGGCACCAGCGCGTCGGGATTGAACGCGCACTTGGCTGGATTCTGAATGAGTCCGTCGACCACGCCGTCGGCCTTGTCACACTGCTTCATGATCGCCGCGCCTACCGCGTTGAATTTATCTTGCGGAATGTAGGCGTCGATGAGCGCTTTTGCATTTTTCAGGCTCCAAAGCTCCGTGCCCGCAGGATCGAGCCACGGCGATCCGGAAATGATCCCGTCGTAGTCGGCCGGGTATCGTGACGCCTCGATGAGCCCCATCTTTCCTCCGTTCGAACATCCGTCGAAGTAGGAGCGCCGAATCGTCTCTGTGCGGTAATAGCTTTTGACGAGTTGTTTCGAGGCAAGCGTCACTTCGTGCACGGCGCGGTAGAAATAGTCGACGATTTTGGGCATGTCGGGCGTCCCAGGCGCTGTGTATTCCCAGGTCGGCTGCGAAGCAAGGTGCCCCGTGTCCGTCACCGCCGTCGCGTAGCCCCGCGCAAGAAACAGGGGCTGATCGGCGGGATTCGCCGACGAATTGAGACTGCCGGCGAGGCCGCCAACCCCATTGAAGATGAACTTCCCGTTCCAGTTGGACTGGGCCGGCAGCTGGACCTCAAAATTGGCGGAGCCGTTTCCGGCGCCTTCCCCGGAAGTCTCGACGGAACCTTTCACGTCGCAATATTCAGGGTTCGGGGTGGCTGCCGGAACCGCAGTCGCCGACACGACCGTCATGCCCGGAACGTTGAGGGCAGCAAGCGCAGCCGGACTGCAATCCGCTGCAGATGCCGAAGGGTTTGCGAATACGGCGCACAGCAAAGCGAGCCCGATCCACAAGCTAATTCGTTGGACGCTTCCAATCTTTTCCAAGGAAGGTTTCATTCGGGTTCCTCCTGAGGTAATCCAGGCCAGCAGCCTGCCTGGGCTGGAATTCTCCGCCTTAACCACACTCCGCGCAAGGGGCAGGCTCTCCGCGCTAGGCGCATTGCTTTTCAGGCCGGCCATGATTTAGGATGGGCGCAAATTCGATAAAGACAAGGCTCCTTATTTAGCGGGAGCTCGGTGTTGGGGAAGAGTTTGGCTCAGTGGCGCAGGCGTAAAATTCTGCGTTGGAAATCCTATTTTGATTTGCTCGAAAAACAAGCGAGAGGAAGACCCTAACGTATGAACAAGAATTTGCTTGTGCGCGGTGCATCCGGAGTCCTTGGAATGCTCATCGTTACGATTCTCGCGCTCGGCGCGCTCCCACCCAACCTCCACGCGCAGGCCCCGGCAGCAGGCCCACCAAATCCCCCGCCACTCGCCGCTGATATGAAGGGCAAGACGGCCGAACAGTTTTATAAGAAGATTGAAGTTCTCAAGGGCATTCCCGCCGACCAAATTCATCCTGCGATGGAATATATTACGGTCGCTCTCGGCGTCGGTTGCGGCTACTGCCACGTGATCGGCCATTTTGATTCGGACGACAAACGCGAAAAGCACGTCGCGCGAAGCATGATGGTTATGACCATGGCGCTAGACAACAACGTCTTCGACGGCAAGCGCGAGCTGACTTGCTACACCTGCCATCGCGGCCAGGCAAAGGCGGTCTCGACACAGTTACTCGCCGGCGACAAGACACCGACAGAGGCCTCCGCCATGGAAATTTTCCCTCCCTCGATGCTCAAGGATATGAGCATGATTGATTCCCGGCTGTCACCGAGCAAGGCGCCCGCGACAGTCGTGTCAGGGCCGGCCCCGGCGCCGAAGCCTGCTGCGGCCGCCGCGCCGCTTCCCTCGGTGGAGGAAGTCTTCAGCAAGTACGAACAGGCGCTCGGCGGAAAGGCGGCGTTCGCAAAGATCACTTCCCTTTCGTACACAGGCACTGCCGACATGCTTGTTCCACCGCCACCGGTTCCGCAAGGCGCGCCCCCGCCAGGGCCACCAACGATGGGAACGGTTCCGGCGGAGCACTACGTGAAAGCGCCAAAGGGACTTATTTCCGTGGTGTTCCCCGGCAGGGGGCCAAATTCGATGGGATTTGACGGAACGATCGGCTGGCACAACACCCCGATTCGCGAAGACACGGGCGATGAGCTGCGCATGATTATGGAGTTAGGCGAAACGGTTCCCGGCCTCGAGTTCAGGCGCGATCATTCGAATGTTCAAGTCAGCGGCATGGAAAAAATTGCTGACCGCGATACCTATCGCGTTGTCGGCACGCGTTCGGAAGGTTTTCCGGTGATTGACTTCCTCAACTTTGACACGCAGACCGGGTTGCTCGTGCGCTCCTACACGACGATGCAGAGCGTGATCGGGGCATTCCCGGAGGACACGTTCTACGAAGACTACCGCGATGTCAGTGGCGTGAAGGTGGCATTTACCTGGCGCGTCGTGAGCGCGGAAGGAAACCGTACCTATAAGTGGGCGCAGGTTAATGCCAATGCGCCGGTGGAGGATGCCAAGTTCACCAAGCCGACTCCTCCCCCGCCAGCGGCGCCCAGGCCGGCGGATTAACTACGAAGCACGGATTTGGACCGGTGGTTGCGGGCCGAGCCTTGACACCGAGGATGGACATGAGAAGGCTGCCCATTGTCGCAGCTATGGCGGCATTCGCCGCGTTCGCTTTCGCGGCTCCAGTAGTTGCCCACCATGGCGCGCTGGAATACGACACGCAGCATGAGACCACCGTGCTGGGCGGCACCGTCACACGTTTCGAATTCCGCAACCCGCATGTTCAAATCTTTTGGGAGACAAAGGACGACAAGGGCGCTGTGCAGATGTGGGCCGCACAAGCGACGAACCCAAACACCCTCTTTCGCTATGGGTGGAACCAGAACGTTCTCAAGCCTGGGACCCAGCTCCGAATGGTTTCGGGCAATCGCTGCAAGAACGGCGACAACTGCATGCGCCTTCGAAAGATTGTTCTAGCGGATGGTCAAGAACTGCCAGTCCCACAGTAGGAAAAGACTCCATATGAAGGGCCGCCAAAATATTGCATTGGCATTTGCGATCGCTGCGTGCCTAAGCATGCTCGCGACACTCGCTGTTGCACAGGGGCCTCCACCGGAGCCTTTCTCGGTCCAGAACATTAAAGATCGAGTCTACTGGACGCGAGGAGGGGCGGGCGGCAACACGGGATTCATCGTCGGCCAGGATGGCGTGATCGTCTTGGATTCCAAGATGACGCCGGACGCGGCCAAGACGGTTCTTGCGGCGATCGCCAAATTTTCACCCTACCCGATCACCGACATCATTCTGTCCCATAGCGATGCGGATCACGTGAATGGCCTCTCTGGATTTCCTGCCGGAATCAGGATCATCGCGCAGGAGAACTGCAAGCGGGAAATGGAAGCTTCCAAGGGTACTGCGATGGCCGCGCCGCAGGATTACCTGCCGAGTCAGACATTCGACAAGGAACTGGACCTCACGCTCGACGGAGTGCGCGTCCAGTTGCGCCATTGGGTCCCCGCTCACACTAGCGGCGACCTGGTCATGATCCTGCCGGACGAAGGGATCGTGTTCGGCGGCGACTTGGTCGACCTGACGCAATTTGCTTACGTTCATCCACTGAAGGGAGGCTCGACGGAAGGCTGGATCGCTTCGATGAAAGGAATTCTCGCAATCGATGCGGACACGTTCGTTTCGGGCCACGGGGACCTACAAACGAAGGAGACGCTAAAGGCCAGGCTCGCCGCGGTCGAAGCGCGGCGAGAAAAGATCAAAGAGATGGTCGCGGCGGGCACGTCGCTCGATGAGATTAAGAAAACGGCGGGGCCAGAAGAGCCGCCGTACGGCCCTTACAACTCCCCAGGATTTACCGAAGTGGTCTACCAGGAACTCACCAAAAAGGGTTAGGTCGCCGCCGTCTCCTTGAAAGCCGAAAAATAGAGAGTTTGTCATTCCTCGCCCGCCGCGGCGGGCGGGGAATCTCTCTTCGTTCGAACGTTTCCGGAGAGCAGATTCCTCATCGCTTGCTCCTCGGAATGACAGAGTTTCAAGTTTTAAGTTTGGAAGAGTCCCCGCCGGCTCACTCTGCCCAATCCGCGATGAAAATGTTTGTTTCGTGTGGGGCTTTGCCGTTGCGGTTCGAGGCCCAGACGAGGCGTTTGCCGTCGGAAGAGAACATAGGGAATGCGTCGAAATCGGGGTGATAGGTAATCTGTTCGAGGCCGGTGCCGTCCACATTGATGGCGTAGAGGTCAAAGCCGCTGGGATCCTTTTGGTTGGCCACGTTCGAAGCAAAAATGATGCGCTTGCCGTCAGGGAAAAAATACGGGGCAAAATTCGCGGCGCCATTATGCGTGATCTGCCGTTTGTGGCTGCCGTCGGCGTCCATCACCCAGATTTCCAAGTTTCCGGGACGAATCAGGCCACGTGAAAGCAAATCCTTGTAGTCGGCTATTTCTTCCGGCGTCTTCGGCTGCTGCGAGCGGTAGACGATTTTCTTGCCGTCGTAAGAGAAGAATGCGCCGCCGTCGTAGCCCAGCTCGTGCGTGAGCTGGCGAACGTCGCTGCCATCTGCGTTCATCGTGTAGATGTCGAGATCGCCGTCGCGCGTCGAGGTGAAGACGATTTTCTTACCGTCGCGGCTGAATGTCGATTCCGCGTTATAGCTGTTGGGAGAGTGGCTCAGTGGATGCAGATCGCTGCCGTCGGGCTTCGCAGTATAAATTTCGTACGAGCTGTAGATCGGCCAAACGTATCCATGTGAGTAATCCGGGCGGGGTGGGCACTCAGCGCTGGTGTTATGCGTCGAGGAAAACAGGATGCGGTCGCCCGCAGGGAAAAAGTAGCCGCACGTCGTTCGTCCTTTGCCTGTGCTGACTAGCTTCGGCACCGGAGGCTTTCCGTCCGGTGTATCGACCTGCATGGTGTACATCTGGTCGCACGGGACGCCTTCGCCGGAGTGCATGAAGATCAAGTATTTATCGTCTGCGGAAAAATAGGCCTCGGCGTTCGTGCCGCCGAAAGTAAGCTGCCGCACATTGCGCAGGTGTTTCTCTCCGGGTACGGCGAGAGACGAGGAGTTTTCGCGTTGGCTTCCCTGCACCTGGGAGTGAGTCACCAGCGCAGCGACCACCGCTGTGAGGATGAGAATCAAAGAAGGTGCGGCAAATCGTAATTTCAGCATAGCGTTGTAGTGGCGTAGCTACCCTTCAAATCAAACCAAAACCGTTACCTTCTCTGTTCTAGCGTGACGGAGGCGTTTACGGGTTTTCCATCCCGCAGGACCCGTATATCTACTACATCGCCTATCTTGCTGCGGCGCAGCGCGTCGGTGAAATCGTACAAATTGTGGATAGGCTTGTCACCAAATTTGACCAGCACGTCGCCGGGCTTGAAGCCAGCCTTAGCCGCAGGGGATCCCGGACGAACGTCGGAAAATTTCACGCCGTCCGCTTCCTGTCCAAAGTCCGGGACAGACCCGAAATAGGGGCCATAGCCCGCGCCGCCACCTCCGCTCATCGCATGGCCCGCCGGCATCTCTTCCTTCACGGTTACGAAGGCGACGCGTTCCTTTTCCGAATCGATCTTCAGAGCCACATCGTCGATGAAATCGAGCAGCTTGGCTGCATCTGGCGCGTCGATCTTGTCCCAGGTGTCCGATGGCTTGTGATAGTCCGAATGCAACCCGGAAAAGAAGAAGAGCACGGGAATTTTCTTGGAAACGAACGAAGTGTGATCGCTCGCCGCGTAGCCACTCGCCGAATATTCAAAATGGAACGGCGACTTGGTTTTCTCTTCATCTAAGAGCGACTGGAAACTGGCTCCGGTTCCTGTCCCGCCGATATAAACTTTGTCATCCTTGATCCGGCCGATCATGTCCATGTTGATCATCGCGACGGCCTTGTCGAGCGGCAGCGTCGGCTCCTTCACCCACTCCGCGGAGCCCAGCAAGCCGAGCTCTTCCCCGGCAAAATCCGCAAACAGAATTCCACGGTTGAGCTGCCCTTTTCGTGGAGCGAGAAGGCGCGCGAGTTCAAGCACTCCTGCTGTGCCTGAAGCGTTGTCGTCCGCGCCCGGGTGGATCTGCCCGATCTGCGAAGGAGCGAGCGAATCGACGTTCCCGTAACCCAAGTGATCGTAATGAGCGCCGATGACAATGTACTCGTCCGTTTTGCCGGGAAGATAGGCAAGGACATTATTCACCGTCGCACGCGTCTGCTCGATGCCAACTTGAAGCGAGATTCGCAATTTGTCCGGGAATGCGAAGGAAGCAGGCGCTGTCGCGGCATTGATTTGATTCTTGGCATCGGTGAGAGATTTTCCGGCGGCACCGAACCATGCACCGGCAACGTCATTCTTCGCCTGTACGATAAGGATGGCGGCGTTCTCCGGCCCGCTCACGCTGCCGAATTTGGTCAGTTGGTCCGTCTCGCCTTCCGGCAATGTCCCGTTGACCAGGATCACGGCCTTTGCGCCATGGTTCCTTGCGTTGATGGCCTTCGTAATCAACTGTGCATGCTGCGTCATTCCGGCATTGCCGGTTTTCGCCGCAAACCCTAGCGGCTCGTAGCGTAAGAGGACGACGATTTTGTCCTTTACATCGAGATTCGCGTAGTCGTCGTAGCCGAATTCCGGCGCCGTCACTCCGAACCCGGCAAATACGATTGGGCCCGCCGCCTGACCAGAAGCTGAAAAACTGAACGGAACGAAATCCTGCTCCAGTTTCCCTTCATGTTTTGCGTTGCCATCCTCGAACTCCAAGTGATTGGCAGCATTGAGCTTCGCGCCCGTGATCACGGTAAATGGCTGGAAGTACGATTTCGTTCCGGCGGGTTGCAGTCCGAGTGTGCGATAACGCTGCTCGATCATGTCGGCGGCGAGGGTTATGCCCTTGGTCCCTGCGCCGCGGCCTTCCATTTGCGGTGAAGCGAGGGCCTTCACGTCGTCCAAATATCGTTTTGCATCGGCGGAATTGGTGTCAGCGGCGACCCGGAAGGCGAGAACAGAGAGCACCCCGACCAGCGTCACTTGGCGCCAGCGCGAAGACCCTATTGCCAAGATTCCCTTAGCGTTTTTCATTCGAATGACCTTAGAGGCGAACATTTTCCCCTTTTAGGATCGTAAGCCGTGGTAGGAGGCATGTCAAACGGGAGCGCGGTGCGCGGTTCGGGCGGGGAAACGTGGGCCTAGAACGCCAATTTCAAGGCGGCGCTGACGCTCGCGGGCGGCGCGATAGCAGTTCCGGAGAACAGGCTGGTGAAATTGATCACGTTCACCTGGTCGGTCAGGTTGTGCCCTTCGATTTCGAACGAAACATCCCTTCCCTCTTTGTGGTAAAGCGTTGCCCCAGCAGCGGCATCAAACGAAAAATTGGGCCGGACGCGTCCGGCGGCGAGATTCACCCGGCTCAATATGGCGGGATCAAATTGAGTGGGGTCGATCGGCCCGTTCACATCCGCCGGTAAGCCGCTTCCAAATTCCGCGGATGTGGCGAGCCAGACCCGCTCCGTTGCCTCAAAGCGAACGCGGGCGCGCGCCGTATTTCGCTGGTCCTGCGAGATCGGGAACTTGCTTGTGTCAGGGATGTTCGCGGCTTCGGACCCGAGAAATAGCCCTCCCGTGATGGGACCCTGCCCCACACCCTTCTGATTCGAGTAGCTGACGAAGCCGGAAAAACGGCCCCAGCGCGGGACGGCGATCTGCACTTCTTCGCCGAAAATTGTGGCGTTCGAAAAAGCAATTGGAAAGCTGATCCCGGTGTCGAGCAGCACGTCGTCGTCGGGAAAATTTCGGAAATCACGGCGGAAGACGTTGCCGTCGATCCGCAACTTTCCGGCAAACGACTTCGTGAAGCCCCCTTCGAAGTAGCTCGCTCGTCCTGGTCGCACGGGAAGCCGGACAACCAAGTTGCTGACTGAGTCCAGTTGTGGTGAGCTCGCCAGCAATAAGTTTTCCATCGCTGGCGTCTGGAAAACTCGGTCGTAGGAAGCGTGGACGAGAAGATTGAGCGAGGTAATAAATCGCGACACGCTGAGCCGCGGGCTCCAGGCCGACTCATTCACAACAAAGCCGTAGTGGTCGAAGCGCAGCCCTGCGCTCAGGTTCCATTTGCCGAGGCGAATCTGGTCCTCAGCGTAGGCGGACGGCTCAATGTCCCAGCGGTGATCCGAAAATGGGGGCGTCAGCGTCAGCTGCGTTCTAGGATCGAATTGCTGCAGATCTGTGATCGTATATTCCAGGCTTTCGTGCACCGGATCCAAAATCCCGTCCAACCCGAATTTCCAATCGTGCCGCCCATGATGACCAGCGAGATCCGCGCGGGCGTACCCTTCGCGATAGCCGCGATCCTGAAAGACAATGACCGGGGTCGATTGCGCGTTCGAATTCAGGAGCGAGCTTGCGTCGCGCACGCTTCCCGCAACGCTCAGCAAGACGTCCGGAGAAAAGGCGTGCGTATAGTGAACTTGGCCCGAGGTCTCCATCTGCGTGGAGTCCTGGCGCTGGCCCGCTGCCTCTTGCGGAAGGTCGTTCGGCACGAGATAGCGCACGGCGTGCCGGCCGAACGTCAGGTAAAGGCGATCGCCCGCAGAAAAGTCGCGCTCGTAGGAGGCTGAAAATCCGCCAGCACTGCCTCGGTTCGTAAAGTTACCAATGGTGGGCGGATCGAGGTAGCGGTCGGAATGAAACCCATTGCCGTTGACTGAAAATCGATTGCCCCCACTCGAATAGAAAAGTCCGGCGCTGCCCGAAGCGGTGGAAAAACTTCCTCCTTCCGCATCCAATTCACCGTGCAGGCCTGGCGGATTGTTTTTAGGAGAAGTGACTTCTACGATTCCGCCGAGTTTTCGGCCGTACTCGGCGGGAAATCCTGCGGTCATCACGCGCATGGATTCGACCTCGCTCGATTCCATGGGCGGTGCAAACGCAGGCGAGCGGTTTTCAGTCATGGGCAGGCCGTCCACGACAAATTGCACGTCGTATTCCGACCCGCGCGGATGCAGCACCCCGTTGGATTCGAACAACCAGCCGGGCTGGGCGTCCACTACGTCGAGCACGCCGCGTCCCGGCTGTGGGGATAGCTGCTCACCGATGGTTTGTGAGCCGATGGTATATACCGTTGCCGTGCGCGAGGGATCGACAAGAGTTTCCGTTTCGCTGACTTCTACTTGCGTTTCGACGGGTTTGAGCCCTAGTGTGACTGTCAACCGCCGCGGAACGATGGACCGAATCTCGATCAGTTGGTCTACCGGAACGAAGCCCGGGGTTGACACCCTCACTCGATAGACACCGAAGGCCAGGTCCTGCGCGACGTAGCGCCCGTCGTCGCCCACTTTGAAATCGAGATGAAATTGGTTGCCTTGGCTATCGATCGCGCCTGATGCGCTCAGGACAGCACCTTGCGGGTCGTGCACCTCAATCTGCAGTTCGCCGCGATCCCGTTGCGCCAAAGCCGGCACACTGATAAGCAGTATCCACGCCAAGCCGCCGAGAATGGCAAAACCGCGCAGTCTCATGACCTTAGGCATCGCGTCAGAGCATGGCAAACTGCATCTCTGCTCTCTGATGTGTCCTCTGCGTTCTCCGCGTCCTCTGTGCTAAGGCTTTTTGTCACCAGCCCCTCCCCACAAAAGCTAACGCAGAGTGCACAGAGGGCGCCGAGGACACAGAGAAAAACCTCTCCTATAGCGTTACTCACAAGCATATCCTAGAAATGGAAGCGTTATCTGCGGGAAGTACGACTACAGTCAGAGGAACGCTATTTCGTGTTCGGTCTTTCCAGCGCGGCGCGGTCCCATTTCCCTAAATCGGCGGCGGCCTCATAGGTACTCTGGCAGAAGTTGAGTAACGCATCTCGCGGAGACGCGGTGGCGCGCAAATCGTCGTACATCAATAGGAACTCACCCAATTGTTTGTTGTAGAACGCCGCCGGTGGGCGGGCCTGGCGCCCGCTAAATCCATCCGGCTGAGGGGCTGCGTACGAATAAAAAGCCGCACCTTGAACGTCTCCGCCGCCCGGCCAAAACCCCACGCTGCTGACCTCGTGCGAATAGGCCTCTCGAGTTATCGCGTCCGCGCCAGCGCGTTCCGGCGCACGGCGCCCCGAGAACCGCGTGACCGCTAGATCGAAGCTGCCCCAAAAGAAATGGACCGGACTGACCTTGCCAATAAAATGCGCCCGGAATTCCTTGAAAACGGCGTCCGCGCTTACCAGAATTCTCCAAAACGCATTCGCATACTCTGGATCGTAGGAGGCATGGACTCGGTCTTCGTCGAAGCGAATCGGGTTGGGAATCTCGACGGGCATACACCAAATCTTCGTTTCGATGCCGAGAGATTTGAGCAAGGACATGAACTCGGCGTAAAAATCAGCAACGGTGCGCGGCTCGAGGCGAATACTTTTACTTTCGCCGGCGCTCGTGGAGATATCGAGCCGGTGTTCGATAAAGTCGAACTGAATCTCGAAGACACCCTTGCTGTAAGGAATCGGAGAGGTCGTCAGGCCGCGCGCGCTGACGTAAAGTGGCACTTCCCACCAATGGTTGACGGGCGGACACAAATCCAGGCGCACCTTCCCCACGATCTGCGTCCACATGTGCAGCGTTGCATAGGTGTCCTTCCAAGCCGATAGAGGGAGCGCCGGCCAAGCTTCCGAGGAACTAACGGACAGTTTGGTACCGCTCATCTTGGCCTCCACCGCACTCAGTACCGGTTGCCGGCGATCTTGCTATTCGAGCATTAGCTCGTCGACATAGCACCAACGCCAATCCTCGCCTGGCTCCATGGATTGCACGATGGGATGCTTCGTCCGGTGAAAATGTTTCGTGGCATGCTTGTTCTTGGAGGAATCGCAGCAACCCATGTGGCCGCAGATCAGGCACATCCGCAGATGGACCCAGGAGTCTCCTGTCTTAAGACAATCCTCGCAGCCGTTGGCACTGGGCTTGACCTTCTTGATTTCTTTTACGTGCGGACACGCTTCCGTTTCCATTCCATCCCCCCGAGGACTCCATCGCGGTAGTCGCGACGGATCCCCTATGTCTTATCTCTATCATTGCGTTCGAAGTCCAAATTCGTTCCGCTGAACTTCAATTTCCCTTGTACCACATTCGACATGAATCGGCATCTTTCGAGCAGAGCCACCTCGTGGCGCCGGCGTCCCGCCGACGATTTCACGGCGTTGATGTGGCATGAAGACAATCGCCGGCGGGACGCCAGCGCTACGAAAGGTCCTCATTCGGACGGCTCACCCTCTCAGACGTTTTGGCCCGCTCACAAAAGGGTTCCTGCGTTCGTAGAATCGGTAAAGTTGATCCACGTCGCGGGTGATTCCGATTCGAATCGTCACTCCGACTGGGCCGGTCGATCGCACAGCATCCCCGAGCCACAGTTTGCCGGGTGCGCACAGATTTACGCCGTCATACCGCCGGTCGATATCGAACGCTTGGGCGAGACGCCCCGGTCCTCGCGTGAGGTCGTGCAATCGTGTAGTGCCGCGCCTTCGCTCCATGAATCCCATGCCCTCCAGTGGCTCGAGAGCGCGTACCAAGACCCCGGCGCCCGTGCCCGCCGCTTCACTCGAAACGTTCATCATGAAGCAGGAACCGTACGTGAAGTAAACGTAAGCGTGGCCATGCGGAAGGAAGAGCGAGCGGCGGCTGGGCGTCAGCCCACCATAGGCGTGAGCCGCCCTGTCGCCGATGGGATACGCTTCGGTTTCGATAATACGGCCGCTCAAGCGCACACGCGGCAGGTCGTGGACGAGCGTCTTGCCGATCAGAAATTTGGCTAGTTCAAGGGTATCGGTCGGCAGTTCCGACCGGCGCAAGCGCCGGATGCGCAAAGAGGCCGCCGCTTTCGTGGGCATCGGGGTCAGTCCACCGGTTTCACGCTGTCCATCAGCGCGAAGAAACCTTCGGCCAGGGTGGGATGAATGTAGACCGCTCCCTTCAGCAGCGTATACGGCAAGTCCCCCAGCATCAGCGTGTAGAGTATCTGAACCAGTTCGCCTCCCTCGCTCGCCAGAATCGTTGCGCCGAGGACTCGGTCATTCGCTGCGTCCACAATAATTTTCATCAGCCCTGCGGTCTCGTCCCGTTCTATGGCGCGCGCCACCCAAGACATAGGGATTTTGCCGATTTTCAGGTTGTAGCCTGCAGCCCTGGCTTCCTTTTCCGTTACACCTACGCCGCCGAGTTGCGGGTCTGTGAAAACACAATAGGGAACGATGCGATGGTCGATCGTGAGATTTTTTCCTTGCGTTAGATTCGCGTCGATAATCTGAAAATCGTTATACGAGATGTGCGTGAACGCGGGCGGGCCCTTTACATCGCCGAGCGCCCAAATTCCGGGCACGTTTGTTTCCAGCCGGGAATTGACCCGGATATAGCCGGCCTTGTCGGTTTCGACGCCTGCCTTGTCAAGGCCGAGGTCATCCGTGTTGGGCCGCCGTCCCACAGCTGCAAGCAGGTGCGTCCCGGAAATTTCCGCGGCTCTGCCCGCACTGGAAATTGAGATTTTAACTCTGTTTCTGAAGTGCTCGACGCGGCTCGAATGTGCATTGAGATGAAACTCAATTCCCTCCCTTTCGAGGATTCTCTGAAGCTCTAAGGCGATCTCCGGATCCTCGCGCGCAAGGACTTGCTTCTGGCTGTGTAGAATCGTGACCCGGCTGCCGAATCGCCGGAACATCTGACCGAACTCGAGGCCAATATATCCTCCGCCGAGGATGATCAAGTGCTCGGGCACGTCACGTAGTTCCATGATGCTTTCATTGGTGAGAACGCGGGCGGCGTCGAGGCTCGCAATGTCAGGGATGGTCGGGCGACCACCCGTATTGATGAAAATCTTCTCCGATTCCAGAAGGATTTCCCCAACCTGGACTTGATGCGGTCCTATGAATCGAGCACGTCCGTGATGGAGATGCAAGTTCGAGTGTTTGTCGATCCTCTTTTGAGATCCGCTACGGAAGGTCGCGACCACATTGTCCTTTTGCGCCACAATCGCCCGGAGGTCGGCCGCCACATTTTCCGCGCGTACTCCCCAGCGGGCGGCGTTTCGCGCGTAATGCGCCACTTGCGCCCGGTGAACCATTGTTTTCGTGGGTGTACATCCAGTGTTGATGCAGGTGCCGCCCAGATTCCCTTTCTCGATGAGGGCAACTTGCCATCCGAGGTCCGCGAATCGCACCGCCAACGGTACGCCACCTTGGCCGGAGCCGATTACAATCGCGTCGTAATGCATTGGACGAATCTCCGCTTCGCTGGTAGGACGGGCTTCAGCCTGTTGGTTTTTTTTCATCCGCCTTGAAGCGATAGAGACTAAGGCGGTCCTCGACGGAATAGACGGCGACGGTCTGAATCTTCAGCTCATTCGCAGCGCGGAGAATGCGAATTGCAATTTCTCCGCGATTGAGGGCCATCAGCTTTTTGATCTTCATGAGGGCGAATCTCCAGAGCTGTTTGACGCGCTTATTCTACAGCATTGGCGAATCACGCCGTGCCGGTCAGGCCGCTTGTGTAGAGACAGGTCGTCTCGGATTGAAGGGCGTGCGAAGACCAATTGGCGCCTCTCAACCTCGATGCGCTAAGTAGGAAGTTCAAGAACCGAGAATCCCGCAACCTTTGCTGCTGTTGACAGCCTTTTATCCCCCGAAATCAAATTCCTTCTGGCCGGATGATGCTCGCACCAGATCAGCGCTGCTGCAAGTTGCAAGGCGTCGGCACTTCGCAAGGAATAGTTGTTAAGCAGTTGGAGCGCCACTTCGCGAACGTCATCGCCGGGAAGAATTTCCCGCCAACCGTCCGCAAGCACTTGCAATCGCGCCGTCGCGCCTTTCTTGGCGGCATCGGTAATCGTGCTCTCACGTTGAAGGCGGCAAATTGCGCTTTGCATTTCGACGGGGCTTCCCCACCACACGACAGGCACGAATCTCCTAAAGTAGGCGCGCGCAAGTGGGCTCGTGGCTTCGTTAACGCAGAGGGACACCAGAGCGCTCGCGTCCCAGAACGCGGGCACGCGCCTCATTCTTCGTCTCGATCGGCGAGAACAGCTTGGACTGCTTTGTTGCCAGGAACGTTTCCAGTCGGAATGGCCAGCAGACGCTTCAGATCGAGCTTGGACTTCGGCAGGCGAAGCTTGCCAGCAGCAACGAGCCTAAGGTCCTGTTCGCTCGCATCTTCGGAGCGGAATGGAACCAGCTTCGCAATCGGGAGGTTGCGCTCGCGTATCACGACCTCTTCGCCTATTTTCACGAAGGTCAGGTACTTGCTCAACTGGTTTTTGAGCCGCGCAATGTTCACAGTACGCACAGGTTGCCTCCTAATATAGCTATTATAGCCATGTTCCGTCATCGAGTAAAGGGCATCGAGTAGTCGCATTTGCTGTAGCCAAAGAGTCGAGCGCCTCGTGAAGGAATGGGCCGCTTTCACAATGCCCACAGCTCGCGGGGTTTCATGCTGCAAACCATGCGCCAAGGCGCTTTTGCTCACTTGCTCTTCCATTCTCGCCAGTCGTGGTCAGTGGCGCGCAGCATCGCTTTCGCGGCCTTATGGAGCCAGTTGCCACGGCGCTTCGCGAGGTCACGCTTGATGACGGACATTGCGCGCGGGGAGCCAAAGTGAACGTTCGCCGTCTCCCAGCCCATCGAATAGAGCAGGCGCTCCTCGTCTCGACGCACGGGTAAGGAACTCAGCTCGATACGCGAACAATCCGGGGCGAGACGCCGCAGGAGCCAACTGTCGTAGGCACGAACGAATGGATCGGGGACGCGCACGGCACAGTCAAGGATCTTTCCGTAGCGCGTTTTCCCTTGCGCGCTCTTGCCGGACAGCCAAACGCAGGCCGAAGGCGTGAGGGCCTTTGCCTCTCGAGCGACATAGCACCCATGCCATCGGCCCAAAAGCACGAAACGAGTGTGGCCCAGACTTCCAAGACCGGACACGCGATGCTTTTTCTCGCAGGGCAAATGATGATCCGGCAGCAGCTTGCGCAGTTCCGACTCAACATCGAGAGGCAGGACAGCCTGCGATTTGGGTAGGCGCTCGAGCTTTTTCCAGAACGCCGTAGCATCGCGCAGCCGGTTGAGCGCAATCTTAAGCAGCCAACGGTGCGCCTCCGCAAGAACGAAAGGACGGCCGCCTTCTTTCATTGCGTCGCGGTAGCCTTCCAGAATCGCTTCGCTCGCGGCGCGCGGACGAATGGACAGATGCTCTTCCGCCGTTGCCGCATACGCGCTCGTAGCCAGGCGCACAAGATCAACGGTATAGGGCATAGCGTACACTTCGTCAAAATCGTTGATGCCCCAGATCAAGCGGCCTTCGATGTCGCGCCAGGTGCCGAAATTTTCGATGTGGAGATCGCCGACAGCAAGCAGCCTAGGCGCACGCCCGACTTCGTCCACAGTTTCGCGCCAAATTTGCATCCACCTGTAAAACGTCGCGCGAAAAAACGGAAAGAGGCCCAGCGCCATCTGCCGATGTTTAAATGCAAGAGCGTTCCGATCTACCGAGATGTGGGACGCGACCCATTTTTCGTAGCTCGATGTCGATTGGTGAATGTTCATGCACAGCGCAGCTCCCCAGACGCGAGTCGATGAGCGGCGAATGTATCAAAAAGTGCCTGCCCTCCCAAGTGAATCCCACCTTCAGAAAATTCAGTGAAATTCGCCGACGTCAGGCATCCTTTCGCCAACGCCTGGAATCTAGCCGCAGCAGGGTGCATGGTCCTTGGAAGGATGGGTGAGGAATGCGTATCCATGTGCCCAGGTGGATGGTTTCATCGGACCCTACCCCCCGAGTTGGTCTTGGTACTGAAAATTTTGCACCGCGGTTTCAGCCCTTTAAGTTCGGTAGCAGCTTCGCTGACAACCTGATTGAATGGTTCAAGCCAAGCCCGCGCCGCACGCAAAGCGGGCCGCCGTCTACGCTGGCGATAAGTTGGCGCGCGACGCCGGGCGCCTTATGGCGGTCGCAGGCGATGTCGCTCTCCTTATACATCGCTACCGTTGTGCTGATCCTTTTCCCCTTCCGCCATTCTGCACAGAATAAGCCGGAGAAGACTATCAACGTCACTGAGCTTCTACCGCCTGAAATTTCACCCTATGCGCGGCGTTTGCCGGCAGGCAAGGACGTGGCATCCGGCGGCGGTGGGGGCGGCAAACATTCGAAATCGCCGGTCACAGAAGGCAAGGCGCCACCATTCATGCATCTTGAAATGGCACCTCCTTCACCACCCCACAATGAGACTCCACGACTCATTGCCGCAGCGAGTCTACTGGGTTCACCGGAGTTGCAATTCCCGTCTCCCAACCTAGATCGGTACGGCGACCCGCTCTTGCGTCTGATCAGCGACTCAGAGGGTCCGGGTCGCGGTGGTGGCTTGGGAGACGGCAACGGAACCGGCGACGGGAACGGCAAAGGCGCTGGTTTGGGCTCTGGCCGAGATGGTGGTTGGGGCGGCGACGTATTCCGACCCGGGGGCAATGGGGTTGGTTATCCCGTGTGCGCGTATTGCCCCGATGCGAAGTACTCGGAAGAGGCGCGCAAGGCGAAGTTTCAAGGCATAGTAGTACTGCGAGTGGTTGTGACGGCCGATGGTCGAGCTGCCAACATTCGAGTCGTCAGCGGTCCGGGACTCGGTTTAGAAGAACAAGCCATAGCGGCCGTGCAAACCTGGCGTTTCCGTCCGGCTCTCGGCCCGAATCGCAAACCGGTGGCGACACAAATAGCAATCGAGGTCCAGTTCCGTCTGTTGTGAATTGCGGCGCTCCTCAGCGCCCTGGCTCCATTCCACAGGCTTTATAAACCGCCGCAGCTTCAGGCGACGAAAGATATTTCAGCAGCGCTTTGGCGGCTTCGGGATTTTTCGAGTGGGTGGACACAAACCCTACCAGAGAAGTCCGCGGCGCAATTTCCTTTGGCAACGCGCCCACTTTGTCGATTCCCGGGACGGTCATTTCACTAAGGAACGTCATGCCGACTTCCACTTCGCCGCTTGCGACCAAAGCCATCGCCGCATTGCCGCCTCCGGCGCCACCAGTGCCGCTGCCTCGAGGCCGCTTGATTTTTGATTCGATCTGCTCATCGATGCCCATGTTCTTCAGGATGTTGTTTATAGTGACTCCCGCGGCCGCGCCTAGCGACGCGTCAGGGATGGCGATCGACTTCGCATTGAGCAGCAGTTTCTTGACGGCATCAGGCGTGGAGATGTCTGGCTTGGGTGCGCCCTGCTTGACTGCAACCCCCACCGCTACAGCCGCCAGGGGCGTCGCGGTGCTTTCGACCACATTGCCCGAGGCGATTACGTCGGGGTAGGGCGGCTGTACGATCGGCACATCGAACGCCTCGCCACGCACCACCTGCTGCTTGGTCCCGCCTCCTGAGCCGAAGGTGGCGTTGACCTTGTAGCCTGACTTTTGTTCGAAACCGGGAATGAGCTGCTCAATAGCCGACCGAATTCCGCCCGGAGCGATCAACGTGACCTCCGTCTGCGCACGAGCGCCCGGGCTCACGCTTAGCAATATCGCACCAAGAAGAACGGGCAAGGGAATTCGCTTCATGGGTTGGCTCTCCTATCGCGTTGAGAAGCTTGGACGTATTGGCTCACGTCATCTAGCGGCGGGAATTGTTGCACTAATCGCGGGCTCGCACAACCTCTCCGCCGGGCAGAACTCGCTCGCCCGTAAGGCACAACCAACCAAAAGTCCCTCCTACAACGAATTCCCTGGGCCAGCGTTCTCGACGTGCACTAGACGTGCGCCAAGGGACTGTCAAGAAAGTCAGCATCCGTTCTTCGTTCTAAACCATCTTTCAGATGACGGAAAAACCGCACAGGCGCCCTAGGAGAAATGAATATGACAGGCCGACATCTCAACTGGCTACCAGTTCTCGGGATGGTGCTGATAACAAGCGGGGCTGCAAATTCCTGGTCCAGGGAACAAACTCCTACCGAAACGGTTGCAGTCAGTATGCTGGTTTCGGTTGAGATGAAGCATGGCAAGGACATGAAGGAAATGCCGGTCATAAATAAGGAGGATGTGCGCGTTCTTAAGGGCCACGATCGGCTTCGCGTAACGGACTGGATTCCGCTGCAGGGAGAACATGCCGGTCTCGATCTGCTCATTTTGATCGACGAAGCGACCGACCAGACTGTCGCGAATCAGTTTAACGACCTCCGGCGCTTCATGACCGCGCAGCCGCCGAGCACCGCCATCGCGGTCGGATACATGGAAGATGGAACAGTCCGTCTGACCCAGAATTTCACGACGGACCACGAGGCTGCCGGAAAGGCGCTACGAATTCCCTTGGGAGGCTTTTTCGGAGGAAACAGTCCGTACCTATCGGTCACGGACGTCATTAAGCGCTGGCCGGAATCCAACGCTCGGCATGTCATTTTTATGGTTTCTGACGGCATCGATCCGTTGCAGCCGGGTATCACAGACACCTATCTCGACGACACGATCGAAACGGCGCAACGGACTGGCACGCAAATCTATGCGATTTTCGCCGCGCGCGCGGGCCACTTTGGACACACATTCTGGCGCATTAGCCAAGGCCAAGACAATCTTTCTAAGCTGGCCGATCAAACCGGCGGCGAAGCGTACTTCCAGGGCTTTTCCACTCCCATTGCATTCGCGCCTTTTCTGGATGAATTTGCCGAGCGGCTCAATCATCAGTTCTTGCTCACTTTTCTCATCAAACCGGAGAAAAAGCCGAGCTACCAGCATGTGATGCTGCAAACCGAAGTTCCGAACGCCGAACTCGTAGGGCCCGATAAAGTCGGTGTGCCAGGATCGAAGTAGCTTTCTTGAGCTGGAGCCAAACGACGGGGCTCGAGCGGTAACCCCGCCTCGCTTCGCGGTTCTACGCTCGTGCGCTCACATGACGCCTGCCCCTGTGGTTCCCTGCCCCACAGCCCTATTGTGGTAAGGTAGTTAAGCAAAAATTCAAAACGGGGGAGAAACATGAAGGTTGGCGTAGCTGGTCAAGGCGCATTCGGCCAGAAGCATCTCGAAGCCATCGCCAAAATCCCCGGGGTTGAAGTCATCACGCTAACTGGCGGCAACCAGGCCGCCACGGAAGAAGTGGCGAAGAAGTTCAAGATTCCTCATTTCACGGGCGATCTAGCCGAAAGCCTGAAGCAACCCGGCCTCGAAGCGATGATCCTGGCGACTCCCACGCAGATGCACGCAAAGCAGGGCGAGCAGTGCATGCGAGCCGGCAAGCATGTGCAGATCGAGATTCCGATCGCGGACACGCTCGCGGATTCTGAGCGCCTCGCGAGAGTGCAGAAGGAGACCGGCGTTGTCTGCATGGGCGGCCACACGCGCCGCTTCAACCCGAGCCACCAATATCTGCACAAGAAAATCACGGCAGGCGAGCTGAAGATTCAGCAGATGAACGTGCAGACTTACTTTTTTCGCCGCACGAATATGAATGCCGCCGGAAAACCGCGGAGCTGGACCGATCACCTCCTATGGCACCACGCCTGCCACACCGTCGACCTGTTCCAATATCAAACTGGCGAACTCATCTCCGAATGCTACGCGGTGCAGGGCCCTTTTCATCCCGAGCTAAAAATTGCGATGGACATGGGCATTGTGATGAAGGTCCCCTCGGGGGCAATCTGCACTCTGTCGCTTTCCTTTAACAATAAAGGCCCGCTGGGCACATTCTTCCGCTACATCTGCGACAACGGCACCTACATCGCCCGCTACGACGACCTGCTCGACGGAGAAGAAAAGAAAATCGACGTATCGAAGGTGGACGTGTCGATGAACGGCATTGAGCTGCAGGACCGCGAATTCTTCGCCGCCATCCGAGAGAAGCGCGAGCCGAACGCCAGCGTCGCCCAATGCCTCAGCGCCATGGACGTGCTGGATCGCATCGAGCGATTCCTCAACTCGGCAGCAAAGGCAACTGCCTAGGGTGTCCATGAAATTGATTAGGCCAGTGAAGGTACCTCGCGGATAACAAGGTGTCGCCGCATCTCCTCCTGATTCTCAGTCCACTCGCCGTCCCAGGAAACCTCGAACACAGCCGGTTTCAGCGAGAAGATATTTTGACCGGTAGCAACAATCTCGAGGCGCACGCACTCATTTCTCTCAACGCGTCCCCGAAAGTTATTCGGTACGACCGCAATCGCCGGGAAGAACGACCTGTTGGTAGCCGCCTCATCCAAAAAACCGAAGTCGCAGGTAGACTCGAGGACAACAGTCCTTTCAATTTCGCCTGGCTCCGCTGGCGTCCATGAAAGTTAAAGCGGATATACAAGTGGATGCTGTACAAACGCGCCGCTGGGCATCCGCCTCGAAAGTCTCTGCACAACCACTCGCACTCCTTGGGCCGGAATCCGCCCTTTACCGTTTATGACCTTGAGATGATAGTAGTAGACTTTTGCACCGCTGCCGCGCTTGGTTAGATCACCGCTCGTGCTCAGGAGTGACAGCGCTAATCGGGGACCGAGGAAGTAGTCCTTAACCTGGTCGCCCCAGATCGCAAGGATTGCGACGGCCACAGTCCCGACGGCCGTGAAAACTCCAGCAAAGGTATCGACAAGGTGGCAAGGCATGGTGCAAAAGCTTGCCATGTGAGTCTATCAGAGCGAGGACGAAGTGGCACATCGGGAGCGACGCGACGGCGTTCGCGGCTGACAGTGATCAACGTGCGCCAGTAAAAACTGCCTTGGGGATCTTCATGTGGACGCCGTTGTTTCCGTCCACGACTTCAGTAATTTCCAGGTCGGCGGCGACGCTTGTCAGCATGTAGGCGTCGTCGCGTGACATGTGCTTCTCCTGCATCAGAAAATCGATCATCTCGCGGACGGCCATTTTTGCGGCCTCCGTTACGTCCGCATTCAGTCCCATCGTCACGAAGTGCGTGGGAGTCTCCGCGCGAGGCCAGCGCAAATGCATGTCCTTGCGGACGACGAACTGAAACGTCCCGACGAGCGAAGTTTCGAGCGCTGACAGGTCAACTTCGCCGTTCCCCTGCCCGGCGTGGCCGTCGCCCACTTCGAAGAGCGCGCCGCGCGCGTGCACAGGGATGAAAAGCGTCGTGCCGGCGACGAGGTCTCTGTCGTCGAGGTTGCCCCCGTGCATCCACGGCGGGCCGCTGCTGATACGTCCCGACACCAAGGGCGGGGCGACACCCATGCTGCCGAAAAACGGGCGAATCGGGATTTCGATCCCGTCCGCGAAATGCGCGACCATGCGTTTCTCGTCGAGCGGGATGACTTTTATCCGCGCGTACGGAAAATCATCCGGCAGGAAGCCGCGCCCGGGCACGAAAAAGTTCATAGCATACGGAATGGCCAGACGAATCTTCTGGATTCGCACTTCGAGCGCGTCGCCGGGCTCGGCGCCCTCGACGTAGACGGGACCCGTAAGCATATGCGGCCCGGGGCCCTTATCTTTCACTTCCTTGAAGATTTCGAGGATCGCCGGCTCAATCTTGTCCGGCCCGAGGCCCGCGCTCTCGAAACGCTCAGGATTCGACGCCATGAGCGTCTGAATCTCAACGGTGTCGCCCGATTTGATCCGCAACACCGGAGGCGTCTTCGCATCGTAATAACCCCATGCCACCGTCTTCGGCGTAGGCTTCAGCTGCAAAACTTCGCCTGCCGGCGTCGCGGACTGCTGCGCTGCGAGCGGGACAGCGAAACATACAAACAGAAAAACTACCAGAATTCCGAATCGTCTCATCATCGTTCGCTCTTTTCGTAGAACAAGGATTGCGAGACAAAACTCGCGTCTCTACATTCTTCGCCGGATTGTAGCCCCTGCCCCGTTCTACACGAAAATATTTCATCCAGGCCCTCTTGCCCCTCGGTTTGTTTTGCAACCGAGCAGCGCGCCTGCCCAAACTTGACCATCGCCCTCAACATGCAAGCTGAGAAGAATTCCATCAGGGAGGACGCAATCACTCATGCGAATTGCATACCCGAAACACCTTATCCTGCTGACGACAATGTTCCTGCTCTGCCCGCAAGTCTTTGCGGACCAAATCACTTTGAAAAATGGCGACCGCCTGACCGGCACGATTGTCAAGTCTGACGCGAAAACACTCGTTATCAAAACCGAGGCCGCCGGTGACGTAACCCTCCAGTGGCCTGCAATCGACGCCATTACCTCCACACAGCCCCTTCACGTCGGCCTCGCGGGCGGGCAAACGGTCGTCGGGCCGGTGACGACGACCGATGGAGAGATCCACGTCACGACACGAGCCGCGGGAGTGGTTACATCCTCAAAGGATTCAGTCCAGGTGATTCGATCCGATTCCGAGCAGGCTGCCTATGACAAGGCGATAGAACGATTGCAGCATCCAGGCTTGGGCGATTTCTGGAGCGGAACTCTAGATACCGGCCTCAGCCTCACTCGGGGGAATTCGGCAAATCTGTCCTACACGCTCGCCGGACGAGCGGTGCGGCAGACGGAACGCGACAAAATCGGTGTTTACGCGACGGCGGTCTATGGCAAAACGGAGACGACCACACCAGCTACCGTGACTGCGCACCAGATCACGGGCGGGATACGCGGCGACATCAACTTCACAGCCAGATGGTTTGCTTTTGCCGGTACGGATTTCAACTCGAACGCGCTGCAACACTTGGATCTTCAAAATGTGGTGGACGGCGGCATTGGGGCCCACTTGGTCAAGACGAAGACAACGGTCTTTGACCTCTTTGCTGGAGCGGGCTACAACCAGGAATACTTCGGCGCCTATACCCTACCCAATCGTACGCCGCCACCCGCAACAATTTCCTTCCCGGCCGTGACACAAAGAAACGCCGAAGCGAACGCCGGCGAGCAGTTCGATACGAAGTTCGGCAGCCGCTCGACCTTCACCGAAACGTTCAATTATTTTCCAAATCTCAGCGGGCCGAGCGGCTACCGGTATAATTTCAATTCCATTCTTTCGACAGCGATCAGCAGATGGCTCGGCTGGCAGCTCTCGTTGACGGACAACTTCCTGAGCAATCCACCGACCGGAATCAAACGGAATGATCTGCTGCTTTCGACCGGGCTTCGGCTGACATTCGGGACCACGAAATAGAGCTTGCCTGACCACTTGAATCGGTTTTTGTGCCGCCCACCTCTTGCGGTGAGCCGGGGTTGGCGCTACACGAGCGCGCAGGCCAACCCTGAACCCGAATGGGCCCCTAATTAGGCGCTCCCCGCTGCGGGTACTCGAAGCTTCGACTAATTACTCTTCGCAGGCTGCTTCGCGATCACCATTTTCGCGATTTTGGTGTAGGTCGCTTGCGGGATGATTTTTTTCTGCACGAGCTCGGTCTTCATTTTATACGGCCGGCCGTCGATAATTTTCTGAGCGTATGTGGGCCCAACGCCCGGCAACGCGTCAAGTTCGTCCTTGCTGGCTGAGTTCAGGTCAACTAGAGAATTTGCTGACGGCGAGGCCTTGGCTTGCTTTGTGGTGGCCTTGCTAGTTGAATTGGCCGTGGCATTGCTCGTATTGGACTGGGAATTGGATTGAGCCATGCTCGCCGACGCGAAGAATACCAGCGCCAGCACAACGAGTGTTGCCGTGAATAGAGTTCGCTTTCTGGTCATGAATCTCCTCCTTAGTTTGATTCGCTCTCATTCTTGCTCTTGGCAGGTTCGTTTTTCCCGCAAAGGACTGCTTGATAAGGATATACACCCGAGTCCGGGCTGACCCTAGCCATTCGCGTGCGTTGTGTGCCTTAGGAGGTAAGCCGACAGCACCCGGCGTCGTCTCGAATGGTGGACGTTGGGAAGGCTCAAACGACGGGCATCTAGGGGGCCAAGGTAGATCTGACGAAACGGGCGAATTGGAGCAAACAAGTCAAGTCGAGTTGGACGCGACGATAAGCTTACTGCAGCGTGAAGGCGTGCGGGCTGCGCTCGCAGCCCGCCGAGAATAGCGTCGAGCGAGGTCTGAATCAGGCGCCTCCCTCGCGCCGTTTTCTAATCTCCACTCTTGGAAGCCAACACCGCCGCGATGTCGGCCTCCTTGACGGTTGTCCCGTGGCCGCCGGCAATCGTTGCCCCGGTGATGTTGAGCTTCCTCACGGCGTCACCCACGGAAATCGTCGCTTCTGAACGCTCGATTGGCCCGCGCGGTGAAATAAGATCCGTCACGTACAGGACGTTTCCATTCACGACGTGCACGATGAACATCCCGTCCACGTGCGGATTGGGAATCCTGTAGAGCCGAATTTCGTTCGTGTCGTCTTTGAGCGTCAACTGATCTTTGACTTCCTGGATCTCTGCTCCGCGCGGTTTGCTTTGCAGCGCGTCAGGAGCAACCGTATGGGCTGCCTTGATGTCCGCTTCGAAATAGGGCTTGTCCGGACTCGGGACGATCACGTTCGCGCCTTCGGCAACGAAGGTGCGCATGCCGCCGGTGTGGTCCATGTGATGATGCGTCAGGATGAGGTACCGGATCGGCTTGCCCGGATACTTCGCTTTCGCCGCGTCAATCACCCAGCGCGACTGCAACTCGCCGTAGGGCGCATCAACGATGACGAGGTGATCCTTCATCGCGACGATCAAGTTGTTCGCCGTCCCGCCCTCGACGTGCGACACACCCGGCGCGAGGTCGACCAGCTTTAGGCCGCCGCCGTTGGGGAAAATAATGTTGTCGCTATCGTTGAAGCGCGTCAGGAAAATCCGCCGCAGCACCCACTGATAGGGGACATTGCTCGTCGCCGGCCCCTTCGCAGATGCCTTCACCGCGTCAGGAACGGTAAAAGTATCCGCCGAAATCGTTGGATTCGCCGTGATCTCCCGATAATTAAGATGTGCTACCTCGACGTCGCCAATCTTGTACGACAGCGTTTGTGCCATTTGCGCGCCGCCGACGGCTTTCCAGTCGGAAAGCACGAGGTCGTAGTTCGAATCGCCGTGAATGTTGTCGTCATCGCGTGTGCGAATCGCAGCGGGCAGATGAGTTTTGCGATCGAACAGAATCGTAAACGTAGTGTTGCCGTCCATGAAGTTCACGGCCGGCAGCGACTGGCCGGCGAGTTGCTGGTTCCCTGTCGTCTTCAACATGGCAGGGTCATCCATGGCCTTCACAAGCAACCAAGGCGAGGAGCGTTGCAGTTCACGCCCTTGAGCTGCCACGCGGATGCTGGACATCGGCTGGCTGCCCTTCTCGTCCGTCACGTAGCCGAGCGTCGGCAGCAACGTCTCCGTGTATTTCAGCACGATGGGATCGGGGTACTTCTGGTCGCGCACCCAAGCGCTGCTCGCTCTGGATCCGGCGACGTCCCAGGTGATCGCAAACGTGGCGTCCCCGAGAAAGCGCGGGTCGCCTCCGGCAGCGTAGGATTGCCCCGGTTCCCAGAACTTGGCATCGCCTTTGATGGCGAGGCTCTTCAATCCACGCAGAGCATCGGCGCCGCCTTCGGCAGCGACGGCCTGCTTAATAAGGTTGTCTCCACTTCCTTGAGCGAACGCCGGCGGCTGCAGGCTCAGTGCCAGCAGCAGCGCGGCAAATGGCAGAGCGAATTTCATTGCACTTCCTCCCTTTTTCTGGCCGGCTCCAAGCGGAGCCCGCACCCGTGTTTCTGGCGGGCTCCAAGCTGCCCGCCCGCAGGCAGGGAGCCCTCACCCGCGTTTGGCGTTAAGCCGGGACCCGTTCTCAGGCGCCGGCCCGCACCCCTGCAGAAGACCGAACAATCAACCACGTCAATGCGTTGGGCTGAGAACCTCGAATCTTTCGCGCACGGCCGCGCAATCTCGTTCGACCGACGCCGAAACCTGCAGATGGGGGGAGGATGCTCTTGTCAACGCGGCTTGTCAAGCGACCCGAAATGGGTTGCGGCTCCTATAGACGCCCCTCGAATTACACGCTGCGGCGAGCCGGCAATCGTGGGAGAACATACTGCAGGAATTGCGCGAGGCATACGAGGTTTGCTTGTGGCCGCTGGCAACTCAGTCGGCCGGGGCCGTGTTGACAACCAGTGCTTAGTACGCGGGCGTCTTTTGCGCTGTCTCTGATTCAGATGGCGTCTTCAGATTCAGGATGACCTGGAACCACCAGTTTGGCTGGTACGTGATTTGCACGGGCGCGCCCCGGAGAGCGCCGCTGGTGCCAAGCAGAAGCTCAAAGCTGCCGCCGGTCTTCGTCGTTTCGTTGAAGTTGTCGAAGCTGGCGAGGAGCAAATCGTGGTAGGTCCGCGAGTAGTCGTGGGGAACATCCCGCAGCGTGATATGGATGTCCCTCCTAGGAACCCGAGTCGTTTGCTTGAGCTTCAAAGTAAATCGTTGTCCGTTGTAGAGGTAGCAATTGGAAACGGGAGCCTGTCTGCCGTTCAAAGCGGCGTCAACCAACTCGGAAACGGAGCTCAGAAAGCCTTCGGTACGATGGCAGGCTTGAAACTCTCCGGCATCTGCCGTGCGGAGGCGGCCCTCGGAGCTCATCAGGTGCTCAAGGACAACAGGTTCAGTTCGTTCGAGATCGTGGATCGTGAAATCCGTGCTGCTGGCAAAGGGCACCGTCTTCGCAAAGTTTTCATCCGGGCCGGCCTGGTTCAGAATCGCGGAAAAAAGAAAGTTGCCGCTTTGCTTTTCCTTGGCAAGTTCTTTTTGCATCTCGGCGACAGAGGTTCCGCTCGAAACCTTCATGAATCCGAAAAAGACGCTCGAGTCGAACCCACCGCTCGACTCTGGACTCTTGTGAAAGATCTCAGAAGCGAGGCCCCAGCGATTGATGGCGCGGGGCGCTTTGGCGGGATCGGAGCCGATCAGCAAGTTGATCACTTCGAGGGACCCGTCCTGGGGCGAAGTACCCAGTCGAATATAACCGCCGCCGACGTCGTCCTTGCCCACCCAAAAGAGCAGCAGACGGACTCGGGCCGTCATGATGTAGTCGAACTCGGACCGAATACTTGGAGGAACTCGCACTTGATCGACGGCGCGCTCGATGCTGGCTGCGCCAAGGGTAGGGGCAGCCGGAATGGTTTGCGCGAGCGCTTCGCCTGCAGCGCACGCCAGTATCAACGGGCAAGTGAACCGAAACCATAACTGCTTTGTCGCAAGGGCTCGCTTCAATTCGCCCTCCAAGAATGGAGAAGCAACTCTCTTGGACATTGATTAACAAAGCTAGGTTAACAAAATTTGACGCTATTCTTGTAATTTTGAAATTGTGGTCGGTGCCTCAACGGCAACGGAGAACGTGAACCCCATGGGAAAGATGACAGTCGAGGCGCCAGGAGCCCTTCTTGCAACGCTACCAGCCATGATGCGGGTCTGGCGGTCGACGCGTCTGCTGAGTACCACCTACTCCTGGCAGGAGACGGTCCCCGCGGCCTGGTTTAGGGAACTAGCTGATCGCACAGCGCTTGGCCGTATTCACTTGCTAGGACATGTTGCCGACCGCGAATATCTCGCGGACCGATATGCAAATTGCGACGCGTTGGTTCATCCGAATGCGAGAGAGCCATTTGGCATAACGCCGCTCGAAGCGATGGCTTCAGGATTGCCAGTGGTTGCACCACGCGCCGGCGGAGTTCTGTCCTACGCTGACGACGGAAATGCGTGGTCCGTCCAGCCTGCCGGTGAGGATTTCGCCGCCGGTGTGCGCGCCGTGTTCGTGGACGAAGCCGCTAGATCGGCCAAGGTGGAGCGGGCAATACGGACTGCCGCCAAACTCGATTGGTCGCACGTCGCCGGAAGTTTTTTCGATTTATACGACACGTTTTATGCGCGCTTCGGAAAAGGGCGTGTGGTAGCCGCGCACCAGCATCCCAAACTAGCGATCCAGCCAAGTTTCGTGAAGCCCAGTTGTCGATACGCTCCGGGCAAAGTCCAGGACTCCGAATAGAGGGCGCAACGGAGCGCCTGGGCCTGAACTAGTCCTTATCGTGCGGCTCGCGCCGCCCATTATTCTGATGGCATCGGTGGGACCTTAGGTCCCACCGATTTGTCCGTGCACGTGCGCCTATTTCCCGTCGTCGTCCTTGTCGGCCTTGACTCTGAAGGACACGGTTTTGACAGCGGGAGCGGGCGTTCCTTTCAGACCTTCCCAGAGGATCTTGTTATAGAGCTCGGGCGGAACGCGGTCTTCTTGTGAAAAGTCGAAGCCCTGGGTTTTCGCCGCCCAGTACCGCCAGTCATGAGTCGGCTTCAACTTCGGACCGGGGGCGAATCGGGCCTCATGCTCTTCCAGTCCCAACCCTCCCTGGGAGACGGGCGTCGTGAGGAGCGGCTTGAGCAGCGTCGATGCGATAGCCTTGAAGGTCCACTTGCCGGACGAGGTGATGTCGAAAACATCCGCCATCGGCCGCGCGTAGTAGGTGTTCAAGTTGAGGTGCTCCGTGCCGAAAATGTCCTCGATCGTCCGCAGAACGCTGGGTTGACTATAGCGTGTGCTCACGACCGCGTGCTGCTTGACGTAGGGACCCACGACATAGGTTGTGGCGCGATGCGAATCGACGTGGTCCGCTCCGTCCTGAGAGTCATCTTCGATGATGAAGATCAGGGTGTCGCTGGCGTATGGGCTGTGAGCAACGGTTTGAACCAGCAGACCGACAGCGTAGTCGTTATCCGCCTGCTGCAGTTCCGGGGTGTTCACTCCAGCCAGAGCCTGGCCAAAACTGCCGGTATGATCGTGGCTAAGGCCACGGATCATCTCGAGCGAAGGCAGATTGCCGTTTTCAACGAATTGCTGGAATTCGCGGTTCCATTCGTTAAAACGCCACACATCCGGGTAGGCCTGATCGTAAGCGCGGAAGTATGGATCATAGAATTGGTTCTCATAGAGAAGCTGATTCGCCGTCGTGGTCTGGATAACGCCGGCTTTGAAGGGATTCGAGATTGGGTTTGCTATGGTTCCGATGCTTCCTGGTGTGTTGGCCATCCAGCCGTAGTTGCGAACCGTTCCGCCTGCCTTCAACACGGCGTTGAAAATGTACCCCTGCTGATAACCTTCAGGGCCGTCGGTCGCGGCATGGTCGCCGTCACCGGCCAGAATGTTGAGCGTGCCGCCGCTGAGTGACGAAGTGGAGTTGGTATAGGGAGTGGTTGCGCCGGTTGGGTCATAGAAAAAATCGCGTCCGGCAACGGTATTCAGGTTGGCTGGGATATTCCGGTTCTGACCTTCACCCTCGTAGGAGAGGCCGCGGTTCACGCGAGCATAGTTCTCCTGTTGTGTGATCGTCTCCGTATTGGTCACACGGCCCCTCATAGACCAGGACCAGCCATCCATCGATCCGTCGCCAGGATCCATGAAGTTGTCCAGGGTCACGAAGTTTTGTGCCATGCTATGGAAACTGGGCGTGACGAGTTTGCCAAAGAGGGCCAGTGAAGGATCGCCGTTGGAACCATTCCCCAGATCACCCAGAATCTGATCGAAAGTGCGGTTTTCCTTCACGACGTAGATGACGTGCTTGATTTTTGAACGAAGAAAGTTCACGACTTCCGTGTCCGATGCAGAGGGTGCAACCGAATATCCGTTGTTCGACGCCACCAGTGCAGTCAAATTCCCGAGGTCGTCACCCTTCGGAACCTGCGCGCTGACAAGCGATGCGTGTTCCAGCTGAAATTGATACTGGTTGTTCGAATTCAGCTCAGCTGACTCCTGTGCGTTGGTCTCCGGAGGGTCGACCTGTTTGAACGCGATGACGGCCATGTTGCCGTATCCATACAAGCGATTCGGGCCGGTGTCGCTCTTTCCATTGACGATGTACATCCAGCTCCCATCGGCGCTGAAGGCAACATCGGTCGGGTCGTATGCGGTCGGGATAAGGCCGATCGTCCTGAACGCTTCTTCGCCCTGCAGACGTATCACTGCGATCGAGTTCGAACCTGCGTTGACCGCGTAGAGCATTTTATTGGCAGGATTAATCGTAACCGCGGTCGGCGCCGCGCCCGTTGTATTGTCGGGCAAGCCCAGATCTGCGGGACCACGTGTGTCGATCTTGTGAGTGATCGTGTTGCTTGCCGTGTCAATGACGGCAACCTGGTCCTGGTTATCCTGCGCAACATACAGCGTTGAACCGTCTCCGCTGAGCGTCATGCCGTTCGGATTGCCGTCCAGTTGGATGCGCGCGACCAAAGAGGGCGCTCCTGCCCCGACAACTTTGACGGCGACGACTTCACGATCCCGATCGACGCCGACATAGGCGACGTTGCCATCCAGCACCACCGAGTAGGGGAACGTGCCGCCCTTGGTGCCGTCCGAGGCGCCCGAAGTTTTAAAAGGCCGTAGATCGTATTCGTAACGCACGCTTCCGCTCACTGTATCAATCACACTGATCGAATCGTTATAGTTGTTGGCGGCGACTAGGGATCCGCCGTCGGCTGAAATGGCAAGCCCCGCTACGTTGGGCTCGACGCCGAGACCGAGGCCGGTCCGATTGGCCGCGTTGGAGACACAGCCATTGGGGGCGTGGCCAAGGCTGATCGTGGTGCTCAGCGCGAAACTCCCGCCGCTGCTACTGTAGGCGTAGACGGCGTCGTCACAGCCGCCCGCCGCATACAGCTTCTGGCTGTTTGGCGCCCAGACTAGGCCAACGTGCGCATTGAGCTGCTGTATGACTTGCTTCAGGGTAGGGTGGGTCTTATTCTCACCCGCAATATCGAACAAAAAGAGGAACTGTGTTGATGCCGCCTTATCCGCAGGCGATGTAGGGGGGTTGGTCGAGTTGTCGAGCTTGAGTAGCGAGTTCATCCCAGCAGTCAGGATCGCCAGGGTCTTGCCATCCGGGCTGACCACGGCCTTCACCGCCTCTCCCGCGACGAAATTCGGATAGCTGAGAGGCCGGGGTTCAAATCCTGTTGGACAGCGTTGGACAATGCCGTCGGTGTTATGTAGAGGCCTGGCGGCGTCGGCGACTTCTTGTCGTTATTGTCGTCAGATTGCGCGTTCGCAAAACCGGCAACGAGCAGAATCGTCCAGGCGAGAACAATCGCCTTGGGCAATCCGTTGAACCTGAACATTCTCATGGCAATTCCTTTCTGTTTGAACTTTCCTCACGGTTCGGCCGTGAGGCCAGGGCGGACCGTATCATGCGTGCGGAATTGCTACAGATCGGAGAAAGCCGCATGAATTGTTCGCTAAGTTGTTGTAATGACTTGGAGGTGAGAGCTACTTTTTCGCAGTGAAGGGAAGTGACCGCAAAACCATTTTTTCGGCGGAGCAGGCAACAATCTCCGTCGAATGGGGTGCAACTCTTCGGGATGCTGATGGAGGTGCATATGTTTGAGATTTTCGGTGCGGAAACGCTGCATAGGATCTTGCTAACTCGGCATCTCGTTAATTCCCAGCATCCTGCCTAGCCGCCGAGTTTGATGACGGGCAAGGTTACAGAGCGGGGAAAAGTGATACGCCCCCGAAAAAGATTCGGGGAGTCCACGGGGATGCGTGCGGGCGAAGGGTGCCAGTTACCGATAATCCTTTTCACAGGGCTTGGCGAGCCGAGACCGAATCGGGCGATGAAGCCAGTGTCATCGGTGCAAAAGAAGTTTCGGTGCACGATGAAGCTGACCCGAGGTCACGTGTTCTTCACGATAAACTCACGCCCACCGGTACAATCAAGATAAATTGGGGAGACATCGACCGTGACCGACTCCATCACTGGCTCTGGGTCTTTGATTCGGACATCAAACAAACCACCGTTATCTACGCTGAGTGTGTGATGGCCTATTTCGAGAGGGCCAAAGTCAAAATTCCCGTGCTAATCTGTCTCAACCATCTTGACAAGCAAAGTGCGATCCGAAGAGTGCCAATATTCGTATAATGCCAGCTTGATGTGCGTTCTAGCAAAGAATTGCCTCAACCAGCGCGGAGCGTGAAGGTCGTGCCTACGACCCGCCCCTTCAACGCTGTGACCTGATAGAAATACCCAATCGTCATCGTACAGGCAATTGTATTCGACACGGAAAGCAACACCAGCAAGGCGACCGCCAGGCCACTGTCATACGAGATAACTCTAATCCGCTTCTCATTCGAGCAGTGAACCTCCAGTTTGCATAGGAACATAAATTCGGCGTCTGTGACAGCGCCTTACGAGACGGTCTCGCTTGGAGCAGGCCCTCGGTGTAAACTGCTCCTCGCCAGAAGGAAGAATGGAGATTACAGTTTGTCGAGAACGACGCCATTAAAATTCACACTTCTACTTGTCGCGAGTCTAGTGCCGGCGCCAAGCCGAGGTGGATCGTCAACCATATCCAGGCAAGGCAAGTTGTATGTCTTTCATTTCGAAAACGTGCTGGGCACGTCCCTGGAAATCAAGGTCGCGGCCTCCTCGCCCACGCAATCGGAAAAGGCCAAAGAAGCGGTGCTGGCGGAGATTGACCGGGAGTCGAGCATCCTGAGCTCCTGGGACCCGCACAGTGAATTCAACAACTGGTTCCACTCGAAGGATCAGCCTGTCAAGATTTCTCCCGCGCTATTTGAAGTTCTAAGCTTGTTTGATAAATGGCGCGCGCTGACTCATGGAGCCCTCGACGCTTCCGCCGAGACGATCACCCGAGTCTGGAAGCGCGCCGCCGCGGAGAAGCGCCTGCCGACACAAAGCGAGTTGGATGCCGCCGTTGCCAGCGTGCGTCGTGTCCACTGGCAACTCGACGCAGCCAATCGCACGGCAACGCATACGAGCGACGTTCCCCTCGCGCTGAACTCATTCGTGAAAAGCTATATTGCCGGACATACCGCAGAAAAAGCGCGGAGTGCATCTGGCGCGCAAGGCCTGGTCGTCAACATCGGCGGAGACCTCGTAGTCACGGGGGACTGGAATGAACCGGTGGACGTGGCCGATCCGAAATCGGATGCGGAAAATGACGCTCCCATCGCCCGCCTCCTCGTTCGCGACCGAGCCGTCGCAACCAGCGGAGATTACCGCCGCGGAGTCGACATCGGTGGCCGTCACTATTCGCATATCGTTGATCCCCGCACCGGCATGCCCGCCGACCAAATCATCAGCTCCACGGTCATTGCGCAGTCTCCCGCAGAGGCGGGAGCGCTGGCCACCGCGCTTTCCATCCTGACAACGGAAGAAAGCTCCCGCTTAGTTGCCGCCACGCCAGGCGTGGAATATCTCCTCGTAAAAAAGAATGGGGAAAGAATTGTGAGCAGCGGTTGGAGCGCGTACGAAATTGAGTCAGCATCGCACGTTGCGATGCTGCGCCCTGCGGCGGCCTACGAGCAGGCTACCGCGCCATCCAGTGCAGAGCGATGGGATCCGAACTATGAATTGACCGTCGCAATCGAACTGAGTCTGATCCAGGGCTACCGCGTCCACAGGCCCTACGTTGCCGTGTGGATCGAGGATGAGGAACACGGCCCGGTTCGCACGATAGCCCTCTGGTTCGGGAAATACAAATACCTGTCCGAATTGCGATCTTGGAGCCGCGAGGAGAGTCTGCGCTCCGTTAGCGAAGATACCCATGTCATGAACTCGGTTTCCAGCGCGACACGCCCTCCCGGCAGATATACATTTAAATGGGATGGCAAGGACGACTTTGGTAATGTTGTCAAAGCGGGTAAATACGCCGTGATGATCGAAGCCGTGCGTGAGCACGGCTCCTATCAATTGATGCATCAGGAGATGGATTTCAACGGCTCGCCCAAACAAGTCCAGCTTCCGGGCGGTGTAGAGATTGCGTCGGCTACCCTTGATTACCACAAAATTGCCCGATAACTCGGGCGAGAACCCGAACGATTCACTTCCCGCCTCACCCCATAACCGAAGCTATTTGCATTGGAAACGGCGTTTCGCGCATCTCGCGCGTTGGCTGCACACGTATCTGGCGATGCTCAGTTTCGCGATCCTCCTTTTTTTCGCGGTCACGGGCCTCACGTTGAATCATGCCGAGTGGTTTGACACCCATCAGCGGGCGGCCGTCTTTCATGGCGCTCTGAATAGAAACTGGGTAAATACTCCCGACCCTGGCGCCATCGCGAAAGACGAAGTCGTAAATTATTTCCGCCGCACGTACCGCACGATGGGAGCCCTCCCCGATGTCCACGTGGACGGAGATCAATGCGAAGTTGTGTTCAAAGGGCCCGGATATGAAGCGGACGCGACCATCGATCGCGAAACCGGAAAGTACGACTTGACGGTAAGTCCTTTCAGTCTGGTCGCAGTGCTGAACGATCTGCACAAGGGCCGCGACACCGGGAAAAAGTGGTCCGCGGTAATTGATTTTTCGGCTGTGCTGATGACACTGGTGTCGTTGACTGGCCTCGCTCTCATTTTTTTCCTCAATAAGCGGCGATTTTCCGGATTGGTTTTGGTTGCTGTCGGCGCCTTGCTGTGCTGCTTTGTCTATTTTTTTTGGATGTCCTGATCAAGGCAGCATTCGATCATCAGCATGGAATGACCCCTTCAAGTCCCATTTTTCAGCAAAAAGGCTCGATCGTGTTGTCGGTGCCCACTGCGGATTGCGTTTTCGAAGGACCTATCCAAGGATCTCTTCCGATTTACGCCGTCACTCGGTCACAGTGTGACAAGTGCTCCGCGATGACACCGAGCGATAAGAAGTCGAAAGGTGCGAAGGCCGCACCATTTCAGCGTAGGCCGTTGGAAATTATAGTATGGCTGTCCGGTCACACATACATCTCGGCCGTTATTCGCCGCATCGGTAGTAGCGTATCTCCCAACACCATCGCTGCAATTGAGGAGAAGCCCTAATGAAAGCGACGAAGTTGATCCTGGCTGCTGGAATTCTAATGCTTCTTCTTTCTGAGCCGTTGCGCGCGCAGGTGGCCGCCAAGCTCGCAGGCACGGTCACCAACCAATCAGGGGCAGTCGTCCCCAACGCCAGAGTTTCCGTCAAGAATCTCGTTACAGGCCAATCGGCAGAGACCCAGGCCGACTCTGCCGGCCTCTATAACTTGCCAAATCTTATGCCTGGGGATTACGAGGTTTCCGTCTCAGCCGAAGGGTTCCCCACCAAGGTAACCAAGGTGACGCTCACCCAAGGAGCCACGCAAACGGTGAATTTAACTCTGGGTGGGGTACTCTCGTTAGAAGATCTCGGCTTCTCGCAGACACAGACCCAGGGCAGCGCCCAAGATCAGGCGAGGCTCGACAAACGGTCGCACATGCTCAAGGTCCATCAGCGGATCGGTTTGATAGCAACGGCTCCTATCGTTGCGTCTGTAATTACCGGGGTCTTTGCCGGCGGCAAGAGCACGAGTTCGACTGATCGCTGGACGCATCTGGCTCTTGGCTCGGCGGCGGGAGACTTGTATTTCCTCAGCGCTTACTATGCCATCCGCGCGCCCAGGATACCGGGAACCCAAACGCGCGGGCCCATCCGTCTGCACAAGGCGCTAGCTTGGATTCATGGCCCGGGCATGATCTTGACACCCATCTTGGGGGCGATTGCTTTCAATCAAAAAAGCAATGGAGAAAAGGTTCACGGCATTGCGAAGGCCCACGGACCGGTGGCCATCGTAACAGCTTCCGCCTACGGGGCCGCGATTCTAGCCGTTTCCTTGAAGTGGTAAAGAGCTCTTATGAAGCAAAAAATTCTTATAACCTTTTTGTTCCTGGCGCTTACCACTTTCGCCCAAACCGATAGCCAATGGGTTCTTTCACAGTCCACTCTCACATATCACGTGTCTCATCCGCTCCATCAGACCGATGGAGTCAGTCATGCGGCCCGAGGCAAGGGCGTTTGCCACGCTGGACAATGCGATTTCTTGATAGCGGTGCCCGTTAAGTCGTTCGACTCCGGTGACAGCAACCGCGATCTTCACATGCTTCAAGTGACGCGTGGCGGGGAATTTCCGATGGTCATGGTGCGCACCAGTTTGCCTGAAGACGCATCTGCATCCACAACCATTCATGCTGATCTGGAGGTCCAGTTTGCAGGGCAGGCCGTCGAGTATAAGCAGGTTCCCTTTGAGCAAGCGAAGCAGGGAAACGAGACGAAGATATCAGGCACCATTCCGGCCACACTGTCGGACTTCAAGATCGACCCACCGTCGCTCTTAACGATCGCCGTGAAGAACGAAATACCTGTCCGCGTGGAAATGACCTGGCGGAGAGAGAAATGACATGGTTGCCGGGCGCTCCAATGAACCCCATAGCGCGATAGCACTCACAACAAACAGTTGAGAATCAGCTAGCTAGGTAATGTTGTATCCCGCGGACGACCAATCAAGTAGGTAATTGGTGCTTGACCAAACGTTTTGGAATGCTCGCCCACTTCCCATTGGTATTCGATTCCAGACAGTTTCTTGATCATCTCGCGCAGTTCCTGTGGCCGATATGTACGGAGACAAGACACCACTCCATCGAACAGCAAGACCAAGGGAATTATCGGGATCACATACGTGCAGAACAGCCGTGACCAGCGGAACGGGCGGATCAACGGGGTAAATGCGAATGGCATAAGAGCCCAAGCAAACATGAGGGCGATCGTTAAGGGAGCCCGCCTCGTTATTTCAAATATACCGATACTTTGGCCGACATCGATGGCATTTTGGAGAATGGCGCGAGCCTCTTCAGCTGGAAAATGATGAAAAGACGAAAACATCGTTCGGAACCCTTGCAACTCACGAGGGACTTTCAGCGCATCGACCGAGTCTGGATAGAAAGCAATGTGATTTTGAGGAGCCGTCCTGGTCTTTTGGAATGCCCTGACGTTGGGGTATTTATCCGTGAGCAAAACATGAAAGACCCGCCCATCGGGTTGGAGCTTTCGAGAAAGGCCTAACCAGGGTCCGCCGGCGCCTGAACACAGGTCAATGATCGATCTGCTCCGCGTAGCGTCAAGCATGCTTCGAAGCAGCGGGGCGATTGGCGCATAAGCGTTGAAGAGATTTAACCCAAATTGAAGCGCACCCGTAATTTCATCTCGAAGAGATGAAGGGAACCACGATTGTTCGTGCAGTTCGAGGAACTGTACGCGACGCATGCAACTTGGCCCCGCGAGCAGTATGCGACAATCTGCCTAACGCCAACACAAATGGGTAGTGAAAAAATACGGGAGGGTCAACTAATCCGAATCGCTCCCGGATGGTCGGCATTAGCGGCCAATCTCTGCCCATTTCAGGGTGTTGGGAGCTTGCGGGCTTCACTGAGGATTTTGGTGAGCCGGTTGGAGAGGCGGTCGAGGCGACGGCGAGAAGTGCCGTTTGGTAACG